>Ga0066383_10000924_pt1 | contig 10589 bp, 8 predicted proteins | sample Knorr_S23_td_Bot_FD_70950 | JGI IMG/M metagenome (GOLD analysis project Ga0066383, IMG submission 70950) | Marine microbial communities from Southern Atlantic Ocean transect - Knorr_S23_td_Bottom_ad_3770_LV_A | ecosystem: Environmental > Aquatic > Marine > Oceanic | place: Southern Atlantic...
GCCATGCCGGGCAGCGCCGCGATGCTGGTGTGCTTCCCCTCAAAGGTCAGCTCGGCGTAAATCTCGTCGGTGATCACGAGCAGGTTGTGGCGCTTGGCCAGGCGGGCGATCGACTCGAGCGCCTCGCGGGTCATCGTGCCGCCGGTGGGGTTGGTGGGGAAGTTCAGCACGAGCGCCTTGGACTTGGGCGTGATTGCCTGCTCGATCGCTTCGGCGGTGACGGCGAATCCGTCCTTGGCGAGGCACGGCACGGCCACCGGCACGCCGTGGGCCAGCGCGATGCCGGGCGCGTAGCTGACGTAGCTCGGTTCGTGGTAAATGATCTCATCGCCGGGATCGATGATGGCCCGCAGCGCGATGTCGAGCGCCTCGCTGACGCCGACGCTGACGAGGATTTGCGTCTCCGGGTCGTAGCTCACGCCGAATCCCCCGGCGACGTAGCCGCTGATGGCCGCACGCAGCTTGGGCAGGCCTAGGTTGGACGTGTAGCTGGTGTGGCCGCGCTCGAGGGCGTAGATCGCCGACTCGCGAATGTGCCACGGCGTGACGAAGTCCGGTTCGCCTACGCCAAGCGAGATGATGTCGGGCCGCCCCTGCACGAGGTCGAAAAACTCGCGAATTCCGGAGCGGGGGATGCGTTGTACCTGCTGGGCGACAGCGTCGCCGGGCTTGAAATCACTCGACATGGCTGGGGGTCAGGCTGCGGCCTTTTTTTGCCGGCGCTGGAATATCGGCTCCGCTTGGCCAAGCACGACCTTGTCGGTGACCTTGACCGAGACGATGTCGGTCGAGTCGGGTATCTCGAACATCGTGTCGAGCATCAGTTTCTCCATCAGGCTGCGGAGGCCGCGAGCGCCGGTGCCGCGCTTGATGGCGGCCTTGGCCAGTTCCGTCAGGGCGCTCTCGGTGAAGTTGAGTTTCACGCCGTCCATCTCGAACAACTTGGCGAACTGCTTGAGGAGGGCGTTCTTCGGCTCTGTCATGACGCGGACAAGTTGCGCCTCGTCTAGTTCCTCGAGCGACGTGTGCACCGGCAGGCGGCCGATGAATTCCGGGATGAAACCGTAGCTGAGCAGGTCCTCCGGCTCGACGTGTTTGAGGATGTCCTTGTCCTCCGCGCTGGGTTTGTCGTCGCGCTGGGCATCGTCCTTGCCGGAAAAGCCGAGCACGTGCTTGCCGATGCGGCGCTGGATGGTGTTGTCGAGATCGACGAATGCGCCGCCGCAGATGAACAGCACGTTGGTCGTGTCGAGCTTGATGTATTCCTGCTGCGGATGTTTGCGGCCGCCCTGCGGCGGGACGTTGCAGACGGTGCCCTCGAGAATCTTCAGCAGCCCCTGCTGCACACCCTCGCCGGAGACGTCGCGGGTGATCGAGACGTTCTCGGTGCGGCGGGTGATCTTGTCGATTTCGTCCACATAGATGATGCCGATCTGGGCGCGTTTCACGTCGTAGTCGGCGGCCTGCAGAAGGCGCAGGACGATGTTCTCGACGTCGTCGCCGACGTATCCGGCTTCGGTCAGCGTGGTGGCGTCGGCGATGGCAAACGGCACGTCGAGCATGCGCGCCAGTGTGCGGGCGAGCAGCGTCTTGCCGGAGCCGGTCGGGCCAAGCAGCAGGATGTTACTCTTCTCGATTTCGATGTCATCGCCGCCGGTGTTAGTGGTGATGATCTTGTTGTCGCCCTTGGTCTTGACGGTGAGGTTGGAATGGATGCGCTTGTAGTGGTTGTGCACCGCGACGGCCAGCGCCTTCTTGGCTTCGTCCTGGCCGATGCAGTGCTCGTCCAGCGCCGCCTTGATCTGCTTGGGCTTGGGGACGTTGAGCTTGATCGCCTTTTTCTTCTCCTCAGCCTGCAGTTCCTTGTCGAGGACGTTCTTGCAGACGAGGATGCAGTTGTCGCAAATGTACACGCCCGGCCCGGCAATCAGCTTGCGGACTTCCGAGTGGGATTTCCCGCAGAAGCTGCAAAGGGTGATCTGGTTGGGCCGTGCCATGGGTGCCTGAATTATTTCTTCTTTTTCTCGTCCTTGAGGCTGGCAACGTCCTTGCGCGACTTCACCACCACGTCCACGAGACCGTACTTCTTCGCTTCCTCCGACGACATGAAATGGTCGCGGTCCGAGTCGGTGACGATCTGTTTGACTTTTTTGCCGGTGTGCTCGGCGAGGATTTTGTTGATGCTGTCCTTGAGCCGCAGGATCTCCGCCGCCTGAATCTCGATGTCGGAGGCGTTGCCCTGCGCGCCGCCCCACGGCTGGTGGATCATGATGCGCGCGTTGGGCAGGGCGTGGCGCTTGCCCTTGGTGCCGGCGGCGAGCAGCACGGCGCCCATGCTGGCCGCTTGGCCGATGCAGTACGTGTTCATGTCGCAGGTCAGGAACTGCATCGTATCGTACACCGCCAGCCCGGCGGTGATGCTGCCGCCCGGCGAGTTGATGTACAGGTGAATGTCCTTCTTCGGATCCTGCATTTGCAGGAACAACAACTGCGCGATCACCAGGTTCGAAATCGTGTCATCGATCGGCGTGCCGATGAACACGATGCGATCCACCAGCAGCCGCGAGTAGATGTCGTACCCGCGCTCACCGCGGCCCGTCTGCTCGACGACCATCGGAACCAGGAAATTATTTGCCTTCAAGCCTTCCCTCATGGCCGGAAACCATAACGGCCCCGGCTTCCCGGCGTCAAGCGCTTGGCCAAGCGCGGCTTTATTCCCGGGCGAAGGGGCCGTTGTTGCCGATGGCGTGGATGGTGTTTTGGATACGATGGGAGAGGTAGGCACCATCCAGCGCGTCGATTTTGTATTCGATCTGCATCTGCATGGTTGGCTTCATGTCGGCGATTTGCAGCAGGACGGACTTCTTGTCGGCGGACAGCTTCGCGCCGGTCACCTCGACGCGATCGCGGCCTTGGCTGCCGTCGGCCTTGTAGTCGCGCGAACCGTAGTTGCGCGTGCGCTTGTAGCCCCAGCGATGGACGGAATAGCTCTCCGGATCGGCGGCAGTCTTCGCGTCGAGCGCGTTCGTGAACGTCAGCGAGATGCCGTTCTTCGTCGCGTGGATGGCCACCGGGAGGTGCACCGGTTTGCCGGTGTGCTTGAGGCGATAGAAACCACCCGGCCGAGTCTTGTTGCCGGCCCAGCCGAAGAGGCCGCAGGCGTAGAGTTGGCCGTCGCCGGGGTGGAAGCGGCCGCGCATCACGCCGGTTGGGAAATCAAAGTCCGGGATGCGAACCACGCCGCCTTGGACACGGCCGTTCACTTTTTCCTCCATCACCACGTACACGTAACCGGTACCGTAGGAGAGGTTGATGAGTTGGCTGCCGAGTCCGCCCCACTTGTCGCTGTTCACCCAAAGCTGCTCGGCGGGGGAGCGGTCGAAGTCGTTGTGCATCCACACCATCGGCGAGGTGATGTCGGCCTCGGTCAAGCCTCGGTGGTAGCCCATGAGGTTGCCGTAAAACTTGCCCTTCTCGATGAGGTTGATCTCGTTCTTCGGGGTCCAGTGGCCCTCCTGGTCGCTCACGTAAAATGTGCCGTCCGGATTCACGCACACGCCGTTCGGCGCGCGGAAACCGCTGGCGATAATCTCGGTGGTTTTGCCGTCCGGCGACACCCTGAGCAGCGTACCGTGCTGCGGCACCAACGCCGTCTTGGCGTGGCGAGCGGCCTTGGTGTAGTAAAAATTCCCGTGTGCGTCGGTCTGCAAACCCATCGCGAACTCGTGGAAATGCTCGGTCACCTGCGCATCGTGGTTGAACGCCCTGTAGTAGTCGGTCTCGCCGTCATCGTTGGTGTCGACCAACTGCGTGATTTGGTCGCGGCAGGTGACGAAGATTTTGCCCTCGACGATTTTCAGGCCAAGCGGCTGAAACATGCCGGTGGCGATTCGCGTCCACGTGAACTCCTGCGGCTTGCTGTTGATGCCGTCAACGAGCCAGACATCGCCCATCCACGTGCAGACTGCCGCGCGATCGCCGCCCTCAAAAAAGTCGAACCCGCCCAGGCGCATCCACGAGCGATACGGGTTTTTGTCCGGCGCGGTGATGACCTCGGTCACGAACGCGCCCGGTTTGCCCATGCGGCGCAGCTTGGTTTTCATTGACTCAGGCCAGCGCCGTTCACGGTCGGACTGCACCAAAGCGACAAGATTTTCCGGTTTGCTGTTTTGGATCATCATCGACCCGAACATCCCCATAAAACCCTCCTTGATGCGGGACAAAAAAAGTTTGAGAGTGACGGGTTCGCCGGGAGGGATCCGCAGTCGCAGATGACCTTCGGCGGTGGGTTCAAATTTTGTTCCCTCCGTACCACCGACTACTCCCACGGCTAACTGGTTGTCGTAAACGGCGATTTTTTGATGATCAACCGTCCTTAGTTTTGGTTCAGAACCAGCAACGTGGGCGACCTGCAAAACGAGGTCCGTATCACGTTTGGCGATGTTAATATTGCGAATGACCACCTTTTGGCCGGACAACAGTTTCGTAAGGGACGGCGACTCGAAAACACGGACGCCCCCGATTTTGTAATAGAGGATTACGCGGTCATTGTGCAGGAACAGTCCGCGCCATTGGCCCCAGTCGCGGGGGAGCGGGCCGTACGGTTTGTTGTCGAGGCCGCGCAGGCGCGGATCCTCAAATTGATCCGTGCCCGGCCTGGCCCAGCCGGGAGCGACCGGGTTGGTGAAGAGCCGTTCGCCGACGAGCTTCGGGTGCGTGCCGTGGCTGCCGTCGTAAACGATGCTGCGCCAATCGATGAATTCGTCGCCGCTCCACGCCGCCGCCATCCGCAGCGTGTCGGTCTCGAACACCACAAACTCGCTGCCCTTGGACACGCCGCCCGGCCCGTCGTCGAGCCGGATTGCGATGCCCTTGTAGGCGATGTTGCCCGGGGCGGCCTCGATCGAGGCGCTGAGGTACGGGCCGTAGTTCATGTCGATGTACGGCCTGCCGGTCAGCTCGACGTCGTCCGCCTGGGCAAGCGCGGAAATGGAGAAAGCGGCCGCGATGGCCAAGCTCGATGGGATGCGAAAAAGGTGAATCACGGCCGGGAAAGTAGGCAACCCCCGCCCCGCAGCCAAGCTCAAACATGTTGCTTCATTAACCAACGTCCACGGCGAAGTCGGCTGTTTAGGATTTCTCCCCGCTTACCGTTGCGATTTGGAGAGGTCGCGGCAGGCCTCGGCGACGGTTTCGAGTTGCTCGAGGAATTTTTCCCGCTCGGCTTCCGGCAATTGCTCCAGCACGTGCGACTGCAGGCCGATCGCCTCGTCGCGGATGGCCTCGTATTTTTCCCGGGCCACCGGCAGCAACTCCACCCGGTTGGCGCGCCGGTCTTTTTCGTGCGGCCGGCGTTCCACCAAGCCGTTGGCTTCCATGCGCTCGAGCAGCGAGGCGATGGTGTTGGGGTCGCTGCTCATCGCGTTGGCCAGCGCCTTTTGCGTCAGCCCGTCCGGCTCGGCCTCGAGCAGCGTGCGGATGACGGTGAATTGGTCCGGCGTCAGCCCCATCCCGGCGATGCGCCGGCGGAACGCCTGGTTCAAGCCGTACCACGCGCGGCGCAGCAGCACCGGCAGCCGGCGGCGGCCCGGCGCATCGAGCGGCATGTCGGCATCTGCTTGGGCAAACTCATCCATGCGGCCGGGAGGCTGCCACGCTTGGCCAAGCGGCACAAAATTATTTGGCCTTGGCCGGACGATTTGCGAAGAACAACGCCCCAAGCACGATCGCCGCCCCGAGCAGTTGCTGCCCGCCCAGCGCCTGGTCAAGCAGCACCCAGCCCAGCGCCGCCGCGAACACCGGCTGGAGTAGCAGATTCAGCGACGTGAGCGCCGCCGGCAGGTGGCCGAAGGCATACGCGATCAGCCCCTGTCCGGCGAAGTGGCTGACCAACGCCAGGCCGAGCAGCACCAGCCAACCGTTGAGCTGCGTCGTCCCCATCGTCTCGCCGCTGGCCAGCGCGGCGGCGAGCATCAGCGGCACGGCAAACAGCCCCGACCAGGCCATGATCTCCTGCGGTGAACATGTCTCGCGCAGTTTTTTCACCGTGAGCATGTACGAGCCGTACGAGATGGCGGTGAGCAGCGAGAGGCCGTCGCCGAACAGTCGCTCGGGGTTTAATCGAAAACTGGCGCCCATCAGAATTGCACCGCCGACAAACGCCAGGCCAAGCGCGACGAAAAAGCTAGGGGCGATCCGCTCGCCGAACAGGCGGCCGGCCCACAGCGTCACCCACAGCGAGGCGAAGTTGGCCAGCAACGTGGCGTTGGCCACTGTCGTGTACTTGATCGACCAGTGCCACGACACCAGATCGATGGCAAAGAAAAATCCGGCCAGGGCCAGCAGGCCAGTCGGTCGGCGGGTGCGCGCGCTTTTTTCTGCTTTTCCCGGGGCGGCAAGCAGCATCAGCCACATGAACGGCAGCGCGAAGAACACCCGGTAAAAACCAATCGCCGCCGGGCCAAAACCCTCGTCCAGCGCCAACTTGGCGAACACCGGCGCAAAGCCGATTGCCAGCGCGCCGCAGACCAGCGCAATTGTTGGTGCTGTTCGATAACCCACCGCCGCCAGCGTAGGGAAAGGGGGGGCGGTGCGCGAGATTTGCCGACTCGCGGCACTTGGGCAAGCGGGGTAGATTCGGGCGAGCGTGATGGAGCGGCGGCGATTTTTTTTGCGGCAATGTGCCGGCTTGGCCTTGGGGCTTTGGCTTGGGGTGGGGTGTGTCCAGGGGCCAAGTGAGGCGGAGTCGCCGCTCGCCGCCCCCGCGCTTGGCCAAGTGGACACGGCGACGATTGATGCCTGCATGGTTTGCCACAGCACACGCGAGATGCAGCGTGGGCCGGTGCTCGACGGGTTGCCGGAGTGGTATCTGGCGGCTCAGTTGAAAAATTTTAAAGAGGGGCATCGCGGCAAAAATGCGACCAACCGCGCCGAGGCGTTGATGGGTGTGGCCATGGCAAAGGTGGAGACGGACGAGCAACTCGCCGGCTTGGCCCGGCACTTCGCCGCTCGCACGCCGAAGCCGTTCATCCGCGTGGTTCGCGGCAACATCCCCGCTGGCAGGGCGCACTACGCGACACGATGCGCGTCGTGTCACGGCGCGAAGGGCGAGGGCAAACCGGAGATCAAGTCGCCGCCGGTGAATGTGCAGGAGGATTGGTTTTTGCTCGATCAACTTCGCAAGTACGCCAATGGCCGGCGCAGCGTCCACGCAAGCGACGCGGGCGGCGTGATGATGAAGGCGTCTCTCGCCGGTTTGTCGCCGGGCGACTTCCATAACATGGTCGCCTACATCGCGCGGGACTTGACGGTGACGCCGCCGTTGCAAAAGGTCGGCCCGCCGAAAAAGTAATCCGATGGCAAGTGTCCGACTCGACAATCTCTGCAAAAACTTTGGCGCCGTGCGGGCGGTGGACGGGGTGAGCCTTGAGATTCCCGACGGCGAACTGATGGTGCTCGTCGGGCCGTCTGGCTGCGGCAAGTCCACTTTGCTTCGACTCGTCGCCGGGCTGGAGGACGCCACGAGCGGCGGCGTTTTTCTCGACGGCCGCGACGTGCGCCGCGTCAAGCCGCAGGACCGCGACGTGGCGATGGTGTTTCAGAATTACGCGCTTTTCCCGCACCTCAACGTCGAGCAAAACATGGCGTTCAGTTTGAAGTTTCGCAAAGTGGCCAAGCCGGAGATTCGGTCGCGTGTCGCCGAGGCGGCGGAGGTGCTCGGGCTTGGCGATTTGTTGCGACGCAAGCCGGCGGAGTTGTCTGGCGGGCAGCGCCAACGCGTCGCGCTGGGCCGAGCGATGGTCTGCAAACCGAAAGTGTTCCTGCTCGACGAGCCGCTCTCTAACCTCGACGCGCGAATGCGCGCCGGGATGCGCGCCGAGATTGCGGAACTGCATCGGCGGCTCGGCACGACGATGATTTTTGTCACGCACGACCAGACCGAGGCGATGACGCTTGGCCAACGGCTCTGCGTGCTCGACCGGGGCCAAGTGATGCAGACCGGCTCGCCGATGGATTTGTACCGGCGGCCGGCGCACCGGTTCGTCGGCGACTTCATCGGCACGCCGGGGATGAATTTTATCCGTGGCCGGCTCGCCGAGCGCGACGGCGGCTTGGCCTTTGTCGAGAGTGGCGACGGCTTTCCGCTGAGCTTGGGCGGCGGCTTGGCCAAGCACACTTGGCGCGAGGTGGAATTGGGCATTCGGCCGGAAAATATTTCGCTCACTAACGGCGAGGGCGACGTGTCGGGGACGGTGCTGGGCTGCGAGACGCTTGGCCACGAGTCGCTGCTGCGCGTGCGCTGCGGCGAACACGAATTGGTCGTTCGTGTGCCCGGCGCGGGCGCGGGCGGCTTGGCCAAGGTCGGGCTGCGATTCGACTTGGCCAACGCCGTTTGGTTTGACCCCGCCACCGGCCAAGCACTGGATTAGAGGCTGTTCGCCCGCGTTTTACCTTGGCCAGAGGGGCATGTCTTCGCCGTTGATTTCGCGCTCGACGTCCGGTCGGCGGTTGCGGATGAAGTCGCGGACGGCCTCGAAGCGGACACCGCGCCACTGGTAGTCGCTGATGTGCGGCGTGACCATGGCCTCGATCCGCTCGGTCTCGGCGAGGAGTTTTTCCTCGTCCCAATGCTCGGCCATGAGCTGCTTCATCGTCGCGGCATATTTTTTCCGGACGGAGGGAATCTGGTACAGCTTGCGGGCGACGAGACCCTTGAGGCGGACGGAGCGAGGCGAGCTGCGGTCGACACGCAGGCGGCTGTATTTCTCGAACAAACAATCAGCGCCCCACGGCATGAAGTGGAGCTTGCCGGTGCCGGGGTTGAGGTAAATGAAGTAGTTGTTGCGGTTGCCGGAGTAGCCGTCCCAAAAACTGAGCAACCCCTCGAGCGCCCAGAATTTGTAAAACGCCTCCTCGTCGATCACCTCCCAAATCGCATCCTCGTAGTCGTGCGCGTTGGTTTGCAACTCGGCGACCATTAGGAAGTCGGTGCTTTCCGGGCTGATGTTCAGGCCATGAATCGCGAGGAGATTGCGGCCCTTGTGCAGCCTGTCCCGGTGCTTGTTGATGTTGAACGCCGCGAACGTTGAGTTGGCGCCGTCGTCGCCGCTGCTCGTGGCACGCGAGTCCCACTGCGCGTTTTCCGGCGCATTCATCCGTGCGACTTCGTGGCCATTGATGTAGGCGATGAAGCCGTCGTCGCACTTCATCCGGAGCAGCAGGTTCTTGGCGGCATTGATCGAGTCGAGGTCGCCGATCTCGAACGGGAAACGCAGATACAGCGACGTGGCCTTGTAGTGCATCTGCCCGACGAAGTTGAAATTGGGCGTGATAAGTTTTTCAAACCCCTCGCCGACTTCGTAGCCGGCGCCGTTGGTGCCGGCGATCCAGCTTGAGTCGTCGAAGGCCGGCTTGAACCACTCGGCATCGTGCGCGCCGCTGTCCGGCACCCAGGCGCGCCCCGGCACGTCGCCGCCGAAAAACGGCTCCCCGTTTCCGCCCCGCATCGCATTGATGACCTTGACGAGGTGCGCTCGGCCTTTTTTGTCGTCGCCGGTTTTTCGTTCAAAACTGCCTTCCCATTCCGGATAAAAATCCACGACGGTGCCCTCGAAGAGTGTGCCTTTGTCGCTGCCGAACTCGCGCCTGAGCAGCGGTTCGCGAACGGTCTCCACGTGGCAGTACACGCCGAGGTTGCGGCCGTTGACCGTGACCTTGGCAAAGGCGCAGCGAGAGCCGGGCGCACCGGCGGCATCCCAAAATTCGTACCCCATGAACTGGCTCATCAGGCTGGCGTCCTGTCGGTTGTTGTTGAATGTGAGATTACGCAGGCCGTCGATGTTTCCCTTTTTGTCGGAGTAATCGAGCTTCACCTTGAGCGACGGGCGGATGGTGTCCTGCGAGCCGAGGAAGCCTTTTTTGCGCAGGCCGATCTTGGGGAACGTCACGCCGTCGATCGTCACGCTGGCCTCGACGTACGAGTAAGGGGGAGGGGGTGGCTCGAATTTGCGGCTCGGCGGCAGGGCGTTCTCTCTCGTGCGTCGCTGGTAACGGATCTTGTCCCAGTCCGCCCCGGAGAGGGTGATCTTGACTTCAAGCAGGCGATCCTTTGGAAACAGCTCGTCGAGCTTGAGTTCCTTGGCGGGTGCGTCATGGAGGGCGGCGGCCAAGCCGAGGCCAACGGCGATGAATCTTAGGGTGTTAATCATGAATCGATCACTTTCGAGCTACGATACTTGCATGCGGACACACACGGGTTCATCGGAATGCCGAACACTATTGCGCCCCGCTCACAAAAAGTACAGCCAAAAATGTCCGATCAAGCTTGGCCAAGCGCTTGGTTTGAATGTCGGGGCGCGTGGGGCGTCTCCGGCATTGACTCCGGCGGGGGTTCGGTGGATTTTTCCCGCCGTTACTTAACAAATGAAACTTCGACACACATTTGCAGGTTTGGTTGCGCTTGGCCTGGTGCTTGCAGGGACGGTGCAAGCCAAGCCGCTGGATATTTGGATCAGTTCCTATCAGGACCAGCTCTATTACGAGAGCATGGTCAAGCTGTACAAGGCGAAGGTGGACAAGGCGTTCGAGGC
>Ga0066383_10000929_pt1 | contig 10560 bp, 7 predicted proteins | sample Knorr_S23_td_Bot_FD_70950 | JGI IMG/M metagenome (GOLD analysis project Ga0066383, IMG submission 70950) | Marine microbial communities from Southern Atlantic Ocean transect - Knorr_S23_td_Bottom_ad_3770_LV_A | ecosystem: Environmental > Aquatic > Marine > Oceanic | place: Southern Atlantic...
GCACGATTCAACACCCTTACGCGGCGCTCTCGGATGCCCTGGCCGAAGCCGAGACGCGCGCTGGCAAGAGCGAGCATGTTATCATCGCGCTCACGCGCAACGGCACCCACACCATCCCCGTTGGACCAGCACCTCTCAAGATTTCCTACTTCGTTCTCCCCGAAGGGGTCTCGCTTATCGGCGGGTTTGACAGCGCGTTTACCTATGATCCCGGGCGCCGCTCGAGGATCGAATCGTCATCTCCCACGGGTGGTGTCCTGCGGGGCTTGACCAAGAGCTTCCTGCTCTCTGGCATCGAGCTCGCCGCCTCGAGCACCGAGAGACCCGGTATCACGAGCTATGGGCTGATCGTGGGCGATGTGTCTGCACCTGCGCTGGTGCGCAACGTGGTTGTTCGCGCGGCAAATGGCACCGACGGTGAAGCGGGTATGGATGGTCAAAACGGTGAGCGAGGAGAAATCGGTGGAAGCGCCGCGTCTCCTGTCCTCGAGCAGGGCGTCCCTGTTGCAGCAGGTCAAGGAGCGCTTGCACCAAACGCATGTCCCAATGCCTCGGGTGCGGATGGTGGAAAAGGGAGCGGTTTTGATTCCGGGATGAACGGTGAATACGGCCAGGACAACTTCCAGGGTCTCCCTGGAGGACCTGGAGGCATTTACCTCTCGGACTTCTTCTCGCAGAAACATGGTGAAGACGGGAGCGACGGGCCAGATGGCGCGGATGGTGCGCCCGGTGGCCCTCCTGAACCTCACGCAGGCGAGCTCCAACCCGGAGGCGCATGGGTCCACAACGGAAATGGCATGAACGGCACCGACGGGCAACCCGGCCAGGGCGGCTCGGGAGGCGGAGGCGCTGCTGGCTATCAGGATGGCACGCTCGGCTCCTTCCCTGGAGGCTCGGGAGGCGGCGGTGGCGCAGGCGGATGTGCGGGGACCGCAGGCACCGCAGGCCGCGCCGGAGGCTCCTCGATCGGTCTCCTCTTCTACAACTCGCCAGGCGTGGCTTTTGAAGACGCGAGCTTTGAGGCTGGAAACGCAGGAGATGGTGGAGATGGTGGCCAGGGAGGCGAAGGAGCACTCGGGCAAGCAGGAGGGAGCGGGACGGTCACGGGTCAATACGCCAATGGCACGCCCACCGCTTCTGTTGCTACAGGAGGGCGTGGTGGACGAGGCGGCGACGGAGGTCGTGGTGGCGACGCTTCAGGAGGTCAAGGTGGACACAGCTACGGCGCGTTTTGTGATTCCCCCCTTCAAACGCAAGGCGACATCTCCTTTGAGGCTGCCAACCAGGGAAGAGGAGGACTTCACGGAGATCGGCAAACAGAATCTCCCGCAGGCTATGAACGTGAGGAGGTCGGCTGTCTGAACTGAACGCTTCGAGACTTCTACTTCGGAACAGAATGCACGCTTTACTTTGGAAAGAGAGAGAACAATGACGCACAAAAAGCACATGATCCTGCTCGCAGCCTGCTTCCTACTCGCCGCAGGCTGTGGCAAGGACGACAACAATACGCCATCCAACAACAACACATCTTCAGACATGGAGGCGAACAACACCGCCCAGGGCGACATGGGCGACACGCCAGATATGGAAGATGAAACCGACATGACGGATGAGCCCGACATGGGCGACGACCCGGATATGACGGTCGAACCCGACATGTGCACCACGCGTACCGAGTGCCCCATCGACACATGCGGTCAGATCGATGACGGATGTGGTGGGATGCTTGATTGTGGCGCTTGCGCTTGCACCGATGGCGTGGCGGCCGAGGGGGCGACCTGCGGCTCCTGTGGGCTTGGCGCGGTGACCTGCGCTGAGGGAGAAACAGGTGCAGGAACCTGCGACACCTTCGCCCTGGCAGAGAACACGTTGGGCGAAGAGGTGTGCGCGAACATCGTTCACGTCGATGCGTCGGCGCTCGCAGCAAACGCCGATGGCTCGAAGGAAGACCCCTACGCCTCGATCGCCACAGCGCTCGAGAACACGGATGCGCCTGCGCTCATCCTCGTAGCCGAGGGCGACTACACCGAGCCTCCGCTCACGCTCAAGACTGGCGTGAACATCCTCGGTGGTGTGGATGCAGACTTTACGTTCACGGGCACCAGGGCCAACGTCACCATCGAGAGCACGACCACCATGGACAGGCTCATCGGCGTCAACGCCGAAGGGATCGAGGAAGCTACCTACCTCGGCTACCTCTCCATCACCACGCAGGATGTCCCCGTCCGTGGCACCAACTACGGCGTGCGCGTCTATCAATCTCCTGCGCTCACGCTCTCCAACCTCGCCGTGACTTCAGGCGCAGGTGGCGCGGGTGAAGATGGCACGGATGGCACCATGGGTACCAATGGTCCAGATGGCACAGATGCTGGAGATGCTGTCCAATTTACCGTAGAGACCATCGCAGGTCGTGCCTACAACGGCGCTCTTCCAGGCGACGGCGGCGTCAATTCGAACTGCACCGATGCAAACGGAAGCAGCGGAGGTTATGGAGCACGGGCTTCGGTTCGGGATTCGGACGCAGGAGGCGAAACACTCTACGACGCAGAAGAAGGTTATGAGACGCGCGCGATGATCTCGGGAGGGGCTGCGGGCTCCAGTGGCTTCCCCAACGGTGAAGATGGCTCCACTCCTTCCGGCAGCGCGGATGGTTCAGACGGTCAGGCTGGGAGCGATCAGGGACAGTTCGAGTTGGGTTTCTGGGTTCAGGCTCGCGATGGCGCAGATGGTGAAAGTGGTGTTCACGGACGAGGCGGTTCAGGCGGTGGCGGGAGCCACTGGCCAAGCAACAATGCCTCAGACCAAGGTTACGGTGAAATCCCTGGCGCATCTGGCGGCGGCGGCGGCGCAGGAGGATGTGGCGGCGGCGCAGGAACCGCAGGAACAGGTGGCGGCTCGAGCATCGCGTTGATTGTCGTGAGCAGCGATGGCCTTGTTCTCCAAGACTCGACCTTCGTCGCTGGTGATGGAGGAAATGGAGGAGAAGGCGGCGATGGCGCTCGCGGCGGTGTTGGCGGAAATGGCGGCAGCGGCACACTCTTCTACAAATCCACCAAAACCTCCGGGAGCACCACAGCGCACCCGCTCCAGGCTGGAAGCGGTGGCGATGGTAGTGATGGCGGCGATGGCGGTGACGGCGGTTCAGGCGCAGGTGGAGCATCGTTTGGAGGGCTTTGCGAAGCGAGCCTCATCGACACCTTCGGTGAGGTGACTTTCACCTCGGGCGCTGGCGGTCAGGGCGGTCAGGGTCGTGTTCAAGGGCCGGATGGTCAGGCGCTCGCCGAACAAGGCTGCGCTCAATAAGAACGCTTCGCCGAACAAAAAGCCCCGAGCTGATCTCAATCAGCTCGGGGCTTTTTGTTCTAAAATCTAAACCAAAAATATTTGGTTACTCATATTTTTAACAAAAACAAAAAGCTTCATGGCAATAAAACCATCCATATTCAGGACAGAAAGCGTATAGCCTTATGCTTCAAATCATTGAAAATACTTCATAAAGCCCGTGGTGTTAAAAAAGCTTCTTCAGGAATGACGTCATGGCAAATTGCAATTAAAAACAATCATTGATAAGCATTAACTTGTAATTTTGTAAATACATTCTATTTCACGAGAGTTAGTCTTATGAAGCTCGCAAGGTCAATTTTTCTCGCACACCTCCTCGCCTTCCTTGCCTGGCCTTCGGCTTCACAAGCGGGCGAGCCCTTTACACCAGCGCCCCAGCTCTCCGAACGCTTTCAGTACAACTTCCGCCAGAGCCACGACCGAGGGTTTTACCTTCGGCTCGGCGCTGGCGCGGGATACCTCGACGCCTCGATAGACGCGCCCACCGAGGAGACTTTGCACACCGAGGGGATACGGCTCACCTACGCGCTGCACGCTGGTGTCTTTGTCAAGGAGCGCCTGGTGCTCGGCCTCGCGCAATTCTCGCAGCTCTCGGGCACGCGTGGGCTCTTGCACGCAGGCCCCGCCGCGACGCTCTACTTTCAAGAAGACAAGAACCTGTTCATCTCCGCCGCTCTTGGCGCGCAGACCTTCTACGACACCTCCGCGAACCTCGCTCCGCTGCGGCAGTGGGGCGTGGGCGGTGAGGTGGAGCTTGGCACGGGCTGGTGGGTGGGTGACCACAGTCACCTTGGCCTGAGCTTCGCCACGGGCATTTCCGGCTTTGACCTCGATCAAGACAGCATCACGGGCCAGGGCTGGCACGTCGGTTTGAGGGCGACGGTGGGACTCAACTGATACCCTCTCCACCCCACCCACACCTCGAAAGGTGCGCCATGACATTCCGCGATCTCATCCCGAGAACACGCCCTCAACTCCTCACAGCAGGCATCACGCTTTTCCTTATCTGCCTCGTGCTCTGGCTCACGCGAAGGGGCTGGCTTTGGGCCATGGAGCACTGGCAGATCAGCCTGCTCTTCTTGCTCGTCGTGGTCGGACGCATCGCCCAGCTCGCCAGGGCACAGAAGGAAAAGGAGCGCGAGGACTCAGCAGAAAAGGAGACCTGATGGACATCAGAGAAGACATCATCCGCCTCTTTGCCTCTCACCCGAGCCCGCTGTCGACCTGTGAGGTTATCCGCGCGCTCTCGCCGCACCATGCAGCAAAACAGATTCATGAGACGTTGCGCAGGATGCTCGAGACAAGCGTGCTCGAGCTCGCCGCGCCAGGTCACCACCGGCTTCTTGTGCCAGGGAGGAAGATGCCGTGAACACCTCCGCTCCTTCCAACGTCATGCCGCTGCCCGCGAGGCTCTTTCTCGCCGGGTTTATCACCACTCTAGGGCACGTCGGCGCGACACAGTTCTTTGCTCACAAGCTCCACTACCAGACACGCTTCCTCGGTACTCCCATCCGGGTGGATAAGGCTGTGGGCATCTCCTACTACCTGCCTCATAAGATTTGGGTCTGGAGCCGCACGTTCTATGGCGGGCACATCGACAGCCTGATCTTTAAAGCGCTCGCCATCGCCATTTTCTCTTCCGTGTTCGGCCTCGCCATGCTCGTGGTGCTCGGCATCGACAGGAGCAAGTTACGAGATGCGCACGGCTCCTCGCGCTGGGCCACAGAGAAGGAGATCGAGGCGTGGGGGTGGACGAAAACCATCAAGGAGCGCATCGAGGAGCTCAGGAAGAAGGGCGACGCACTCCGTGATTCTGCGAGCGTCGTCATCGGGATGGATAAGAAGGAGCGACTCTACTTCAACTGGGCGGTCGAGCACCTGCTGGCGTTCGCGCCCACGCGCTCGGGCAAGGGCATCGGGCTCGTGATCCCCACGCTCTTGAGTTGGTCTCAGTCCGTGGTCGTCACAGACATCAAGGGCGAGAACTTTCAGATCACGGCCTGGTGGCGCTCGCTCTTTTCACACGTCATCTACCTCAATCCCACCGATCCAAACTCGGCGTGTTTTAACCCATTGCTCGAGATCAGACCCGGCACAAACGCGATCCGCGACGCGATGAACCTGGCCGAGATCCTCGCCTCTCCCGCTGAGGGGGACGAGGACCCTTTCTGGAGCGGTGGCGCAAAAAAGCTGCTCTCGGCCACCATGCTCTACGTTCTTTATACACAAACGGATAAATCGCTCGCCTGCTGCGCGCACCACCTGATGCGCCTCGACGAGCTGCTTACGTCCATGGCGAACATCGAAATCCAGGATGGGGACGTACAGGAGTACGTTCGAGGCATCGCCTCTTCGGTGCAGGAGAGCCCTGATAAAATCAGAGGCGGCTGGGCGGCGAACGCGGATGGCGCGCTCGATTTGTGGAAAGACCCGATCGTGGCAAAGACCACGCGCACCTCGGACTTCAGGTTGCGCGAGCTCCAATATGCCAGGAACCCCGTCTCGCTCTACATGGTGATCCCGCCAAACGACCTCGATCGCCTCAAACCCTTCGTGCGTCTCTTTTTTCAGCAGCTCACCGACACGCTCACCGCAGAACTTCCGACGGACAAGAGCCACAACCGGCTTCTGATGCTCATGGATGAGTTCCCACAGTTCGGGCGTATGGCGAAGGTCGAGTCCGCCATCTCCTTTACCGCGGGCTATGACATCAAGTGGTTCTTTATTGTCCAGGGGATCGACCAGTTCAACCGGATCTACGGACAGGACAACGCCTTTTTAGCGAACTGCCACACCCGGCTCGCGTATCGAACCAACGACCACAAGAACGGCGAGTTCTTAAGCAAGCTGCTCGGCAAGACCACCGGCTACAAGGAGCAGGAGGGGAAGTCTGGCAAGAAGGGGATCGTCACCTTCTTCAACCAGGGCTCGGTCTCGATGGTCGAATACGAACGTGACCTGATGACCGCAGGGGAAGCTCAACAGCTCGATGAAGAGCGCATCGTCATCATGAACGCGGGGAAACCTCCTGCGCTTGGCCACAGGGTGCATTTCTACAAGCACCCTGAGTTCATCAACAAGTTCAAGGGGCGCGCTGTCGAGTTCCCTTCCAAACCGCTTAAAGACTTTCCTTCCAGCACACCTCAAAACCCCTGGCTCGACCTCAAGGCATCGAAAGGGTTCGACGAAACAAACGAGGCCAAAACACAGCAGTCACAGGGTGAAGCTGGCGCAGATTCAGACGAAGAAGCGCCAAGAGACAGCCTGCGCGAAGAGGCGCTCCCTGCCACGTCAGCGCTCGAGAGCGACCCTGAGACAAAGACCACAGCGCAAGAAGCCACCGAGTTTATCGAGGAGCTTCCTGTGGGCACGAGCTCGAAGGATGCGGTCAGGCACCTGACCACGCGCTCGCTCACCGTCGATACCGTCCTCGAGGTGCTCACCAAAGGGGTCAAGAACGGCGTGATCCCACGCGAAACCCTCGATCATTTTCTGAGCAATCAGGCTCCAGCGCCCGTCGAAGCGCCACCCGAGGAGCCTCCGCTCGTGAGCGAGCTGCCGATCCTTGCCCCTCCAGACCCACAGGAGCTGTTTGGCATGCAAGACCCCTTCGAGGATGTGGATGTGGCTCCAGATCCAAACGCCACCATCAAGCTCACCGAGGAAAGGCTGATGGACATCATCACCAACCAACGCGCGAGCTCATGGGCGCCAGATCTTGGCGAGGAGGAATGAGATGACCGACCACGAGAAGCGCACGCGCGAGGAGTACGCCTGGAAACTGATCGAACATCAGCTTGGCGAAACACTCCTTGGCTACCTCGACGACCCGACCTGCACCGAGATCATGGCCAACCCCGATGGGTCGGTCTGGGTCGAGACGCAAGGAAAGGGCGTCTGGAAACTCGATCACACGATGACGCCCGAGAGCAGGCTTCAGATCATCGAGGCGGTGGCCTCGTATGCAGACAAGGTATGCAACGCGGATGACCCGGAGGTCGGGGACGTGTTGCCGCTGGTGCGTGCGAGATTTCAGGGCTTCCGGCCACCGGCATCCTACGCGCCAGGGTTTGCCATCCGCGTCCCCTCAAGACAGCTTATCCCGCTCTCCTCCTGGCTCGAGTCCGGGAGCCTCTCTTCCGAGCAAGCGGCCTTGCTTACAGACGCCATCGATCACAGGCGAAACATCCTCGTCGCTGGCAGCACGGGCTCGGGCAAAACGACCTTTTGCAACGCCTTGCTCGCACGCCTTGAAGAAAGCGACCACCGCATCCTGACGATCGAGGACACGCCCGAGCTCCAGTGCAAGGCCAGAAACCTCGTCCCGCTGTACGTGAACCGCCAGGGCAACTTTCAATACCAGCAGGCGCTCTTTATCGCCCTGCGTCTTCGGCCTGACAGGATCGTCGTGGGGGAACTTCGCGATGGTCTGGCCACGCTCGAGCTCCTGAAGGCGTGGAACACGGGCCATGGCGGTGGGATGGCGACGATTCACGCCAACAACGCGCTCGCTTCGCTCTTTCGCGTCGAGCAGCTCCTCCAGGAGCGGGTGACCCGACCCTCGAGAACCCTGATCGCCGAGGCCATCGATCACGTCGTCTTTCTCGAGCGCTACACCGACGCCCAGGGGAAGCCTGCGCGAAGGGTGTGTGATGTCGCCACCGTCGCAAACACACTCGATAGTAGCGCCCGCTACCGCCTTACAAGCTGCCTCCATCCGAGCCTCTCGCCACAAAGGGGAGCCCAATGAGCAAGATCGACCTTCTCCTCCTGATAACCCTCGCCATCTCGCTGACCGCATGTGGTGAGCTTGACGAGCCTGTCCCTGAACATGCGCAGAACACCTACAAGCGCACCTTCCACCCAGGCTTCAAGCAAGCATCGACAGACACGGCGAAAATCCAGGCATTGCGCTCGGAGGTGACCGCGCTGACCCACCGCCTCTCCTTGCTCGAGCACAAGGTCGCGCCCATCCGACGCGAGCAATCCACGCTCTACATCGAGGACGTGAACGTGCGCCTGAAGTCCACCACCGCGCCGCTTTCAAGCAACGCAGGCGATGGGCTTGGAAACCTCATCCTCGGGCCAGGCGACAGCGACCTCACCCGCGCAAGCCATAACCTCATCCTCGGGGAAGGTCATGAGGTGCGAGGACACTCGAACCTCTTGCTCGGCGTGGGCCATGAAGTCACGAGCTTGCACTCTCTGGCCATCGGGCAATTCCACCAGCTTGAAGGAAACCACGGCTCGATCACGGGCGGGGAGTACAACCGCCTCACGAATGAAGGCGGCCACATCGGCGCCGGGCGCGCCAACGAGGTGCGTGGGCACTACGGGGCGGTTCTTGCCGGAGAAGAGAACATCGTCGGCGGCACCTCGAGCGCGATCATCTCGGGGACACAAAACCGCGCGGTGGCACCTGAAACTGTCATCATCAACGGTCTCCGCAACACATCCGTCGGGCCACGCTCGGTCATCGTGACAGGCGAGGACAACCTCGTCGTGGGCGAGGCATCGCTCGTGTGCGGGGGCGAACTCCAGTTTTCACAGGAGCGCTTCGAGGTCCTCGCCTGCCAGTGACCCCAATATCTTTTTGAAAAGGAACCTGACATGAAAACCATTTTAAGCCACCTCTCCATCATCTCACTTGTATGCCTGCTCTCCTGCGGCAAGGCCACGCCTCCTGTAGACGAACAGGTTGACGTGGAGGTCTGTGATCCGACCTCGCCAGCAGGCTGCTCGTGGAGCCTTCAATCCGAGCAAGATCTCGAGCGCTATCATGACGCGCTCGAGGTGATCGACGCTCACCTCGACAACGAGGCTGCTGACCTTTCACCGTCCGATCCTGCCTTCCAGGCAATGATGTCAACGATCACGTCCGAGCTCGAAAAGCTCGAGGGGGTGAAAGACGTCTCCGTGGATGATCGCTGGATTCAATTCACCGTGCTTCCTGGTCACTACACACACGACGTGGCCATCGGGCTCGCCGCGCCCCTCTCGGGTGAGGTGGGCAAACAGCTCGCCAGCGCTCCCGAGGATCTTGAGGAACGCATCACACGTTTGTTCGGGAGCGTGGAGGTGCAACGCCAGGCGCTCGTGACGCAAACCGCCAACCCACTGCCTCGCCAGATGAAGCGCGCTCGGTTTTTCGCGCCATGGAACTGGTACTTCGATGAGTACACCATGACGAAAGCCGAGTTTGGCCACTTTCGCCAAGAACTCGCCAAGCGCCGAGACTACCAGGAACCAGGGAGCATCGAGGTGGTCACGAGAGAGAGCCCGTGGGTACCAGATGAAGAGCACCTCGATGAAGGACTCTTGCCATTTACGGGCTGGAGCGAACTCGACCTCATCAACGTCGTGACACATGGAAAAAACGCACCCTTGCGCCTCTCGACAGGCATCGTCATCGGGAGCGAGCGCGGCGGCGATAAAGACAACCTCGTCGGGATCACCTGTGAGGAGCTCTGGCGCTCGAGAGTGCCAAGAGGAATTCGATGCAACAAGCGCCTCGAGATCGCCGTCGAAGGAGAGGAGGAGGACTTCACGCTGTACGTGATCCTTGTCGATCAACGCTTCCTCGAAAACCATGGCTCGAAGCTCGCAGACACGCGCTCGATCCTTATCCTCGAAGCGTGCTCGACGCTCAAGGGCATCGCGCAGGATGCCTTGCTCCAGCAATTCATCGGCCAGGATACCGTCATCTATGGCGGCGACGAGATCGTCCAGGCGACCAGCATCGCGACCTTCAGATACCAAATCGCGTTGCTTACCTTCGGGCTCGCGACACATGTCGCTTATGCCTTGCTCGATGAAGCAGACCACACCTCACATTTTGGTGGTGGAATCTACAGGCTCTACCCCGAGACGGGTGGCCTGCGCGCCGCAGAGGTCATCAGTCTCCACACGCCAGGTGAGGATGAGCCTTTAAAGAATGGGGCCACGCTCCCCGTGGAGCTCGACGATGAGGGGAGGCCGAGGCGCTTGAAGGTGGACGCACGCTACTTCGGTGTGCTCACCGAAGACATCGACAAGACACTCTTTGGCACACCGCAACTCTACGCGGTTCAAAATGATCCGTCGCTCTGGGTCACGCGCGTGGAGGAGATGAGCGGGCCAGGTGAGGACGCGACAAGTCGGGGAAACCTGCTCGGGGAGCCAAGAACGTTGTTCACCAACCCGATGCCTGTCGACACAGGGCTGACCGAGTTCAAGAAG
>Ga0066383_10000933_pt1 | contig 10522 bp, 9 predicted proteins | sample Knorr_S23_td_Bot_FD_70950 | JGI IMG/M metagenome (GOLD analysis project Ga0066383, IMG submission 70950) | Marine microbial communities from Southern Atlantic Ocean transect - Knorr_S23_td_Bottom_ad_3770_LV_A | ecosystem: Environmental > Aquatic > Marine > Oceanic | place: Southern Atlantic...
TGACCAAGGATCGACCATAACCAAATCTAAATCGGTGATGCCGCGTTTCACTAATGCAGCTCTGAACTCGTGGCTCTCCTTGACGGCAATCTCGCACTCGTAGAACTCGTCGAGGGTTATCCTGGGCTGCACACCGGGAATATGGGTCCAAGACTTTACGGTTCGTTCATTTAAGGAGACCGTGGCCTCGTACGTAGCGCCGGTATCGTTGTCGAACAGAATAATGAACGCCTCACGGTTTATCGCGTCCCCATCCTTGAAGTCGAGGACGAGGTCTTTTGAGGGTTCGTTCAAGACGATGGACTCGAAGCGGACCCTTTGGCTGAGATTGCGCTGATCCCGGAGAATAGCTACCGCACCTTCAATCTCGGCTGCAGCCAAGGGATCAAGGGGATGGTTCCGGGTGGTGGGGCGATTTTGAACTTGCGTGAGATCCATATTGGCCATAATTTAAACTTCCCTCCGTCAGAAACGGGTAATGAGTAGTCCTAGCTATCGCAGGTGGGTCAAATATATCACCGATCCTGCACGGGCATCGTATCGATCACAATATTTACAACGCAATTGATGAAGGGATTGAGATCTGGATCTTCGGTGTTGCGCAACAATTGGCGCTCCCGCAACCCTTTGGTGCCATTTGCTACCTGTTCACATTTCCTTAGAATTTGCCTGTTACCATAGCGGTTTAAATGTTATTAGGAAAAATCAGTGTGAATAAGCTGGTAATCGCTGTGGTGTTTGTCGTTGCGATGGCTATAGGCTGTTCCCAAACAGAGGGCGCGACGCCGCTGCCCAGCCAAGTGACGCCTACGGTCGAAGCAACTGTGGCAATCCTTGGGCCAACGCCATTGCAAGTATCGACAATCCCAGATCCACCAGTCGTATCAACCATCTCTAGCTCACCAGCAACTAAGGACTCGAATCCACTAAACTCATCTACAGAGCCTCGACAACGCCCCGCTACAGGTCGTGGATTTGTTCCTCTAGATGACCCGCTTTTTCTGGCCATCGATCAGTCCGAATTCGCTGATGACGAGCTGGTCTTAGGAGTTGAATGGGCGGGTGAAGCACGTGCTTACCCAGTACGCATGCTACGTTACCACCACATTATCAACGACTCGGTAGACGGCTCGCCATTCCTCATCACATATTGAATTAAGTGTAGTTCGGGGGGTCGGTTTCGACCCCGTGCTTGACGGAAAGCGCCTCACCTTTGAGACCTTTGGACTGCTAGATGACGTGTTTAGGATGAAAGACAGGGAGACCGGGACAATCTGGACTCACTTAGACGGCAAAGCGATAGCTGGTCCATTGGAAGGGCAACGCCTAACAATGATTCCCTTACCTCAGACCACGTGGGGCGAATGGAAAACCGCATACGACGACACTCTAATACTCTCATCGGAAACTCCGTTCAGTGACCGCTATGTCCGTCCAGTCCAAATAGGCGTTTTCAATCCGCGTGAAGCAAATTATGGCGATGACCGGCTGCCCTTTAACATTCTTGTGGTGGGTGTCGAGATTGGCGGTGTCTTTAAAGGCTATCCGCTATTCGATTTAGCGTTGGCCGGAGGGGTCGTTAACGACGCTGTAGGCGGCATGCCAATAGTAGTTGTCTACGATCAGATCGCTAGGACTGGTCTGGCTTACCTGCGTCAACACGACGGCCAAATTTTAGAGTTCTACAACGCGAGCGACGACGGCTACGAGATTAGAGACCGTGAGACTGGTTTATTGTGGGATATTCATGGACGTAAGAAAGCAGGGAGCGGTGAGGAAGTGAGGCTCGAATTCGTGCCATCGTTCATAACAGAGTGGTACGGCTGGTCAGCCTATCACCCGGAATCTCAACTTTATTTGGCGGAGTAAGTTTACGACCCCAGTCCGTCCCTTAGCGAGGTGCGCATCAAAGGTGTTACCAAAGGCAACGTAGCTGCTCACTGCGCAGTTAACCCTCCATCAAATAACCAACTCACTCTTGGTCATGAAAGAGGATTCGTCAGAGGTTAGGACCAACACACCGTAAGCGATGTCGTCGGGTTGGCCGAATCGACTTAGGTACTTGTCAAGCTGCCAAGGAGGCTAAAGCACCAGGCCGGGTCCACCTTCGCAACTCGCCCGGCGAGCGGATGGGGGCCAAGCATTGCTTCCCAACGCACAGATATATGGCTGGGGAGTCAGTGGTTGGAAACCCCAGACTTTTTACCTTATCAGAATCATTCGTCGGGTCTAGAATCTGCACCACCCAGCGTAGTGTTTTGGCTCTCAAAGAGGCCCTCACTAGTGCTTGGGTGGCACTCCGGGAAGTATCGCCCAGGACCACCAGGTGAACCTGTCCTGAGTCCATCGTGTCCTTAGCCCTGGCCCAGGCCGAAGCGGCTGGGGAAAAAAGCCGCTCTTCATCTTCCTCCACCTTCCGGAGGCTCGGTGGCCCTAGGTAACTGATGCCAGGCACAACCCCGGTGAATGCATTGAGGGTTGCGTTAGCTACATCCAAGTATGCGTCGTCCAAAGTAATGGTGGCGAGTGTGACCAACGCCTCGGCCACGAGTGCGTTTTCCAGCACGGGTTTAACTCCGACTAACGGAGGTCCGCCCGATACAATCTTGGATGTCACATCGAAAAACCCACAGTCTGGGGCACTGAAAAGTTGGTTTATCGAGTTCAGAACCGCCTTCGCCCGCTCAAGATGATCGTGGTTGCCTGTCGTCTGGTAGCAATTCAGGAAGGCGCTCAAGGCATGTACGTGGTCCGACAAGAATCGTGGCCGCCCGGCCGGTTCTTTAACGACGTGGGAGAGTCCTCGGTCGCCGTCAAATTCTGCCCACAGAGTATCGAGTACCAGCAAAGCTTGCTTCAAGAAAGATTCATCGCGAAAGACGCCGTAGGCGTGTATCAAGGCAGTCGCAACCGAAGCATTCCAGCCTGTATATATGGTCGTGTCGACGAAAGGCTTAGCTTCAGTATTCCGATCCTTCCAAGGTAGCCGGTAGTACTCTTCTCGGGCGTCCTGGCTGGCCCAGAACATACCGCTAGACTGGTCGCGCAGGTTGGTGACGAGGTAGTCAAAAGTTCCCAAAGCAGCATTCTTATAGGAAGTTTTGCCGGTGACCTGGAAAGCCAGCATGAGGGTGGACGCCAGCCGAGCGTTGGTGTAGAGCATCTTTTCATAGTGAGGAACTCTCCAATCGCGGGACACTGAGTACCTAAAGAAACCACCGTCTCGGCGATCAAAAAGCCCATCTACAATGTGGTCAAGGGTCCGAGAGACCATCTCCCGGATATTACTTTCTCCGTGCTGCTGGTACAGGGACAGCAAGAACTCTACACCTTCCCACGGCGGCTGTTTAGGCTCATCCCCGAAGCCTCCGAACCGCGTGTCGTAGAGTTCCTCAAGTCGCTGCCTCACCAGACCGGATCTTTCATTCTCTGACAATGAATTACCAGCGAAATCAGAATAGCTGTTATCCGACCAGCTTCCATCCGAATATGAATGGCGAATACTCTCCAAGAGCCCGACCATCTCCTCGGGTTCCGTATACAACCTTCCTGCTATTAGTTGTCCGTCCGCATTTAGAAAGGCTACTGAAGGGAATCCGCCCTGGTTATACCGGGCTGACAGGTCAGGTCGTTGGTCCACATCTACTCGAACCGGAATGAACCATTCGTTGACCATCTCGATGACACGGAGGTCCGAGTAAGAGGTCTGGTCCATCACGTGGCACCAGTGGCACCAGGTTGCGGTGAGGGCCAGGAGCACGGGCTTGCCCTCGGAGCGCGCCGCCCCAAAGGCTTGTTCGTCCCAATCTCGCCAGGGTATAGCGCTCGTGTTAGTTATTGGCAGTTTCGTTGCGCCTCCAGGGGACTCACTGACGGTACTCATCGCCACAATCTCCGATGATTTGATAGAGGTCTTGCGACCGGCTTTATTGAGCTGTCCAACCGCCGTCTATTACCAATTCGCTACCAGTGACGAAGGACGATTCTTCCGACGCAAGGTAGAGCGCACCATAAGCAATGTCAGCAGGTTGCCCCAGTCTTGAGATTGGGTTCGCCGCCAGTCTAAATTCCCTGAAGCTGGGGTCATTGACCACGTCTTGGGTCATGGGGGTTACGATCACGCCTGGGTGGATGGAGTTTGCCCTGATGCCATCCTTGGCATACTGAATCGCGGTGGATTTGGTCAGCAACCGGACTGCGCCTTTAGATGCGTTGTAGGCTGATGAGTAGGGATTGCCTACCAAGCCCGCAACAGAAGATATGTTGACTATCGAGCCTCCCCCGGCCTTCCTCATCTCAGGGATGGAGTGCTTAGTGCCCAAGAAAACACCTTTAGCGTTGATGTCCATGACTTGGTCCCACTCTTCGCTGGTGGTGTCCTCCACTCGGTTCCCCCGAAAGATTCCCGCGTTGTTTACTAGAATATCTAACTTGCCGAACCGGGCAACTGCTGTAGCGACAGCCATTTGCCATTCAGCCTCGCTGGTGACATCTAGCTTAACGAACAGGCATTCACCGCCGGTTTCATTGATTTCAGCTTCGGTCTGGCGACCTTTCTCTTCAAGCACGTCGCCGATAACCACCTTAGCCCCTTCACGAGCGAACATCTTCGCCTCAGTGGCACCCATACCTCTAGCGCCACCGCTGATTAGTGCTACTTTGCCTTCCAAACGCATTTTATTTCTCCAGTTTACCTACGAGTCAAGAGCTAATTATCGTATTAATTGGCGCTTGCCAGCCGGGTGCCTATCTCGTCCTGACTTAGAGCTTGCTTACGTTTATCGATATCAAGTCCATACAAACGGGCTACATTTTCGCCGAGAATCTTGCGCTTGATAGCCGGAGTGAGGTCCACCTTGTACTCTTCTTTGATGTCGTCGGGCAACTCAAAGGCCATGAACTTCTCGATAATCCATCTGGGACTCCATATGGCATAATCGCTGCCAAAAAGAATACGATCCTCTCCCAGCCAGAACAAGAGGTTGGCGATAATATCGGCGAAGTATTTGGGTCGCGAATGTACAAACGCATTGGCAACCGAAGTTCCCGCATAAACATTGTGCTCCTGCGTGGCAATCCAGCAGAAGTCGTCCAGTCTGGGTAGCCCCACGTGCTCAACGATGAAATTGAGATTTGGAAAATCGGTGGCGGCGTAATCCACGTCGTTAACATCAAATGCGTCTCGACTTAATGGATAGATCGTAGGGCCTTTATGAAAATGAAGTCAAGGATGTTGCTGAGTACCAGGGTAGGGGATTGCGACCTTGGCTTTACCGAGAAATCCTCATCAACGCTCTTAAGTTTAAGCGGGACGAACTGGACATATTGGACCTCAAAATTGCTAATCGGGCGATGTCTGAGTTCCGCTACGCCGCGAAAGTGTTCAAGCCATACCGCAAATTCCGGAAAGTGTCCATATTCGGGTCTGCACGGGTCCCGGAGGACGCGCCTTACTACCAACTAGCTGAAGAGTTCAGCCGTTTCCTGGCCGGGCAAGATTTCATTGTGATTACTGGTGCAGCACAGGGAATCATGAAGGCCGGTATCGAAGGTGTTGGAACCGAAAACAGTTTTGGGGTGAACATTCTTCTGCCTTTTGAAAGCGCCTCCACCATTCTTGAAAACGACCCTAAACTGATCAATTTCCGATACTTCTTTATCCGTAAGTTATTCTTCGTAATGGAGGCTGATGCCTGCGCACTCTTTCCAGGAGGTTTCGGTACTCAAGGTGAAGGTTTTGAAGTGTTAACGTTGCTGCAAACCGGAAGAGCGCGTCCTATGCCCATTGTTTTGATGGAACTACCAAATGACGACTATTGGCAAACCTGGGATCGGTTCGTTAGAAAACAGTTACTGGATCGGGGGTACATCTCCAAAGAAGACCTTTCTTTCTACAAGATAGTTCATTTATCCGAAGAGGCCGCCGCTTGGATAAAATCCTATTACTCGACTTACCATTCCTCCCGCCAAGTTGGGGAAAAACTGGTTATTAGACTGGAACAGGAATTGTCGGATGAAGGTGTTACCGCATTAAATGAGTCGTTCTCGGACCTGGTCGTATCCGGAGAGATCGTCAAGACAACTGCTTTGCCCCAGGAGAAGGATGAACCGGAACTCTTGTCCAAGCCGAGAATCTCTTTTCGCACCGATAATCATAGTGCTGGACGGCTCAACCAAATGATCCTAGCAATCAACGGCATGGAACACGAAACTTAGGCACGATGGTCTGCATCCATTTAACTCTGGGCAGAGGGAGTGCAGAAGGGCCAAATCCTCAACTAATTAATCGAGATTATTACGAATTAATTATGAAGAGGACAATCTTCCTCTCATCAATGGCTGTTTAGCGCTAGCCAAATTTTTGCTAACAGATTTGCTAACGTACTCAGAGGTATCAGGCGTCACCATGTGAGACGACAGATAGGGTATTACCTGTCATGTGCTTAGATCATCTGTACTCAAACGTACCTGACGGAACGGGACAAGACAATCACCATCAGACTCCAAAACCAGTGGTCGAGGGTTCGAATCCTCCCGCTCCTGCTAAAAATAGGCACGAAAAAGACCCTCGGTGCAAGCCGAGGGTCTTTTTGTTTTGCGTTTTTGCTGGCATTTAGATCGAGCCGGTCAAAGTCACTCCGATTGGCAGTCACGGTACTGCCGATTTATATTGCGGATATTGTACTCGGCCACTGCCTCTAGCGAAACTTCATTTGCCCCTTCATTTGTGCCTGTCATGGGGTATAATAGCCCCCGAAACTGTGATTCGCCTATGAATCCCCACTCGAAAGGAAAGTAAACATGCAAGAACAACATGGACGCAGGCTCGACGGCAAGGTAGCCATCGTCACCGGGGCAGGGGCCACCGGTAGCGGGGATTTTGTTGGCATTGGCCAGGCCACTTCTATCCTGTTCGCCAGGCAGGGCGCCAAGGTGTTGCTGTCGGACCGGGATCAACAGAACGCCGAGGTCACTTTGGCGACCATCAAGGAGGAAGGCGGTGAAGCTTCCGTGTTCGTTGGGGACGTCACCAGCAACAGCGACTGTGAGGCCATGGCCAAAGCTGCGGTTGAACGCTACGGCAGACTGGACGTTTTGATAAATAACGTGGGTATCACCGGCCCCGGCTCGGTGACCGACGTGGCCGAGGATTTTTGGGACACGGTTTTGGACGTGAATCTAAAGAGCGTCATGCTGACCAGCAAACATTGCATCCCTCTGATGATTGAAACCGGCGGTGGCTCCATCGTCAATCTCTCCTCCATCGTGGGCCTGCGGGCCGGGAGCGGGAAACCTAGCCATGCGTATGCGGCGTCCAAAGGCGGGATAATAGGCTTGAGCAACTCCATGGCCGTTCACTACGGTCGGGATAATGTGCGGGTCAACTGCATCGCCCCGGGACACGTCCGCAGCCCCATGGTGGCCCGACAGTCTACGGAGGAGATGCTTGAGCTTCGGCGTAAGGCTGGGCCATTGGGCACTGAGGGCACTTCCTGGGACGTGGCGTTTGCTGCCCTGTTCTTGGCTTCGGACGAAGCCCGTTGGGTCAGCGGCGTGACCCTTCCGGTGGACGCCGGTCTCTTGGCGGCTACGCCATTGGCTATGTATCCTTACCTGCAAGAGAAGGATTGACCAGCATTCCGCTTACCTACTTGGTCAAATAGAAAATCTTTATGAGGGCCTATTGACCCTCTTTTCTTTGAGCTTACGAAGTCACGCGGACGCAGTTTGCCTCAAACTATTCTAGGATGACGGAAAAAGTAACCCAAATGGCCAATAAATCATTATCATGATGCTATCGCTATCGTAGTATTATGAATCCTTCTATTCTCTCGTTTAAGAGCGAACTTAAGGGAGGAACCTTCTAATGTCTATGGATTATGGCGCAGAAGCCATCAAACGCCACCGGGCGAGTCGAGGCAAGGTTAGCATCGCTTCCAAGATGGTGGTTGAGACGCTGGACGACCTATCAATCGCCTACACTCCCGGGGTGGCATCGGTGTGTATGGCCATCGCCGATGATAAATCCGAATCGTTCCAACTCACTAACCGGGCAAATGCCGTGGCGGTGGTCACTGATGGCTCGGCCGTGTTGGGCTTGGGCAACATTGGTCCCGAAGCAGCAATGCCGGTGATGGAAGGTAAGTCAATCCTGTTCAAGGCCCTTGCCGACATCGACGCTTTCCCCATCTGTCTGGACACCCAAGACAACGATGCCATAATTCAGACGGTGCGCTACTTGGCGCCCAGTTTCGGCGGAATCAATCTGGAAGACATAGCAGCGCCCCGCTGTTTCGAAATTGAAGACGCCCTACAAGATTTGGGCATACCCGTCTTCCACGACGACCAGCACGGGACAGCCATAGCAGTGCTGGCAGGGGTGATAAACGCTCTGCTAGTTACTGGCCGCAGGATTGAAGACACCAAATTCGTGTTCGCCGGGGCAGGGGCCGGAGGCATCGGATCCACAAAGCTGCTTCTGGACCACGGTGCCACCAACGTGACCTTGGTGGACAGCACCGGCATCATCTCCCGGAACCGTTCCGACCTGACGGCGGTGAAATCAGCCATGCTGGATACTACCAACCCGGACAACACCCACGGCGGCTTGGCCGATGCTCTGCGCGGGGCCGACGTATTTATAGGCCTTTCCGCAGCCGACGCTGTTAGTCCGGAGATGGTTTCCTCAATGGCCAAAGACTCCATCGTATTCGCTATGGCAAATCCTATACCGGAGATTTGGCCCGACGTGGCCCGGGCCGCTGGCGCTGCGGTGGTGGGTACCGGTCGTAGCGACTTCCCTAACCAGATTAACAACAGCCTGGTCTTCCCCGGCGTTTTCCGGGGAGCGCTGGATAGCCGTGCCACAAGAGTGACCACCCGCATGAAACTGGCCGCCGCAACGGCTTTAGCTGGCTTGGTCCCCGAGCCCACGCCGGAGAATGTCATCCCTTGGTCCTTGGACCGGGAGGTGGCCAAGGTTGTTTCTGAGGCAGTGTCTGGGTCGGTCTAGCTCGGTTCCCGCCAAAATTCAGCTACACGAAAGCCCCTCGGTGAAAGCCGGGGGCTTTTTGTATTCACTTTAATGTTCGAACAGGGGCCGAACAGTGACCGAATTCTGGCTGTACGGTAGTCCAAACGTTCCCCAATCAAACGCTTAGACCGCTGGCAGGTTACCCAACGTGTGTATAATCTAGCCCAATTCGCTGATTCACGTCTGGAAATATTAATGGAGAAATCCAATGCTAATCGTCGACGCTCAGGTTCACCTTTGGGGCAGTGGCTCGCCCACCGGCGCCCACCGTAAAATCGACTCTTTTTCGGCTGACGACTTGTTGAAGGAGATGGACGAGGGAGGCGTGGACGCTGCCGTTATTCACCCGCCTAGTTGGGATCCCGGCTCCGGCGACATCGCCTTGGAGGCAGCAAAGCAACACCCTAGACGTTTGGCCATTCTGGGCAAGTTCCCCTTAGACGATCCAAAGAGCAAATCCCTGGTAGACGGTTGGAACAAACAACCAGGAATGCTTGGATTCAGGTTCACGTTCTTGCAGCCGGGCCAAGAAACCTGGCCCACGGACGGCACCATGGACTGGGTCTGGCCAGCAGCGGCCCAAGCCGGTCTCCCCATCGCACTGATGGCCAGCAAGTTCCTGCCGTTGGTGGGTCAGGTGGCCGAGAAACATCCGGACCTCAAGTTGATTGTGGACCATATGGGCAGGTTCGGCACCGCTACCGATGCCCCGGCTTGGGAGAATCTTCCCGAGTTATTGGCCTTAGCCAAGTATCCCAACATTGCGGTAAAGGCCACCGGTGCGCCCAGCTACTCCAGCGCGCCCTATCCATTCAAGAATATCCACGACTACATCCACCAGATTTACGACGCCTTCGGTCCAAGCCGGATGTTCTGGGGCACGGACATCACCCGGATGCCCTGCCCATGGAAGCAATGCGTAACCATGTTCACTGAGGAGTTGCCCTGGCTGACGGAAAAGGACAAGGAACTGATTATGGGCCGGGCGCTTTGCGATTGGATCGGCTGGGGCCTGCCAGGGTAGGCTGGCACAGAATAGCTATTTATTCTGCGAAGGCAAACCTGGGGTCCGCGGCCCGCACGGTCGCTTCCGGAAGGCCCAATTCCTTTCGGACAATGTTCGTCCCTTGCACCAAGGCGACGCATTTGTGAAACGCTATCCTGCGGGAAATTCCTTCACGGCCAAAGCCGCAGTCGCTGGAGATTATTAGTCTTTCCGGCGACACGTACTCCAATGCCCTGCGAATCAGATCAGCGACGCTGGCCGGCGACTCCACCACGGTGTTTGTATGGTTCACCACGCCGATGGCCAACTTTTTGGTGGTCTCCTGGCGGGCGAACAGCGGCAAATCCCTACCCATGGTACTGGCGCACTCAAAGGTTACGACATCGGCGTCCACTTCCAGTAGATAGGCCATGGACCGCTGGTAAGAGGGGTCATCCACCAGTCTTTGCTGGGCCGGGTTTCCCCAGCAAGTGTGAAGCCAT
>Ga0066383_10000934_pt1 | contig 10515 bp, 9 predicted proteins | sample Knorr_S23_td_Bot_FD_70950 | JGI IMG/M metagenome (GOLD analysis project Ga0066383, IMG submission 70950) | Marine microbial communities from Southern Atlantic Ocean transect - Knorr_S23_td_Bottom_ad_3770_LV_A | ecosystem: Environmental > Aquatic > Marine > Oceanic | place: Southern Atlantic...
GCTCGATCTGCCGGCCGAGGTGGCCGGTGATCGTCAGCGCCGGGGCGGTATGGAACCGGACCGCATCGAAAAGGAGGGGGATGGCTTCCTCCAGTCCGTGCGCGCAGGGTATCTTGCGTTGGCGGAGACGGAGCCGGGCGTGCAAGTGCTTGATGCCCGCGGGACGCCCGAGCAGGTTCACGCGACGATCCGTGAGCTTCTCGAGACGTGCTTCCCTGAAACCTTCCAGTAGGACGCGGTATAACCGGGGGGAGTGTACTGAATCAGAATGGATCGATCGAATCGTGAGCCGGAGGGTGGAATCGTGAGGCGAGGGGTCTTTGCACCGGTGGCCGTGGTCGCCTTTGCGGTGATGGCGGGTGGCTGGCTATTGCAGGAGGGCGTCGACCGAGCCTCGAACATCTACGTGCGTATTCGCGTGCTCCAGGAGGTCGTGGACCACGTCGAGTCGAGCTTCGTCGATGACGTCGATGCCGCGGGTCTCTACAACTCCGCGATCGACGGGCTCATCCGCGACCTCGACGATCCGCATTCGTCGTTCTTGCCGGCCGACGAATACGAGAACCTAAGCATCCGCATTGAAGGAGAGTACGGAGGAGTCGGTCTCGAAGTAGTCGATCGCGGTGGTTGGGTTACGGTCGTGAGTGCGATGTCGGGCACTCCAGGCCAACGTGCTGGGATTCGCGCAGGAGATCAGTTCTTCGAGATCGAGGGGATCCCCGCCGACACGATGGTCACGGAAGAAGCGGTCGAGCTGTTGCGCGGGCCTCCCGGGACTGAAGTCACCGTGAAGATGCTTCGCCCAGGAGTGGAGGAGCCGATCGAATTCACGATTGAACGCGCCACGATTCTGCTGCGCGCGGTGCCCTTCGCGCTCATGCTCGAGCCCGGAATCGGGTATGTGCCGCTGCAGACGGTCAGTGAGACGTCGTCCCGGGAGGTCCGAGCCGCCGTGGACTCGCTGCGCGGCGAGGGTCTCGAGGGGCTGATCTTGGATTTGCGTGGGAACCCTGGTGGCTTGCTCGACGAGGGCATTGCGGTGTCCGATCTGTTCCTCGAAGCCGAGCTTCCAATTGTCGAGACCAGGGGCAGGGCGGCGAGGCAAAGTCAGACGTACTCGTCGTCGTCGCCGGATCGATATCGGGATGTTCCCATTGTCGTGCTGGTCGATGGCACTAGTGCCTCGGCGTCGGAGATCATAGCAGGGGCGCTCCAGGACCACGACCGCGCGGTGGTCGTCGGTGAGACGACGTACGGCAAAGGCTCCGTGCAGAGTCTCTTTCGGCTCACGGGTGGAGATGTACTGCGGCTGACTACGGCGCGGTGGTATACGCCCGTCGGTCGCTTGATCGACCGTGACCGTGATGCCGTCGTGGACGTGACCGAGCATGAGCTCGCCATTTCAGGCCAAGTGGTGAGACCGACGGTGCTCGACGGACGCCCGGAGTACGAGTCGCTCGGTGGTCGCACACTGTTGGGAGGTGGTGGCATCACGCCCGACCTGTACGTAGCTCCGGAGACGTTGTCGCCCGAGGAGGCAGAAGCGGTCTATCGGGTCTTCCGCCGCGCGGGAGGCTTCACAGCCGCGCTCTTCAACTACGCGGTTGCATTCGTTCAGGATCATCCGAACGCCCAACCGGGCTTCGCGGTACGTGATTCCGAGCTTGAGGACTTCTACGAGACGCTTCCCGAGTGGCGCGGGGAGGTCGATCGCGACGAATTCATGACCGCCCAGCGTTGGGTTCGCTACCTCATGGAGCGAGAGATCGCCCTGCAAGCGTGGGGCGACGCTGGGCAGTTCCAGCAGTCTCGGAGGCATGATACCCAGCTGGCGACGGCGATAGAGCTACTGCAGGCGGCACCGAGTACAGCGGATCTGATCGCACGAGTCGCGGCCGCGGCAAACGAGCAAGACTCGGGCTCCTGACGCCGTGGCGGATCCGCTCGAACTCGGCGGCCGGGCCGGTTCCGTTATTCCAGTGGCCCGTTGGGGCCGCTTCCTAACAGCTGACCACGATCTCGGATTCATGGACCTGGCGGACGAATGGACGTAGTCGAGGTCACGCGCGGCGATCTGGTGGAGGCGAGACACTCGCTTCGAGTAGTCGTCGCGGACCACGAAGGAACCGTAGTCGCGTCCATAGGCGACGTCGAGGAGCTGACATACTACCGCTCAGCCGCCAAGCCCTTGCAGGCGCTTCCCCTCGTGGAAGAGGGCGTCTGCGACCGCTTCGCGCTGTCAGATGCGGAGTTGGCTCTGTGCTGTGGCTCACACGAGGGTGAGCCGGAGCACGTGGCCGGCGTCCGTTCGATTCTGCGCAAGGCCGGGCTCGAGGAGTCGTTGCTACGGTGTGGAGCACACCTGCCCTTCTCGCCGGAGGCTTCGCGGGCGTTGCTTGCGAGTGGCGGTCACGCAGCGCGCGTTCACAACAACTGCTCGGGAAAGCATGCGGGCATGCTCGCGCTTGCCGCAGCTCTCGGTTGGGACCCGGTCGACTATCATCTGCCGGAACATCCTGTGCAGTTGCGCATGCTCGATGAGATCCGGCGGTGGACGGGGCTGAACTCGGAAGAAATCCGAACCGGTGTCGACGGATGCGGCGTCGTGTGCTTCGCCGTGCCGCTGCGCGACATCGCGGCCTCCTTCGCCCGGTTTGCAGTGGCCGCAGCTCGCGACGAGGGGGAGAGACGGGTCGTCAGTGCTATGACCACGCACGCGTTCATGGTGGGTGGCACGGGGCGCGCCTGCACGGACGTCATGAGGCAGGCGGCGGGACGGGCTTTCGTGAAGGTTGGTGCCGAGGGGGTGTACGCCGGCGGGGCGACCCAGCGGGGTCTCGGGTTCGCGATCAAGGTCGCTGACGGCGGGCGCCGCGCTGTCGAAGTCGCGCTCGTGCGTGTGCTCTCCGAGCTTGGCATCCTTTCGAGCGAAGACGTCGACGCGCTGCGCAGGCACGCGAACCCGACCGTGTACAACACGCTGGGCGAAGAGGTCGGGCAGATTCGTGCCGTGTTCGATTTGGCCAATGCCATCGCATGACCACGCCCGCGCCCGATTCGTTGGAAGTCCTGCTGCGCCTCAGCGCTGTGCTCGCCTCCCGCAACGACGAAGAGCTCGACTCCACGATGCATGTAGCCGCTGAGCGTTGCGGGACCCATGCCGTCGAGGAAGTGATCCTGCAGAGCTATTTGTTCTTGGGGTACCCGATTGCGCTGAACGCGATGGCCCGGTGGCGTGCAATCAGCGGCGTGCGCCCTCCGGAGGACGCCGCGGCCGATCGCGACGAGTGGCTCGAGCGCGGCCAAGAGGTCTGCGGTTCGGTGTACGGAGGCCAGTACCGGCGTCTGCGCGCCAATGTGCGCCGCCTGCATCCGGACATGGAGCGTTGGATGGTCGAGGAAGGGTACGGAAAGGTGCTGGGGCGTCCGGGGCTATCGGTGCAGGACCGCGAGCTGTGCATCGTCGCTCAGCTCGTCGTTCTGGACGTGCCTCGTCAGTTGCATTCCCACCTACGTGGAGCGCTCAACGTCGGAGCCGCCGACTCGGCGGTAGACGCCGCGCTGCGCGTGGGGCTGGAGTTTGCTCAGCCCGAGGCAGGCCAGCGTGCCTCAGAGACTTGGCAGTCGGTTCGAGCCCCTGCCGGCCAGGAAGGCTGAACGGTGTTCATCGACCGTGCGGTCATCGACGTGATCGCGGGAACGGGAGGCTCCGGGTCGGAGGCGATGCGTCGGGAGAAAGGAGTCCCGCGCGGCGGGCCCGCGGGGGGAGACGGGGGGAAGGGCGGTGACATTCTGCTCGAGGCCGACGCGCAGCTCGCGACCTTGCTCGACTTCTCCTACCGTCGGATCTACACGGCGGAGCGCGGGATGCACGGCGCCGGCAAGAGCATGACAGGGCGCTCCGGAGACGATCTCGTGCTCAAGGTGCCACCGGGCACGGTCGCCTACGACGCCGACTCCGATGAGCGCCTCGGAGAGTTGCTCGAACCCGGCCAGAGCATCGTCGTCGCGCTCGGCGGCCGTGGAGGCCGTGGCAACACCCATTTCAAGACGGCGACGCAGCAAGCGCCGCGTCGCTGGGAGCCGGGAGGTGAGGGTGAGCAGCGCCGCGTGCGGCTAGAGCTCAAGCTCATTGCCGACGTAGGGCTAGTGGGCGAACCCAACGCGGGTAAGTCGACGTTTCTGGCGGCGGTGACGGCTGCCCGGCCGAAGGTGGCCGACTATCCATTCACTACGCTCTCACCCAACCTCGGTGTGGTCCAGTTGTCCGATTTTCGGACGTTCGTGGTGGCAGACATCCCCGGCATCATCGAGGGTGCGCACGAGGGCAAGGGACTGGGGCATCAGTTTCTGAGGCACATCGAGCGCACCCGCACCTTGGCGTTGGTGATTCCCGTCGATACAGCGGACGTGCAGGTGGAGTATGAGGCACTACGCTCTGAGCTGGAGGCTTATTCGAGCGAGCTCTCGGTGACACCCCACTGCGTGATGCTCACCAAGACCGATCTGCTGCCGCCCGACGAATCGCTACCGGAGTTGGACGCCCCGGACGCCTGGGGAGTATTCGGTATCTCGTCGGTTGCCCAGAAGGGGCTGGACGAGCTCCTCCAGCAGCTCTGGCGAGAGAGTCGCGAGGCGGGCGCAGGCGAGACGCCCGACCCCGACGAGGGTTGGTGGAGTCCTTGACGTCTGCCGAGCGCGAGGCCGAAGTACGCGCACTGCTCGTGCTCGACCAAATACCAGGAATCGGACTGAAGACGCTGGCCGCGTTGGTCGATCACTTCACTTCGGGGCGGGCCGCGCTGGCCGCAACCGACCGTGCGTTCTCGGTGGTGGCCGGACAGCGTGCGGTGGTCGCGAGGCGCGACACCGAGATTCAAGACCGGGTCGCGGCCGGGCTCAACGTCGCGAATCGACTGCATGCACCCGCGTTGACGTGGTCGGACGACGAGTACCCGATCATGCTGCGCAACCTCGCCGACCCGCCGCCGGTGCTCTTCTTGCGCGGTCGCCGCGAGCTCTTGTCGACCCCGCGCATCACCATCGTAGGCGCGCGCAAGGTGACGCCTCGAGCCCGCGACTTTGCGCGCCGGCTGGCGTCCGCGCTCGCGCGTTCAGGCTACACGGTCGTGAGTGGAATGGCGCTTGGCATCGACGGCTGCGCGCACCAGGGCGCACTCGACGTCGGCGGTGGCACCCTTGCCGTGCTCGGGTGGGGTCCGGACCGAGCGTATCCAGCGTCGCATGGGTGGCTCTTCCGGGACATCGTCGCAGAGGGGCTGGTGGTGTCGGAGTTCCTTCCAGGGACGCCGGCGCTGCCGTATCACTTCCCCCTCCGAAATCTGGTGCTCGCGGCGCTCGGGCAGGCTGTCGTAGTCGTGGAGGCGTCCCGGCGCAGCGGCTCGCTGATCACGGTGGAGTATGCGCTCGACCTCGGCGTCGACGTCTACGCGGTGCCGGGACCCGTCGATCAACCCACATGCGAGGGCAGCAACGCGCTGCTTGCTGACGGTGCTCGACCGCTGGTACCGGTCGAGCGCTTCCTCGAGGAGCTCGGAGTCGGCTCGTCGGGCCCAAGCGAGCGGCCCCAGCCCGGGGGTGACGAGGGTCTCCTGCTGGGTGGCCTCGATCGCGGCCCTGTGCATGTGGAGGAGCTGGCCGCCATGGTGGGCTTGGGCGTGTCCGACGCCTTGGCCCTGCTCGCCGAGCTCGAGGTCAAGGAATGGGTTGAGCAAAGGCCCGGGCTGCGGTTCGAGCGTGCCTCCTGAGGGGACGCCCGCGGGTGCGACGGCGGTGGGCTCGGTCTACGTGCACGCACCGTTTTGCGTACACCGCTGCTCTTATTGCGACTTCGTGGTGCACGTCACCGAGCATGGCGACCTCGCCGCCTGGCAGGAGGCGCTCGAGGGCGAGCTGAGAGCCGTCGAAAGGGAGGGACTCTTCGCCCTCGAAGACTCACTCCAGACGCTCTACGTGGGCGGCGGCACGCCTTCGTTACTCGGTGAGCACGCGATGGAGGCGCTCGCATCAGTCGTCGGGCGGCGGCGCCTGGGCAGCTCCGACCTGGAGTGGACCGCGGAAGCGAATCCGGAGAGCCTGACCGGGGGATTGGCCACGGCCTGGCGCCGATCGGGGTTGAACCGGCTCAGCATCGGGGTGCAGACGTTCAACGACGAAGCGCTGCGCTGGATGGGGCGTCAGCACGACGCTCAGAGTGCCGAACGGGCGGTGGACGCCGCCAGGGCGGCAGGGTTCACGAACATGAGCGTCGATCTGATCTTCGGGCTGCCTGAGCGTCTGGAGCGGTCCTGGCGAGACGATCTGGAGCGTGCCTTGGCGCTGAATGTGCCCCATGTGAGCCTATACGGACTCACCGTGGAGGCTGGCACGGCGCTCGCGCGAGCGGTGCGGGACGGGAACGAAGAAGCGGTCGCCATACAGCAGCACCAAGACGAGTATCTGCTCGCAGCCGAGGTATTGGGAGCCGCGGGATACGAGCACTACGAGGTGTCGAACTTTGCCATTCCTGGCCATCGCTCGCGTCACAACGCGGTGTATTGGGACGGTCGTCCCTACCTCGGCCTTGGCAACGGTGCGCACAGCTTCGCGGCGCCCGTGCGGCGTTGGAATCTTCGTGACTGGCCTATGTACAGCGATCGTGCGCGTGCCGGCTATGTGCCCGAGCACGACCGCGAGACGGTCGGTGCCGACGCGCGTAAGCTCGAGAAGCTCTGGCTCGGGCTGCGCACCACGGAAGGCGTGCAGCTCGCGGATCTCGACGAGCGGCAACGGGGGCTTGCGGCGGCATGGTCAGAGCACGGATGGACGGTGGCGTCAGAAGACGCGCTGCGCCTGAACGCAGAGGGGTGGCTCTTGCTCGACGAGCTCGTAGTTGAGCTCGATGACGGCGGCTGTGGGTTGACGGCGCGATCGACCACTCTCGATCTTCGAAGATGAGCGGATTGGACAAACGAGAGCTGGTCGGCGCCGAACTAACCGACCGAGAGCGCCAGGTATTGGATGCGGTGGTCCGCACCTACGTGGATACGGCGGAGCCGGCGGGGAGCCGTACGATCTCCCGTAGCTTCGGCCTCGGCATCTCCGCTGCCACGGTGCGCAACACCATGAGCGACCTAGAGGAGAAGGGCTACCTGTTCCACCCGCACACTTCGGCGGGACGCGTCCCCACCGACATCGCGTACCGCTTCTTCGTGGATCGGCTCATGGAACCGATCCTTCTGACAGAGGTCGAACGCTCGAGTTTGGAGCGCGAACTCGGCGTGGGCGGGTCCGCGGTGGAGCGGTTGGTACGCCACGCCACCCGAGCTTTGAGCCTCCTCTCCAACGAGCTGGGCGTGGCGGTGGCGCCGCGCCTCGACGATGCGGTGCTCGAGAAGCTCGAGTTGATCCAGGTGTCGAGCAACAAGGTTCTGCTGGTAGCCACGATCCGTGGCGGTGTGGTTCGTACCGTGTACGTCGACCTTCCTGTGGAAGTCCCCGAGAAAGCGTTGGTGACCGTGACTCTCGCCCTGAACGAGCGGCTCGCGGGACTGAGCCTGCAGGAGATTCGAAGAACTCTGCCGCAGCGCTTACGGGACTCGCGTGGTGGGCAGGGGGCGGCGGCTGAGCTTCTCAACATCTTCGTACAGTCGGGAGCCGAGCTGTTCGATCTCAGAGACCTGGATGGCACCGACATCCATCTCGGGCACGCGAGTGTGCTGGCGGCGCAGCCGGAGTTTGAGAGCGGCGATCGGCTCAAGAGCCTCATCGAGCTGACCGAGCGTCGGGATCTTCTCGCCCAGAGCGTGGGTAATCGCGAGCACCGGGGTCGCGTCGTGATCACCATCGGCGGCGAGAACGACAGCAGCGAGCTCGCCGACTTTACGCTCGTCACCTCGGAGTACAGGGCGGGCGACCTCACCGGCGTGATCGGCGTGATCGGCCCAACGCGCATGCCCTATGAAAAAGTGGTCACGATTGTCGACTACACGTCGACACTCGTGACACGCATGCTGCAGAGCTGAAGTTCTGAAACTTCGAAGGTTCTGAAGGCGATAGATGTCCGACTATTACAAAATGCTCAGTGTGCCGCGTAATGCGAACACCGAGCAGATCAAGAAAGCGTACCGGAAGCTGGCGCTCGAGTGTCACCCTGACCGCAACCAGGGTTCGAAAGACGCCGAGGAGCGCTTCAAGGAAGTCACGGAGGCCTACGAAGTCCTTCGCGACCCCGACAAGCGCGCGACCTATGATCGATACGGGGAGCAAGGCCTCAAGGGGCGGGCGGGGCAGGGTGGCATGGGTGGCTTCGATTTCAGCGATGCGATCGAGGTCTTCATGCGCGACTTCGGCGGCTTTTCGGGGCTCGAAGATATCTTCGGCATGCGAGGCGCCCGCGGCCAGCGTACGACGTCCCGCAAAGCGCAGACGGTACGAATCCGGCTTCCGCTGACGCTTCCTGAAGTGGCGCACGGGGTTACCAAGACCTTGCGCGTCGCTCTGCTCGACGAGTGCGACAGCTGCAATGGTTCGGGGGCCCAGGCCGGCACCACACCGACTGTGTGCAGCACTTGCGGCGGCTCCGGTGAAGAACGGCACGTCCAGCGCTCGGTGTTCGGACAGTTCGTGAGCGTCCAGCCGTGCCGGACCTGCCAGGGCGAAGGAAGGGTGATCGAGCAACGCTGCGACACGTGTCGCGGCGAGGGCCGGGCTCGACGCGAAACGGACATCGAGGTGGAGGTTCCTGCCGGGGTCACGTCGGAGAACTTCCTCACGCTTCGCGGGCGCGGAAGCGTTGGCCCCAGGAGTGGCCCGCGCGGAGATATCGTGGTTCTACTCGAGGTGGAAGACGATCCGCGGTTCGTTCGCGACGGTCCCGACCTGATCCACGAACTGCCGATCACGTTCGGACAGGCCGCACTTGGCGACGAGGTCGAAGTTCCCACGATCGAGGGCACGGCGCGGGTGACCGTGCCGGCTGGAATCCAAAGCGGTGACCTTCTGAGGCTGAAGGGACTCGGACTCCCGGAGCTCAATGGCCACCACCGTGGGGATCAATTGCTCAGGGTTTTGCTTTGGACTCCCGACGAGCTCACGCCTGAACAGGAGGAGGCGATGCGTCGCTTGCGCGAGCTCGAGTCGCCGGCTCCGAAACACATTCGCCGGAGCGCGCACAAGGGGCTCTGGTCCCGGGTGAAGGAGGCGTTCTCGGGAGGATGAGCGACGCGAGCCGGCGATGGCTGGAGTTGAGCGTGCGTTGCCCTTCCGTGGAGGAGTCGATACCGCTGCTCGCTGAAGGGCTCGTCGATCTTGGGGGGCGCGCTGCGGTCGAACAGGACGGCTGGTGCGTGACGCACGTGAGCAAACCCGATGACCCGGAAGCGTTCGTCAGGGGCGTCCGCAACGCGCTCGTGGCGAGGACCGGGTTCACCGACCTCGAGGTACGGACCCGTTGGCAGGCCCACGAGGATTGGGCCGAGACCTGGAAACGGGGGCTCGCTCCACGCCGCATCACCGACCGGCTCGTCGTGCGGCCGTCCTGGACCGACTTCGAGGCCGGACCGGAGGATCTGGTCATCGTATTGGATCCGGGGATGGCGTTTGGTACTGCGGAGCATGGCACGACGCGCGGATGCTTGAGACTGCTCGACCATGCCGTAACACCGGGTGACCGACTGCTCGACGTTGGGGCCGGGTCCGGAATTCTGTCCGTGGCAGCGGTGCTTCTGGGCGCGGCTCACGTGACCGCTGTGGAGTCGGACGAGCTGTCGGCCGAGGCCCTACACGAGAACGTGCAAAACAATGGCGTGTCGGATCGGGTCACGCCGCTCGTCGCGTCGGCCGATGCCGAGAAGCTCGAGGCCTGGGGTCCGGTCGACGGCGTCGTGGCCAACCTCGAGACCGGCCTCTTGCGGCTGCTGACGGTCGGTTTTCGAGCGGCCGTGCGACCTGGCGGGTGGCTTCTGCTGTCAGGAGTACTCGATTACGAGTGCGACGGCGTGCGTGAGCAAACGGAACAGTTGGGATTCACCTGTCGAGAGATCGACCGAGATGGTGAATGGCGCTCGCTGCTCTTTAGGCCGCCTTTCGCTGGATAACACTGCGCGCTCGACGTTCGGCCAGAACGATCACGGACCACCGGTTTACCTCCATACGCCGAACGAGCGTCGATGTCGTGAGCCAGCCAACGCACGCTCTCCCGCAGGGTCAATGCCGTCGGCCTTTGAGAGTGCTCGGCTCCGTCGGGATGTGTCACAATGACGACCCACGGGTCCGCTGCGTACAAAGCTGCCCGTGGCTGTCCCGGATGCCTCCACAGGCCACGCCAAGGATCGAGCACGCGAAACACTCTTGAGTGTTCCTCGAGCATCCCTCTCAACCGAGCTTGTTCGAGACCTCGGTCGAATCGCTGGGCGAGCAGCTCGTGCAACTCTGTGAGTCGGAGCGCGTGGTGCGGGTGTTCGAGCAGAATACGCTTGGCGCACTCGATGATCGGATTTATTGCTCCTCCTGGTG
>Ga0066383_10000937_pt1 | contig 10500 bp, 9 predicted proteins | sample Knorr_S23_td_Bot_FD_70950 | JGI IMG/M metagenome (GOLD analysis project Ga0066383, IMG submission 70950) | Marine microbial communities from Southern Atlantic Ocean transect - Knorr_S23_td_Bottom_ad_3770_LV_A | ecosystem: Environmental > Aquatic > Marine > Oceanic | place: Southern Atlantic...
CTAGGTTCCTGGAAATTCGACGTTTTCCATCCCCGGCTTTTTAAGCATGACCCAGGACCCCTTTCGGGGGTTCTTTCATATGGGCCCCGGGGTGGGGTTATCTCCACCCCTTTTTCAGTGATACGGCATTATCCCCGTCCCTGTTTTTCCAGATAGCGCTGATGGTAATCCTCGGCGCGCCAAAAATCTGAGGCCGGAGAAATATCGGTGACGATATTACCGTTCACCTTTCCTGATCCCTGAAGTGATTCCATAGAAGCCCGCGCCACCGCCTCCTGATCCGGGGAATGGAAAAAAATGGCGGAACGGTACTGGCTGCCGATGTCCCAGCCCTGACGGTTGAGCTGCGTCGGGTCGTGACAAGCCCAAAAAATATCCAACAGACGCCGATAACTGACCCGTTCAAGATCAAAGTCCACTTCGACCACCTCGGCATGACCGGTATTGCCACCGCAGACGTTTTCATATGTTGGGTTTCGAGAATTCCCGCCGGAATAGCCGACCGCCACGTCGTTTACGCCGTCAATACGGCGAAAGGTTGCCTCTACGCCCCAAAAACAACCCGCCCCGAAAGTCGCCTTTTCCATCTTCCCATCCCAAAAAAGTCGATCCGAATTAAATTTCAATATAGGCAACCTCTACCCCATGACAACCCATAGGCCAAAAGGCCATAAGACAATATGGGTTTTGAAATGGTAGAAATAGAAACATTACATTGGACTTTCTCAATGTCGGCCTAAACGGCCTCAAAATCATCTAAGAGCATTTGCTCGGCTAGAGCCTCCTTGAGGTCGCGGGCCTCGACACGCAGCATCTTCACCTCGGTGCTGGTGGCTTGACGTGCCGTGTCGCCCGCCAGGCGCTTCTTGCCAGCTTCCAGAAACTCCTTCGACCAACTGTAATAGAGACCCTCGGCGATGCCTTCATGGCGACACAATGCCGCGATGCTCTCCTCGCCGCGCAAACACGACAATACGATCCGAATCTTCTCCTCAGCCGAATAGCGCTTGCGGTTCTTGCGGCGAATGTCGCGAATGGCTTTCTCAGCCGGGTCTTTTCTGCTCATGGATTTATGCCTCATCTTCGTTTCCTTCGGTCACTACGATGAGCCAGAAATCCTCCCTTATGAAAACCCCTCAATGTGTCCCATGGGCGCTGACGTCAGACACCCAGCACAAAAACAGTTCACCCAGCCCTATACCAATTGACGATTGGCGTTAGCGAAATAGCACCAACGATGACCATGGCCTCCCCTTTCCCGGGCGACTATACGCATCGGATACCGGTGGGGCGAGGGACTCTTCTTGACGACCCCGCTAATCGGGCCCACATTTAGGAAGTTCCGAGGGGAGCCCCGCAAGGGGCTGAGAAGCCGGTGGCACTCTGTTCTACGTACCCTACAGGAGTGCAGCGTGGCGACCCTTATAACCTGCTCCGGGTCATGCCGGCGAAGGGATAGGAGATCCAGCCCATGAACGTTATTTCAAAACCCAAAACATCCGATATCACCACCGGGCCGCTGCCCGCCAGCCGCAAGATTTACGTCGACGGCACGCTGCATCCCAACGTGCGGGTGCCGATGCGCGAAATTTCCCTGCATGAAACGGCCAAGGAACCGCCGGTGGTGGTCTACGACACGTCCGGCCCCTATACGGACCCGGCCGAAACCATCGATATCGAAGCCGGACTGAAGCGCCTGCGCGAGCCCTGGATCAAGGCGCGCGGCGATGTCGAGGAATACGAAGGCCGTACCGTCAAGCTGGAAGACAACAACGCCACCGGCGAGCATCTGGTGCCGGAATTCCCCGCCTTGCGCAAACCCATGCGCGGCATCAACGGCGCCGCCGTCAGCCAGGTCAAATACGCCCGCGACGGCATCATCACGCCGGAAATGGAATTCATCGCCATCCGCGAGAACATGAACCGCGCCCACGACCCCGCCGCCGCCAAAGCGGTGATCGACCAGGGCGAGAGCTTCGGCGCCGAGATTCCCGAGATCGTGACGCCGGAATTCGTGCGCGACGAGGTCGCCCGCGGCCGCGCCATCATCCCCGCCAACATCAACCACCCGGAGCTGGAACCGCAGATCATCGGCCGCAATTTCCTGGTCAAGATCAACGCCAACATCGGCAATTCGGCGGTGACGTCGTCGGTGGCCGAAGAGGTCGACAAAATGGTATGGGCGACGCGCTGGGGCGCCGACAACGTCATGGATCTCAGTACCGGCAAAAACATCCACAACATCCGCGAATGGATCATCCGGAATTCGCCGGTGCCGATCGGCACGGTGCCGATCTATCAGGCCTTGGAAAAAGTCGACCGCGCCGAAGACCTGACCTGGGAGATCTACCGCGACACCATCGTCGAGCAGTGCGAACAGGGCGTCGATTACTTCACCATCCACGCCGGCGTGCGCCTGAAATACATCCACCTCACCGCCGAGCGCATCACCGGGATCGTCAGCCGCGGCGGCTCGATCATGGCGCAATGGTGCCTGGCGCACCATAAAGAGAACTTCCTCTACGACAATTTCGAGGAACTGTGCGACATCATGGCCGCCTATGACGTTTCCTATTCGCTGGGCGACGGATTGCGCCCCGGCTGCACCGCCGACGCCAACGACCAGGCGCAATTCCTGGAATTGGACACGCAAGGCGAGCTCAACAAGCTGGCTTGGGAGAAAAACGTCCAGGTCATGAACGAAGGCCCCGGCCACGTGCCCATGCACAAGATCAAGGCCAACATGGAAAAACAATTGGATGTCTGCGGCGAGGCGCCGTTCTACACCTTAGGGCCCCTGGTCACCGATATCGCGCCGGGCTACGACCACATCACGTCCGGCATCGGCGCGGCGATGATCGGCTGGTTCGGCACCGCCATGCTGTGTTACGTGACGCCGAAGGAACACTTGGGCCTGCCCGACCGCGAAGACGTAAAAACAGGTGTAGTTACATATAAAATCGCCGCCCACGCCGCCGACCTCGCCAAGGGCCACCCCGGCGCGCAAGCCAGAGACGACGCGCTCAGCCGTGCAAGGTTCGAATTCCGCTGGGAAGATCAGTTCAACTTAGGTTTGGATGCGGAAACGGCGAAAGACTTCCACGACCGCACCCTGCCCAAAGACGCCCACAAGACAGCCCACTTCTGCTCCATGTGCGGGCCGAAATTCTGCGCCATGGAGATCACCAACCAGGTCCGCGAATACGCCGCAAACGGCATGGCCGAAATGAGCGAGAAGTTCGAGGCCGAAGGCGGCAAGCTTTATGACGAGAGTTTTGTTGGGGGGTCTGGGGAGACGGAGGGAGACGGGAAGACTGAAGCGGCGGAGTGAGGGGGCAGTCAACACGTTAAGAAAGCCCTGAAAAATGTCCGCTTTGCCCCCGAAAGCGGACATTTAGATCGCATTAAAGAATGTCGAATTTAGTGTCAGACAACACCTTACCTCATTCTTTTTCGCCTCAACAGCATCCCCGCTTATAATGCCAAACCACCCCGCCTCCACAAAGGAAGCCCCTGCCGCCATGCCACAGCAAAACCAGGATAAAAGCGTCGAGGCGACGTTGTATTTTTTTCACCATGCCGAGGGCAAGCCGGTGATCGAAATGTCGGAAACGCATTCGGTGACCAACACCCGCACCGGCGAGTTCCGCAATATCCCGGTGACCATGCGCGATGCCCGCCAACTGGCCGCGCCGGCGTCGCTCGACCGCGAAGGCTTCGCCTTGGACCGCTTTGAGACCGCCGTCACCGATTTCTATGACGAGGACCAAATCACCGGCGTCTATTATCCCGAGATCGAGGCGTTCCTGAAAACGCCGACCGGGGCGACATCGGTGCACATCTTCGATCACACCATCCGAGTCCAGGACGACGCCAAACGCACCGAGAAGCAGGTCCGCCTGCCCGTCGCCCCCATCCACAATGACTATACGGAATGGTCGGGGCCGAAGCGGGTCACCGACGTGATGTCGGCGGCCGAGGCCGAGCGCTACCTGGGCCATCGGTTCGCCATGGTCAACGTGTGGCGCTCCATTGGTGGTTCGGCGGAGCGCCTGCCGCTGGCCATGGCCGATGCCCGCACCGTTGAGCCCGATGACTTCGTCGCCTCGGATCTGGTCTACGGAGACCGCACCGGCGAAATTTTCCAGGTCCGCCACAGCCAGGGCCAGGAATGGTTTTATTATCCGGACATGCAGCCGGACGAGGTGGTGGTGCTGAAATGTTTCGATAACGCCACCGACGGCCCGTCGCGCTATACCGCGCATGGATCGTTTGAGAACCCGAACGCCGGGCCCCAGTTGCCGCCCAGGGAAAGCATCGAGGTCAGGACGATGATCTCCTTCGCGCCTTTAACGTAAGCACCCCTCTTACGCTGCGTTGATCGTCAACGTCGCCGGCGTCCACTGTTTGCGCCGCCGCGCCCGCTTTCCGGCCTCGTCCTCATTGTCGTACACCGACGGGGTGCCGGGGCCGAAGGCCGCATGATCGTCGAGCGCATTGGCCATGACGTTGGCGAAGGCGCCGTCGCCGTCGGCCATATAGGCGGATACGTAGACGCCGCAGCTGGCGCAGACCAGGAACTCCGTCGCCTTGGTGCCGAATTGATAGCGGCCGAGGCGCCCCGGATCGGTAACAGTGATGGCGAGTTGCCCCTTGGGGTCGGACAGCCCCCGCGTCGCATGCTTGCGGCAGAACGAACATTGGCAATTGCTCGGCACCGCGTCCTTGGCCGCGATGGTGGTCTGGTACACAACCGAAATATTGCCGCAGTGGCAGCCGCCTTTAAACTCGGGCATTCAATTTCTCCTCACCAAGCAAAACCGCGGGCGGTTGCCTCGAAATTCCGGCGCAGCGCTGCGGTATCATCAACCCCGCCCTGGGCGCGGACCGCCGTGGCAATGCGCCGGGCGGCGTTGTAGCCTTGCGCCGCTGCGGCTGAAGGCGGTTGGCCGTAGGCTTTTTGGTAGGCGGCGGTAAATCTGGCGACCCCCGGCTGGCCGGGATTGGCGAACGGTGTCCTGCCGGGCGGCTGCAGCACCGGCTTGGTTCCGCCAAGCAGCGCGCGGACCCTTTCCAACGTGGCTTCCGGCCCGAACACGGCAACGATATCGGGCTTGCCGGTTTTCCCGCCCGTGGCCAAACGTTTATCGAGATCCCCCGCCTCCCCGTCGGCAACCTGGACATAGACGTCGAGGCCGCCGAGATGGCCGTCGGACTCTTGGTCCGGGTGGCTGTCCCGTTCCGCCGTCGCAATTATGAAGCCCTGTCGGTATTGGCGGGCTTCTGCCGCGCCACCGGATAGCGGCAGCACCAGCACGGCGTTGAAGCTGTGGGCCTGCGCCGGTTTGGTGGCAAGCGCCATCGCCCCGATCGCGATCAGGAAGAGAAGCGAAATTTTGTTGCGGATATTCATGGTGAGCCTGTTCCGTTAAAGGCCAGGGTATCCTGGCGGTAACGGCGGGGAAAGACCGAAGCGGCGGTGCAATTTTTTCGTCGGTCAGAAAAAAAAGCGCCGCGACGAGGGGGATTACGTCGCGGCGCAGTAAGGTATTGGTGTCTAGTAACAGGTTAGGCACCGAAGTTTATGTCGGTAATTGCGGTGGGCTCAAAGGGACTCAACCCCTCCAACACAAGCCACACGGTTAAAAAACCGACTCCTAATGCCAGTACTAGTACGATTATGGGGTGGTGCGAGACCTCCCACATAACCGAGTGGTCATTTTGCACGAAAGGCATCTTTGCCTCCTTTGGATCTGATGCAGCTGCGTATCCATGCAGGAGACGTCTCCAAGGTGCTTCGAAGCCTATTAACTAGAGTATAGCAAATATTGCCTTTTTTGTCGATCCAGGCCCCGAAAAGAGCCGGGAAACCCAGGGATTTCCGCCACTTGGTGTTTAGTCCCTGTCCGGGCTTCGCCCGTCCTCGCCTCTTCTACTTAAAAATATAAATCGGGCTCGACCAGGCGAGGTGGCCGTCCTCAAACGTGATGCGGGCGTAAAGGGCGTTGTCTTTATCATCGGCCAAGGGGATACGGCGCTCGACGGTGACGGCGCGGTGCGGGTTGTCGTCGGGCAGCCGGAACAGGCGGATGCGGCGGTCGATGCCGCCGTTGGCGAAAACCAGCTCGTCCCGGCCGATGTCCTTGACGGCGACCCGCTCTTTAACAAGCGCGGTGTCGATGCTGAGCGTACCGGCGTCCGGGTCTGCCAGCACCGCGTCGAAGCCGCCGAAGCCGCCGGTGGTCAGCGCCGCCCAATCAATGCGTCCGGGCGCGGTTTGGTCGAACCGTTTGTCCAGGTTGTAGCGGTTGATGGGGGTCAGCGCTTCGAAGCTGTTGCCGTCCAACTCGGCATGACCATCCCAGACGGTCTCGCGGCCGCGGCCCCGGTATTCCGAGCCCTCCCACAACAGGCGGATGCGTCGGCCCAAATCGGCGTCCTCGTAAGGGCGGAACACCTCCACCGTCTCCAGGCCGTTGCGGATGTCGATGCGCTCAATGGGGGCATTGCCGAGGACGTCGATTTTAAAGGTCACCTCGGCGTCATTGGTCCGCAGGATGTCGCCCATCATCGCCTCGCTGACCTGTTCGGAGTCGACATCGCCGAGACCAGAATCCAGACGGGGGTCATCGGAAAAGCGCTCGGCCGGGGTGTCGAAGACGGCGCGGGTGTCCAGCACCACTCGGTTGCCGGTGGTGCCATAGTGGTGGCGCTTACGCAGGCCCTCCATCAGCCCGGCGCGGGTGAAGGAAGGCGCCAAAGTGCAGGTCAGCCCGCCATAGGCGCCGAACTTGGTCGAGCCCGGATGCGACGCCCCGGGGCGGCCCTTGTGGCCGTCGGAGTTCGAAACGATCCCGACCCGGTAGCCTTGCTCAAACGCGTCGTTGACCAGCCATTCGAAGGTGCCCCAGGCGGAATGGACCTCGACGGCGCGTTCCAAGCGGTCATCGTGGGCGATGGTGATATCGGCGTAACGGCCGCCGATGTGGGCGAAAACGACGCAATCCTCATCCTTCAGCGCCTCGAACAAATCATTGGCGGAATTGCAATCCGTGTCGGTGTCCGACAGATCATCGACCAGGGCATGGGACGAGCGGTGAATCTGGCGGCCTTCCTTCATATGCAGGATATTGCGGTCGCCGCCGAGGCCGGTGTTGCCGGACCATTCCCAACCGGGGAATACGATGAATTTATCGTCGACGTTGAACTCGGCCGACAGCTCGTTCAGCCATTGCCAGAATTCATTGGTGATCTGAAAATCGTTGCCCTGGTGAACACAGGCGTCGAGAAACGCCTTATCGCGGGCGAAATCATAGAAATCCCGGGCCGAGTTGGTGCCGATGGTTTCTTCCGATTGGCCATGCAGATCGCCCCAATAGGGCAGCAGGTCGGCCCCAGGGGCATTGACGGCGGTAAGGCGGCACGGGTTCGAGACCACCACCACCGCGTCCTTTTCATCCAGCAGTTCGATGCTGAGATCGCCTTCACTTTTTACCGATAAGCCTTCGATGATTTGTCCGAACCCGCCGACCTCAAACTTGACCGCCGCCGGCAGCCCGTCGATCTTCATATTGGCGCGCAGCGTAAAGGTATCCTCACACAAGTCCGACGGGTTGCCCCAGCGGTCTTCGCCCTTCATGCACAGCCTGAATGAATCACCGACGCGCCTAAGCGTCGGCAGGATCGCCTTATAGATCGCCGGCGGCCCCGGTATGATGGAAATGGTCGGCTGGGTCGGTAATTCGACGTAATTGTAGGTGGCAATGGCGTCGACGAGGACGCGGAACTCGAAGGTGTCCTCACAGAAGGTCTGCACCCGCATCCCCGGTGACCCTTGGCGCTTATCGCCGAAGCGAACGACGATCTCGTCCCCCTCGCGCAGGAAGCCGCGTACGACCTTGATATAGACGGTCTTGTCCCACGGCCGGATATTCCTTTTCATATCGTATTCGACATGCAGGATGGCGCCGTTGGATGCCTCGACGGTGGTGTAGTTCGGCGCCTCGGGCTCGGTGAATTGCGGCCGCCCCATGTCAGAGGCGAACCGATGCACGATTTTTAGGGATCCGGTATCGTCGATACCGAAATAGCCGGCGGTGTAGGTGACGGTGAATTCATGGAACGACCCGGCCTCAAACGCGCCGGTAGGAGAAACCGTCGCCGAGCCCATTTTCTCTGGCAAATAGGTCGAATGCGACACCGCCCGGTCTCCCCGTTACGTTTTTTTAGTCCCTGTCAGGCCTTCGGCCTTCCTTGCCTCTTGCCTGTAGCACTAGCCTACCCCGGATTCATTCTTTTTGTCCCAGTCGCGGTTAGCTGCTGCCCTGCGCCTCTTGCAACGCCTGGCGTTGGAATTTGTTGATGTCGGCGGCGTAATGGCGGGCCTTTTTGCCGGTCGGCGGCAATTCTTCGTCATGGAAGAACTGCGGAAGCACGTCGTCTGCTTCGGTGAAGCCGGCCAGTTCGTTGAATTCGATTTCTTTCAACAGCGTTTCGCGGCCGAGTCGGTTAATAAAGTCCGGGTCCAGGTCCAGGTCGGGGCCGAAGGCGTCGTTGAGCGCGCCGATGATCATTTCATGATTGGGGTTGGTGACGGTGCGCCCAAACACGCAAATGCCCAGTGAATCGGCAGCGGCGGAGTTAATCTGCACATCCAGACTCAACGCCGACAGTTCCTCGGTGGATTTTCCGGCACATTCGGCGGCGGGTAGGTTGCCGGTGGTGTGATCGGCGCCTTGGGCGCTGACCGTCATGGTGATACCGGTGACTTCGATGACGCGGGGGTCATAGGCGCTGATCGCCTGTTTCTTGACCACCGGAATACGGGTCACGCCGAAATGCTTGCCGACCCGGTACGTCCCCTGGGCCAGCAGTTTTCCCCGCTCGGTGCCCTCGGCGATATCCACCAGGGCTGCTTCCATATACGCGAGATCGCCGAATTCGGCTTCGCCGGCCTCCATCAGCACGCCCAGCGTCGCGCCGACCTCGATGGTGTCGACGCCGAGGTCGTTGAGGGTCTCATTCAGGCGCGCCACGTCGTCGGGCTCGCGTATACCGACATTGGTGCCCAACAGGCAAATAGTCTCGTACTCCAGCGGCGAGACTATTTCGTTGCCGGCGGCGTCGACATAGATATTGGAGCACTTGATCATGCAGCCCGGCATGCAGGCGTGGGTGGTTTCGCCGCCGCGTTCAATGTTGAGATCGCGGATGTAATCGCCGCCCATTTTGTGGACTTCGTTGGCGGTGTCGACCTGCTGGCCGGAGGAAAAGTTGTTCACCGGCAGCCCGCCGAGATGGTTGGTCAGGTCCGAAACCTGCGCCGTGCCGTTGCGGCCCATGGCCTGGGCGGCGGGGTCAGCGGCAATCATGGCGCCGTACTCCTTGACCACCGACATGACCTTCCTGCGGTCGGAGAACGTCGGCATCTTGGCCTTGTCGCAGACGATGGCCTTGACCTTCTTCAAACCCATGACGGCGCCGACGCCGCCGCGCGCGGACAATCGCACAGGCCTGTTTTCATTATCACTGAAGGCGATTCCGGCAATCAGGCCCAGGTATTCGCCGACCGGGCCGCATAATGCGAGACTGACCTTGTCGCCGTATTTTTCATGCAGCATGGCCGCCGCCTCGAAGTTGCCCTTTCCGAGATAGGGCGAAGCGTCCTCAAAGGTGATGTCGCCTACCTTGGTGATGCGGATGATGGTCCAGTCATCGGACGCGCCGTTCAACGTCAACCCGGCGATTTCCAGCTGGCCCAGGGCGAAGGCGAAGGTGCCGCCGCCGTTGGATTCCTTGATGCCGCCGGTGAGCGGGCTTTTGCAGCCGACGGAAATGCGGTTGGCGTTGGAAAAATTTGTCCCGGCGAAGGGTCCGGCGGAAAATATCAGCGGGTTTTCAGGTGAAAGCGGGTCTACCGTCGCGGCGCCGGCGTCTAACAGGCTGCGGACGATGAAATTCCGCCCCGCCTTGATGATCGCCTCGCCTTCAAGCTGTTCGGAGGAAACGCTGTGGTCGTTCAGATTAATGTTCAGATATTTACGCATGCCGGGACTTGGCTCCGATAATGAGAAATTATGAGAAAGGAGGATGCCCAAGAGATAAGGCGTGACGGCGGTTAAAACAAGAGTGGGGAAGCAACCCGGAAGTGAAAATCTAAAAATTGGAAAACAATTAACCGAATTGTGGTATTCCAATAATTACTTCTGTGTACCCCGTTGAATGAAATTTCATGATTGATCCGCAATCCATCAAGGGCCGGACTCAGGATCTGGACATTCAGGTGTTTGCCGAGTTCGTTATTGCCGAGGCTGAGGGGAAAAATTTTCCCGATTACATAGCCATGGACCTGATGAAAATTGCCAAAATCGTATCTCATATTTGGGTCTTCGATTTCCGCAACGGGTTAGATGATGGTCTTTTATTCCATTTTTCAGGCTCCGCCGTCGACGCCCACTTCGGCCGGTCTCTCACCGGGTTGGATTTTGCAAAAATTTATCC
>Ga0066383_10000946_pt1 | contig 10480 bp, 7 predicted proteins | sample Knorr_S23_td_Bot_FD_70950 | JGI IMG/M metagenome (GOLD analysis project Ga0066383, IMG submission 70950) | Marine microbial communities from Southern Atlantic Ocean transect - Knorr_S23_td_Bottom_ad_3770_LV_A | ecosystem: Environmental > Aquatic > Marine > Oceanic | place: Southern Atlantic...
CCAAAAACGAGGAGCCCATGACCGACGAGCCCCGGGACAAAAGGCCGGGAATCCGGCTGTCCCAGCTCAGTCACGGCACCGGTTGAGCTTGTAAGCTCGGGATGTCCGAACTGACGCAGGTTCTGCGTCACGTCCTGCCGGTGGAAGATCCGAACGTGCTCGTCGGGCATACGACGGGCGACGATGCTGCCGTGTACCGTATGACCGACGATCGAGCGCTGGTCGTGACGGCCGACTTTTTCACGCCCATTGTCGACGACCCGTACGATTTCGGACGCATTGCCGCCACCAACGCCTTGTCCGACATCTACGCCATGGGGGCGACTCCGCTCTTTGTGCTGAACCTGGTCGGCTTTCCAAGGGATCTTCTCGGCGACGGCATCCTGGACGAGATCCTGCGCGGAGGTAGTGACGTGACTCGGTCGATCGGCGTTCCTACTCTAGGCGGCCACTCGATAGACGACGCCGAACCGAAGTACGGCCTGGTCGCAGTCGGTGAAGTGCATCCAGGTCGCATGGTCACGAACGCTGGAGCGAAGCCTGGTGACGTGCTTGTTCTCACCAAGCCTCTGGGGTCCGGAGTGATCGCCACTGCGATCAAACAAGGCGAGGCGCCAGACGACGTGATCACGACCGCCGTCGAAGTCATGGTGACTCTGAACGCGGGCGCGGCTGAGGCCATGCGAAACGCCGGTGTCATCTCCGGAACCGACGTGACCGGATTCGGCCTTCTCGGTCATCTTCATAATCTGCTGCGAGCTTCGGGCGTGGCGGCTAACCTGCGCTCGCGCGACGTCCCCCTTATTTCGGGAGCGCGGGAATTGGTCGAAGCCGGACACGTGCCGGGAGGCACCAAGCGCAACCTGGAGGACCTGGTGGAAAGCGTATCATTCGCCGACTCCGTCGACGACTTCAGCCGCACGCTGCTCGGCGACGCCCAGACCTCTGGCGGGTTGCTGATGTGCGTGTCGCCCGATGCCGTCGATGCGCTGCTGCTCGACCTAGAGGGGAGGAGCCCGGTGGCGGCCGTGATTGGCGAGGTAGTGGCGGGGACAGCGGGGCGGATCAGCGTCGAGTAACGCGTCCCGGCGCGTCATGTCTCGACGCTACGCCCGCGGCCGCCTCTCCATCACGAGATCCAGCTTGGTCTTGAGCAGCGTGCCGTAGCCGTTGCGCTCGAGCAGATCGCGGTGCCGTGCCGTCTCCTTGAACTCCGTGATGATGAGCGTGGGCCAGAGCTCATCAGGCGCCTCTCCGAAGAACGCCTCCATCACCGGAAGCTCCCTGCTTTCGATGTCGATCTTGAGCGCGTCGACATGGGTGAGGCCCTCCGCCTGCAGCAACGCCGTTAGAGGCCGCACTGTTACCGTCTCCGTTCGAACGATCGCCGAGTCGTGCACGTCCGGCCGTTCGAGGCTGTTTTCACCCAAGTTGTCGGCACGCACGAACAACGTGCGCTCGTCCGCTGATGCGCCCACGGCCGCAGGGACGACGCGAACGTTGTCGCACGCGTTCCAGGACAGGTTCGCCTCGAGGCCGGCAACCAGTGGAGGATCGGGCTCGATCGCGACGACCGTGGCATCACTACCGAGGACCTTGTGCATCCAGAACGAGTAGCCCCCGACATTGGCGCCTACGTCGACGAACACGAAGCCGGCCTTCACGCGCAGCGCCAGGAGCTCCCGCTCCTGCCAGTCCCACTGCTGCGGCATGAACAGAATGCGAGCCTCTGCGACGTTGCCCGACGGGAAAAGCCTCAGCCTCAGGCCCCAGACCTCCGTATCCAGCGGCGTATTGAGCCCAGCGCGGGCCAGCCGGCGCAGCAACAGGGATGCCCGTTCGCCGGCCCACCTGGGCGGCATGGACCGGCACAGGCGTAGGAACCAACCGCGCAGCGGACCGGGTTCATACCGTCCCCAGGGACCGGCTCAGGTGCTCGAGCCGATCTACGTCAGTTTGGCGTCGACCCCGCGGTCCTCGCCGACCCCGCCTTCCTCGCGGGACCCGCAACATTCGTTGGGCTTGCTTTGCTGGCCGAACTCGCCTTCTTCTTTCGAGCCGGCTTCTTCTTGACGGTTGGAGTCGGCAAGATCGTCTTCGCGGTGCTGATGCCGCCGACCAGCGCGGTCGAGATCACGTCATCGAGCGTCTCCGCTAAATGGAACGTTATCCTCTCGCGCACTTCATCGGGGATGTCCTCGAGGTCCGCCTCGTTGTCGATCGGTAGGATGACCTCCGTGATGCCGGCGCGCACGGCGCCGAGCACCTTCTCCTTCAGGCCGCCGATCGGCAGCACCCGGCCGGTGAGCGTCAACTCTCCCGTCATCGACACGTCGCGTCGGATCTTTCGGCCCGACACCGCCGAGACGAGCGCGGTAGCCATCGTGATACCCGCTGACGGTCCGTCCTTGGGGATCGCTCCAGCCGGAACGTGGATGTGAACGTCGCGGCCCCGTAGCGAATCCTCCTCGATGCCCAGCTGCTTCCAATGCGCTTTCGCAAATGAAAGTGCCGCGCGACCCGACTCCTTCATCACGTCACCTAGCTGGCCGGTCAAAATGAAGCCGCCTTTGCCGTCACCTGGCATGATGCTAGTCTCGACGAACATGATGTCACCGCCCATGGGCGTGTAGAACATACCCGTGGCTACACCCACCGTGTCCTCGTCGGCGATGCGCTCAGGGTGGACACGAGGTCGACCGAGCAGCTCTCGAACATCGCTCTTGCTCGCGTTGATTTTCTCGACCTTACCACCGGCGATCTGTCGCGCGACCTTGCGAGCGAACCTGCCAACCTCACGCTCGAGCTGGCGCACACCCGACTCGCGCGTGTAGCTCTGCACCACGCTGAGAACCGCATCGTCCTCCATCTGCAGTTCTTCCTCGGTGAGGCTGTTCTCCCTTCGCTGGCGGGGCACCAGATACTTCTTTGCGATCTGCAGCTTCTCGAGCTCGGTGTAGCCGGCGAAGTCGACACGCTCCATGCGATCGAGCAGTGGACCGGGAATCCGGTCCAAGTAGTTCGCCGTTGCGATGAACAGCACCTCGGAGAGGTCGAACGGGATGCCGAGGTAGTGATCGACGAACGACGAGTTCTGAGCCGGGTCGAGCACTTCCAGAAGAGCCGAGCTCGGGTCGCCCTGGAACGACACTCCAAGCTTGTCGACCTCGTCGAGCAAGAACACGGGGTTCTTGGTCTTGGCCTGTCTCATGCCCTGGATGATGCGGCCCGGCATGGCTCCGACATACGTGCGCCGATGCCCTCGTATGTCCGCTTCGTCGCGCGCGCCACCCAGCGAAATTCGCACGTACTTCCGCCCGAGCGAACGTGCGATCGACTTCGCGATCGATGTCTTGCCCACGCCAGGGGGTCCGACGAACAGCAGAATGGGCCCACGACCGCCCGGCGCGTCGTCGCTCTCCTCCTCGTCAGCCTCGAGGTCGTCCTTTCCGTTTGCGCTCGACGAGTCACCGATCTCGGCGTCCGCCTCGGTTTCCTCGGCATCAACTCCGTTCAAGCGGGCCAAGTGGAGCTTGCGTACGGCGAGGAACTCAAGGATGCGGTCCTTCACGTCCTCGAGTCCGTGGTGATCCTCTTCTAGAATCTTCGTCGCCCGCTCGAGATCGATCTTCTCCTCGGCGCGCTCGTTCCACGGCAGCTCGGTCACCCACTCCAGGAAAGTGCGGATCACTTGGTATTCCGCGGACTGCGGACTCGTGCGTTCCAACCGCCTCAGCTCGCGATCGACTTCGGACCGTTGCTCCTCGCTCAACTTCAGCTCTTCAATGCGTTCACGCATCTCTTCGAGGTCGTCACGATCTTCGCCATCGCCGAGCTCTTTTTGGATCGCCTTGAGCTGCTCTCTCAAAAGCATCTCGCGCTGACGTTCGCCCAGCTCCGACTGTACTTTCGCCTGGATGTCCTCCTGAGCGTCTATGCGCGCTAGTTCGCGCTCCACGGCGACAAGACAAGCACGCATGCGAGCCTCGTCGTCGAGCATCTCGAGAAGCTCCTGTTTGTTCGCAGTTTCCAACTCCAGATAGAACGCGACCAGGTCCGCGAACGGACCAGGGTCGTCCACGCCCTGGATGAGCTGGTTCAGCGCCTCTGCGGGCACCCCGCGCCGGGTACCGAGTTCGGCGGCTCGATCCCTCAGCTCGCGGTCGAGTGCCTGGAAAGCGGGGTCGTTCGGGTTCTGCGGCTCCTGGTGCACCATTTCGAGAAGCACCGCCTGCAGCATCGACTGACCTTCTTCGTGATACGTGAGCGCCTGCGCACGGCCCTCGCCCTGTACCAGAAGCTGCACGCCGCCTCGAACGCGGTGCGTCTGAATGATGCGTACTACGGTGCCGACGTTGTACAGGTACTCAGGTAGGGGATCGTCGACGTTTTCCCTCTGGGCGACGGCGAACATGCGACGATCTCCGTCCAGTGCTTCCTGAACGGCCTCGACGGTGCCGGGCCTCCCAGCTGAGATCGGTACGGCGACCCCCGGGTATACGACAGTATCCCGAAGTGGCAGGACCGGAAGCGTAAATCGCTCGCCCATGGAGTGCTCTCTCTCTTAGCCCTCGTCCAGCGACGGAGGCAGTCCCTTTATTGATCAGCATCGACACTTCTGCACCGAATCTGAGACGAGGTGCGGAAGCGTGCGCACGTATGTGCAGGATTCTTGCCACCGGAAACGCACCATCCTGTGCCCCGATCGCATGAAAAGCTGCCAAACTGGCCGCTCCCCTGCTCTGCGACACGCCACTTTTTCGCTCCGGCAGGGGCAGTTAGGTTGGCACCTCGTTCCTTCTTGCGCCACCGCCCGGGATCCACATCAGCGACAAGCTCGACAGCATCACTTGGTTCCGCGGCTCTTCCGTACGAATACAACGGGCGGGCCTGAAGATCCACGTGGACCCGATTCACGTATCCGATGATTCCGAGGCGGACATCGTCCTGCTCACGCATCCCCACTACGACAACTTCTCCGAGGACGATATCGCGAGAGTGCGAACCCCCGAGACCTTGATCATCGCCCCTGCGACGATGAAGAAGCAGCTTGGCGACGCCGACCACTTCATGCGACCGGGCGACATGCTACAGCTCGACGGCTTCGACGTGCTGGCGGTGCCTGCCCACAATGTGGAGAAGAAGTTCCACACGCCCGCCGATGGATGGCTCGGTTATGTCTTCAGCGTTGGTGACACCACGTTCTACCACGCCGGGGACACCGACTTCCTTCCCTCGATGTTCGGCATCCGTTGCGATATCGCTTTCCTACCTTGCGGCGGCCACTACACGATGGGCGTAGACGAAGCAGCTCGAGCGGGCGAGGCTTGCGGGGCCGAGACCATCATCCCAATTCACTGGGGTGATCAGTTGGAGCTCGCGGACATCGAAAGGCTCAAGGATCTGTTCTCCGGAGAAGTCATGATTCTGGACCGACTCGGCTGACGCTCGAGTGACGGGCCCCGTAACGAGCCCGGCAACAGCCTCGGGTCGCTCTACGGTGTACGCGCCGCGCGGAGCCGCATCCACCAGCCACCCGTTGGCTACGGGGGTCGCGATCGGCATTCTCGAGGCAGGTGGCAACGCGATTGACGCGGCGGTTGCCGCGGCCGCAGCGCTAAACGTTGTCGAGCCGCACATGACTGGGATGGGCGGCGACATGTTCGCGCTTCTGTGGGATGCCAATGATCGCCGCCTCGTCGGGATCGACGCGACCGGCAAGTCCGGCTCGAAGATCGATGTCCAGCAGCTGATCGCCGAAGGCGCCGGGAGCGTACCGGAAGACGGCGCTCGCTCGGTGACCGTGCCGGGCGCGCTCTCGGGTTGGGACGCGCTGCTCGAGAAGTACGGCACCACGGCCATCGACCAAGCGCTTCAGCCCGCCATACGCTTGGCGAACGAAGGATTCCCCGTCAGTCCGATCATCGCGCGGGACTGGGCGGCCGCCGTGGACGGGCTCCGCTCAAACTCCTGTGCCGCAGCCACGTTTCTCGTGGACGGTGAAGCGCCCCGCGCCGGGCAGTGGTTCAGGAACCCGGACCTCGCCGGCACGTTCAAGCGTGTCGCAGAGAACGGCGTTGAGACCCTTTACGGTGGCGGGCTCGGAGAACAGATCGTTGCCGGCCTCGATGAGCTCGGCGGCTTCCTCACGGTCGAGGATTTGCGTAGCCACCGCTACCGTTGGGTCGAGCCTCTGAGCATGGAGTACAAGGGGTACACGCTGCATGAGCTGCCGCCTGCGGGTCAGGGCGTCGCCGCGCTCCAGATGCTGAAGATGTTGGAGGGACATGATCTGCAGGCTATGGGCCATAACTCGGTCCACTACCTGCACACATTGATCGAGGCCAAGAAGCTCGCGTACGCAGACATCGCCCGTTACATCGCCGACCCTGACCACATGGACGTGCGACCCGAGTCGCTGCTCGACGTCGGCTATCTCGCGCGACGGGCACAGCTCATCGACCCTGCGGCTGCCGCGAACCATCCAGATGCTGGTCGGCTCGCTACGGCTTCCGAGACGATCTACCTGACCGTAGCGGACCAATACGGCAACATGATCTCGTTCATCAACTCTCTGTACGGCCACTTTGGCTCAGGAGTCGTGGTGCCGGGTACAGGCCTCGTGCTGCAGAACCGGGGGGCAGGGTTCACGATGGAGCACGGTCATCCCAACCAAATAGCGCCCAATAAGCGACCCTTCCACACCATCATTCCCGCATTCGTGAGCAAAGACGGCGCGCCATGGCTCTCCTTCGGAGTCATGGGCGGTTCGATGCAACCACAGGGCCATGTTCAAGTCATGCTCAACATGGTGGAGTTCGGCATGGACCCTCAAGAAGCGATCGATGCCGCACGCTTCCGTCACGACAGCGGCACCACGGTCGCGGTCGAGCGCCTCGATGTCGACGTGGCAGCGGGACTCGAAGCGCTGGGGCACGAGCTGTGCGATCCCGACGGTGTCGGGTTCGGGGGTGCTCAGGCGATCCTCAAGCTCGCCCAGGGATGGGCCGCCGCATCAGATCCGAGGAAAGATGGGATCGCGGCGGGACACTAGCGCTGACCGCCTTGCGGGAAGGACCGGCCGGGTACGGCATTCTGTGCCCCCTTACGCACGCATCCGGTGGGCACAGATGTGCTGCCCCGTGACATGACACATAGCGAGAATCCGCCGGTCGAGCCTCGACCCGCTGCTACCATCGTGCTCCTCCGCGACGGAGACCCCGTTGTGGAGGTCCTCCTCCTGCGTAGGAACCGGAGCGCAGGCTTCGCGCCGGGGGCTTACGTGTTCCCCGGTGGCCGCGTCGACGCTTCAGATGCGACGGAGGACGCGTTGGCCTTCGTGGACGGACTCACGCCGGAGCAGGCTGCCCACCGTCTCGAGCTGGCCGACGGGGACCCGCCGGCAATCGCCTATTATTTGGCCGCACTGCGCGAGGCGTTCGAGGAGACCGGCATCCTGGTGGGACGAGACTCACGCGGCCGGGCGCCCGCGACCGCGGCGGAAGACGAGCAAGTGGACGCCATTCGGGACGATCTCATGGAGGATCGCATTTCGTTCGCGCAGGTGCTCGAAAGACTCGGATGCCGCATCGACGGCGCCTCCATCGAGTACCTCGCGCATTGGATTACGCCCGTACCACGGCCGCGCCGATTCGACACTCGCTTTTTCGCCGCCAAGGTTCGTGAGGGCGCCACGCCAATCGTAGATCCGCGAGAAATGACCGACGCCGTTTGGATCACACCGGACGCGGCGCTCGTTAGTAGCGACGAGGGGAAGATGCCGATGATGTTCCCAACCACCCAGACGCTCGAGCAGTTACGCGACTACCAGACGACCGACGACGCGCTCGCTTCACTCGCCGGTCGCTCCGTGCGCGCGGTCCTACCGACCATCGTGATCACCGAGACCGGGATCACCTTGGAGATCGACGAGGACTAGCAGGACACGTGAATGATTGCTCGGCACGTGGTGCCCTGGCATGCCCGGCCCAAATGCTCATGTCACCGCCCGGCGAGCGTCCCCGATCCTCTCGGGCTCGCCGATCCGGGCGCCGAGCCCGAAGCGCGAAAGTGCTCTTTTGCTCGTTTCCACCGCGTGCCTCTCCTGGCATGTGCGTACCAATAGAGCCTACTGAAAGTGGCGGCGTTAGATTTTGCAAGGCTGCCCAGGGACCAACCGCCATACGGATCGTCATGTTCAGAGCCAAATCCATATTGTTCACAGCGCTTCTGGCAACGGTCTCTTGCACTGCGCCTCCGGACCAGTCCGGATTATCGGAAGCCGAGCTCAACATTCAGTTGTTGGCGAACGCGATTGCGACCGCCGACACGGCCGTAATTCTCGAAATCTTCTGGCCCGAGGCCACCTACGACGACTTTGCCAGCCAGCAGACCCACCAGGGAATCCAGGAGATCGTCGCTTACCTGACAGCTGTTCACGCATGGGGCGACGACGTCTACATGAACCTCGCTCGTGTCCACACGAGCTCCACGGGTGCCGTCGGCGAATGGGTGTTCTCCGCAATCCAGGCGCGCCCCATCGGTGACCGCTTCCCGGTCGCGTCGGGCGACGAAGTAGTACTCAATGGTGTGACAATCATCGAGATGGAGGGCGGGCGGATTATGCGAGCGGCGGACTACGTGGACGGTGTGCCGCTGATCCTCCAGTTGGGTGGCAGCATCGAGCTTCCGGGGGGTGGAGTCTGGCAACAGGGAGACGGCGGCCGCTGAAGCGCTGGTTGGTGCTCAGCTCCAGCGGCGCGGGCGAATCCATTCTTGCGCGGGAGATGGCTGACATCCTCGATCTCCCCCTAATTCACCTCGACCGGCACTTCTGGAAGCCGGGATGGGTCGAACCCGACAAGGCGGAGTGGGCGAAGAAGGTCGTCGACTTGAGCTCGAGCGATGCGTGGATGGGGGAGCGACTGGTCCGCTCGGCCTAAGCCCTTCGACTTACCCTGCCTGAGGCCCGTTCAACACCGCATTGCGTACATGGTCGATGATCAGGTCGACTTCCTGGGAAGTCACCTGGAAATGAGGTGTGAACCGGAGTGAGTTGTCACCCCCGTGGATCACACCAATCCCCTGGAGTCGCATGAACTCCTCGGTGCTGTCCGTGCCGTATGCCTTGAACTTCGGATCGAGCTCGCAGGAAAAGAGCAAGCCAGTGCCTTCGACTTTCGTGATCGCGCCGCCGAGCTCGTCGGCGAGCGCCTCCAGTTTTGTCACGAACTCGTGGCCGCGATCGACGATGTTCTGACGCACCTCCGGCGTGACCATCCCCAGGACCGCGCTGCCGATGTCCATGGCTCGCGGGTTGGCAGTCATGGTGTTGCCGTAGATGCCCTGCCGGTACAGAGCCGCCGACTCCGGCGTGAGCGCCAGAATCGAAAGCGGGTATTGACCCGCGTTCAGGGCCTTGGAGTACGCCTCCAGGTCCGGAGCCTCGAGGTCCCGGAATCCCGGGGAGTCCACCAGGGAGAGATATCCCGTCGTACGTAGCCCGGCCTGGATGGAGTCGATGAGCAGGATCGTTCCGTGCTCCTTCGTGAGAGCGCGCGCGGTCGAGTAGAAGTCGGGCGTAATCGCGACGCCTGGATTTCCCTCGCCCATAACGGGCTCCATGAAGAACGCCTCGATGAAGTAGCCCTCGGCGTCCGCCCGAGCGTAGGCCGCCGTCAGGCCATCCACATCATTTGGCTCGACGGTGATCAGGTGCTCATTGCGGAAGGTCGCCAGGTGCGTCTTGTACGCCGTGAGGCACGCGTCGGAGAATTGCGCTGGGCGCCCCGTGCGCCCGTGGAAGCCGCCCGCGAGCGACATCTTCTTGACCGGCTTGCCAGCGTGCCTGCCGCCTTCGTCGGTGAGCATCTTCGCGTTCACATCAGCCATGCGGGTCGCGACCGAAACGGACTCCGAGCCGGAGTTCATGGCGAGGAAGTGCGTGAACGGACAGCCGTCCTCGCGCGTCTGGCCGATCTCCCGCTCCAGGGCCGCGGAGAGGCGGAACTGCGAGAGGGACGGCGTCATGACGTTGGCCATGACTTGGGGTTTCGTCATCGCCTCGATGATTGGCTCGGGCACGTGCCCAAAGCCGAGCATGCCGTATCCCCCGTTGTCGTGCAGGACCGCGCCTTTCGTCGTCACGATCCACGGGCCTCGCGCCGCCATCGAGACGTACGGATTCACCGTGTCGTCCGCGTAGAAATTCACCAGATGCTTTTCGATCGCAGCGACCTGCTCGACTTCGCCGAGCGCCATCAGCTCTGGGAACTCCTGATTGAGCGCCTCGAACTCCTCGGTGGCCGCATTCACGGCGTCCGCGAGCGTAGGGTCGTTCGTGACGAACTGACATACGGTGGTGTTGTCGAGACCAACGGTGCGCCGCGCGCCCGATGTGGAACGGATCGCGTCTAGCTGTTCTTGCACACTGGCCACTGTAGACCTCTCGAAAGCGTATTCGGATCGATGTCTGCGCGAC
>Ga0066383_10000961_pt1 | contig 10411 bp, 8 predicted proteins | sample Knorr_S23_td_Bot_FD_70950 | JGI IMG/M metagenome (GOLD analysis project Ga0066383, IMG submission 70950) | Marine microbial communities from Southern Atlantic Ocean transect - Knorr_S23_td_Bottom_ad_3770_LV_A | ecosystem: Environmental > Aquatic > Marine > Oceanic | place: Southern Atlantic...
GAACCAAAGGCAGACGAAAAATCCTAAAACCGCTGTAGGCACCGCGAGTGACACATCAGGCCAGCGCACACCAGACAGGTTCCCGAGCAGCCAGAACATGATCCCGCGGGCCTGTTCGGCATTTGCCGACTTGGCGATCAGAAAAGACGTGACCGCATTGAACAATTGCGACCCGGCTATACCGGCCAGAACAAGGTGTGCGGGGCCACCCCCGGCGGCGCGCGCCAACAATGATACAACACCAAAGGCCAATGCCGCGCCGATAAAAGAACCTGTCGAGATCCCCAAGAGGCCGCCGCCGACTCCTAAGACAGTCACCGTGACCGCTCCGGCGCCAGCCCCGGCGGAGACACCAAGCAAATAAGGATCGGCCAGCGCATTGCGCACCAGCGATTGCAGCACCACGCCCGAAAGCGCCAACCCGGCGCCGCAGGCCGCCGCGACCAAGGTCCGGGGGAGCCGGTAGCTCCAGATGATACCGGCATCAATGGGATCGATTACATAGCCTGCATCCCACAGGTTATTGGCAAGCGCCGCCGCCACCGTGGGGATGGGCAGCGGCGTCTCTCCAATAATGACGCCAGCCAGAATGGCCAGCGTCAAGACGGCAATCCCCGGCACGCCCCACAGCGTGACACGTCTATGCAGGGGGCGGGTGAGTGCCGCGTCGCTCATCACTGATCCAATGCGGGCAGTGCTTCGGCCAGCGTTTCCAGCGCCGAGATATTACGGATCGAGGGATCCATCGCATGGGCATCAAGGATCACGATACGGTCGTTTTTCACCGCATCCATCTGGCTGGCAACCGGATCCGTGCGCAGGAACTCCAGCTTTTTCTCAACATCGTCAGCCTCAAAACGGCGGCGTTCCATACGGGCGACCACAATCACCGACGGATTGGCGCGCGCGATGGTTTCCCAGCTGACGGTCGGCCATTCCTCATTGCTTTCGATGACGTTTCGCAGGCCGAGGGCCTCCATCATATAGGCGGGTGCGCCAGCTTGCCCGGCGACGTAAGGGTCGATGTCCATCTCTGCCGAAGAGAACCAGAACACCGCAGAGCTATCAGTCAGATCAAGCGCCTTGGCGGTCTCGATCGCGGCGGTTTCGCGGGCTTTGAGGCTCGCCACCAGTTCTGTGCCGCGCTCGGGAACATTGAATATCTGCGCCATCTCTTCGATGCCGCGATAGACGCTGCTCATTTCATACATCTCAAGGCGGGTGCCATCGGACCCCTTGGTGTTGTCTTTGCCCACACAGTCGGCAGGCAGGACGTAGGTCGGGATGCCAAGGTCAGAGAATTGCTCGCGCGTGGCAACGATACCCTGCGGGCCGACATGCCACTCATATTGTACGCTCACCAGTCCGGGGCGCTTGGCCACAACGCTCTCAAAACTGGGATCATTGTCCGCAAGACGCTCAACCCCGGCGTTCAGTTCTTCAAATTCGGGGAGCACCTTGGTGAACCAGACCGAGGTGCCGGTGACCTTTTCGCCCAGACCCAGCGCATACAGAACCTCTGTTGCGGCCTGACCAACGGTCACCGTTGTTTCGGGGGCTTTGTCAAAGGTGACTTCCGATCCGCAATTTTCGAGCGTGAGCGGATAGGTGGTGTCAGCCTGCGCGGCAACGCCAAGACCGGTGGCGCAAAGAGCGCTCGCCAGAAGGAATTTCGGATACATGGATCAACTCCGGTATGTGATGGACCCGGAGAAAGAGAGGATATGCCGCTTCAGAACTGGACCACCGACCGGACGGCAATGGCCCGCATCCTTGATCTGGCTATGATCCGCGTCAACTTTGCTGCTGACAACGTGCATTCGACACCTCCTCGGACACCCCGTCCGAGCCAAGTTGCAAAACAGATGTCGGCAGGTCTCCTGACTGGCGTTTCATCGTGTCAGCGGGCCTTCCCACAGCCAAGGCTGCAGTGGCAGTTCGCCGACGCTCCGCGCCTACAGTTGCGGGGGCAGTTCCGGTTCACCAAAGAATGGTGGCGGATTCCCTATTATTTCCAAATGGAAACCGACGCGCGATTGTTAAGGGGGATCTTAGCGTTCGGCAATAGCCTTTCCGACCGTCCCTCGGGCAGGGGCAAACGCATGCCAAAAGATCCCGCCGTGTCGCCAGCCCAGCGGAGCGAGTGTCTGAACCAGCTTGATCCTGCGGTGACGCATTGCTGCGAGAAAGCGGCTCGAGATGACTTGTGGAGGTGCTCCCGAGCCGGATAGGGTCTCGATCCAATATGAACGCAAATCCCACGCCCTCAACTCCCAGCGCACCGCCCGATGCCAGCGGTGAAAACCCGCGATTGACGGTTGAGATTTTTGTGCAGCCGGGGTTTTCGCATATCGAGCTGTCCTCGATCCTTGCGGTGTTTGAGGCCGCAAATGCGCTGGAAGCAGGCACATGGTTTTCATGGCGGATCACCTCTGACAGTCCGGGTGTTGTGACGGGCACTGCGGGTATGATGATCCGGGCGGAACCGGCAATTGGGCTGCAATATCTGCAAGATGTGCTCTTTGTCATCGGCGGTCGCAACTGCAGCGGCGGCAGCTGGCTGGCGCGTGCGCGTGCAATGCAAAAGCTGCGCCGCCCGGCCTTTTTGCTGTCAGATGCGGCAACCGCCTATATCCGCCGGTCCGCGCCCTTGTCGGGTCCGGCCACAACCCATTGGCAAGACCTGCGCGCGCTGCGGGAGGCCGGAGAATACCCAACGCTCACAGATCGCTTGGTGGAGGATAACGCAGGTCTCCTGACCTCTGCCGGGGGCGGCTACAGTGCCGAATTGGTGGTGCGCTACCTGTCGCAGATCCTCGCACCGCAACATTGCGCCGAATTGGCAAGCGTGCTGATGATCGACACCGCACGGGGCTATTCTGGTGAACAGCCCCAAGGGGCTGCCCGCAATACCAACCTCCTTGAGGCCCGTTTGGTACGTGCCATGGCCATCATGGAAGAGTTCATCGAACATCCGCTCCCCACGGCTGAGATCGCCGAGCGCGCCGGGATTTCTGTGCGCCATCTGGAACGATTGTTCCTGACGCATCTCAACACCACCCCGGCCAAGCATTACATGCAGTTGCGGCTGAAACTGGCCAACAAGCTCATCACGGACACGAACCTTCCCATCGCAGAGATTGCCTTTGCCAGCGGTTTTGCGTCGTCAACATCGCTCTCTCGTGCGTATCGGCGTGAGTACAACATGACCCCCTATCAGGTGCGCGCGCGCGACCGTGCGGGGGCGGGTCTGCGCTCCGACTAGCGAGAGCGCAACAACCTGCGCGAATGGCGCGAGCGCACACAAGGCTTTGAATTCCCGCTCAGCCTTCGTATTGGTGACATAGAGAGAGGCCCCGCAATTGAGGCGAAGGGTGCTCCATTCCCGACAGGCAAAAGGACAATCCGATGAAAGACAATCCGATCTCTCCGACGATTCCACTGGATCAGGACGGTGTGCACCACGGGTTTCTAAAGCTGCCTTACAGCCGGGATGACAGCGCGTGGGGGTCCGTGATGATCCCGATCACGGTGATCCAGAACGGCACGGGTAAAACCGCGCTTTTGACCGGAGCCAATCACGGCGACGAATATGAAGGTCCCGTGGCGCTGCAAGAGCTTGCAGCCACCACCCGCGCCGAGGATGTCACCGGGCGGCTGATTATCGTGCCCTATTTCAACTATCCTGCCTTTCGCGCCAGCGCGCGCACCTCTCCCATTGATCGGGGCAACCTGAACCGCGCGTTTCCGGGCCGTCCCGATGGCACGGTCACCGAAAAAATCGCCGATTATTTCCAACGCACGCTCCTGCCGATGGCGGATGTGGCGGTGGATTTTCACTCTGGCGGCAAAACGCTGGATTTTGTGCCCTTCGCTGCGGCGCATATCCTTGAGGACAAGGGCCTTCAGGAGGCCTGCTGCGCCGCGATGCAGGCCTTTAACGCGCCTTACTCCGTGCAACTTTTAGAGATCGACAGCGAAGGCATGTACGACACCGCTGTTGAGGACATGGGCAAGGTTCTGGTCACCACGGAGTTGGGCGGCGGCGGCATGTCCACCGCGCGCAGCAATGCCATCGCCAAGAAAGGCCTGCGCAATGTGTTGATCCACTTTGGAATTTTTCAGGGTGAGATGCAGATTGACCCTTCGGTGACGCTCGATATGCCGGATGGGGATTGTTTTCTGTTCAGCGAGCACGACGGTCTTTTTGAGATCATGGTCGACCTTGGCGATCATGTGCAAAAGGGCGATGTGGTCGCCCGCGTCTGGTCGCCCGACCGCACCGGGCAGGCCCCCGTGGAATACCGCGCCCGCCGCAGTGGCGTGCTGATCAGCCGCCATTTCCCCGGCATGATAAAATCCGGTGACTGCGCCGCCGTAGTCGGTGTGGTCGAGGGCTGACATGCATCTGGATCAGCGCGACCTCGATATCCTCCGCATTCTGTCCCGCGATGGCCGCATCACCAAGGCAGCACTGGCCGATCAGGTGGGCCTGTCGCCCACGCCTTGCTGGGAACGCCTGAAGAAACTGGAAAAGGCCGGGCTGATCGAAGGCTATAACGCCCGCATCAACCTCAAGAAAATCGCACCGCACGTGACCGTCTTTGTAGCGGCCGAGCTTGCGGATCACACGGCGGCAAGCTTTCAGTCCTTTGAGGCCGCCATGCAGCGCTATGATGAGGTGGTGGCCTGCTGGGCGCTGGGCGGTGGCTTTGATTATCTGTTGCAGATCGTTACTTGCGATATCGATGCCTACCAGCGGCTGATCGACGCGATGCTTGATGCACGCATCGGTCTTAGCCGCTATTTCACCTATATTGTGACCAAGCCCGTAAAGGGCGCGGGCGTGCCGCCTCTCGAAATCCTGCTGCAGGGCAGTTGAATCCTCTGCCCACCCGGCAAACTTCAGTCACATCTTCTGAAAACTCCCTGCACACTCTTCCTGAGACTTTCAGGAGGAGCAGACATGTCGTTATCGGCCCTGTCCGCGCGTGCGGAGATCAGTGACAAATCGCTAGTGCGCTCGTTTTCCTACATAAATGGGAAATGGTGTGCCTCATCGAATGGCGAGGTTGTCGCCGTTCATGACCCGGCCACCGGGGATTTCATCGGTGATGTGACCGCGATGACGGCAGAGGATTCCTCTGCTGCGGTGGATGCGGCGCATGCCGCCTTTGCTAGCTGGGCATTGATGCTGCCGCAGGACCGTTGCGCCATCCTGCGTCGCTGGTTTGAATTGATGATCGAACACAAAGAAGACCTCGCCCGCCTCATGGTGCTGGAGCAGGGCAAGCCCCTTTCTGAGGCACGCGGCGAGATCGAGTATGGCGCGGCCTTTGTCGAATTCTATGCCGAGGAGTCCAAACGCCCCAATATCGAGGGTGTCACCAGCCATTTGCCCGATGCCGAGGTGGAGCTGTGGCGCGAGCCTGTGGGCGTGGCCGCATTGATCACGCCGTGGAACTTTCCGTCCGCGATGCTGACCCGCAAGGCCGCAGCCGCGCTGGCGGCAGGCTGCACCGTTGTGGCACATCCTTCTGGTGAAACACCTTTCAGCGCGCTGGCATTGGCCGAGCTTGCGGAACGCGCGGGCATCCCCAAGGGCGTGTTCAACGTGGTTACGGGCAGGGCCCCAGTGGTGGTTGAGCCATGGACACGGGACGCGCGGGTGCGGGCCTTGTCGTTCACCGGCTCGACCGAGGTGGGCAAGCTGCTCTATCGCCAGTCCGCCGAGACGGTCAAACGGCTGGTGATGGAACTGGGCGGTCATGCCCCGGTGATCGTCTTTAAGAACTGCGATCTGGACCGCGCGGTGGCCGAGACCATCAAGGCGAAATTTGCCACCTCCGGGCAGGATTGCCTCGGGGCCAACCGCATCTTTGTTGAACGCGCCATCTATGACGAGTTCTGCACCCGCTTTGTTGCAGCGACGCAGGCGCTGACTGTGGGCAAGGGGATTGATGATCCCGACATCGGTCCCTTGATGAACGAAAAAGCGGTGCAAAAACAGGAACACCACGTGGCCGACGCGCTGGAAAAGGGAGCAACCCTCGCTTGTGGTGGCAAACGCCACGCGCTGGGGCCGCTGTTTTATGAACCCACCGTGTTGACCGATGTGCCCGCAGATGCGGCCATCCTGCGCGAAGAGACCTTTGGCCCGGTGGCGCCGATCACGCCGTTTGACACCGAGGATGAGGTGATCCAGCGTGCCAATGACAGCGAATATGGCCTCGTCGCCTATGTGCACAGCCACGACCCGCGCCGGATCTATCGCCTGAGCCGCGCGTTGCAGTTTGGCATGGTGGCGGTCAATCGCACCAAGGTCACTGGTGCGCCGATTCCTTTTGGCGGCACCAAACAGTCCGGCATGGGGCGCGAGGGCGCACGGCTGGGCATGGAAGAGTTTACCGAGGTCAAATACGTCTGCCGCGACTGGGCGTAACCCTCGAATGATACGAAATTTTCCACCCCTCAGGTGGAGCACGGAAATAGGAAGGACAGATCATGCTGAAGAACGATCAACTGGACCAATGGGACCGCGACAACTTCTTTCACCCCTCGACCCATCTGGCGCAACACGCGCGCGGTGAGAGCGCAAACCGGGTGATCAAGACCGCCTCCGGCGTCTTTATCGAGGACCGCGACGGCAACAAGCTCTTGGATGCGTTTGCCGGGCTTTACTGCGTCAACGTCGGCTATGGCCGTCAGGACATTGCCGAGGCGATCGCCGATCAGGCACGCGAGCTGGCCTATTATCATTCTTACGTGGGCCACGGCACCGAGGCGTCGATCACCCTCGCCAAGATGATCCTGGATCGCGCGCCCAAGAATATGTCAAAGGTCTATTTCGGCCTTGGCGGCTCCGACGCCAATGAAACCAACGTCAAACTGATCTGGTATTACAACAACATCCTCGGCCGCCCCGAAAAGAAGAAAATCATCTCGCGCTGGCGCGGCTATCACGGCTCCGGGCTGGTCACTGGCTCCCTGACGGGACTTGAGCTGTTCCACAAGAAATTCGACCTGCCTGTCGAACAGGTGATCCACACCGAAGCGCCCTATTACTTCCGCCGCGAAGATCTGAACCAGACCGAAGAGCAGTTCGTGGCCCATTGCGTGGCCGAGCTGGAAGCGTTGATCGAGCGTGAAGGCGCCGACACCATCGCCGCCTTCATCGGTGAGCCGATCCTGGGCACCGGGGGCATCGTGCCGCCGCCCGCAGGCTATTGGGAGGCGATCCAGACAGTCCTGAAGAAACACGACATTCTGCTGGTTGCGGATGAGGTGGTCACCGGCTTTGGCCGTCTGGGCACCATGTTCGGCTCGGATCACTACGGTCTGGAGCCCGACATCATCACCATCGCCAAGGGTCTGACCTCTGCCTATGCGCCGCTTTCCGGTTCCATTGTCAGCGATAAGGTCTGGAAAGTGCTGGAGCAGGGCACCGATGAAAACGGCCCCATCGGCCACGGCTGGACCTACTCCGCGCACCCCATCGGGGCGGCGGCGGGTGTGGCCAATCTGAAACTCTTGGATGAGCTGAACCTCGTGAGCAACGCCGGCGAGGTGGGTGCCTACCTCAACGCCACCATGGCCGAGGCGCTGGGCGATCACGCCAATGTGGGCGATATACGCGGCGAGGGCATGCTCTGCGCGGTGGAATTTGTGAAGGATCGCGACAGCCGCACCTTCTTTGACGCCGCCGACAAGATCGGCCCACAGGTTTCCGCGAAACTGCTGGAGCAGGACAAGATCATCGCGCGCGCCATGCCGCAGGGCGATATCCTGGGCTTTGCGCCGCCCTTCTGCCTGACCCGTGCCGAGGCCGATCAGGTGGTCGAAGGCACCCTACGCGCGGTCAAATCCGTGCTGGGCTGATCCAAACCCCTCAACACGATTGCGCCGCCCGCAGCAGGTCTGTGGGCGGTTTTCCGTTTGCCCACCTCAAGAAAAGACCAATTCCTTGCGCTGATTTAATGATTATACCGGTGATTTTGCGGTCGGTTTGAGCCGGTATTAATTCATCTTTTCTAGGTTCAATTGCATCGCGCGAAAGCCAGTTTTCAGCACTCGCGCATTACAGGCTCTCTTGCTTTGGGGGCCGGTCTATGTGGTGTTGATGGTGTGAATTCGGAAGCAAATGACGACCTATAGCGTAACGTCCGCAAATTATAATGACCCCGGATTCTGGTCTTCGATATCTGAATCCAGCGGCGGCCATTGGCTGGATTTTCGCGCGCTTCCAAGCACCTACTATGTAAACATCGATGCAGAGGCACAGATAATCTCAATCTGGGACGGGGGGGCATGGTATCGCGTCGGTGAAGATGGAAATGGCAGTACTGATTCCAATTTAGGAAGCCCAACCAGCTTGGACGATTTCAATATCATCACCGGCAACGACGCGAGTGACTACATTGAAGCATCCGATGGCGATGACAGTATAATTGGTGCAGGGGGAAATGATACGCTTTCGGGTGATCAGGGTGATGACACCATCGACGGCGGCGCAGGCAATGACAATCTTACGGGGGGGGATGGTCAGGACAGCATTTTAGCGGGAGCGGGAAACGACTCGGTTTATGCTGACAATGTGTGGGCGACCCTCTCTTCTGCAGCGTCCGGAACGGGCACAACACCCACATCGCTCACTGTGACCAATTCTGCCGATGGCCCGATTGAACTGTGGTGGATAGATGGCGCTGGCCAGCTGCAATATCACGCAACCATCCAACCGGGCGACACACTGACTCAGAGCACGTATGAGGAGTATAACTGGGAATTGCGCCACCCTGATGATTGGTACCTCGGCACCATTCAAGGGGGCGCGAACCCATCCGTGAATTTCGGCGCGTCGGGCCTGAATGACACAGTGTTTGCTGGCTCTGGCGATGATCTGGTCCTCGGGATGTATGGGGATGATGTCATATACGGTGAAACCGGCGCCGACACCCTTGATGGGGACTATGGCGATGACACGATCTGGGCAGGCACAGACGCCGATACAGTCGACGGCGGCGATGGGGACGACTATCTGTCCGGCCAAGAGGGCGATGATCTCATTCAGGGCGGGGCGGGGTCCGATACCCTGATCGGCGGCACCGGCAATGACGAGCTGAAGGGCGACGCCGATGACGACACCTTTCAGATCTTTGACAATTCGGGCGTCGATACGATCATCGGGGGGGAGAGTGGCGTTGATGACGATCTCGTTGATCTCTCCGGTCGGAGCAGCGGGGCTTCGGTCAATTTCACAGGTGCTGAAATCGGCATCATCGAGGGCGGCAGCGATACCGCCTATTTCCAAGAAATCGAGCGGCTGCGGCTGACCGATTTTGACGACAGTCTGGATGCAAGCGCGTCCAGCGCCGGTGTCAATGTCGACGCAGGCGCGGGGGCCGATACGCTGACGGGCAGTGCGGGTGATGACAGCCTCACCGGTGGGGGTGGCGACGACCGTTTTGTCATGACCACCTCCGGTGGGGTCGACACAATCTCGGATTTTGATCTCACGGATGATGATCTGGATGGGTTCTACAATGATCAGATCGATGCCAGTGGGCTGAGCGGCGGGTCTGGTGCAGGCGGGCTGGTGACAGCCTCTGATGTTATTGTCACCGACGATGGATCGGGGAGCGCGGTCCTCACCTTCCCCGATGGTGAGCAGTTGGTGCTAAAGGGCGTTGTTCCCTCGCAGATCAACACGCAACCTCAGCTTTATGCGGCAGGTATTCCTTGCTTCACGCCGGGCATTCGCATCGCGACGGCCCGCGGCGCAATCCCGGTGGAGCAGATCCGCACAGGGGATTTGCTGCAGACGGCGGACAATGGGCTCCAGCCGGTGATCTGGACCGGACGACGTGATCTGAGCGGTGACGACCTCATCGCGCAACCCCACCTTATGCCGCTGGTGTTGCACCCCGGTGGCCCTTTTGCGAATGACCGGCCCCTGATGATCTCGCCGCAGCACCGATTTATGCTGGACCGTCCGCGGTTGGGGGATCTCGGTCATATGAACGAGGCATTTGTGCGCGCGCGGCTGTTGCATGCGCTCCTGCCTGACCGTGTCGCGCGCTGCAGCCCGCAGACAGGGGTGAGCTACATCCACCTGATGACTGAAACACATCAGGTCATCTTTGCCGAAGGGATCGCAACAGAGACCTTCTGGCCTGGCCCGGAGGCGTTGCGCGGTCTTGCAGCTGATGATCGCCGGGAATTGTTCGATGTGTTCCCAGAACTGTTCTTGGCGCGCCGTCTCAGCGGATCATTGGGACGCAGCTATGTCGCCAGCAGATACTGCCAGTTGGCGCGCACCGATCTGACACGCCGCGATCTGCGGGCGCTGGGCGCGCGTTTCGCCGCATAACCCCGATCAGCCTTTCGCCAATCGGCGCAGATAGGCACAGGTCAC
>Ga0066383_10000964_pt1 | contig 10393 bp, 8 predicted proteins | sample Knorr_S23_td_Bot_FD_70950 | JGI IMG/M metagenome (GOLD analysis project Ga0066383, IMG submission 70950) | Marine microbial communities from Southern Atlantic Ocean transect - Knorr_S23_td_Bottom_ad_3770_LV_A | ecosystem: Environmental > Aquatic > Marine > Oceanic | place: Southern Atlantic...
AGAAATCCGGCCTCGGCTTCACCTTACCATAAATTTTTTCTGCTGGAAAATCCGGTGCATCCTCAAAAACCAGTGATTCAAGATGCGGATGATTCTGCAAAGCAGGTGCAATCAATTTCAGCAGACGTGTACCATTTGGATTGAGTGCGTTGATTTCAAACTGCTGTTTCCTGGCAATCAGTTCAAGCGCAGGATGTACAAAACCCAAATCCCAACGTGAATAACGGTCCGGAACTTCGTAATTACTGACAAAAAGCGCGCCTTTTTTGGTATCAATATATTGAAAAATTTTGTCGAGAGCATGTTCAGCATCCAAAGGAGTTATTCCCTTTTCGATTTTTACGCCGCCCTCAGTTGTAAATGTTGAGTTGTTCATGGTAAATGTTCAATGGATCACAGCCTGTTTTCAGGCAACTAAAAAATAGTGGCTTATTGTAACAGACCAGGATTTATCTGCAACATGCATCATACAGGGAGTTCGGCAGTACTTGTGCGCGATAAAACATAAAAAGCCTAGCTGTTTGCTATGTCACGGACGTTTCGCACAAACTCTTTGACTTTTGACAGATCTTTAATCCCCGGTTCGCTTTCCACACCACTGCATACATCAACACCCCATGGATTTACTTTTTTGACTGCCTCTGATACATTTTCAGGTGTCAGCCCACCTGCGAGAATCAGCTGCCCCAAACCGGACACGGACTCCGCCATTTTCCAGTTAATTGTTTGACCGGAACCTCCGTAGTGAGTTTTGCTGTAAGCATCCAGCAAAAATGTTTTCTGGCCGTAATCCTGAATTTGCTGCACCTTAAATTCCGGAGAAACACGAAAAGCTTTAAACCAGGATACTGACAGTTTTTTGCAGTGTTGAAGACTCTCATCTCCATGCAGTTGTGCCCAGTTCATTCCTGTTTCACGCATGATGCTTTCCAGCAAATCCGGGGATTCATTGACAAAAACCCCCACCGTTGTCACCGATTTCGGAAGAGCACTAACAATTTCCTGCGTTTTTTCCGGAGTAACGTAACGTGAAGAACCAGGCCAGCAATTTAGTCCAAGCCAATCCGCACCCAATTCAACACAATTTAAAGCCTGTTCACGACTGGTCAAACCGCAAATTTTAATTATTGGAGATGGAAAAGTGTAATTCGTTTTCATCAGCTTCTGGATTGGATTTTTTCAATTGAAACGCTATAATATGCTGTTATTCTAAGATACGAAGACTCATAAAACAAGCAGCGAATAATTCCAAATTAACCAATGTTGCTCAAAATTCTGCCTATACTTGGCATGAAGACACGTAGCCTGAATAAAATAAAAACAGTTGATCAATCTAAATTCGTGAAGATAACCGGCACAATAAATTATCCGAAAATGCGATTCAGCATAATTACTATTTTGCTGACAGTGCTCTGTTTTTTCCTGGCTTCCTCTTCAGCGTCAGCCCAATGCTGGACCAGTGACTTGAGTGAAGAAGATCAGTTGGCAGTGGCACGTGAAACATTTGCGGATGGACTGTATTCTGCAGCAAGTGAAACCGCAAAATGTTATTTGGATAATTTTAAGAAGGGAGCAGCTCGTGAAGAAGTGTTTTTCCTGCGGGCAGAAGCTTTACGAAAAGGAGGTGATTTACAGGGATCAATAAAAGCCTATGATGAACTGAAAATAAATTATCCCCAGAGCATGTCTTATTTGGATAATGCCATGCTGCAACAAGGAATTTCTCTGGTCCTGAATAGGAAATATACTGCCGCTATTAAAATCCTGAATTCATTACTGCAAGATTATCCAGAATCCAAACTAAGGGATGAAGCTAACTATTGGCTGGGTTATGTAACTTCATATAATGCTGAACATTTCCGAAAAAAGAGTAAAAAAAAGGCCCTGCTGGAATATGAAGCTTCCACACAGTATTTCATTAATGGTGATCCAACAGGATTAACCCAAAAACAACAGCAGGAGCGTTGGTATTTAATTGGACGTGCATGGTGGTTTTTAGATGAGATCTCAAAAGCTGCTGATGCGTGGAATCAATATCTGAAACATTCAAAGTCAATCAAACCGGTTCAGGCTTTGAATCTCAAATATCAGTTAGCATCAAGGTTTCAGCAGGCAAAAATATATACAAAATCTGAAAGCTGGTTCGCAAGAATTGTTTCAGAACATCCGGACTCCAAATTGGCTGTATCGTCTGCTTTTTGGCGTGCAGAAATGGCTTATGCAGCAGCACTTCAGCAAACAAAAACTGAGGATCTGGACCTAAAATCCATCAACCGCCTGGTGAAACATTACAGACTATACATTGACCACAAAGACAAAGAGCACCTGGCGCTGTCTTATTATCGAATTGGTGTTTTAGCACAAACCCTCCAGCCAAATGAAACCATTTCTGCATTTCGAAAATATTTAAGCACAAAGGACAAAACTTACGTAAGTGAAGTTCAGTACCGTTTAGCTTACCTCTATATTGAAAGCAAACAGCTAAAAAGGGCAATCGAGATCTTCAATCAATATTTAAGTACAAAGGACAAAACTTATGCATATGAGCTACAGTACCGCTTAGGATACCTCTATCTTGAAACTAAACAGCAAAAAAAGGCGATCGAGACCTTTAATAAATATCTGACACGTGGCAATGCAAAACATAAAGTAGAAATCCAAATCCGACTGGGATACCTCTATATTGAATCTAAAGAATTAAAAAAGGCGATTGAGATCTTTAATCAATACCTGGCAAATGGTGACATGACACATGTCGCAGAAATCCAAATCAGGTTGGGTTATCTTTACATTGATACAAATCAGCAAAATGAAGCGATTAAGATATTTCAAAAATATCTCGCCAGTGGTAATACTGAACATGTTGCAGAAATCCAAATCAGGTTAGGTTACCTCTATCTTGAAAGCAACCAACAAAAAAAAGCGATTAAGATTTTTGAACAATATCTCGCCAGCGGAGCAATAGATCATTCGGCAGCAATTCAACTCAGGTTAGCGTACCTTTATGTTGAAAACAAACAAAATTTTCTGGCAATTTCTTTACTGGAACAAGTTCGTCTTCTTCCGGATTACCAGCAAAATTCCGAAATTCTGCAAACATTAATGGTGCTCTATCGAGACACTGTTTCCAAGGAAAAGTATGTACAATTTCTTTTGGGAGTCAGAAGTGATGCCAGGCTGGAAGAAAAGGAACGTCACGGATTTCAAACTCAGCTGATTCTTACTTATTATGAACAAAAAAAGTGTGAGAAACTGCTGGCAGAATTAAAGAACAAACCGGGCTATTTGCAAAATTCCAAGAATACAAATCAAGAGGAGTGGCAACATTTACTCTTCTTGAAAGGCAGTTGTTTGATTGAAACAAAAAGATGGGAAGATTCTCGTATTGTTTTCCGAAAAATACGTGAGACTGAAAAATATCGTGAGCAATCAATCCAGATGTTGTTGGAGGCACACAAACAGTTAGAAGACTGGAAGTCAATTACATGGGAATTTCAGGATGTGTTTGACAGAAAATCTCCTGTTTTGACAATTCCATATTTTCAACTTTGGATATTTGCGGCGCAACGTAGAACAGATTTTCAGCGTCTTGAGCGTATAAAAATTATTTTTGAACGCTGGAAAAAAGCATTTCCTGAAGATTCACAAAACTTAACACAGCTCAATCTATACATCTACAGCACTCGTTTGCAAGACTTGACCGCTCAGGAAAACTGGAAGGAGGTTTCAGCTCACATTCGTAAAGGGGTTAAGTCAGGAAACATCACCCTGAATGAACAATATTTTTCTCAACTTCTCTTTGCAGAACAAAAACTGGAAAATTGGGTCGGTGTTCTAAGTGCATATTCTCTCTTAAGCAAACATGCCCCGGAACGTGCAGAGAAACTGGATATACTGATCAGCCAGGCCAAAGCTGCTGAGAAACTTGGTGATAAAGAGCTTTCACTTTCGTTTTATCGAAAAGCCTTAAAAGCAAAACCTCAAACTGAAAAAGACAGAAAGAAACAGGATGAAATCAGTAAATTTCTGGCAGAGGGCGCTTTTCAAAAATGGATTGAACAGGAAGAATGGACGAAAGTCACTAAAGCCATCCACCAGGAAGTCCGGGCAAAAAAGAGAATCCTGAATGATCAAAATTTTGATCTGTTGCTCTATGCTGAAAAAAAGAAATCCGGAAACAAAAAATATAATGGAATCCTTGATGCCTATGCTCTGTTGGCAATTTATAACAAAAAAAAGCTAGCAATCGAAGCACAGATTGAGCAAGCAATAGCCGCAGAGAAGCTTGGGAAAAAAGAGCTTTCCATGCAATTTTATCGCAAAGCCTTGGAGGTTAAACCACAAACTGAAATGGATAAAAGCAAGCAAGATGAAATCAGAAACTTCCTGGCGCAAAGTTCTTTCCAAAAACTGATTGACCGTAAAGAATGGTCAAAAGTCACCAAGATAATTTACAAGGAGGTACAGGAAAATACTAGAACCCTGGATGACAAAAATTTTGAGCTGTTGCTTTATGCAGAAAATGAAAAACCCGGTAGAGAAAAATATAATGGGATACTTGATGCCTATGCTCTGCTGGCAATTCATGATAAAAAAAAGACGCATACTATTCAAGCGCAGATTGACCAGGGATATGCTGCTGAAAAATTAGGTGGTTATAAACGCGCAAAAGGATATTACAGAAGTGCTCTCAAAAAGGTGCCTGACAAAAATGTTGACCTGGTACTACAGTTAGTAGGAGAACTAACCCGTCTCTATGAGCGTTCCAAGGATTACGAATCTCTGGTACGTACCTACAAGCGTGCCTACAAAGTCCTGAAGAAAAGTTCACGCCCAAAAAAGGAATATCAAACATATGCCTATCTCATCGGCTACCATCAATCTTCTCACCTGAAACAAACTAAAACAGCCAGAATTTGGATGATGCGTGCAGATGGAGGCGGCGCCTCAACTCAGGAATTACAGGCGGCTTTCTGGGTGGCACAACTCGACCGTGAAGCAAATAAAAGGGATAAAGCACTGAAACGGCTCAAAGAGTTGGCAGGCAGGAAAATTTCGAAAAAATCGTCCATGTACGTTCAGATCCACTTTGAACTAGGCACATTGTATCATATCAAGGAAAAATGGAAATCCGCGTTACGGCACTATCGAATTGTGGCAAAGGCTCGTGCTCCGGCCAACTTAAAACAATTTCAAAAAGCAGCTAAACAAAAGGCTAAAGAGATCGACAATTATCTAAAATCTACTGGAGTTTCGCAGTGATGAAACTGTGGGTCATTCAGAGTTCTACAGCAAACAGCATGTCAGCTTTTTTCGGTTTTGCAAGGAACACACTAAAACAACGTGTGTGGCATATTTGCATGTTTGGACTGTTATCACTATTTGTGGGATTGCTGCCGTTTAAGGCATTTTCAGCTGAACCGTCTACGCTTAATAATATTACAGTAAAAGGCCAGGTGAGGCTCTCTTCCGGAACGGTGACATCTCCGGAAGGATTGGATGTAGTGTTATTGAAATTTGTACTCAATCCGGAAGGCGCGGTGACTCCTGTCGGACCACAAGGGCGCGTTAAAACAAAAACGAACGGTAATTTTGAATTCGTGAATGTCAACGCCGATTTACGTGCGGGTTATCAACTTGGAACTCGAGTCGAGGGGAAATTATACAGTTCAAAAATATTTTTTATAAAATCCGGAGAAACACTCATTGAAACAAACATATTAATTCCGGGCATTTCAACTGCAGTCGAAAAACTGGAAACTTCACAGGTGTCACTTGTAATTGAATCTGGATTAGGCACAGTTACAGTGACTGAAGTTCTGGTCTTAAGCAACTCCTCTTCAGACATAATTGATACCAGACAACAGCCTCTGGTGCAGAACCTCCCCAAAGGAATAAAACATTTCCGCATGATGGACAATAAATCCCCAAACGCCGTGAAACATCAACTGGAGGAGAATGTTTTAAAAATAGAACATATTTTTCCTATTGGAACAACACAAATTATATATCAGTATATCCTGACCTCCTGGTTTGGCAGTTTGGAAATAAACAGGGAATTTTCCCACTCGTTGGATAAAGTCAGTGTTTTTACGCCAATCGATCGTTTGCAAATAAAGTCCGACGAACTTATTTTTTCCGGCAGACAGAGTTTAAATGAAACAACTTTTCTTTCATGGAAAAGCAGGGCTTCTGACTCGAATCAACTTAAATTCAAAATCAGCAATGTTCCGGAAACTTCGCTTCAGTATGCTGGTGTTTCAGGAGTTATACTGATTTTACTGCTTGGTGCAGTTACCCTGTTTTACCGGAAACGTTTAATAAAGAAAAACTAAAACAATAATACTTTCCGGAGAAAAAATATGACATTCGCCAAGGGTTCAGGTATTCCCGCTACAGACTGGCAAAATCCACAGACACGTCAAGCAATGTTAGCGTGTCTGATTTTAGTCTTGGCAGCGCTGCTCTATTACAACTTTTTGTTGACTCCAGAGTTGAAATTTAAACAGCAATTGACAACTCAGATTCAGCAAATTAAAGCAGGCCTGATTCGAGTACAAGCAGCAACCAAAAAATTCGAGCAAGAGAATAGTTTGCAATCTTTACAGGACAGAGAAAGCACCCTATCACAACTCTTGCCCAGCCAGTGGGAGCGTGCCGAACTTTTACGCCGGCTCACAAAGGCAATAATGCAAAATGGTCTGCAGTTTGAAGAACAGATCTTTGAAGAAAGCACCCCTCAAGTTCTGATTCAGACTCTGAAAATTCGGTTAAAATTGAGCGGAGAATATGCAAACTTTCAACAATTTCTTAAACAGTTAAAACAAGGACCAAGTTTGCTGGTGCTTGAAAAACTGCTGCTGGTAAATTCCACGCCTGCTGAAAAAGAACCAAAACTAAAAATTGAAATGGTATTATCCGCACACAAAAGGCTGGAGCTTCCTGAAAACCAGGATAGCCTATGACAACTGAAAAGCGGCTAGTGACGCTAATCCTTCTTTTCCTGTCTGTGTTTTACGGAGTCCCCAATACAAAAAGTAGTTTGGCAGAGACCTCCTCCAAGATAACGCAAAGAAATCCCTTTGGTAGTTTGCTGCCGGAAAACAAGAACTCAGTTAAACGCTCCCTATCACTTTTAAAATCGACTTCGATAAAAAAACGCTCTTCCATAAAAAAAGGAAGCCCTGAGAAAGAAAGTGCTGAAAAAGAAAGTTCTTGCAAAAGTTGTATCTCAGGTATCTGAATTACAGCCTCCAGTAGAAATAGACATTTCTTCCAGAGTGAAGCAATTAACTAGAATCCTGCAACTGAAAGATATTCTTGAAAGTTCAGAAGGACGTTATGCTTTTATTGACGAAAAAAAAGTGTCTTACATCGTGCAGGAAGGTGAGTGGCTGGATTCAGTTTTCGTCAGGAATATCTACAAAAAAAGCGTGGAACTACAGGAAATTGACGGTGAAACAACCATTGTTTTGGTACTTCAACCATGATTAAAATTGGTTAATGCAGCATTGAGTTGGGGTTTGTTTCAAACTGTCACATGTTTAACAAATAAAAGTAAATGTATACATACCATCCAGTTGTTGAAATTTTAGTTAAGAGCTTCGGAACAACTCCTGAATCTCTGGAGCCTCTGCATGAACAGTTGCTGGCTTATCGTGAAAATACGGATGGCCTGAAAGATGCGCTGCTCAAACACAATGTTACCAGTGAGACAGCATTTCAGCAGGCATTAGCTTCATACTATGAATTAGACTACAGAGAGAGTTTTAATGATATCCCTGTGGTGCGAGAATATACGGAAATAATTCCAATACGCTATGCTAAAAAAAATATTTTCTTCCCTCTTAAAAAAGAGAAAAACACGCTGGAAGTTGCTATTACAAATCCGGAACTTTCACAACCCCTGGACGATCTGGCCCGGCATTTCAAGTGCCATATTGAACTGGTGCTTTCACACAAACAGGCGGTACTGGATTTGATCAATCGCGCCTATGATGAATCCTCTGCTTCAACTGAAGATGCAGTGGATCAGCTTGATTCAGATGAAACTTTTGAAAACATACTGGCAGTTGAAGAACCGGAAGATTTGCTGGATGCAACTGATGAAGAGCCCATTAAACGCTTAGTCAACAGTCTACTTTGGCAGGCTGCAAAGGATGAGGCCAGCGATGTACACATTGATCCAACAACTCGTGAAACCATTGTACGTTATCGTATCGACGGTGTCCTACAGCAAGTTTCTGTTTTCCCTCATCAGGTGCATATAACTGTGGTTAACCGGATAAAAGTCATGTCCCGTCTCGACATTGCCCAAAAAGGTATACAGCAGGACGGACGTTCGATGGTACTGATTGCAGGCAGGAAAATTGACATCAGGGTCTCAACAGTACCTACTATTCAAGGTGAAAAAATTGTCATGCGGATGTTGTATCAAGACGATAAAATGATGCAACTCGGTCAACTTGGTTTGGCAAAATATATCCTCCATCCGTATAAGCGCATGGTACAAAGCAGCGGTGGAATCATCCTTGTTACCGGACCTACCGGAAGTGGCAAAACCACCACGCTTTATGCTTCACTGGCGGAAATAGATAACGAGGCACGTAATATAATCACAATTGAAGACCCTGTTGAATATAAACTTTCAGGATACAGTCAGATCGAAGTTAAGCCCAAACTAGGATTGACTTTTGCCAACGCTTTGCGTTCAGTTTTGCGACAGGATCCGGATGTAATAATGGTTGGGGAAATGCGTGACACAGAAACTGCGCAAATTGCCATTCAATCCGCATTGACAGGACATCTAGTTTTCAGTACGGTGCACACCAACAACGCCCCCGCCACTATCACACGGCTGATCAATATGGGTATAGAACCATTCCTCGTTTCCTCAACAATCATCTGCGTACTTTCACAACGACTTGTACGGCGCATTTGTCCTGACTGCCGCAAAAGTTACCAGCCGCATCCGGAACAACTCCGTGAATTAGGGATAAAGGAAGTAAGCTTTCGAAAACTGGGCAGAAGTTTTTTTAGAGGTGAAGGCTGCAAAAAGTGTCGAAATACCGGTTATCACGGAAGGATTGGAATTCATGAATTATTGATAATGAGCGACAGCATCAAAGAAACTATTCTGGAGAGCAGCGACTCTGCTGCCATAAAAAAACAGGCTTTGAAAGAAAAAATGATTACTTTGCGGCGTGATGGTGTAAACAAAATTCTACACGGTTTAACTACTGCCGAAGAAATATTGTCGATTACTTCAGAGTAAATTTGCTTCCAGATTTTTGTTGTGACCTGCAAAATAATGCTTGCATTGCGCTAAAATCAGTGATAGAGCTCTTCGATAAAAAGCTGTTTAGCTTCCTCGGTAGAGGTTTTTAGTGGAATTCGTCCTTTGTCCGCCGGACTCGATTTTGTTTTGCCATGGAGACACTTTACCAGAATTGCTGTAGCACCTTTGAGTTCATGGGCCTCCGGAGTAATCTGGAAATTTGCCGCCCAGGCTCCGGGTGTTAAAAAAGTGGTCATTGTAACTGAGAATACTGACTACGGAATTCCTGCTGCGGAAGAAGTCGTCAATGGTCTGAAATAAAAAGGTATTACTTCAGTTACGTTCGGTGTTGATATTGGAACGCAGGACTTTGCCGGGATTGTAGAAAGGGTCAAAGCTGAAAGACCGGACTACATCATTGTTTTGCTGACCTGAGAAGCAAGATTCAACTATGCTCAACAGGCAGCCCAACAGCTGTACGGTATATTTGAATGGAGAGCGCATAGACCAACTTGCTCCGTTCGAGGTAGCCAATGTAGGATTGGGACGCACTTTTCAGGTAACCCGTTCATTCAGGCGCATGACTGTGCTGGAAAATCTTTTTGTGCCTGCCCTTGCCAAAGATGTTGCAGCACACAAAGCAAAAGCCATGGAAAAAGCACTCGATGTTCTTGAATTTCTAACCATGTGGCATTTGCGCAACGAATATGCCCAGGCTCTGTCAGGTGGACAGCAGAAACTGCTTGAACTTGGGCGACTGCTGATGCTTGATCCGGATGTTATAATTTTGGATGAACCGTTTGCCGGAGTACACCCAAAACTGATGGAAATCATTTATGGCTACATCCGCCGGGTGAATGAAGAAGGCAAAGCAATTATTCTCATCAGTCACCAGATGGATTCAATTTTCACACTCTGCAAAAAAGGCTTTTGTCCTCAACTATGGCGATTTGATTGCTGATGGAACTCCGGATGAAGTCAAGCATGATCCGGTAGTGATTGATCCCTATTTGGGAACAGATGAAGACGATGAAGAAAATTCTGAATCCTAATAAAAATGTGTCATAATTCGTAAATTGTATAAAAATCTATGTCGGAAATCGCTGATACAGAAAC
>Ga0066383_10000969_pt1 | contig 10356 bp, 13 predicted proteins | sample Knorr_S23_td_Bot_FD_70950 | JGI IMG/M metagenome (GOLD analysis project Ga0066383, IMG submission 70950) | Marine microbial communities from Southern Atlantic Ocean transect - Knorr_S23_td_Bottom_ad_3770_LV_A | ecosystem: Environmental > Aquatic > Marine > Oceanic | place: Southern Atlantic...
CAAAAAGCCCCCCTTTCGTAAAGGGGGGTTGGGGGGATTTAGCTCCAGCGCCAATGACTCTTCTAGTGGGATCCATAGCCGGAATGATACAATACCAACCAATGGGAGAAGATGGTTTTGGCTACGACCCGGTGTTTCTTTTGCCATCTTACGGTTTGACCATGGCCCAGCTACCATTGGAAGAAAAGAACCGTATCAGCCACCGGGCCAACGCCGCTGGCAAGGCGGTAAAGGTGTTGAATCAAGCGTTCAGCGGGCAGCCGCCAGCTTTCACGAGTTAGCGGCTGAACCTTGATAGCTTTAAGGATAAACTATATCCGTGATTACTGATCAGTTCGGCAGGCCCATGCGGGACCTGCGCATATCCGTGACTGACCGCTGCAATTTCCGCTGCCACTACTGCATGCCTGCGGAAATCTTCGGCGAGGCCTACGAGTTCCTCCCCAAAGATGAGATTCTCACCTTTGAAGAGATTGCCCGCTTGGCCGGTTGTTTTGCCGACTTGGGCGTTAATAAGTTACGAATCACCGGAGGGGAGCCCCTGCTTCGGGTGGATCTCCCTTTGCTGATTTCCATGTTGTCCGAGATTGACGGCATTGAAGACTTGACCCTGACCAGCAACGGCTACCTCCTGCCGCAACAGGCCCAGCAACTCAAGGACGCTGGCCTGAAAAGGATAACGGTCAGCCTGGATGCTCTGGATGACGAGACCTTTAAAAAGATGAACGGTCGTGGATTCGGCACCCACCGGGTTCTCTTGGGCATCCAGCGGGCAGAGGAGGCAGGGCTGTCCCCAATCAAGATTAACGCCGTGGTCCAAAAAGGCGTAAACGACCACGCCGTCGTCGATTTGGCCAGGCACTTCAAAGGCACAGGTAATATCGTCAGATTCATCGAATACATGGACGTGGGCAACCGCAACGGTTGGAAGCTGGACGAGGTGGTACCTGCTGCGGAGATTATCCGCCGCATCAACGAAGAGATGCCCATCGAACCGCTGGAAGGCAGCTACCGGGGTGAGGTTGTTACCCGCTACCGTTACAAGGATGGGGAAGGTGAGGTAGGCGTCATTTCATCGGTTTCCGCCCCATTCTGCGGTGATTGCACTCGTTCTCGAATTTCTACCGATGGCTCGATTTATACCTGCCTGTTCGCTGCCAACGGTGTCAGCCTGCGAGACCCACTGCGTGCCGGGGCAACCGACGATGAGCTTAAGGAATTAATCTCCCAAATTTGGGGTGCTAGAAGAGACCGCTATTCCGAAGAGCGGACTGAATTGTCCCAGCAACCCAAGTCATCCAGCCAGGATACCGCGCCCAAGAAAGTGGAGATGTACCAAATAGGTGGCTGACCTATGACAGCCGTAAGCTGATATCTAGGAAGATTCATTGACCACCAACGACGCTCTAACCATCTACACCGACGGCTCCTGTCTGGGAAATCCCGGCCCTGGCGGCTGGGGCGCAATTGTCTTTGACGGGACGGGTGACCCGCAGCAACTGTCCGGCAACGAAGCCCACACCACCAACAACCGAATGGAGTTGATGGCCGCCATCCAGGGACTGGAGGCCGCTCCGGTCGGTTCCAAAGTGGTCCTATACAGCGACAGCGGATATCTGGTCAACACCATGACCAAGAATTGGAAGAGGCGGGTGAACCATGACTTGTGGGGACAGCTTGATGCCCTATCAGGTTCCCGTAGCGTGGAATGGCGCTGGGTCCGCGGACACAACGGGGACCGGTGGAACGAAGCAGCCGACCGGCTGGCAGGATCTGCCATGAAACTCGCCGCTGACGGGAAATTTGACGAAGAATATGACGGAGAAGCTGGCCCAATGTCGTCTGGCCCTAAATCGAATGAAGAATCAAGTTCGCCTCAAGGCGATATTTTTGAATCAAACAAACCCGCCGATTCATTGACTCACTTGGACGATGAAGGCCGGGCCAAGATGGTGGACGTGGGAGCGAAGCCAATCACCGACCGGGAGGCGACGGCCAGGGGCCACGTGTCCGTCTTGCCGGACACGCTACGCTTGATTAAAGAAGGCCTCATGAAGAAGGGCGACGTCTTGACCATCGCCCAGTTGGCCGGAATCATGGGAGCAAAGCAAACATCAAACCTGATTCCCCTGTGCCATCCTCTGCCCATAAACAAGATAAATGTTGAACTTCAATTAGATGAAGAACACCAAAGGATAGAGATTTCCGCCACTGTCAGCACATCCGCCAAGACCGGGGTGGAGATGGAGGCGCTTACCGCAGTCTCGATAGCGGCCCTGACCGTCTACGACATGGTAAAGGCGGTAGACCGGGGGGTTCGCATCGAGGCAATACGCTTAGTGCGAAAAACCGGCGGACAGAGCGGGGACATCAACCTAGAAGACTAAGAGGAAGATTAGGCCGAAGACTCAGTAGAAGACTAAGCCAGTTGACGGCTTGGTTTTTCCAGCTCCCGGTAAATCAGACGTATGGCCTGGGACGCATAAGTAATGTAATCCTCGGCGGACAGTTCAAGCTCGGTCAACTCCTCAACGGTGTCCACGTCCCTCACCCCTTCCACCCCCGGCATCAATTGAAGGTCAAGCTCGCAAATCTCCCCTTCCGGAAGCACCACAACGCAACCCAAATCAGCGGACGCTCCCGGCAACGGCTCAAGCTCCATGGCCTGTAGCGACACCATGTTCATAAAGGCCGGGAATGGACGCAGTTGGGAAGCCAAATCCATCAGGACTTGGCGCAAATCGGCTGCGGCGTGCTCCAGCAACGCTTTGGGAGACAGATGAGGGTTCGGGCTTGGCTGGCTTTGGCTCACGCTCTCGGAAGACATAGCCGGTACATGATACAGCAGGAAGTCGAGTCACCAAAGCGGGTCCATAGCGCAGAAACTCCACCCAACCCCGCTGTCAATCGGCACCGCAGGCAATTGACACTCAAAGCTAGCCAGCATTAACATTATCCCTGCGGAACGAGACTTGGCGGCTGGCCGGTCTGTTCCTAGGTGGCACCGTAGCTCAGTGGTTAGAGCGGGCGCTTCATAAGCGCTAGGTCACTGGTTCGAACCCAGTCGGTGCCACCACTCCCCGAAACCACCTCAACCGCAACGCAACTCGATTTGGCCGTGTTATCAACGCCAAGCCATAAACGCAGATTGGAGCAAGTTCAAATATGTTAATCAGAATCTATACCGGCGGCGACGGTCAATCACACTTTGAGGACTTGGGCCTGCCGGATGCCGATGTAAAACGCATCACCACCAAGCCGGGTGAAGACCTGGTATTCCGGCGCACCCCGGAAGACCGGCCCGCCGAGTGGCACAATCCCACAAGGAGGCAATACCTCATTGTGGTGAGCGGCCAGATGGAGGTCTCAGTGGCCGATGGCTCCGTCCGGCATTTCCAGACCGGGGACGTTTTGCTTGCCGAGGACATGACCGGCCAAGGCCATCTGACCAAGGCTGTCGGCGGACCTTGCACATCACTTTCAATGGGTATCCCGGACCTTTAGCCGTCTTTCGTTGCGCTGTCCATTGCCTTGGGTGTAATTAAACGGTCCCTTTAATAGCGCCCATGGCAAATTGGCATAAATGGCCGGGCCATGGGCGCAGTCCCTTTGGGATTTTGGCATTTTGTTCTCAAACCGGAGATTGCTTAAAACTAATCCAAACATGCCGCATCTAAGAAGCAGTTGCCCCAATTGTTGCCCCGATTAATGTAGCCACAGTCAATGGAGGCGAGCCATGAAGATTGTTGCCGTTCTCTATCCGGGCGGACCATCGGCGAAGGACACCCCGGAACTCTTGGGATGCGCAGAGAACGCCTTGGGGCTTCGTGAGATGGTGGAAGCTCGCGGCCATGAACTGGTCGCCTTGACCGATCCCGGCGCCGGACTAGACGCCCACCTGGCGGACGCTAACGTCGTTGTCGCCACACCTTTCTGGCCTGCATACATCACCAAAGAACGAATCGAAAAAGCCCCCAACCTACAGCTATTGCTGACTGCCGGTGTGGGCTCCGACCACTTCGACCTAGCGGCAGCGGCCGAGCACAACGTTACCGTGGCTGAGATTACCGGCAGTAACGTAGTTAGCGTGGCCGAACACGTCGTCATGCAGATGCTGGCCTTAGTCCGCAACTACATCCTAGCCTACAACGAAGTCATAGGCGGCGGCTGGGACATCGGTAAAATCGCGTCCCGTTCCCATGACCTGGAAGACAAGACCATTGGCATCCTGGGAATGGGACGCATCGGCCAACGAGTGGCGGCGCGCCTAAAGCCCTTCGACGTGCACACTTATTACTTCGATTCCCGCCGGTTGACCACCGCAGAGGAGCAGGTCCTGGGTGCCCGTTATTCGGGTTTTAACGCCCTCGTCAGTTCCGCCGATGTGCTTAGCATCAACATGCCTCTCACGCCGGCGACTCAGGAACTGTTCAATCGGGAGTTGCTCTATAGCATGAAAAGGGCGCCTACTTGGTCAACACCGCTCGTGGGCGGATAGTGGAAACCGACGCCTTGGTGGAGGTGATGGAAGCCGGCCACCTGGCTGGATATGCTGGCGACGTGTGGTATCCCCAACCAGCGCCAGCCGAACATCCCTGGCGCAAGATGCCCAATCACGCAATGACGCCCCATGTATCGGGAACCACGTTGGAGGCCCAAAAGCGCTACGCCGACGGCGTGCGGGACTGCCTGATTAATTTCTTTGATGGCCGCCCCATAGACCGTGACTACATCATTGTGGAGGGTGGCAGGGTAACCAGTCCCAGCTACAGCTACGCTTACGAGACCTAGGAAACCGCAAGATTACGCTTCCTTAGACGCCTACACTCCCGGCTAGGCCGGACCATTAAATTTCTTGCTTTGAGCAACTCCTGTAACCTGCTTCTGTAACTATTAACTTAGAGTTGGAACCGCACCTGTCGGTAACTGCATTTTCGGAAGGAGCCCAAATAATGTCAGAAGAGAACAAAGCGTCGTTCAAAAGATTCATCGATGAAGTCGTAAATAACAAGAACTTGGCGGTCATCGATGAATTGATCGACCCAGATTTGTTTGACCATAACGCGGCTCCCGATGCGCCGCCCGGCATCGAAGGGATGAAGCAATTTATGTCCGCCTTTGTTGCCGCCTTCCCAGACCTTCACTCGACCTTGGAGGACCTGGTTGCTGAAGGGGATTTGGTCGCAGGCCGGATGACCACCACCGGCACTCACCAAGGAGAGTTCATGGGTATTCCAGCCACCAACAAGAAGGTTACATTTTCTGAGACTCACATCGTCCGCATATCTAACGGCAAAGCGGTGGACCATTGGGGTATAAGCGACAACTTGAGTTTGATGCAGCAACTGGGCGTGATTCCTTCGGGGTAATCAAAGAATTGAACCAGCATTGTTCTCTTGTTAGAAGCAGGGACTGAAGGACTAGGATTCAAGGAGTGAGACTATGAGCGCTCGCAAACGCATCGACCCAGGTTGGACTTGGGACGACGATTTCAATATGTCCCAGGCCATAGAGATTGGCAACACAATCTACGTTTCCGGTCAGGTGTCCATGGACTCCGCTGGCAACGTGGTGGGGCCCGGCGATATGCAAGCTCAGACCAGGCAGGCGCTGGAGAACATTAAAACTGTTCTGGAATCAGCCGGTTCGTCCATGGCGGATGTGGTCAAGATTACCGTCTTCATGACGGATATCAGCCTGCTCCGCGACACCCACCAAGTGAGAGCGGAGTTCTTCCCAGACCCACCGCCAGCCAGTACCGGGATTGAAATAAGCGCCCTGGCATTTCCAGGACTTCTTATTGAGATAGAGGCCATTGCCGTAAAATCCTAGACTTGTATCCCTGGCAATAAGGCCCAAGCCAGTGCAGATATAATGAAAACCGGGGCCTGAAATGTGGCCTCGGTTTTTGATATAACGACCGCTGAGCTGAATCATAACCTCATTATTGAGGCAAATATTCCACGGTTAGAACCGGCCGGTTCTAACCGGTTGCATTCTCTCTGCTGTCGAACCTCTTGCTGGTCTGGGTTGACGATTCATTTCCCAACAGCAACCACCCGAAATTGGCTGCCGGGTCGTCAAGCCATGACTGAACATCGGCCACCATCTCTTCCGTTGAACTCCAGGTGTAATGGCCAGTGCCGCCAATCTCTTGGGTAGAAGAAGCCATCGTCAAGAAATCGCCGCCTTGATTTTCCCACTCGCCAGACTCGAAAAATGTGTGTACCCAAGTGGCGTCTCCGGTAACAGCGGCGATGCCACCACCCTCGTTGCTCCTAGCGTCGGACTCTCCCTCACCACAGTCTGACAGCAGGCGATGCAGACCAATCTCCTGAAGGCTAGCCTGGGTCTTGGACATGTTTAGGGTCAAAGCCACTACAGTTACCGTGGCCCCCGCCGGGATGGCGCTGGCAACGTCAAAGGCCAAGAAAGCCCTTCTGACCGAACCGGTTCCGGTGTTTCCCGCGAATAGATGTTGTCCCGAACCATTACTGGCGATGTTTGCGGATGTTTCGTACAGAGTATTGTCCTTGCTTGGGCTCAGGTCCACGGAATTGCTCCCTTCCCCCGTCTCGGGCTCCTGCGTAGCTGGAACATCCGTGGGACGAGGAGCGACGGTGCTTGTTGGCTCCGGTGTCGAGGTAGCTTGAGGCTGAGCAAAGGTTGGCGCCACGGTAGGACTAAGCGCTTGGGTTTTGGTCGGCGCCGGAAACTCCGTGGCCCTGGCTGTCGAACTGGGAACCGAAGTGGGTGACGGCGTAGCCGCAGCAGTGGGCGCCAAGGTGGGCGTGGTTTCCGAAGCAATAGTCGGAACCGGCGTAGCCGCAGCGATGGTTGCCGGAACCGCAGTGGGCGCGGATGTTGCCGAAGCACCACACGCGACTGCCAATAGAATGACCACGACTGCTAGCCCAGGTGCTAAACGGCTCCCGCATATCAATGCCATGAAAAACCGACCCATAAGTTACCTCTCATTAATACGAAACAATCCCGTCGAGATTCGTCTTTCGTACCTAATAAATTAAACGTCCGATTAAATCGGAAAGCCCACCGGTACAGCTCCTGCCCTGGCACGATGATATACTTAGCTTCATTGTCCATTCGGTTTCGCGCCTAGCATTCCAAGGAGAAATTGTACATGCAAAACAGCGGAGTCCGGCTCACCGAACTGTCCCATTCCGCAGGTTGAGCCGGAAAGCTTAGCTTGGAGGACCTAGTTCAGGTCCTAAGTAAAATAAACATGCCCACGCATCGTGACCTCCTAGTAGGCACAGAAACCAGCGACGATGCAGCGGTATATCGGCTAAACGATGATACGGCGTTGATACTGACCGTAGATTTCTTTACGCCTATCACGGATGATCCCGTGGAGTTTGGGTCTATCGCCGCCGCCAATTCCCTCAGCGACGTTTATGCCATGGGAGGCAAACCCCTGCTGGCCATGAACGTCGTAGGTTTCCCCGCTGATTTGGTGCAGGATATGCTGGCCGACGTGCTAAAAGCCGGGTATGCCAAGGCGGCGGAGGCCGATTGCTTGATAGTGGGCGGTCACACCATTGACGACCCTGAGCCCAAGTACGGACTGTCCGTGGTTGGCATCGTGGAACCGGGCAAGCAAATCACCAATGCCGGGGCTAAACCGGGGGATGTGTTGGTTCTAACCAAGCCCATCGGCACCGGCATCATTACCACCGGCTGCAAGCAGAGCAAGACCCCGGCGGAGGTGCTGCGGGTAGCGGTGGAAACCATGGCGACTTTGAACCGGGCCGCCGCCGAGGCGATGGTTAAAGTGGGCGTCAATGCTTGCACCGACATCACCGGCTTCGGCCTGATTGGTCATCTGAGGTCCATGGTCAGAGGAAGCAAGGTATCCGCCAATATTCGGTTTAGGGATGTGCCGGTGTTGCCTGGAACGTGGGATCTACTTAACCAGGGCATAGTGCCCGGCGGAACTTACCGCAATCTACAGAGCGTGTCCGATTCGGTACATTGGGACCAAGACCTCACCCAAGAGCAACGGTTGCTGATGTGCGATGCGCAAACCTCAGGAGGCCTTCTGATTTCGGTGCCCCCAGAGCGATTGGACATGTTGTTGTCGGAACTGGAGGCCGCCGGAGTAGCCACCCGGGCAGTGGTGGGCGGAATAGCTGAAAGCAATCCCGGCCAGATTCATGCCAGCGTTTGATTCTGGCGGGAACTCGATTGACACCGTTTTAGCCGAAAGCTAAGATTGACATCCGGCTCCTTGAGCCAAACAGCCCGACAGGCGGAATTGAAGTTCCCGAATCGTCTTTTGAAGAATTCCGTGTTGGTATTATCAGTCGCCAACTAAAAATGTACCGAGGCAGAAATTGAAGCGTCCAGACCAGATTAAAACCGCACCCGAGCAACCCCCCGGCAGCCGGGTGCCGCCAGGCCAGTTTCTCACCGACAAGTTTCCGGTATTAACCTACGGCAGCGAACCCAAGATAGATATCGAGTCGTGGAAACTCCGGATTTTCGGGTTGGTGAACCAGGAAAAAGAATTGAATTGGGCTCAGTTCTCGGACTTGAAGTGGGAAGCCGTGGATGCGGATTTCCACTGCGTCACTCAGTGGAGCGCCCTCAACCAAACCTGGGAAGGAGTGGCCTTCTCGCAGGTATTGTCTTTGGCCCAACCGGATGCCAGTGCCCGATTTGTGATGGTGCACTGCTACGGCGGTTACACCACCAACCTTCCGTTGGATTTGGCCTTGGAAGAGGGGCTGTTCGCTCATAAGCACATGGGAGAGCCCCTGGGGATGAGCCACGGCTGGCCCTTGCGGCTCGTCGTGCCTTCCCGCTACGGGTGGAAGAGCGCCAAGTGGGTAAATGGCATAGAGTTGATTGCGGATGACGCTCCGGGTTTCTGGGAACTCCGTGGGTATCACAATGACGGCGATCCCTGGAAGGAAGAACGGTTCTGGCCTGAGCTTATGCAGTAGCCCGGAATTTCTTCAGGAACTGGGCGGTCTAGAGGAAGAAGCGAGATTGATTGGGAGCAAGCTATTACTTGCTCCCAATTTACTTTAGGGGTATCACTACCCAGCAGCAGCGGCTCCGCGATGCTAGATTAGTATTGCCAGTATCAACAAGATGTCGGGATATTCTCCCTTCTGGAATCTTCGTCAGGCGGCTTCCATTTCCTTATTAAGCCTTTTCGCTGGCGCGGACTTGATTTTCAGTCCCGCATTAGCGTCAATCTTGGTTTCCACTACGTCCTGATGGTAGCCACACTGCATGCAGGTAAAGTATTTACCGTATTGGTCTCCGGATAGATAAAAATCTCCCCGGCATTTCGGGCAGCCTTTGAATTTGATCATAGCCAACCCACCTCCTAACCCGCCAAAATCCTTAGCGGTATCGATTATCGGTCGTCTCCCATTACCCGATTATTACCTACATGTCTTAGCTTCGATTCACGAGGATTCTCGCTAGTCCTGGTTGCAATTTGATTAGCAGCGAGACCGATATATACACAAAGAATAAGAGTAAGGTTGACACGACTCGTATCAAGAAATATCATTTAACTTGAATTAGGTCTAGTCACTCGGAGCGCAACTGTCGAGTCAACGCTACTGACGAGTCAATCAGCCTGAATAGTTTTGGAGACAATGGATGTATTTAAGGCAACGGTCGAATGTGGATGAAGGAACAAAAGTCCCTTCTCGCCCGCTGCCCGGCAGACCTGAGCACACTTCGTTGATTAAATCACCGGGGATCAAATCACCGGCAAAAACCAACACGAAACCGGCTGCTACGCCGGAACCGGGCAATAATCCGGACCAAGAAATCGATCCGGCTACCGGAATTGAGGGCGTATACATCATCAGTGTAGCCGCCCGAATATTGGAAATGCACCCTCAAACCCTGCGTAAGTACGAAAGGTTGGGGCTGATTAACCCGGGCCGCACTTTGGGGATGCTCCGGTTATACTCCATAGAGGACATCCGAAAAGTGCGGTTGATTCAACGCCTTAGCGAAATGGGCCTCAACCTGGCCGGGATAGAATTCGCCTTGGGCACCGCGGATAACCTGCAGTTGTTGAACCGGCGTTTGCAGGCTTTAGCCGAAGATGATGACTCTAGGCAGGCCATTGAGTCCGAGATAAACGCCCTTCTTCGCAGCCTAAGCCTCTCTTTTGATGATTAGCCGGTGAAGATTAGCTTGTTAAGATTAGCCGCAGAGGATTGGCTGGAAATTGGCCCAACGATAACCAATTCCTTCCTGATTCTCAGTGTCATTATCAGAGTCAGCAAACCGAATCTTGGAATCCCGAATCTATACATGGGAATACTTAGATGACTACGGAATCCAACGAACCATCTCACGACG
>Ga0066383_10000972_pt1 | contig 10337 bp, 8 predicted proteins | sample Knorr_S23_td_Bot_FD_70950 | JGI IMG/M metagenome (GOLD analysis project Ga0066383, IMG submission 70950) | Marine microbial communities from Southern Atlantic Ocean transect - Knorr_S23_td_Bottom_ad_3770_LV_A | ecosystem: Environmental > Aquatic > Marine > Oceanic | place: Southern Atlantic...
TGTCGGCGGCGCACCAGTAGACGTCGTCATCCCGCTTCAGATCGAAGACGTACCTGTGGGTGTAGGCGACCTGGGTCAGGTAGCCGCCGGTGGTGTGCATAATGCCCTTGGGCTTCGCCGTCGTACCCGACGTGTACAGCAGGTAGAGCAGCTGCTCGCTGTCCATCGGCTCGGCGGGGCAGTCAGGCGATGCCTCGGCCACCAGCTCGTGCCACCAGAGGTCGCGTCCCTCGGCCATGGTGACCTCGGTACCGCACCGGTTCACGACGACCACGTGCTCGACAGACGCCGCACCCGTTGCCAGTGCGGCGTCTACGTTGACCTTCAGGGGTGAGGGCTCGCCGCGCCTGTAGCCGGCATCCGCCGTGATGATGACGCGGGCCTCGGCATCCTCGCAGCGGTCGACGATGGCGTCGGGTGAGAACCCGCCGAAGATCACGCTGTGGACGACACCGATCCTCGTGCAGGCCAGCATCGCAACCGGGAGCTCCGGGATCATCGGCATGTAGATGGCGACCCTGTCGTCGCGCTCCAGCCCCAGGCCCTTCAGCACGTTGGCGAACCGGCTCACCTCGTCGAGCAGCTGGGAGTAGGTGATCTCCCTGGTGTCTCCCGGCTCGCCCTCCCAGAAGTAGGCGATTCGTTCTCCGAAGCCGGCGTCTACGTGTCGGTCCAAGCAGTTCGCCGACAGGTTCAGCTTCCCCCCGACGAACCACCTCGAGAACGGCAGGTCCCACTCGAGGGTGGTGTGGAAGTCCTCGTCCCAGGTGAGCAGTTCACGGGCCTGACGTGCCCAGAAGGCCTCGTAGTCGGCTGCTGCCTCCTCGTAGTGGGAGCCGTCGGACAACAGGGCTGAAGCAACGAATCCCTCCGAGGGGGGAAAGGTCCGATCCTCGACGTAGTAGTCCTCGATCGTCGGCTCGCTCATCGCCTGTGGATCTCCGGTCATCGCGGTGGACAGGACCGTCTGGACCCTAGCCAGTCACCGCACCCCCGTCAGCAGCCGACGGACCACTCCAGGACGCCGAACCCGCCCAACCCCCCGGTGTCCAGGAGGGCCTCGGACTCGGTCACCCTGCTACGGGCGCGTACCGCTTCGAGATCACCGAGGTGGGCCCTCTCGGACCAGGTCCTGCGTCCCTCCTCGACCAGGCCGTCGATGCCGTGGAGCCGCAGGAACTCCGCCTGGGTCGACAGGGAGGCGCCGTCGGCCAGTTGGTCGACAGCCACGTCGACGGTGATGTCCTGCATGCCAGGACTGGCCAGCGGCGACCCACCCCGCCCATGGCCCCGGTAGGTACGCAGCCATTCCTCCTGGGGCCGGTCCGCCATACCCCCGGTGGTCGTGCAGTAGTCGACCACCAGCAGCGCTCCCCTGTCCAGGCGGGCCAGGGCGTCGTTGACCCAGTCGGCGGCAGCGGCCTGGACAGCTATCCGGGCTCCGTCCACCGGATCGACCTCCACGGGTGGTTCGAACCGCTCGGCTAGGCACTCGACGAACGTGCCGTCCGATACGCCTACCCGTACCTCGTGCCAGGCCCCGCCCACGGCCTCCAGGAGGCCGAACGCCAGGTTGTCCAACAGCTCGTTGGCCAGGATCACACCGACCAACGGCCCGTCGGGGAGTTCGGGGACGGACCGCAGTCGTTCACCTGAGGGTTGCGCGGAACGGAGAGTGCCCGACCGCTCGACCATCACGTACGTGCCGACTTCGAGACAGCCGGGCCCAGCCGAGAGCACCGCCCTTGCCAGCGTGCCGACCCCGGCACCGGCCTCCACCACCGTGAAGCCGGCAGGACGTCCCAGCGCCTCCCACACGCTGTCCACGTAGCGTGCCAGGACGGATCCGAACAGCGGACCCACCTCGGGGCTCGTGATGAAGTCGCCCCGACGGCCTGCCATCCCGCCCGAGGCGTAGAAGCCTGCCGAGGAGTCGTAGAGGCACGCCTCCACGAACTCGTCGAATCCGAGAGGCCCCGAGGCACCGACGAGGCCCGCCAGCCGGGCGGAGAGGTCGGCCTGCGAACCGCGGATGTCAGCCCCCGAGGGCGAGCAGGCTGACGTGGGTGAAACGGGCCACTGTCTGGGGGACCACGCCGAACAGGAGGGTGACGACACCGCAGATGGCCAGGGCCGAGGCCAGCGACGGGGTGATCGGGACCGCACCGACGTCGCCGTCGGGAACATCGTCGGCCCACATGCGGAGCAGGATCGACGCGTAGTAGTAGAGGGCCACCGCCGCGTTCACCGCAGCCACCACGGCCAGGGCGTATCCCCACGGATCGCCGGCCGTTGTCAGCACCCTGAACACCTCGAACTTGGCGAACCACCCGCCCAGGGGCGGAATGCCGGCCAGCGACCCCATGAACACCGTCATGGCCACGGTCAGGGCCGGGGCGTACCTGAAGGCACCGGCGAACGACGAGATCTCGGCCGAACCGGTCTTGCGGGCCAACGAGATGATCACGGCGAAGGCCCCGAGGTTCATCGCCGCGTAGATGACGAGGTAGGTGACTGTGGCCGACAGGGCCTGGTCGCCCACCGCCGTGCTGTGGCCGGCGACGGCCAGCGGGGCGATCATGAACCCGGTCTGGGCCACACCCGAGTAGGCCATGAGCCGGACGATGTTCGTCTGCCGCAGCGCTATCAGGTTGCCCACGGTCATCGAGAGGGCGGCCAGTATCCAGACGAGTGGTTCCCATACCTCGGGACGGCCGTAGAAGCCGACGAACACCAGCGCCAGCAGGGCCACGAAGCCCGCTGCCTTGGAGGCCACCGAGAGGAAGGCCGTGACCGGGGTGGGTGCACCTTCGTAGACGTCGGGAGCCCAGGTGTGGAAGGGGACCGCGGAGACCTTGAACCCGAACCCTGCGACCACGAAGACGATGCCCAGGGTGACGACCGATACCGAAGCACCTCCGGCAACCACCGCTGTGTTGATGTCGGACAGCAGGGTGGACCCGGCGATGCCGAACAGGAGTGACATGCCATAGAGCATCACGGCGGAGGCGAACACCCCCATCAGGTAGTACTTCAGCCCCGCCTCGTTGGACCTGAGGTCGCTCTTGCGCCAGGCGACCATCAGGTAGGCGGGGATCGACAACAGTTCGAGTGCGACGAACAGCGAGATGAGGTCGCGTGACGACGCCATCATCACCATTCCCATCACCGCAGCCAGCAGCAGGCCGTAGTACTCGTTCTCCCAGTAGTCGCCCTCGGCCACGTAGTTGGTCGACAGCAGGATCACCACGTAGCCGGCCAGGACGAAGACCACCTTCATCACCAGTGCGAACTCGTCGACCACATAGGCGCCACCGAAGAGCACCCTGTCGGTGCCGTCCAGGGCGAGGGTCAGCAGCGGAACGGCGGTGGCCAACAGCCCCAGGCCGGCCACCACCGCCGTGTAGGGGCGGGCCTTCTCGAGGAACACGATGTCGAGCAGTGTCACGAGGCTGCCGACCGAGAGCAGCACCAGTTCAGGCGCGAAGGCATGCCAGTCGATGGCCGGTCGCTCGAAGGCGAGGACGAGGAGGTCGACACCCACCTGCTAGCCCCCGACCGCCGCGTGCTCGTCGCCACCGCCGATGTCGTAGACGTCGGCACAGCCCAGTGCCTCGATCTCGGCAGCGGACAGCTCTGCGACGTTCACCTTCAGACAGGTGTTGAGCGATGCGTCGACCGCTCCGTCGGTGACCCTGAACACCAGGTTCGGGTAGATGCCGATCGCCACGATGAAGGCCAGGATCGGCGCCCACGCGAGCCACTCGTGCCTGGTGACGTCGACGATGTCGGGGTTCTCGGCGAACTCGTCAGGGGGTGAGCCGAAGGCCACCCTCTGCAGCAGCCACAGCAGGTAGCCGGCGGCCAGCACGGTGCCCAGGGCCGCGATCACCATGAAGGTACGGAAGGTCTCGACCGGCAGGCCGTTGGCCGGGCTGTAGGCCGACAGGATCGCGGGGAACTCTCCCCAGAACCCGGCCAGGCCGGGCAGGCCCAGCGATGCCATGGCACAGATCCCGAATATCCAGCCCATCCGCGGCGCCTGGACGAGCAGGCCGCCCAGCCGGGAAATCTCCAGCGTGTGGTAGCGCTCCTTAATCGAGCCGGCGAGGAAGAACAGCATCCCGGTGATCAGGCCGTGGGCGACCATGCCCATGATCGCGGCGTTGATCCCGAAATCGGTGAGGGTTGCGATGGCGAGCATCACGAAGCCCATGTGGGCCACGGACGAGAAAGCGATGAGCCTCTTCATGTCCGTCTGGGCGAGGCACCCGAGGGCGCCGTAGATGATGCCGACCACCGCCAGCAGCCCTATCCAGGGAGCCCACTCGACCGCTGCCTCCGGCAGGATCGGTATGGCTACGCGGATGAAGCCGTAGGTGCCCAACTTGAGGAGGACCGCTGCCAGGATCACCGAGCCGACCGTCGGCGCCTCGGTGTGGGCGTCGGGCAGCCAGGTGTGGAACGGGAACATCGGAACCTTGATGCCGAAGCCCAGGAACATGCCACCGAAGATCCAGAGTTGCGCCGTGCGCGACACCCCGTGGCTGAGCACGTTGTCGGCGATCTCAGCGAATACGAACGACTCGGCACCGGTCAGGAAGAACAGGGCCAGGAAGCTGACGAGCATGAGGGCGGAGCCGAAGAGGGTGAACAGGAAGAACTTGAGCGAGGCGTAGCGCCGGTTCGGCCCGCCCCACACGGCGATCATGAAGAACATGGGCAGCAGCACGATCTCGAAGAAGACGAAGAACAGCACCATGTCCTGGGCGACGAACGTGCCGATCATCCCCGTCTCCAGGATCAGGATCAGGATCAGGAACGCCTTGGGGTTGCGCGGCTCGGGGAAGTGGTCCCAGCTGTAGATGATGCACAGCGGGACGATGAGCATCGTGAGCAGGATCAGCGGCAACGACATACCGTCGATGCCCACCATGTACCGGCTCCTGATGACGTCGATCCACATCTCGTCGACCACGTACTGCAGTCGGCCCGTGGCATCCAGGTCGAACCAGAAGAGCAGCAGAAGGCCCACGAACGCCACCCACAGCGAGGTGACGAGCGCGACCATCCTGTGCTGGTCCTCGCGTTCCCTTGGAATCAGGAGCATGATCGCCACACCCACCAGGGGCGAGAAGGTGGCGAGGGTGATACCCCATCCGTCGAGCAGGTATTCCATGTCGGCCGTCTCCTAGACGATGACTATGAGTATTCCGGCGAGGACCGTCGCCGCAGCGAAGAGAATCGCTGCGTAGTCCTGGATCCTGCCGGACTGGATCTTGCGGAGTTTCCCGCCGGTGTCCAACGCGACACGGCCCGAGGCGTTGACGACACCGTCCACCACCATCTGGTCGACCTTGTCGTAGACGGCCCGACCGGCGGACACGGCCGTCTCGCCGACGAGGTCGACGCCCCGGTCGATTACGCGCTGGTCGAACCGGTAGGCGGCGGCGGCCACCGGGCCCTTCGTGCCGCCTGCCACGATCCCCGTGTAGAGATGGTCCAGGTAGTACTTGTTGACGAGGAACGTGTGCCCCATGCGGGCCAGCGCATACCTGCTGGTGGGCCCGTCGGGGAGTTCGGTCAGGCTGCGGCCCGCCGCCGCCGAGGCTGCCTCTACCCTCACGAAGTAGTACCAGCCGGCGACCGCGAAACCGGTCAGGACCACGAGGGTTGACGCGATCGCCAGCGACCAGCTCGGGCCCGCATGGGAGATGACCGGGAAGTAGCCCGCCACCGGCTCCACAACGTGCCCGAAGCGCTCCTGCATCGAGCCGGGTGCGAGCTGGAAACCCGAAGGCATGTTCAGGAGGCCGGCCCCGACGGCGAGTCCGGCCAGGATCCAGAGGGGGACCGTGATGCGCCGCCCCGACTCGTGGGGCTCGCCGTGGCCACGGAACTCGCCGAAGAACGTGAGGTACACGCAGCGGGTCATGTACGCGGCCGTGAGCGCCGCCGTCACCATGCCCATGACCAGCATGAGCGTGTAGGCGCCGTTGCCACCGGTTCCACCGAAGAGGCCCCAGCCGCCGGTCCCCACCAGGATCTCGTCCTTCGACCAGAAGCCGGCGAACGGCGGCAGCCCGGCCAGGGCGATGCTGGCGATCACGAACGTCCTGTACGTGTGGGGCATCACCTTTCGCAGCCCGCCCATGTCGGACTTCATGTCGAAGCCGTGCACTGCGTGTGCGGCCGAACCCGAGCCCAGGAACAGGCAGGCCTTGAAGAAGGCGTGGGTGAAGAGGTGGAACATGGCAGCGGTCCAGGCACCCACGCCGAGGGCCATGACCATGTAGCCGAGCTGCGAGATCGTCGAGTAGGCGAGGACCTTCTTGATGTCACGTTGCACGAAGGCCAGGCAGGCGCCGACCAGGGTCGTGATGCCACCGATCACCGCCATCAGGTTGATGGAGCTGCCGCCGATGCTGAGGCCCTCGAAGAACACGCCGTAGAGGCGGGCGATCATGTAAACGCCCGCCACGACCATGGTGGCGGCGTGGATGAGGGCCGAGACCGGCGTGGGTCCGGCCATGGCGTCGGGCAACCAGGTGTGGAGGAAGAACTGTCCCGACTTGGACATGACGGCCGCCATCAGGCAGCAGGCGGCCACCAGCAGGGCGGTCTGGGGCAGCATCCCGGCTGAGGCCAGGGCGTTGGTCTCGGCGATCGAGAACGAGCCGAACCGGTCGGGCAGGACCGAACCCACGCTGAAGAACAGGATGCTCACGCCGACGATCAGGCCCATGTCGCCCACACGGTTGGTGAGGAACGCCTTCAGGGCGGCGTCGCTGTTGGGCTTCTCCTCCCACCAGTGGCCGATCAGCACGAACGAACAGACGCCGACCAGCTCCCACGAGGTCAGCAGTTGCAGGGTGTTCTCGGAGATGACGAGCATCAGCATCGACGCGCTGAACAATGACAGGAACGCGAAGAAGTGGGTGTACCGCCTGTCGTCCTGTATGTACTCGGTCGAGTACACGTGCACCAGCAGCGATACCAGGGTGACGACTATGAGCATCATCACCGCAGGCCCGTCGACAAGGGTGCCGACGGAGAACTCCACGCCGCCGGCCTGGAACCAGGTGACCGTGTTCACGACGGCAAGCGACTGCTCAGCGTGGCCACCACCGCTGCCATGGTCGGCGGCATCGGCGCCGGAGTGCCCCCCGTCGTCGACCACCACCACGGCCCGGTGGATCTCGTCACCGTGATAGTTGTCACGGTGTCCGATCCAGGCGGCCCCGGTCAGGAGCGCCAGCACGAAGGCGATGCCGAGCACGGCGATGCCGAGTTCGGAGCCGCCCCTCGGCATGCGCTTGCCGAAGAAGAGGATGACCACGAACGAGAGCGCCGGCAGCAGGGGAATGAGCCAGGCGTTGCGCAGGAACCAGTTGCCGCCCTCGGTGATACCGAGCGGCAGGTCGACGGCACCTCCGGCTGCGAGCACGAGGAGGTCGGTCACCATCGGCTCAACCCCTCATCAGGTCGATCCGACTGAGATCGATGTTCCTGGAGTTCCGGTAGAGGAGCAGCACCATCGCAAGGCCCACGCCCACCTCAGCGGCGGCGATGGCGATCACGAACAATGTGAACACCTCGCCCGCAAGGGAGTTCCCGAAGGCTGCGAAGGCCACGAGGTTGATGTTCACGGCGTTCAGGATCAATTCGATCGACATGAGCACCAACACGCCGTTGCGACGGGCCAGGACGCCGTAGACGCCGATCGCGAACAGGGCGGCCGACAGCAGGAGGAACTGGTTCAGGAACACCGGTCAGTCCTTCCTGGCCACTACGACAGCACCGATGAGGGCGGCCAGGAGCAGCACCGAGACCGCTTCGAACGGCACGATGTACTGGCTGAAGATCATGTCGCTGACATCGGCGGTGAGGCTGGGTTCCGCACGGCTCAACTCGGCGCCGCCGAACGTGTCGATGAGGGCGCCGCCGGTGACGCACAGAACCAGCGCGCCGACCAGTCCGGCCATGAGGCGCTGTTCCCCCTCGACGCCGTCGTCGTCGCCGAACGATCCCTTGGTGAGCATGATGCCGAAGAGGAACAGGACGACGATCGCGCCTATGTAGACCAGCACCTGGGTGACCCCGACGAACTCGGCGCCGAGAAGGATGAAGAGGCCAGCGGCTCCCGCCAGCACGATCACCAGGTAGAGGGCGGCGTGCACGACATTGCGCGTGGTCACCATGCGCACGGCGCTCACGAGCATCGTCACCGCCACGACGGCGAAGGCGATGTTCTGGGCGACCAGCACCTCGCCACCGTCGAGGCGATCGAACTCGGCCAGCGCTGCGAGCAGGAAGGGTCTGCTCACCGGGGTACCTTCGGCTTCTTGGCCTCGCTGCCCGACTCGTAGTCCTGGAAGTCCGGGACGGTCTCCATCCACCTGCCGAGCTGCGACTTGTCGTGCAGGAGGTCGGCGATCCTGGGCTCGGAGTACTCGTATTCAGGAGTCCAGAACAGCGCGTCGAAGGGGCAGACGTCGACGCAGATCCCGCAGTACATGCACAGGGCGTAGTCGATGTCGAACCGGTCCAGGGCGTTCTTCTGGCGGGGCTTGCCGCCGGGCCTCCGGGGCGGCGCCTTGTACTTGTGGCCCTCTATGTAGATGCACCAGTCGGGGCACTCCCGGGCACAGAGCATGCAGGCTGTGCAGTTCCCCTCGTGCAGGGCTATGACACCCCGGGCACGCGGCGTGGGCGCCTCCTTGACCCGCGGGTACTGGACCGTGTGGGAGCCCTTGGTGAGGGTCCGGACCATCGTCCTAAACGTGACTCCGAGGCCCTTCACCATGCCGGGCAACCTTGGGCGGGAGGGCATCACAGGACCACCTTCAGTACACCGGTGACCACGATGTTGGCCAGCGCGAGCGGAATGAGCACCTTCCATGCCAGCTGCTGGAGCTGATCCTCGCGAAAGCGCGGATAAGTGAAGCGGAACCAGAAGATCAGGAAGGCGACCAGGATCATCTTGCCCATGAGCACGGCCGGGCCGATGACGTTGAACAGGTTGCTGGTCGGGTCCAGGCCCGGCACGTACCAGCCTCCAAGGAACAGCGTGGCTGCTAGCGCGGCGAAGATCCCGGCTGTAGCGAACTCCCCGATGAAGAAGAGGAGGAACCGGAGGCCGCTGTACTCGGTCAGGTAGCCGGTGACGATCTCCGACTCCGCGACCGGCATGTCGAACGGCGGCTGGGTCAACTCGGCCTGCACGGCGACGATGAAGATGGCGAATCCCACGAACTGGGTGATGATGAACGGGTTGCCGATGCCGCCCCAGCCGAATATCTCGCCGGTGGCCTGTGCCATGACGATGCCCTGCATGTTGAGGGTTTCAGCCTGGATGACGACGCCCATGACGGCGAGGACGAGCGGCAGCTCATAGGCGACCAACTGCCCTGCGGCCCTCAGCCCGCCGATCAGCGAGTATTTGCTGGCAGACGCCCAGCCGGCCATGAGGACGCCGATGACGGAGATCGACGACACGGCCAGCGCAAGGAAGATCCCGGTGTCGATGTCGATGAACCAGAGGTCGGGCCCGGCCGGTATGACCAGCACCAGCAGGAAGGTTGAGATCAGCACCACGAACGGTGCCAGCTTGAACACGATGCGGTCGGCCGCCCTCGGGACGAGGTCCTCCTTCTGGAGGAACTTGCCGACCTCGGCCAGCAACTGCATCGAGCCGTACGGCCCCGCCTCCATCGGCCCGAGCCTGCTCTGCATGAAGCTCATCATCTTGAACAGGAACAGGTAGACGAGCGTTCCGGCGGGCAGCAGCACGGCAACCAGGCCCACGAGGGCCCTGATGACGGTCTGCTGCCAGTAGGCGAGCTCTACGGCGAGAAGTGCGCTGCTCACCGGTCTATGTCCCCGAGGATGAAGTAGAGGCTGGCCAGGATCGACACCACGTCCGGGACGTAGACGCCCTTCAGCAGCCACGGCATGATCGAGATGTTGTTAAACGAGGCCGACCGGATCTTCACCCTGTACGGCACCAGGTCGCCCTTGGAGATCACGTAGAAGCCCATGATGCCGAGGGGGTTCTCGGTCTCCACGTAGGCCTCGCCGGCCGGCACCTTGATGATGCGCGGCACCTTGGCCATTATCGGACCGGACGGCATGCCGTCGAGCAGTTGGTCGACCATGATGCAGGCCTCGCGGACCTCCTGGAGGCGCACCCAGTAGCGGGAGAAGGAGTCGCCGTCGGGGTGCGTCCAGACCTTCCAGTCCAGCCGGTCGTGGACGAGGCCGACCCCTCCGTCGCGACGTAGGTCCCAGTCGACGCCGCTGGCGCGGATGTTGGCACCCGAGAGCCCGTAGGAGAG
>Ga0066383_10000978_pt1 | contig 10305 bp, 11 predicted proteins | sample Knorr_S23_td_Bot_FD_70950 | JGI IMG/M metagenome (GOLD analysis project Ga0066383, IMG submission 70950) | Marine microbial communities from Southern Atlantic Ocean transect - Knorr_S23_td_Bottom_ad_3770_LV_A | ecosystem: Environmental > Aquatic > Marine > Oceanic | place: Southern Atlantic...
TTACCTTTGTCCTTTTTAATACAAAAGATTTTTGGACTGATTTTCTCCCCTCCTTGCCAGAAAAGACAATTCAGGGTGACCTGGAAAACAGTCAAGAATATAAAGATATACTGGATTTGCAAAAAGCGTTTGTACGCAATGCAAAAAAAATTAAGCCCTCTGTAGTCAGTGTGAACAGGGTCAAGGAATTGATAGAAAAGTCCTCCTGGTATGATCCCCACAATCACGGTTCAGAAACCTGGTACACGACGATCAGGAACTGGTTTGTTCAAAACCTGAGGAGCAGAAAGTATGCCATTGAAAATGTCGGGTCGGGCATCATTTTGGAATCTAACGGCTATATTTTGACCAATTACCATGTTATTGAAAAACTCGATAGAATTCTGATTAAATTATCTGACGGAAAGGAATATTTTGCCAAAGTCCTCGGCTATGACACCTATACGGACCTTGCCGCCTTAAAAATTTCTACACTTCGAAGACTCCCAGAACCAGAGTTTGGACAGTCCAAAGATTTGAACGTTGGCGAATGGGTAATGGCTATCGGCAATCCCTATGGACTTGATGGAACAGTCACTGTTGGCGTGGTCAGTGGCATAGGACGTACTGACCTGGGTATCAGCCACTTTGAGAATTTTATCCAGACAGACGCATCGATTAACCCAGGAAACAGTGGCGGCCCATTGATCAACCTGGATGGGCAAATTGTGGGCATCAACACGGCCGTGGCGGCCATAGGCTCTGGAGTGGGTTTTGCCATCCCTGTGGAGATGGCTCTTAGAGTGGGAGACCAGCTAATCCACAAGGGTTCGGTAGATAGAGGATGGTTGGGAATTGGAATTCAGGATTTGACCCCGGAATTGGCATACAATTTTAGCTTGAATACCCAAGATGGAGTACTGGTTAACAGTATTGAAAACAAAACCCCCGCCCAATTGGGCGGAATGCTTCGGGGAGACATCATCATTCAGTTCGATGGTAAAATCATTTCCAGCTTGAAATATTTCCAAAAGCTGGTTGCAGATACGGCTTTTGGAAAGATGGTTCCCGTTAAAATATTAAGAGACGGGAAAGAAAAAATACTCCAAATTAAGATTGGGAAAATGCCTTCCTAACCCTTCCCCACACGTGCCCCGAAGGCGTACAACGGGCAATAACTCTATCTGGCGAGCAAGAAGTATGGCGGCTTGACGAGTCATTGCTATCTGCCACCGGCGGCTCGCCGGGCCTAGTGGACTAATTCCCAACAATTTCAAACCCTGCTTCAACGATCTGAGCTGATACTTCATTCAATTTAGTTTGTGATTCATCAAATTCAATGGTTACTTCTTTCCGATCGAGATCGACATCCACTTTCTGGACACCCGCCATCTTACCCACCGTTTCACTTACAGTTTGAACACAATGTTGACAAGTCATTCCTTCCACCTTCAAAACTTTCTGCATCATAAATTCCCTGATTTAAAAGGTTAAAAATGAGTCCTGGCCGTAAACCTCATACTAAATGGCATCTCTAAAAATTGCTTTTGGCCATGATCGGCTCTTAATTGATAAGAACCGTTTCCTTAGAAATAATTACCGAAAAAAAGAGATCCCCATAAATATCACAGGACGTTTTTTCATCAAATCGGCAGAAAATAGGCCTAAAAATATACCCCCGGCCCCCTCCTCCAAATCGCCTTTTAAATGTCATATTAAAAGAAAAACATTAAAAAACTCAAGAATTTGGCATTTAAGCCGTAACAAAATTAAGGCAGGCTGGAGGCTGCGTAAATCAAGGGTTTATTATTATGCTGAGTCTTGGAGGACTCGGAGCTCATAAACCCTTCAAATCCTTATCAATTCCAATTTCATGGAGGAAATGGAATGCCACTACGAATCTTCAATAATTTAAGTTCCGTAAATGTTTCCATTGAAAATCTGACTGCCGCATTTTCAGCCATTAAAGATGCTGATATAGCTGAAGAGTTAGCTGATTTAACTAAGCAGCAGCTGCTTGTTCAGTCTGCAGCGGCAATGGTAGGGCAAGCAAACCTGGTTCCTGAAGGAGTATTATTGTTACTGCAACAATAATTTTTTATCATGAATAAACTTGAACCAACTATAAAAATAGGTCGACAAAATACACTTGACAGACCTGCCAAGGGCAAAAACAAGCCAGCAGCGGGCAAACCATCTTCTCCTAAAAATATCGACCAGGTAACACTTTCTAAAACTTCAAAGACTCAAGCTTCGGCCAGCGGAGTCACAAGTGCTGCAAGTAAAATTCGCCAGGACTTGGTAAATAAATTTCGCGATATTCTACAAAAAGGTTCTTACGAGGTAAAGGCGAACGAGATCGCTGACAAAATTGTTCAAAAAATAAGGGAAAATAAAAATAGCATGATTTTATAAAGTGGTTTGAACAAACAAGACCGTCCCCCGATAGTTCAAACTGTTTTCAACGAAGATAAGTTTGGGAATTTCCCGGTTGCTTTTAGTTTGGTTTCCCATGCCTTCCCAATTTTATTTGACCTAAGATCCAACCTTTCCAACCTTTCCAACTTTTCCGTCTTTGCCAAAATTTCCATACCCTTTCGGGTAATTTGATTATTTCTCAAATCCAGTTTCCGTAGATTGCCTAGTTTGTCTGATACCAAAAGGGCTTCCAGTCCCTCATCCCCCAATTGATTTTTTCTTAAATCCAATTCTTCGACTGTTCCCAAATCTGGATATTGGCTCAGATAAACGGCTTCAAACGGTGTTATTCCAAGTTCTACCAGCCTCAGAACCTTTGGATTAAGGGTTAAGCGGGCTCGCACAAACTTCTCAAACAGAGTAATACTGCGTGTACGAGTCCCAAATAGCTTGGCATCAATAGCCGCATTGATGTCATCGATACTACCTTTGCTATTATAAAATATTTTCAGAAGCATCTCTTTATTGAAAGCATCTTCATCCAATTCGTCCTGGTTAATTTCTTCAGAGTTCATATTCATCCTTACTCACATAACATCTCGGTGGTTGTTTGTTAGGGCTATAATAACTGATTTTTGAGATATTTTTGTTATACTTTCACAGGAAGACCACACGTCAAATTAAATCCATCGTTTCTAGATGGAACCCTTATTTCTTTATCAGCAATATAGAGAGAATATTTATTTACGGTTTCCATTCAATCGGCAGGCTCTGTGAATATCACCAAGCTCCTATTTATGAAATCATGTCCAAACCGGTGTTATCAGTCAACTCCGACATGCCAATCCCCTATGCGGCACGGTTTCTGACCAACTTCAATGTTTCCTACGCTATGGTTATCGAAAACAATGAGGTGATAGGAATGGTCTCACTCAACGGAATGGTAAACAATTGGGAGGACTGATTAATTCATCAGCCTTTTTTCAAAGATGTTCCGGCCCGGCTGTCCCAAGTAATGGTGTCCGGACTCGACACATGTCTAGCCACCGCGCTCCAATGATCAAATCCCGCCTGCACATTTAATATTTTGACACATTCGTTCATGCCCCCGGCCCCGCCTATATGCGAATAAAGTTTTCTCAAATCACCAATATAGGTACCCTGTTCAGATTTATATCTGTCCTGAGCTTCGGCAATATTAGCCAGGGTGGATTCGGCCATGGCATTGTATGTAAAAATTTCATTTTTGAGGCTTGTAAAATCAACCATAAAATGAACATAACTCCAGGCGGCCAAGGGTAAAACAGCAAGAAGAAGTAAAATTCGTTTCCAAATCTTCTGATCCAGTAAAATTCCCGCTATTGCAAATAATAATGCAGCCCAAATTGAATATTGGGAGATTTGTTCATAAATACCTAATGCAGGAATTTTTTCATCACAAGACGATTGCCCGAAAATTTCGTCCGGTGCTTGCAACAAAATTATCAATAAAACCCAAAAAAATAATTGATCCAATTTATTTCTCATTTGATACAATTTCAGTTATATAAAAGAAAATTTAATTCACCTGTTGATAGGGAATTGCCGGTTTTTGGTTTGTATCAAATTAAAGCCATGATTTCTAGTAACAAATTCAGCAAATGCCAATTTCCTATATTTAGGGCTTCACAGAATAATTGCTCTGCGCTATTATTTTAATTTTTCGACTTTTATTATTGTTTACTGGTTAGTAAATTTTTGGAGTTTTTACAAATGAATAAGACCAGCAGGTTTGAAGATAAAGGAGATGGTACCCTGTTAGACAATGAATCTGGTTTAGTGTGGGCAAAAGAAGACTCTTGGCCCGTTGCCCAGGATTGGTTGAATTTTCAGGAAGCCCTTCAATTTGTCGACGAAATGAATAAAAAAGACTATCTCGGTTATCATGACTGGCGGATTCCCGAGAGAGAAGAGGTAGAAAAGATATTTATTCCTGATAGTACCATTATGGCCCGGTCCAACAATGAAATTCACCTGGACCCACTATTTGCAACGGGTGGAGGAAATGCAACCTGGTGTTTGCCCTTTGACCAGCAGGCAGCATTTTATTTTTCCTATGCGTCGGGTAACGCCCAACAATTCGATCAGGATTATTCCCAGGGTTATGTCAGGCTGATTCGTTTGTATCCGGATGATTAGTGAGTTTATTCCTTAGCCCGTTTTCTACAGGGTATAAGTTTCGGCATTTCTTCCGGTGAGGCGACCACTTGCCTGATTTCCACCTGATTGGACTCATAGGCGATCGTGGCAATTTGATATCTGTCCTTATCCACATCCCGTACACTACCCTGATACTGGTCGAGAGCGGCCCCTAAAGCATCCCATTCCATATACAATAAAAATTGTTCCTCCGAATCAGTCAGTCCCAAGTCAACCACCAAATCACTGAACTCCAATTGAGTTACTTGGTCAACGGGTTTACCTCGGCAAAATTCCATATAACCCGTGCCACCTCCAACGGGTTTATGGCAAGTTAGTTTTGAAAAATCAAAACTGACAAGGCAATCATTTTCATCCAGGATGACTGTTATCTGGGATGTCGTATCCTTACATGGCATAACCTATCCTCGTTTAACACCCTCTGCTTAGGGGGTAATGATATTCATACTGATATCAACAGACGGGGCGGAATGGGTTAATGCTCCCACAGATACAAAGTCTGCCCCGGTTCTAGATATCTCATCCAACTTTTCCAAAGTAACACAACCGCTGATTTCAACTTTTGCCCGACCATTGATTAATTTAACGGATTCACGGATCATATCAATAGCCATATTATCCAGCATAATGACATTGACTTCTTTCTCCAAAGCCTCCTGAACCTCATCAAGGTTTTGGGTTTCGATTTCAATTTTTGTTTGAGGGCCCAATCCTTCACGTACTTTTTCAATCGCTCGGGAAATACTGCCTGCAGATTTAATATGATTATCCTTAATCATTACCTCGTCATAAAGTCCGAACCGATGATTGGTCCCGCCACCACAACCTACCGCATATTTTTCAAAAACTCTCAGGCCAGGAGTGGTTTTACGCGTATCCAAAACCGTAACAGGGCTTGCCTTATCCACATACTTGCGGGTCAGTGTGGCTATGCCACTCAACCATTGCAGAATGTTTAATCCCGACCGCTCCCCCTCAAGGGTCTTAACACCATCGCACTGAAATTTGAGAATCATTGCACCCTCTTCTACCAAATCTCCATCCTGGAAAGGTTCGGAGAGAAATACAGTTTGCGAGTCGAGTTTCAGGAATAGGGTCTTAAAAATTCCCATTCCTGATAAGATTAAAGTCTCCTTGGCAATCAGTTCCGCTTCACAGAGTTGTCCAGGAGATCTAATGTTTCGGGTAGTAATATCACCGCTTTGGATGTCTTCCTCCAAGGCGTTGTTGATAAGGGATTCAATATCCGCAGTCATAAGCGGTTTATTTGGCATCGTAATTTTGCGGTTAAAGTGGTATATAAAATTTAAATCAGTAGGGTCGTTCACCTATAGGAAACTATTGCCAACCATTTTACCAATCTCATCGTAAAGAAGAAACAGAATAACCCATGTCTGATGTAAAACTTCCCAAAAGCCTGAAAGCGGTTCCCTTTCCTGGAACAAGCCAAGAAGACCGCTTTTCAACAACACAGGACTTGATTGCCGAAACTTCTTACCGGATTGTTGATCCTGACAGCAATTCAACTTGGGGATATGTAGCTATCGACAACACCCAAAGAGGGCCAGGACTTGGTGGAATACGTATGGTTCAAGACCTCAGCTTAAATGAAATTTCGCGCCTGGCACGGGTTATGACAATGAAGAATAGCTCAGCCTGTCTACCCTATGGCGGGGCCAAGGCAGGATTAACCCTGAAATCATTTGAATTGACTGACAATTTCGCTATCAGGGAGGAATTGATAGAAAAACTTGCCGATTGTTTATTTGAATTGTCCGCCTATGTCCCTGCACCCGATATGGGAACCAATGAGAATGACATTCAAATTATTTACAATAACCATACTCGAAAATTGAGTACTGATAAACATTCACGAGGCGGCGCGGGCAGGCCTGTAGAAAAGGGAGGAATTCCTATCGATGACTGGGAACTCACTGCCCACGGTTTATTTTCCGCCATTCAAGCTCTTGAGTCCCGGGACGAAACTTTGGATTTATCCAAAGCAAAATTTATTGTCCAGGGTTTTGGAAATGTAGGCGCTCCCACTGCCTTGAAATTGCAGGAATCGGGTGCGACTCTTGTGGGGGCGTCCGATATCAATATTGCATTGTGGAATCCAAATGGATTGGATGTACAGGCATTGGATAAAATTCGCAGGAATCCAGGTGGACTAAATAATTATCCCTCTAAAGTGAACAGGAAGTTTTCATCAGACAAGCTAGACTGGCTCCTGGAGGCACCCTGCGACATTCTGATTCCTGCGGCCAGACCCGATGCCATCACAGCACGGAATGTAGACCGCATTCAGTGCCGGTATGTTCTGCAAGGGGCAAATACTCCAAGTAGCAAGCCCGTAGAATATTATTTACACCGCCGCCGCAACATTTTATCGCTTACAGATTTTATCGTTAATGCCGGAGGAGTGATTGGGTGTGCGGTAGAAAGAAAAATGATTATTGATCATTCTTATGCAAATAGAGTAAAGAAAATTGGGATCAGAACCTATGTGGAAAAATTGATCAACAATACTATTTCAAAAAATGTTTGCGAAATTTATGCGCGGATGAAAAATGATAGTGACACTATTTTTCGGGACTCTGCCTGGGAACTGGCCACGGAACGATTAAAAACTCAGGAGGTATGGCTTTAATTATAAGGAACAGAATTTTAGAGGGCGCCTTCAGGTGGATTGAATTTCTTGCATGATCTTATCGCCGCCCATATCCAGTAACGTGTTGCCCATTTCATTACCCAGGGCAACGGCTTTGACTTTGTTTCCTTTCAATTCATTTTTGTATAAGGTCTTTCCGTCAAGACTTGCGACCAGTCCCCTTAATATCATTTCATCACCTTCTATGGTGGCAAACGCACCAATAGGAACATTGCAACCGCCTTCAAGGCGAGCGACGACGGCCCTTTCCGCGTCCAGAGCGAGGTGTGTGTTTTCATCATCCATATCCGCCAGAAGGATCTGGTTTTCAACATCATGTTTGCGAGTTTCTATTCCCACTGCACCCTGCCCCATGGCTGGCAATAAAATTTCAGGGCTTATAATTTCCGAAATTTTGTTTTCCCACCCCATGCGAATAAGACCTGCCGCGGCGAGGATGATAGCATCCAGCCCCTCCGTTTCCAGTTTCTTTATCCTCGTTTCCAAATTGCCGCGAAGGGGAATCAACTTCAGGTCCGGACGATAATGAAGCAATTGCGAAATTCTGCGTAAACTGCCTGTCCCGACCTTTGCGCCTTTTGGAAGATCGTTTAGCTTAATATTGTCTCTTGAAATCAAAGCGTCAAAAGGATTCTCCCTTTTTGTCACGGATGCAATACATAAAGCAAAGGGAAATTTTATGGGCATATCCTTCATACTGTGAACAGCAAAGTCGATATCTTTTTTCAACAGGGCTTCTTCAATTTCCTTAACGAACAAACCCTTCCCTCCAATTTTAGCCAACGGGACATCCTGGATCTTATCTCCAGAAGTTTTTATGATGACAATTTCCACGGGAATATCCGGGTGCTGTGATTCCAGCTGCTCCTTAATCCAGTTAGCCTGCCACAATGCCAGAGGACTCCCCCTGCTACCGATTTTAATTCTTCTTGATTCCATTTAATCGTCCAAATGGAATAAGTGACGAATAGCCTGTAAATAGACATGGCCATCCTTGGACTGGATTTTCTTTTTAAGGTTGATGGTGGGTTTATGCAGAATTTTATTGACCAATGATTGAGTCAATTGATGGATGGCCTTCTGATCATTTTTAGAAAGATGCGAGAGGTTTTTAAGTGTTTTCTCCACTTCAATTTTGCGCATCTCCTCAGCACGGTTACGCATTTCAATAATGGTGGGAACAGCGTCCAAGATGGAGAACCAGTTGTTAAATTTAGCAACTTCCTGCTTAATAATCTCCATGGCGTTTTCAGCTTCTTTCTGCCGCTCCTCCATGTTTGCGTTGACCACATTCTGAAGATCATCAATGTCATAAAGATAAACGTTCTCCAAATCGTTCACCTCGGGTGCTATATCCCTGGGAACAGCAATATCGATAAGGAAGATCGGTTTGTTTTTTCTTTTATGTATTGCCTTCTCTATCATCTCCTTATTAATGATAAACTTTGGTGCGGAAGTCGAAGTAATGACAATGTCTGCCCGATACAATTCCTCTTTGAAAGCATCAAAGTCCAGCGCACACCCGTTCAAGGTTTGGGCAAGAGAAATAGCCCGTTCATAAGTTCTGCTGGCCACATACACCGTTTTTACACCATAGGATATAAGATGTTTTGCGGCTAGCTCTGCCATTTCACCTGTTCCCACCAGCATTACCGAGTGATTTTCTAAATCATCAAAGATTTTTTTTGCCAGTTCCACTGCGGCGGAACTTATAGAAACTCCCCGTTCTGAAATTCCGGTCTCTTCCCTGACTTTTTTAGCAACATTGAAGGCCTTTTCAAACAGCTGGTTCAAAACCAGGCCGGTTGAACTTGAAGCCCGGGCAGTGTTGTAAGCGTCCTTCACTTGTCCCAGAATCTGAGCCTCCCCCAAAATCATCGAGTCCAAACTCGAAGAAACCCTGAAAAGATGCTCTATGGCCTGATTATCTCGATAGCTATAAAAATACTGATCCAGACTTCCCCGCGAAAGACCATGGTAGTCACAAATGAAATCTTTTAGAAGCTGGATCCCTTGGTCGGTATTTTCGACACGAGCATAAATTTCAACTCGATTGCAGGTCGAGAGGATGATATTTTCAACAATTTCTGGACATCGAACCAAATGTTCGAGAGAGGCTTCCAACTTTACCTGATTGAAGGCAAGCTTTTCCCTGATTTCCACAGGGGTAGCCTTATGGTTGACCCCCACCAGAACAAGATTAGACTCGGTTGATATCATAATATGTGTAAAAAATAAGTCCCGATTACCGTTATAAACCCGAAAATGGCTCCTTGAGCAGCCTTCTTACCTCGCAACCCTACAGCCATTCTTCCAAAAAAAATAAGGCAATAAATCAACCAGGTTGCCACTAACGGCAAGGTGCGCGTAAGATCCCAAGAAAAAAATGGCTGGTTCATTTCAGTGTTTTGAATGGAGCCAGTCATAAAACCCAGGGTGAACAACGGAAACCCTATCATTATCACCTTGAAGTTCAAATTGTCCAGAACCTCAAGGGAAGGCATTCTAAAATACATAATGCCGAGCTTTTTCGTTTTTACCTGATGCTCTTGAATCAAATACATGATTCCGGCGGCAAATGCGATTGAAAATGCCGCATACCCCATGATTGACAGGGTTCGGTGCATAGTCAACCAGAAACGTACCTCTGACTCGGGAACCAAAGCCGTCTCTTTAGAAAGAAAAGCTGAAAACAATAAAACAATAAAAACCAGAGGAATAACAAAAGCCCCCAGATCCTTAATTTTATATTTCCACTCCGCCAAAATGTAAACGACCACCATCAACCAAGATAGAAACAGTGCCACCTCAAAAGAAGTGGTGTATGGCCCATGACCTGTCTGGCTGGAACGAATTCCTATAGTGACCGTTTGGCAAACCAGACCAAATGCTACCATCCACCCGGCAAGAGTAGAAACCAGGGGCCTCCGGTATGCCAGATAAACAAAATAACCCAGCGAAGCCATGAGATAACTAAATAAAGATAAATTGAACGAAATTTTATCCATGGCTCGTTGATGACACAAAAAATCGAGATT
>Ga0066383_10000983_pt1 | contig 10296 bp, 6 predicted proteins | sample Knorr_S23_td_Bot_FD_70950 | JGI IMG/M metagenome (GOLD analysis project Ga0066383, IMG submission 70950) | Marine microbial communities from Southern Atlantic Ocean transect - Knorr_S23_td_Bottom_ad_3770_LV_A | ecosystem: Environmental > Aquatic > Marine > Oceanic | place: Southern Atlantic...
TGCCATCTGAGTTTTACAGGACCAGCCCGGCCCCAAGAGCGGTGGATCAGAAGATCTCAAACAGGCCCGCCGCGCCCTGACCCCCACCGATGCACATGGTCACCACACCGAGTTTCGCACCCCGGCGCTTGCCCTCGATGAGCAAATGCCCCGTCATCCGCGCGCCCGTCATGCCAAAGGGGTGGCCGATAGAAATAGACCCACCGTTCACGTTGCAAATTGCAGGATCAATCTCCAGCCGTTCACGACAGTAAAGCGCCTGCGACGCAAAGGCCTCGTTGAGTTCCCACAGGTCGATGTCGGAAACCTTCAGACCATGGCGTTCCAGTAGGCGCGGCACCGCAAAGACCGGGCCGATCCCCATCTCATCGGGTTCACAGCCTGCGGTGACGAACCCCTTGAGCGCACCAAGCGGCTCCAGTCCTTGCTGTGCGGCAAGATCTGCGTCCATCACTACCAATGCCGCCGCCCCATCGGAGAGTTGCGAGGCGTTGCCAGCGGTCACAAAGTTACCCTCGCCGCGCACGGGTTTCAGACCCGCGAGACCCTCGAGCGTGGTGTTGGGTCGGTTGCAGTCATCCATCGAGAAGGTCACCTCTTTATAGGAGACCTCCTTGGTTTCCTTATCGGTGATCTTCTGCGTTACGGTGATGGGTACGATTTCATCGTCGAGCTTGCCTGCAGCCTGCGCCGCTGCCGTGCGCATCTGGCTTTCCAGTGACAGTTCGTCCTGCGCCTCGCGGCTCACGCCATAACGCTGCGCAACCACATCGGCGGTCTCGATCATGGTCATATAGACTTCGGGCTTATTCGCCTCGATCCATTCGTCCCGGCGTTGCGCCGGGCGCGAGGGCGGCATTTGGCTGATGTTTTCAACCCCGCCCGCGATGGCGGCAGAGGCGCCCTCTAGTGTAACCGCATGGCTCGCCATGGCGATGGCCTGCAGCCCGGACGAACAAAAACGGTTCACCGTCGCAGCAGCCACCGTCACCGGCAGCCCCGCGCGCACCACAGCCTGACGTGCGATATTGCCGCCAGTCCAGCCCTCTGGATAGCCGCAGCCAATAAACGCATCCTCAATCAGTGCCGGGTCCACTTTGGAACGCGCGACAGCGTGTTGGATCGCGTGGCCCGCGATGTGGGCACCATGGGTGTCGTTAAAGGCGCCGCGATAAGATTTGGCGAGACCCGTGCGGGCAGTGGAGACGATAACGGCTTGTTTCATAGGTAGTTCCTCCCCGAGGCAATCAGGCGTTGTTAAGGTCGGCAAAGGTCTTACCCTCAGCCACCAGACGTTTCAGAAGCGATGCAGGCTGCCACAGGAAGTCATCCTCCTGCGCAAACCGTTCGATATCGGCGAGGATTTTATCAAGACCCACGGTATCGGCGTATTGCATCGGGCCACCACGCCAGCGCGGGAAGCCATAGCCATTCAGCAGGGTCACATCGACGTCGAGTGGACGCAGTGCGATACCTTCCTCCACCACACGGGCGGCCTCATTGACCATCGCAGCCATGTAGCGATCGACAATTTCCTGTTCAGAGATTTCACGCGCGGCAATGCCTTTGGCGGCGCGCTCGGTGGCGATATGCTCCAGCACCTCGTCATTCGGAACCTGCCCCTCCTCGCCATAAACGTAGAAACCTTTGCCGGCCTTGCGCCCGAAATGGCCTGCCTCGCACAGACGGTCCGCAAACTCTGCATAAACCTCACGCGGATCGCGGGTCGGGGCGAGACGCTTGCGAGTGGCCCATCCGATGTCCAGACCGGCCAGATCGCTCACCGCATAGGGCCCCATCGCAAGGCCGAAATTCACCAAGGCGCGATCCACCTCAAAGGGGCTTGCGCCTGCAAGGACCGCACCATCGCCAGCCTTCCGGTAATGGCTCAGGATACGATTGCCGATAAAGCCATCACAAACACCTGCGCGCACCGCGACTTTCTTCAACCGTTTCGCAAGCGCAAAGCCGGTGGCTGTGACCTCTGGTGCCGTTTTGTCCGCAACCACGATTTCCAACAGACGCATCACATGCGCGGGCGAAAAGAAATGCAGCCCGATCACATCCTCAGGCCGGGACGTCATCGCTGCGATCTCATTCACATCAAGATAAGAGGTGTTAGACGCCAGAACCGCACCGGGCTTGCAGATGGCATCGAGCTTGGTGAAAACATCCTTTTTCACCTCCATGCTCTCAAAGACAGCCTCAATCACCACATCTGCCTCGGCGAGCGTCGCGTAGTCGTCGCTGGCACGGAAGGTTCCGCCCATGATCGCGTCGTACTTCTCTTGTGAGAGCTTGCCGCGCTTGACCGACCCTTGCAGGGTCTTTGACACATTGGCCTCAGCGCGCGCGACAGCATCTGCGTCGCGTTCAATCAGTGTCACCTGAAGCCCTGCCAGCAGCGCCGAAACCGCAATACCTGCGCCCATGGTGCCGCCGCCGATCACACCGATCTGGTCAATCGCACGAGGCGCAACATCCTTGATCTCAGGCACTTTGGCCACCTGCCGCTCGGCAAAGAACGCATGTATCAGGGCTGCGCGCTGGTCGCTTTCCATCAATTCCTGAAACAAGGCGCGCTCATTGGCGAGACCCTCTGCAAACGAAAGGCGCGTCGCGCCCTCCACCGCTTTGATGCAGTTTTGGGGCGCTAGTTGCCCGCGCGCTTTTTTCGCTAGTCGTGTGCGGGCGGCGTCAAACACCTCAGCCGCGACGGGCGCTGGGGAAAGTTCACTTGTCCGGCGCGGCGTGGCACCGGAGGCGACCAATTCCCGTGCGTAAGTTAGGCCCATTTCACGAACGTCGGAGGTATCGCTGATGCGATCAATCACACCGGTCTCCAGCGCTTCATCTGCGCTGATCTGACGGCCGGACGTTATGGCTTCCAGCGCGAATTCTACTCCCGCCAGACGCGGCAGACGCTGGGTTCCCCCCGCCCCCGGTAGAATACCAAGCGTGACCTCCGGCAGACCAAAACGCGCGTTTGGCACTGCCACGCGGTAATGCGCTCCAAGGGCGACCTCAAGACCGCCGCCAAGGGCTGTGCCATGTAGGGCCGCGACGACCGGAACGGCGCATGCTTCAATGCGGTTGATCAAATCCGGCAGGAACGGCTCTTGCGGCGGTTTGCCAAATTCACGGATGTCTGCCCCCGCAATAAAGGTGCGGTCCGTGCCATAAATCACCACCGCCTTCACATCATCGCGGCGCGCGATCTCGGCAAAGGCTGCATCCAGACCGCTGCGCACAGCGTGGCTGAGTGCGTTTACGGGCGGATTGGCGATCGCGATGACTGCAATATCATCAACAACTTCCATAAGCACGGGGTTCGACACGGGCGGCTCCTCCTTGCGCGGCAGCATTCGATTCCGCCTAAGTCCTATCCTCCCCGCTGCTCAGTTTCAATATGCGGAATTATGTGCTTCAATGCGGAATACCTCTGCTGCGCATTAAAAAACCCGGCAGGAGCAATTCCCACCGGGGTTTGTTCATCACATTGCAGTTTGTCTTATGCGATCAGGAGCCGGTCGCCTTGACGTCATCGAAGTCGGACCAGTCTGTCACCCTTGGCGTTTCAGCTTCGACCACATCTGTGGTGTCCCACTCCACATCCGCCTCCTCTCCCCAGCTGGTCGGCGCGGGGCTGTCCTCGGGACTGGCGGGGTCTGCTGCCGCCGGGTCGATCTGGGCCGTCTGGAACCGTGCCACCAATTCTGCAAGCGTCTGTGCATCGGTGTTGAGCAACTGCCCTGCCGCCGTGGCTTGTTCCACCATGGCCGCGTTCTGCTGGGTGACCTGATCCAATTGGTTCATGCCCGTGTTGATTTCACCAAGTCCCGTAGATTGCTCCTGCGCGCCAGTGGCAATCCCGGAAATCAACTCCGAAATATGGCTCACCCGCTGCAAGATATTCTCAAGCGCGCTGCCGGCCTTGCCAACAAGATCCACACCGCGCTCCACCTGCACAGAGCTGTCACCGATCAGGTTCTTGATCTCCAGCGCCGCATCGGACGACCGCTGCGCCAGCCCGCGGACCTCGGAGGCAACCACCGCAAACCCCCGCCCTGCTTCGCCTGCGCGCGCCGCCTCGACCCCGGCATTCAGCGCCAGCAAATTGGTCTGAAAGGCGATGTCATCAATAACGGAAATGATCTGCGCGATTTTGCCGGAGCTTCGTTCAATCTCCGTCATCGCCGAGACCGCATTGCGAACGATTTCCCCGCTGGCTTCGGCTTCGGCGCGCGCTTCGTTTGTGGTGCGTTCCACATCTCTGGCCCCCGTCGCCGCCGAGGTCACGCTGGCGGTCATCTCATCCAACGCCGCTGCCGTCTCCTCCAGCGTTGCCGCCTGGCTCTCGGTGCGATGCGACAGATCCTGCGAGGCCTGGCTGATCTCAGAGGCTCCATTGCGGATCGAAGACGAGGTGTTGATCACCTGTCCAACGGTATCATTGAGCGTATCCAGCGTGCGGTTGAAATCAATACGCAGCCGGTCATATCCCTCGCCCAGTTCATCGGAAATATGCGCGGTGAGATCGCCCTCTGACAGGCGGGCCAGACCCGTTCCAAGCGCATCCACCGCCTTGTCCTGCACCGCGCGCCGCTGTGCACGTTCTTCGGAGGCCGCCTCTTCCATCTTCTCTTTTTCCACGATCCCGTCCCGGAACACTGAAAGCGAACGCGCTATGCGGTAAATCTCCGTGCTGGCATTTTCAAAACCGCTGATGGGTTTCCGGTCGCCATTTGCCAGCGCCTCCGTGCGGTCACTCACCCGGTTCAAAGGGCGCAGGATAAGCACTTGGATAAATCCAAGCATGGACAGGAAGAACACAGCCGCGATGCTGACAGAGATCACGAGGTTTCGCACAATAAGCGCGACCTCCGCAAAGATATCATCTGTCATCACATCAATTTCATTCAGTGTGCTGGCGGTAAACTCCGATGCGCGCTGCGAAATCGCTTCAACCGATGCCCTTGCAAAAAGAGTAGCCTCATCCGCTGCCTCTGCAGCTTCAATGCCTCTGATTTGAAGCGCCGCCAAACCGGTTTGCGGGTCATTGAGGCTATTGAGTGCAAGGAGCAACTCCGCCACCCGCGCATCCCGGAAATCCTGATATTGAGCAAGAACCGCACCTGCCTCGGCCATCACTTGGGCGGCTTCATTAACGCTGGCCTCATCATCTGAGGTTGCTGCATCAAGCGCTGCGACCTGAAACTTATTGGCCGCGATTCCGATTTCAATCAGTTCGTCGAGGAATCCAACCTCGTTCGTCAACAAGAGCTCTAGCGCCTCGCCATTTGATTTACTCGCCTTATCGACAGCCGCATGCAGTTTAAACATCTGCGCATCAATGGCCATGGTAATAAAACGATCGGTGTCAGAGCGCGCTTTCATGGCAGCCTTACGGAGTGTTTCAGATGGGAAAAGACTTTGCGCGAGCACTGTCTCAAGCGTAAAAACAGCGTTTCTGATCAAAGAAGCATCTATTAATTCTGGGGCGCGCTCATCGATAAGATCAGCAATTTCCAACAAACGCGCGCGGGACGTCTCAGCCAGTTTTTCAATACTGGCCAAAGTCTCCGGGTCTTTTGTCCCCCCTGCAGCAACAGAGGCCCCTGCCATGAGATTAAGTTCTGCCCGCGACTCTAAAAGAAGTGAGAGGTTCTGAAAATCGACATCAACGAGATTTTTGACAGAAGTGTCAATTTTTTGATCGGTCGCTTCAGCTCCCTCTTTCAACTCTTCAGCTGCGGAGTCCGACAATTCGGCCATCGCACCGCTAAGTTCACTGATAATGCTCTGCATTTCGCGCACACGTGCTTCGATCTGGTCATCACTGGCAAAGGCAGTATTGCGGGCTTGTGCAAGATCACTGAGGGCGCGCGAGACCTCGTCAAGACCAGAAGAAAACTGTGGTTCAATTTCATCGTTGAGGTGCTCAATCGACGTCGCCAAAGCAGTGGCCGCGGCATTGACCTCTTGCATGGCCTTTTCCACGCCAGCCGGGCTATCTACCACCAACATGGTGATCATACTGTCCTTAGCCATATCTGCAGCCAGAGTGATTTCCTGAGATACACCAAGGTCAGGCAGGTTTTCATCGTTCAACTCCGTCATATGGATGTCGATTTCCATCAACATGGCGTAGATCAGGTAGGCAAACAATGTGAAGCCAAGCCCCACCGATAGCAAAATCGCGGTTAGTTTCGCGCGTACGCTTCGTAAAACTCCAAAACGACGGCGAGTTTCTGGATGGGTATCGGACAGATCAGGCATTTTCGCTCTACACGTTATTTTCACTGACGGGCGGGTGGTTTCTTTTCCAAAACTGAACTGTTAAAAATGCCTGATTGCCAAACGCCCTTAACATCAGCTTTCATTAAGGGTGATTGGTGCAACGGGTATTTTCCCGGTTCATCGAAAAACTTGGCGCGCAGCACTTAAAGATTGATAAAACCGCCCAAGAAAACATCAGAAAATGTGAATTTTTCACCCTAGCATTGCTGTATGATAAGATTTCATTCTCATATAACAGCAGAGGCCATGCGCAGTTTTCCTGTTAAACTATGTGATCATATATGATCATACCTTTCCGTTAGGAAATTCCGAGGTCATTCCAAAGACTTGCATTGCTCGTCTTCTCTCAAGATGCGCTGGAGACTGATCTGATGTGGTCTGAACGACGCCCAACCAGCACGGGCGTAAGGCCTGCGACTGCGCGCGCGTCCCCCCAGTCTGGTTGTCGGCATATTTTATTCAGAACTTCCAACGAACTCCGGGAAGCGCATCAAAGCCCCTCCGTATCTGACGTCGTCTCGACAGTCGCAAAACCATCGTCAAGACAGGTCTAAAGACCACCATCACCCGGCGTGCCCGCCAGTTCGCCTCGCGATGCCTATAGAAGTGGCACACATCGCGTCTGCGTTAAAAATTATTGACTCTCAATTTGATCAAATCGCAAGCTGACCGGGCAGATGCCGAGAAAGGCCGCCAGAAGCCAGCAAATTGCATTCGGGCATTTTACCCAGATCACAGGACACCCGAGCGCGTCGCGCTCGCAATGCCAACAGGGAGCGCACGCATGATCGAAATAGAGGGCCTGACCAAGACATTTGGAGAAGGGCCAACTGCTTTTACCGCGCTGGACGATGTCTCGGTCACGATCCAATCCAACGAATTTTTCACGCTCCTCGGGCCATCGGGGTGTGGCAAAACCACCCTTCTGCGCACCATCGCGGGCTTCCTTGATCCAACCCGGGGAAAGTTGACGCTGGACGGTGAGGACCTGCTCAGCAAGCCGCCGCACCATCGTCCGGTCAACACGGTGTTTCAATCCTACGCACTGTTCCCGCATATGACGGTTTCGGAAAACATTGCCTTTGGATTGCAGATGCTTAAGCGGCCAAAGGCGGAGATCTCTGCCACCGTTTCAGAGATGCTGGAACTGGTGCAGATGACGGCCATGGCCGACCGCAAGACCGCTCAGATTTCGGGCGGTCAACAGCAACGTGTCGCGCTGGCCCGTGCCCTCGCGCCGCGTCCGAAGGTTCTGTTGCTGGACGAGCCGCTCTCCGCACTGGATTTCAAACTGCGCAAAGAGATGCAGCTGGAATTGAAGCGCCTGCAACATGAAACCGGCATCACCTTTGTCTTTGTCACCCACGATCAGGAAGAGGCGCTCACCATGTCTGATCGCATCGCGGTGATGAATGCGGGCACCATCCGGCAAATCGGCGGGCCACGTGATATCTATGATCACCCGGCGGAACGCTTTGTGGCGGATTTCATCGGTGACACCAATTTCCTCAAGGCCCAGATGCTCTCGACCGAGGGCGCTGGCTCCAAGGTACGCCTGTCGTCTGGTGCGGAAATCATGGCGAAACCTGCACAGGGCGAGCCTCCGGCGACGAATGGCGCCTCCGTGACCCTTGCCGTGCGCCCGGAACACGCCGATCTATGCGATCCAAACAGCGCGCTCTTGGCCGGGAGTCTGAAAAACGTCGTCTATTTCGGCACCGATACGCATTATCATGTGGGTCTGGAGAGCGGAGAGATGTTCATTCTGCGCCGCCAGAACCAGCCGGGCCACACGCAAAACTGGGCGACGGGCGATCGGGTGGGACTGGACTTTGCCCCCGGCACCGCCCAGATCCTGAAGGATTGATCGGATGAGTGATATGGCACTGTCCGACCCCGCCCCAAGCCCCGAGACACGGGCCCGCCGCGAACGGCGCAGCCGCTGGTTGCTGCTCACCCCGGCCCTCGTGATCCTCAGTCTTGCCGCCAGTGGTCCCCTTCTGGTGGTGGTGATTTATTCCTTCCTGACGCCCGGAGACTATGGCGGCGTGGAGTGGCAGTTTTCGCTCGATCCATGGTTCAATGTGGTCGCCGAAAGAGATTTTTTCACCGAAGAACTCAAGCTCGCCGATGCCCATCTCCTGGTTTTCTGGCGTTCGATTAAACTCTCGCTGATGACGGCGATCCTCTGTTTGATTGTGGGCTTTCCCACGGCGTATTTCATCGCCACCCGCCCCGCGCATCGACGGGATATGTGGATGCTGTTGATCATGATCCCCTTCTGGACCAACCTGTTGATCCGCACCTTCGCGATCATGGAGCTGATCCGCAACCAAGGCACCATCAACACCCTATTGATGGCCAGCGGCGTGATAGATGAGCCGATCCAGATGCTCTACACAGAGTTTTCGGTGCTGGTGGGCATGACCTATGTTTACCTTCCGCTGATGATCCTGCCGATCTACGCCTCGATGGAGCGGCTCGATTTCAATCTTGTGGAGGCAGGCTATGACCTCTACGCGACCCGGCTTCAGGTGTTGCGGCGTATTATCTTTCCCTTGGTCAAACCGGGCGTGGTGGCCGGGTCTATTCTGGTCTTTGTGCCGTGTCTCGGGGCCTATGTGACCCCGCGCGTTCTGGGCGGAGGAAAGCAACTGATGCTCGGTAATCTGATTGAGTTGCAGTTTGGCCAATTGCGCAATTGGCCGCTTGGGGCCGCGCTGGCGCTCACGCTTTTGGCCGTGGTAATGGTGGCGCTGGTCTTTTACGTGCGTGCCATTGGACGGGAGGGCGAACACAATGCGTAAAGGATTTGATGTTCGCCGTCAGCCGGGCTTTACCGCAATTGCGATGGGCTGTTTCATCCTGCTGTATCTGCCCATCATCTTGTTGGTGGCCTACTCTTTCAACGCTGGTGAATCGATTGCAATCTGGGAAGGTTTCTCATGGCGCTGGTATGCCTCGGCTTGGGAAAACGAACAGGTCAAGGACGCCACGATCCGTTCTTTGATCCTCGCGGCCTCCTCTTCTGCCGTGGCCACCACCGCTGCGGTTCTGGCGGCGCTGGCCACCACCCGCAGCAAACCATGGCGGGGACAGACGGTGGTGTTCGCCATGGTCAACCAACCGCTGATGGTGCCTGAAATCGTGACCGCCGTGTCGCTGCTCATCGTCTTTGCCGTGGTGAAATCCTTCACCGGCTACACCGGGCTTGGCTACTTGATCCTCGCGCATTCGGCCTTTTGCATTCCATTTGCCTATATGCCGGTGCGCGCGCGCCTGCAGGGCATGGATCTGAGCCTCGAACAAGCGGGAGCTGATCTCTACGGCACGCCTCTGCAGGTCTTTCGCCACATCACCTTGCCGCAGCTGTGGCCGGGGATTTTGGCCGGGGCGATGCTGGCGTTTGTTATTTCGCTTGATGACGTGGTGATCACCGAATTTGTGAAATCTGCGGGACAGGACACATTGCCCACCTATATGCTGGGGCAGTTGCGCCGGGTGGTCACACCCGAAATCAACGCGATCTCGACCGCCCTTCTGGCCATCTCAGTCATCATGGTCACGGCGTTTTTCTTTATCAACAAGACCCGCAAATAATCCGAAAACCACGAGCCGGATGAAACTGGCCGCACATCAAAACCCAACATCCGACAGGAGAGAAGACACATGAAACATCTGCTAGCAGCCACGGCGCTTGCAACCGTCTCCGTGACGGCGGCCACGGCCGAAGGACAGTTGAACATCTTCAACTGGGGCAATTACACCAGCCCGGAACTGATTGAGAAGTTCGAACAGGAGTTCGACATCGACGTCACCATCACCGACTATGACAGCAACGACACCGCCCTCGCCAAGCTCAAGGCGGGTGGTCATGGCTATGATATCGTGGTGCCGTCGGGCACCTATGTGCCGATCTTCATCAGCGAAGGGCTGTTGATGAAGTCGATGCCAAACCAGATGGAGAACTTTAAAAACATGGACCCGCGTTGGGTC
>Ga0066383_10000989_pt1 | contig 10266 bp, 4 predicted proteins | sample Knorr_S23_td_Bot_FD_70950 | JGI IMG/M metagenome (GOLD analysis project Ga0066383, IMG submission 70950) | Marine microbial communities from Southern Atlantic Ocean transect - Knorr_S23_td_Bottom_ad_3770_LV_A | ecosystem: Environmental > Aquatic > Marine > Oceanic | place: Southern Atlantic...
TTAGTATTGATGATGGAACCACATGGATGGTGATTGATTCCACGGCTTATACTGGCTGGAATTGGCAATCCTATATGGTTAATCTTGCACCGTATATCGGGGATGCCACCAGTTTCAGGGTTGCTTTTCAGTACCATGATTGTGGCGGAGAATGGGGCTATGGTGTTGCTGTAGATAATGTTGCCATTAAGGAGGCGATGATTTTACATGGCTGACCGTTTCACCCTACAAAGGGTCCGCAGATCCTATCGGTAGTTCGAATGATTCAATTTCTGTCAAAATTGGTGTTTATGGAACGGATGATGGCTTTACCACCACCGAAAATCTCCTTATAACTTCGGATAATACAGAACTCACCGTTCAGATCGGTGTGGGTGTAGAAGTGGCTATAGATGATTCCGGGATCACACCATTTGAATTTGCACTTCATCAGAACTATCCAAACCCATTTAACCCGGAAACCAATATCCAGTTTGACGTAGCAGAGAATTCTGACGTGACCGTATCCATTTTCAACATCATAGGCCAAAAGGTGGCTACTTTGGTAAATGGCACTATGGATCAGGGAATATATCACATCAGGTGGTCCGGGCTTTCTGATCAAGGAATTTCATTACCATCGGGGATGTATTTTTATGAAATGAAAAGCCCCGCTTATCATTCAGTGAAAAAACTGGTCTTGGTTAAATAAACCGCATCATTTTTTCATAATATCTAAATAAAAGAGAGAAATTGGCAATAAAAGGTCGTTTTTACCTCCTCGCTGTATGCTTTTTATGGAGTCTCGCCTTTGGGGGCACGACTGGGAAATTGGCAGGACGGGTAACGTCTAAAGAAACGGGCGAACCACTCATCGGCGCCAATGTGATGATCCTAGGGACAACATTGGGTGCTGCAACAGACATTGACGGAAATTTCTATGTTCTGCAAATTTCGCCCGGGACCTATTCATTGCGCTATTCCATGATCGGATATCAGTCATTAGTAATGAATGATGTAAGGATCAGGGTGGACCTAACCACTACAATGGATGGCGCTCTCAATGAAAGTGTCGTGGGATTAGAAGAAATTGTGGTTCAGGCCCAGCGTGCCATTATCCAGTCGGATGTAACCTATTCCCAGGCCAATATCAGCAGTGCAGAAGTGGATATGCTCCCCGTGGAAGAGTTCGAGGATGTACTGGCGCTCCAGGCCGGTGTTGTGTCCTTAGGGGGTGAACTGCACGTAAGGGGTGGAAGAGGCGGCGAAATCTCCTATTTGATTGATGGCATGACGGTTACGGATCCTTATAACGCCGGGATTGCTGTTGAGATTGAGAATAATGCCATCCAGGAACTGCAATTCATCAGTGGTACCTTTAATGCTGAATACGGGCAGGCCATGTCTGGTATTGTAAATATCATCACGAAAGACGGTGATTACAGCAATTTTTCAGGAAATGTTTCTGTAAATGGCGGGAGTTATCTTTCACAAGGAAATTACCTGGATGTGGTTTCCCGGGGTTCTGGTGGTGTAAGGGACACAATAACCCAGAATGTATTCCCACAACTTGGATCGGTGAATTTTGGTAATATTTCAGATTTCAAAGGAAATTTTGAAGGCCCAATTTTCCCGGGAAAAATTTCCTTTTTTGCTTCGGGACGATATAAAAAAGACTTTGGATATCTTTATGGTCAGCGGATTTTTCATCCCAATTCCTTTGTCTGGGTGGATGGCCTGAATAATTGGATCCTGGATGAAACAGTGGTGAATACCCAGAATCCGAATCATGGTAAGCTTGGGAATGATTATATACCCGCAAAAGATGACTCTTTAATGCTCTTAATCGACAGCCTTCGCGAAGCAGATGCTTTTGAATGGGTTCCCATGGATTGGAACGAACAAATTTCAACGCAATTTAAACTGACCTGGAAAGTAACGCCCTATTTAAAAATGAGTTTCAATAAAATGGTCAGCAATACACATTCCCAATCCTATTCCCATTCCTATCGGTGGAACCCGGACGGACGACCCCATATATTCTCCACGAATGATGGTAATTTATTTCGAGCAGATCTATCTTTGAATCAATCCACGTTTGCCAGTGTCATGTTTTCCCAGGCTGAGAATCATTATAGATCCCATTTGAGTGATGATTCAACTTTTTACAAAAAAATAATTGATGAATATGGTGATGATAACTATTCTACATCTCACCTCGATACAACCCTTTACGAAGCAGACCCCCGGATCTTTGATTACGCCTCAGGAAATAATTTTAATGTTGGTGGGCAAAGCATGGGTATTTACAACCGTAAGTCCACGGTCCGAACGTTGAAAGGGGAATTGACCAGTCAAGTTAATAAAGAGCACCAGGTCAAAACCGGTTTTGAATATCGCCTGACAAATATCACCATGTCTGATCTGACGGTGCAATACAATAGTGGTACAGCATTTCAACCCTACTACCTGAATCCAATAAAATCACCAAAACACGATACATTTGGAACGGATGGCAGGGAGCCCATCGAATGGTCTATCTATCTACAGGACAAGATTGAGCAGGACCAGATGGTTGTCAATATTGGATTGCGATATGACTTTTTTGATCCAAAATGGAAGGTGTTAAATGATACGGAAGATCCCAATTATTTGGAACCATTGAAACCGATCAATACCTATTTTGACACAGATAAGGATGGTGAGATCTCCGATGAAGAAATGACTGATAATAACCGGAAATCGGATGACGACAGGCTTGATTCAAATGCCAATGGTGAAAATTGGTTTCGGCATGTAAGTCCTAAAACGCAGTTCAGCCCCAGGTTCGCCCTGGCTTTTCCCATTACTGAAACAGGATACATGCATTTTTCCTATGGTCATTTTTTCCAGAATCCCAGTTTTAGTTATATTTATGACAACCCGGAATTTGAGGTGCCGGCAGCCTCGGGGGTTAGTAATACCATGGGGAATGCGGATATGCAACCGCAGCGGACAACCCAGTATGAAGTGGGTTTTTCCCAGCAGATCGGTACCGATATTGGGATCGAGGTCACCGGATATTTCAAGGATATTCGGAACCTGAATTCCACAGAAATAAAAAAATCTTTTGTTGCCGGGGATCGCTATGGAATGTATGTGAATAAAGATCATGCGAACTCCCGGGGAATCACCCTCGCTGTATCCAAACGTTCCCTGCAGAATTTTTCCGGAAATGTGGATTATACCTATTCCGTTTCGGAGGGGAATGCATCGGACCCCACAGCAGCATTTTATGATGAACAATCGGATATAGAGCCGGAAAAAGTTCTGGTACCTTTAGATTGGGATCAGCGTCATACCATTAACGGAACCATGACCTACCATCCTATACCAACATCCGGTATCAGCCTTGTTTTTAACTATGGCAGCGGGTTTCCCTACACCACGGAGTTTATCGGTATCCGCACTGCTTTTGAAAATAATGGCTTGAAACCCTCCACTTTTAATGTAGATATGCGCAGTTACATGAATTTCTCCATCATGAGGAAGTTTATGATTTCTGCTCACATCAATGTTTACAATCTTTTTGATATTCGCAACGAATTAACCGTTTTTAATGATACGGGGCGTTCCACCTATTCCCTCAACCGGACCTATACACCCCAATACTCGGGCCCCATGCTTAATTCCCTGGATGAATACCAGGTAAGGCCCGATTATTATTCCCCTCCTCGGCAGATCAAGGTGGGATTAAGCATCTCTCTTAAATAACAAAATGAAAAATTTATTCCCGATATTTTTGCTTTTTCCACTTTTGGCATCGGACAACTCTAAAAAACCGGTTCAAAATTATGATCCTTTAACACGCTCAGTTGGCAAAACTACCGCCAATATTGATCGAAAATATGGAGATCATTCCGGGAATAGGGTTTTTTGTCGCTTTTATAATTTTGGCGGTATTGGCGATGCGGGAAACAGTTTTTCCGGAGTTTATCCTATCGGATCAGCTCATTCCTATTTTTATGAGTTTACACCGGTTGTAGCCGCCAGTGTCCTAGACACCAATGGCTATCGCAAACACATCGTCTCCGATGGGGTGGTAGCGCCTGCTTTAGTAGATGACTCTCCGGAAGGCACACCCTGGGGCTTTGAACCATTACCCGGTTATGCAAACCCAAACCAGGAATATATGGCTATGAGCCATATTGAAGATTCCTGGCCTAATTCATGGCCTAATCGAGATAGCGGTTGGGATGGCTATTGGAACGGCGCCTACGGAAAATATACCCGCGCAGACCAGGAATCTTTTTTTGTCATGGATGACTTTTATAATGATGAATTTGCCTATTTTCCCGATTCAACGGATAAGAACAATGTTGAGAGAAGAGCCGGGTTGGGGATAGAAATAGAAGCTAGGGGATACCAGTGGGCTCATCCAGCGGCCGAAGATATCATTATTGTAACCTATTTGATCACCAATGTTGGAACAAGCACCCTGGACAGTGTGGTTTTTGGCATGTATGGTGATGCGGATATCGGCGGCTCATCAGACTTTCATGATGATGATGCCTGGTTCGATACGGAAAATGATATGGTATTCCAATGGGACCATAATGGCTGGAGTAATTCCTATGGCGGATTCAAACCGGTTTATTTTGGCTGGAGTTTTTTAGAATCACCCGGGAATCCTTACGATGGCATAGATAATGATGGCGATGGCATGGTAGACGAAAGCCAGTTTGATGGCATCGATAACGATGGGGACTGGTTAGCGGAACGCGATGACATCGGATCGGACGGACTTGGTGAATATCATTTAGATTACCCGGGACCGGATGCAGATGGAACAGAGGGGAATGGCGAACCGGATGTGGGTGAACCTAATTTTGAGATCACCGATAATGATGAATCAGACCAGATTGGCCTGACCAGTTTTTATTCAGCATCATATCCAACTATTTATGTTGATAATGATGAGGTTATGTGGAACCAGCTAAAGCCGGGAACATTTCAAACACCAACTCAGAATCAAGACCAAACTTTTTTATATGGTTCCGGGTACATTTCTTTAAGTCCAGGCGAGAGTAAAAAGTTTGCCATTGCCATGGTCTTCGGTGAAAACATGGCCGATATTTTGCGGAATGCCAATACCATGCAAAATATTTACGACAACGATTATAGTTTTGCCAAGCCGCCACTCAAACCAACCCTGACTGCTGTACCGGGAGATAACAGGGTTACTTTATATTGGGATAATTTTTCGGAAAACTCCCTGGATCCAGTCTATGGTTATGATTTTGAAGGGTATCGCATTTACCGCAGTACGGATGCGGGATTTATTGATGCTTACACCGTAACGGATGCCTATGGCAATATTACATTTAAGGAACCCATTGCCATTTTTGATTTAAAGGATGGTTTGAAAGGTCCCCACCCCATTGCGTTCAATGGTGTTCAATTTGATATGGGCGAGGATTCTGAAATCCAGTACATTTATATTGATTCCAATAATGTGATCAATGGACAAAAATATTTTTATGCTGTTACAGCTTTTGATAAAGGATACGACCTTGATTTCTTTGATAAAGGTATTTCTGAACGGGAAAACCTGCAGGAAATCGCACCATCAGAATGTTCCATCACTATGGATCTCGATTATAAAGGGAATGTGGTCAATGTGAGCAGGAACGCAGCTATTGTTGTAACCAATGCAACCGCGGCAGGATATGTCCCACCGAATGTGACCCCGGATTCTGTCGACTTTATTCAACATATAGCAGGATTTGGATCAGGAAATATTGAAATTAGTGTCATTGACCCTTATGCCATCAAGGATAACAATGAATACAATGTTGTTTTTGATACACTTGATACAGCAGAAGAGGTTGTTTTTAGTATAAGAGATCAAACAGAAATCGTAGAAACTTTATTGATCCAGGATAGCACTGCGAGAGCATCACATGTCAATATTCATTCTATGATAATTACTGCATCCGTTATGGTGGATACATTGGTGGACGGAGTGGATACTGTTTATACAGACACTACAGTATTGGATACGACCTACCCGGGGATGGTTACAAATGAAGCCGGGTCTATTGAATATCAATATGGGATAGATTATACCATCGATCCTAAATCAGGCTTTTTTAACATCACTAATTCTGATCTATTGAGTCATGGCTTGGTAACCGTGAGTTATCAATATTTCACCTTGTATCACGAGACTGATATGGAGGCAGGATTTACCAATCCTATTTTCGACGGAATGCGAATCGTAATCCGGGATTCGGAGGTCGGCGTGAATGAAGATTCAACCAGATGGACAGTGGGAGACTGTAATTACCGCCATACCATTAATCCAAGTAGGCTTTACCCTGCTGATTTTGAGTTACAATTTGAAGGGAATATCGGGGATTCCATCACTATAGATGCTTACGATACCCGATCGCCATTTAGAGTAAAGAATGTAACCCACAATGATTATCCGCCTTTCAGAATATCAGATTATGACCGGGATGATGAATGGGATCCGAATGAACCAATTATGATTCGTCCTTATGAAGGCCAAAATTCTCCCCTGATAACGATCCGGTTTTACCAGGATTCACTGGCAATCACAGATACCACGACCTATGATACGGTTATTGCAGGTACGGACACTGTTTATACAGATACCACAATTTTTGATACCACCTTCCTGGAAGTTTTTGACCCGATTCAGGGAGATATTTTTAGACTTGCGATTAACCGGCCATTCTCAATAAAAGATGTTTACAGTTTCACATCCATTGCATCACGGATCAATAATTCAACAGCAATAAAACAGTTAGATAAAATTGCTGTTGTCCCTAATCCTTATGTGGTTGCGGTTTCCTGGGAACCTAAACATATTTACCAGTCCGGACGGGGACCCCGGAAGATTGATTTTATAAATTTACCCAGCAAATGTACCATCAAAATATTTACATTGGCCGGATATTTGGTGGATACGATTGAACACAATGACTTAAATGAGAGAGGGGCAGAATCCTGGGACCTTTTATCCAAAGATGGACTTGAGATTGCCTATGGCGTTTATCTTTACCATGTGGATGCCTACGAACTGGGTGTGGAAACCACAGGGAAATTTGCCGTAGTGAAATGATGAAAAAGATACTATTCATTTCCGGGTTTCTGATTGCTATTCTTTCCGCACAATCCAATGTAGCAACCACAGCAGCATCCTTTTTAGAAATTGGTGCCGGTGCACGATCTTTGGCTATGGGTGGCGCCTATGTGTCCGTGGCAGATGACGTGAGTTCACTCTATTGGAATCCGGCCGGAATAGTGAATGTGGAGCGACCCTCCACTCATGTGTACTATGCACCCTGGTTGGTTGAGACAAATTTTTACCATGGTGGTGCTGTGATTCCTATGGGCCATCTTGGGACTATGGGTGTGACCTATACAACAGTCACTATGGACGAAATGGATGTTCGTACCATTAATAATCCCGATGGAACCGGCGAAAAATTCAGTGTCAGCAATATAGCTATGGGACTTGCCTATGCGAAACGTCTCACAGACCGATTTACATTTGGATTCCAAACAAAATTTATCCAGGAAAAAATTTGGCATATGATGGCAAAAGGATTTGCGGTTGATATTGGATCCTTATTTGTTACGCCAGGCGGACTACGGATTGGTATGAGCGTATCCAACTTTGGCGGAAAACTAGGTATGGATGGTGTTAATACTGCTGTAACCTATGATCCCGATGAAACGATCTACGGCAATAATGATCGCATCAATGCCCATTTGGATGCTGCAAAATGGCCACTTCCGCTTTTATTCAGATTTGGACTGACAAAGGATTTTACGGTTGCTCCAGGTCAGAAAATAACAATAGCTGCAGACGGCATTCACCCCAATAATAATGTTGAATATGTGAATGCAGGCATTGAATACAATTTTAATGACCTGTTATTTCTGCGGACAGGACTATCCCATTTATTCATGGATAAGGTTGATTCCGGGGACAAAGCAGAACAAGGATTGTCATTCGGATTTGGGATTAATTACCAGATCCCGCGGGGACCAAAATTCAGGGTAGATTTTGTTCAGACTGAATTTGGTGTATTTAAAAATGTAAAAGGTTATTCTATAAATCTTTCTTTTTAGTTTCAGAAACTGGTAATTATTAGGAATACTACACCGTTCTTAAATACCAGTCCAATTCCAATGGTGTAACGTGACTGTCAAATATTTGCATTTCCTTATATTTTGTCTGGTAATAAACATGGCAAAATTCCTTACCAAAATACTCTTTTATAATTTTCGATTTTAAAAATGCATCCAGGCTTTCTACCCAGGTCATGGGCAGGGATGGTTTATTTTTCGCAATCGCATCGCCGGTAGATATTTTAGGAGGCTCAATTTTATGTGTTATGCCGTAATGAATACCCGCAAGGATGGATGCTACCACAAGATAAGGGTTTGCATCGGCACCGGAAACACGATGCTCAATTCGTTTTGCTTTTTCAGGACCGGTAGGAATTCGGATGGCTACAGTTCTGTTATCTATGCCCCATGTGGGTGCCATGGGTACATATAGATCCGGTTGGAAGCGCCGGTAGGAATTTGCATTGGGGCAAAAAATAGCCATGCTTTCTTTCATGGTTTTACTTAGTCCACCAATGGCATGAAGCAGATTTTTCGAGCCCGTTTCATTTTGCGGATCGGAAAAAATATTTTCTTTATTCTTATTCAAAAGACTGATATGAATATGGGTTCCACTTCCAGCTTGTTGAGCGTAAGGCTTGGCCATGAATGTAGCGATCATGCCCATTTCCCGGGCCACCCCTTTGATCAGTCGTTTCAATAAGACAGCATTGTCACAGGCAGATAATGGATCCGGTTCATGTTTCAAATTGATCTCAAACTGGCCTGGCGCATATTCCGCTAATGCTGTATCCGCAGGGATGCCCTGGGATTCTGCTCCTTTGGCCACTTGATCCAAGAATGCCCCATAGTCGTCTAAATCATCTACCGAATAAACTTGAGTATTTTTATCCCGTTTTCCGGTGACAGGTGAAATTGGCGGTTGTGGATTTTTTTGCCTGTCCCGTCGGGTATCCAATAAATAGAATTCTAATTCAACCGCCACTACCAGGGTAAACCCTAATTCTTGAAATTGGCCAAAAATCCGTTTAAGAACTTGGCGGGGATCGGCAAAAAATGGTTTACCATTCGCTTCGTACATAGTCATCAATACCTGGGCCATGGATTTATTGTACCATGGCGATTTGGATAAAGTGTGGGGAATGGGATGGCAAACCCGATCTGAATCTCCCTGGGCCATACCCAACCCTGTTTCTTCCACAGTAGCTCCGGTAATATCGCCGGCAAAGACTGATGCGGGGAGGTAGATTCCTTCCTGGAAAACTTTCGCTAAGGCACTGGATTGGATTCGTTTTCCTCGCAAAACACCATTCAAGTCTGCGATCAGGAGATCTATCCCTTTCAGGTCGGAAAACCTTTTCAGAAACCGCTTATAATTATCTGGTTTTACATGTGCCATCGGATTATTCTCACGTTTAAATTAACCTGCTTTTTAGATGCCAAGACTAACAACTCATAAGGTTTGCAGCAAGCATTGAGTCAAACTCATTAATTTATCGATCACGCCTGTATTGAGTGAAGCTGAAATGAAGGAAACAAAGTTTCACGAATAAATAGGTAACATTAAGATAAAAATAAAACTACAAAAAATATTTACAAAATTTATTGTAGCACCCTTGTTATCAACTTTTTGTAGCGATTAATCCAGTCTAAACCAATTTTTATGAAATATGTCTAAACCCCTTATTGGAATTACCACCTGTTTCGAAAAACAGGGTGCTCATTACTATCATCAGACGGGCGATAAATATATTTTTGCCGTCATCAATGCCATGGATGGACTGCCCATTTTAATTCCTTCTGTGGGGGATAAACTTCAAACGAATCAACTCCTGGATATGGTGGATGGTTTGCTGTTTACAGGAAGTTATTCCAACATCGAGCCCCATCAATATGATGGAAATCCCATTGATGGTGAGACCAAACATGATCCCCAGCGCGATGCAACAACTTTACCTATCATTCCGGAAGCCATAGACGCAGGCATCCCGGTTTTTGCCATTTGCAGGGGCTGCCAGGAAATGAATGTTGCTTTCGGTGGAACCCTGCATCAAAAGGTTCATGAGGTGGACAGCATGATGGATCACCGGGAAGATTCTGCCTTGGATTTAGAGGGACAATATGATTTTGCGCATTCCATAT
>Ga0066383_10000992_pt1 | contig 10257 bp, 8 predicted proteins | sample Knorr_S23_td_Bot_FD_70950 | JGI IMG/M metagenome (GOLD analysis project Ga0066383, IMG submission 70950) | Marine microbial communities from Southern Atlantic Ocean transect - Knorr_S23_td_Bottom_ad_3770_LV_A | ecosystem: Environmental > Aquatic > Marine > Oceanic | place: Southern Atlantic...
GGTGTGAGACTCCCAGGTCTGAAGACCGACAAACCGAATGTTTCCAAGCCCTGAAACCTGGCTTGCCAGTTCGACCGCAGCAGCGCCGGGCTGAATACCTGCGCGGCCCATGCCCACATCGACTTCTACCAGCACCCGGGGTCGTACACCAGCAGCACGAGCTGCCTTGTCGATCTGCTGGGCATTGTCCAGCTGGTCTACACAGACCATGATATCTGCCCGTTTGCACAGGTCGACGAGACGGGCGATTTTCTTCGCGCCAACAATCTCGTTGGCGACGAGAATGTCCGTGATCCCACCGTCGGCCATCACTTCGGCCTCACCCAGTTTGGCGCACGTTACACCGTGAGCACCCGCGTCAAGACACAAGCGGGCGAGATCAGGGTTCTTCATGGCCTTGGTGTGGGGTCGCCAACCGACGCCGGCCTCACCAATAATTGTTTTGCTCATTTTCAGGATGTTCCGTTCAAGGACATCCAGGTCCAGCAGCAGTACTGGCGTATCTAGTACCTCTTTTCCGGCACCGATGTACTGGTCGATAGCGTTCTGCTGATCAGCCATCAGCGATTTCGACACGCTCTAGTCTGAAAGGCACCTCGTCGGTGATCTCGGCGAAGGGCTCACGCGCACACCGATGTCCCGACCAGACTGCAGCCGCGATGGTGCCCGGTGCATAGCAGTCTCCAATTCGGACAATCCGTCGGGGCTCGCCATCACCATCGGCCACCTCTGTCTGAACGAGATCGGTATAGAGAGCATCGTTGGCCGTCAGTGCAGTGACCAGGACCACCGATGTACAGGCAATAGACGAGACCCGGTCGGTATAGGTACACCGTAACTCAACCACATCAGCGCCAATACTGACCAGGCTGTGGGCGGCAACAATCCGAATGCCGGCCTCCATGAGTCGGGCCTGGACCCGACTCTGCTCGAGGGTGTAAGTCGTAAATGCCGACGCAACTACTTCAGGCGTCACCAGAACGACTTCCCTTCCCAGGGCCCGCAATCGCTCCGAAATTACACCGCCCATGTAGTAATGATCATCATCGAAAACGACCACTGGGCCTTCGGGTTCAGCACCGTTCATGATGTCATCTGGCGTATAGACGTTACCGCGATCAGCTCCCGGCACCACGGCCCTGTCCGTACGGCCGAATCCATCCCGGCGCCAGGTCGCCCCAGTCGCCACTACCACTAGGCTGCAGCGGGTTTCGAATACAGCCGCTGCATTCATCTGGCTTTCCCGGTAGACGGCAACATTGGGCATCTTTTCGATCTGCCCAGTCCGCCAGTCTCTGACCCGGGCCCAGGTCGAAAGCCCGGGAAACGTGGTCTCCCGGGTGACCCGCCCACCCAGGTCTCGAGTGGCTTCTGCCAGCATCACATCGTAACCGCGCTGGCCAAAAGCACGGGCGGCTTCCAGCCCGGCCGGGCCGGCACCCACCACCAAAACGCTGTCGTCCGTATCTTTGGCAGGGATGCGCTCGGGATGCCAGCCCCGGCGCCATTCTTCGCTTCGGGTCGGGTTCTGGGTACAGCGCATGGGTGTGGACAGGTTGTTACCGGAAACGCAGATGTTGCAGCCGATACATTCGCGGATATCGTCGGGACGGTTCTGCTCGATTTTGTTGGGAAGGAATGGGTCAGCAATAGCCGGACGGGCTGCGCCGATGAAGTCGAGCACACCTCGCTTGATCTGCGACACCATGGTATCCGGCGACGTAAACCGACCTACCCCGACCACGGGTTTGCTGGTCACCGATTTTACGAAGTCGACGTACGGCTCCTGGTAACCTTCCTCTGCAAAACGGGAAGTCATGGAATCGTTGTTCCAGTCGCTCACATTGACATCCCACAGATCGGGCAACTCTGCGAGAATTTCAATGATCTCACGGCCGTCCCCCGCAGAGGTGATGCCTTTGTCGCCAAGCAGTTCATCGACTGCCAACCGCACCGCCACGGCACAGGTGTCGCCGACTTCGTCTCGCACCTCTTCAATGCACTCTCGGAACAGTCGGACCCGGTTTTCAACACTGCCGCCATACTCATCACTGCGCGTATTGATCCGTGGCGAGAGAAACTCTAACAGCAGGGTAATGTCATGACCGGCATAGACATAAACGATATCAAACCCGGCCTGCTTGGCCAGTCGGGCAGCGCGCCGGTGCCATTGGCGGAAACTGGCGATGTCACGCTTATCCATTGCCCTTGCGTGCACAGGATATGGACCCTGAACTGGTGTGTTGACTGGTGAAAGGGGGATCTCCCGTCCGATATGGTTGGGCGAGTAACTGCCGTTGTGAACCAGCTCGCACGCTGCCAGGGCACCGTGCTGGTGCACCAGGTCGGTCATGCGTGCATGAAACGGGATATCGCGCTCATCCCACAACCGTACCTGGGAGCGCATGTCGGCACTGTAGTGAATATCACACTGCTCAGTGCTCACCACAGCCCATCCGCCTTCGGCGTTGGTGGCGCGGATATGGGCGCTGACAGACGGATAGTTCCGACCCGCGCCGGTACAGTGCGGTACCTGGTAAAACCGGTTACGCGCAGTCAGTGGTCCGATCTTGACCGGCTCAAATAACACTGCATATGGATCTTGTGCTTGGATCATACGGATACTGCGTATTCAGGCGTTGGCTAATTTACTCGCGGTTATAGCGGATAAATGGCGTCAACCACCCGATACGATCGTAAGGGCCCCTGCCCGCCTCGTTAAGGTGCTGTGTCAACCAGTATACCGAAGGACAACCCGCCTCATCGGCAGCCGCGTAGATCGCTTCGGCGGCGGTTGCTTCATAAAGCTCCAGATAGCAGGCCCAGAGTCTGCGCCAATCAAGCTCGTCGCTATCCACGACGGGTCTAATCAGAATATCGGTCATGTACACCTACTCCTGACTCAGTTCAGCACTGCCTAATCCCCGGGGAATTTTCTTTACGCGATCGTAAAACGGCAACGGAACGATTTCGCAGTCATGACGCCCACTGTCGAGGTCGCCCAGAATTAGCTTCTGGCCGAGCCAGTTACCCTGAACAGAATCGATATCATCAAATCGAACGTAGCCGATACCTGTGTTCAGGGTCGGCGACCAATCACCGGTTGTGACCTGACCAACTTGCGCATCACTCTGGAACACGGGCAGTCCCGCCCGCGGCGCTACCGAATCACAGACGAGCCCAAACAAAAGACATGTTCGTTCCGCCTGTTTCAGAGCATCTCGACCAACAAAATCAGGTTTGGAAAAATCCACGAATGCTTCAAGTCCGGCTGCAAACGGCGTCATCCCGCGGTCCATATCTGTACCATTGTCCAGAATGCCCGCCTCGATTCGGCGAATGCCCATGGACTCTGCGCTGGCATAGGTCATCCCATGGTCCCTGCCACTGGCCATCAGATTATCCCACAGCGCACTGTGATCGATGTGGGGGCGGCTGTAGATTTCAAATCCCATCTCTCCGGTCCAGCCCGTACGGGAAACCAGAACCTCCTGTCCACCCAGATTGAACATACCTGCGTGAAAATACCGCAACTCACCGGCGTGCTGATCTGCTGCAGCTTTGCTCAGAACAGCCATCGATTTCGGGCCCTGAATCTGCAATACCCTAGACCCAGGATCGGTCACAGCAACGTCCAGACCCTCGGAAAAAGCCAACAACCACGATTCAAATTCACCGTTGGCAATCACATACCAGAATCGATCTTCCGCCAGCCGTATGACCACGCCATCCATCAGTATGCCGCCCTGCGGCGTACAGGCGATGGCATAGCGCGCACGCCAGCATTTCAGGTTGTCGATCCTGCGAGTTAACACCCGCTCCAGGAGATTGACCGCATCAGGACCGGAAATCTCCAACGGCTTCTCCGGCACATCGTAAAGGACGACGCTTTGACGCAGCCGCCAGTAATCATCGATAGCATTACCGCCAAGCGTCAATGGATAAAAACGGTTGCTGTACAGACCAAAAACCGTCTGCTCGTTGACATATTTATCACTGTACGGCGACTGTTCAAACCGCTTGGAAGACAGACGGACAACCGAGTGAGAATCGGCATAACTCAGTTTTTGTCTGTTGGCGTCGGCTTTTTTCATGTTTGATAGCGGGATAGTTCTGCCTGCTGTTCAGCGCGGGTTCGATTCACAGGGATTCATATTCACCGGCCAGATACCGCTTTCGCAGTTCAAACTTCCGGATCTTGCCAGACCCTGTCAGCGGAAAAGCTTCTACCTGAACCCACAGCACTGGCGTTTTCTGGGGTGACAGATTCTGCCGGCAGTGGGCATGCAGATCCTGTGGATCGATCGCCTCGTCAGTCGCCGCACGAACAAAACAGGCCACGATCTCTCCCCATTTATCATCAGGTAGACCCACCACCGCCACTTCTGCAACCGTGGAATGTTCAAGAAGCGCGTTTTCGATCTCCGCCGGGAACATATTCTCACCTCCCCGGATGATCATCTCCTTGACTCTGCCGGTCACCCTGACGTAACCCCGGGAATCCATGGTTCCCAGATCACCAGTGTGCAGCCAACCCTGCTTGTCGATGGCTTCCACCGTCGCTTCCGGATTGGCGTGGTACTCGATCATGTTGCAGTAACCCTGCACGCAGATCTCACCCACTGTATCGAAAGGCACCACTTTGTTTTCCTCAATACTGCGAATCGACACAGTGGTCTGAGGCATGGGTTGCCCGACGCTATTGCAGATATCATCAATGGAGTCTTCGGCATGATGCTGAGTGATCAGCGGGGATGTTTCAGTCTGCCCGTAAACAGTTTCAAACTGACAGCTGAAAGCGTGCTGAATATTGCGCACCAGTTCAGGTGCGACCATCGCTCCGCCCGAAACCACCATCTCCACCGACGACACGTCAGCGGGCTCAACGCTGAGCGACTCGAGCAATGCCACCAGCATTGTGGGCACCCCCAGGAATCCAGTGATACGCTCGCTTTCTATAATTCGCAGAATGGCTGCCGGATCAAACAGCTTGAACAGCACCATCTTGCAACCGAATTGAAGACAGCCCAGTGATATCATGGCGCAGCCACTGGTATGAAACATGGGCATGAAATTCGCCCAGGTAGACTCAGGTGTCGCCAGGGCTCGCTTGGCATAGAAGCGGGCATTATTCGTCAGGCTTCTGTGCGCCAGTACCGCGCCTTTTGGAAACCCCGTAGTACCCGAGGTATATTGAATCTGCACGGGATCATCGGGGTATACGTCCGGCAACACCGATACCCTGTCGCCCGTTCGAAACAGTGCAGCGTGATCATCCACATCGACAATCTCACGAACCGCTGCTAGGCCCTCGGTAGCCTTCAGCGCAATCTCATGCATCGGATTGCCGCGATAATGTTTAACCAGGAAGAGCGCAACCGACCCCGATTGTTCAAGCACATACTGCAACTCTTTGTCTTGATAAGAGGGGTTTGCTGTGACCAGAACAAGCCCCGCCAGCGCACACGCATACTCGATCAACAGCCATTCCGGAATATTGGGTGCCCAAACGGTGATCCGCTCACCTTTCGAATACCGGCTCGCCAGTGCCAGTGCCAGTTGTTCACTGTCCGACAGTAGCTCGCTATAGGTCCAGCTACGGCCAGTCTGACCTTCCATATCGACTTCGAGAAGGGCCGTGGTCGACGCGCGCTCGACAGCAGCCTCCCGCAGCAGATCGCCGACGGTCACCTCCCGGAGGATATCGTCTTCCTGCGCTCTAATCAGCGACTCGGTCAGTTGCAGGAAATACATCAACCGATCTCAATCGATACTGTTAAGACCCACAGGGCTGCTCTCCGACAACCGCGTTAATCGCCGGCATCACGTCGGTCGCCATCAACTCCATGGATCGAATAGCAAGTTTCTGGTCCTTCCAGTCGTGCCCGGCATAGAGCAAGGTACCAAACGGGCCGACTTCGTCACGAATTGCCAGCAGCTGTTCGGTGACACTTTGTGGTGTTCCAAAAATGATCAACTGTCGAACAATGGTATCGAGATCCAGGTCTTCATCAGCCTGTTTCTGATCGGTCTTAAACAAGTTAGCACGACCGGCTTTTGCCAGCTTGGTAAACAGTGGCCTGTAGTAATAATAGTAGGGCCCGTCTTTCGCCAGTGCGTAGCTGCGGGCACTCTCCTCAGTGTCAGCAACAAAAATACTTTTGGCCACCCGCCAATTGGCAGGGTCGGCGACCCGATTTCCAGCCACACAGCCCTCTTCATACTGTGGCCGGTGTGTCTTGACCCACTTGGGTTGCAGAAAGTTGGCCGAAATTGGATCCCAGCCCCGCGCCGCCGCCGCTGCGACCCCTTTGGAAAAGGGTGCGACTGCCGTCACTACGATAGGTGGGTGCGGTTTCTGATACGGTCTGGGGATCCGACCCTGCCCGATATCGGGTATCTGTGTACGATCAATGCCCACATTCCAGTACTCGCCCTTGATTTTGTATGGCGGCTCACTGGTCCAGATCTCAAGCACCTGATTAATGCACTCCAGAAACATCGCGTTACGGTCGCTGTCTAAATTTCCCATAGCTTCGGCATCAGAGGGCAAGCCGCCAGGGCTGATTCCCATCAAAATCGGCCTTTAGCCATGTTGTCGACCATAGCCACAAAAAAGCCGTCGACAATTCCCAGTTGATCGGCCAGGATTGCTAACTCTCGATCCTCCTGCAGCGTTTGCGAATAATCTCGCCCCACTGGGTGAATCGGCATTGTGAAAAAACCAACCTCATCGTGCTAATCAATACCTATTTAAGTACTCACGCCATATAAGCTCGGCACTGCACAGTAAACTGTGCGCAGGCAGTCAATACCACCTGATCCACTGTCCGCAATACTGGTTGGCGTTTAATTTCTGACGTGTATCAAGTACTGTCTTTTCGCGCCATTTTGAGATCTTCACTGAGTAACTCTGGATCGACTTCTTTGACCTCATCAGCATCGAAATTCAGCTCAACTTTGACCCCGTTGGGATCCAACAAAAACAGCTGATAGAGAGCCTGATCATCGACACGTCTTTTCTGAACAGCGACTGATTTTCTGCGCAAGTGCGCCAACGTTTCCGCGAGTCCTGTACAGCGGAATGCGATGTGATCGACAACTCCCGAGCCATGCACCGCTTCTGACTGTTGCCCGAGATAATTTTTTCGTGCATCCGACACATTATCTCCGCCGGTAGTCATGTGTACGACGTCATTGTCCCCGATATACAGCCATTTCACCGGGAAGCCAAAGTCTGGATGTGGTCCCTCTTCCAGACCCAGCACGTCACACCACCAGGCTGCCGTCTCCTCCAGGTTATCCGGTTGAATGAGAAAATGTTCAAGATGATGTAGGGGCATAGGTCCCTCGTTGATAGATTGACATTCTTCAATGACCTAAAACAGGCATCTGCGCGATCATCGTCTCCGCGTATGCAGCCATCGACCGTTATTCATTCACTGTGGAATTGTACCAGTCCAGAATTTCGCTACCGGTCATAAATAACACACCTTCAAATTTTCGTAGGTATTCAAAAATCATATCGTAGTACTTGATGCGGTGCGGCACGCCGGTGATGTAAGGGTGCGTCGATATGCACATGATCCGCGCGCTGTCACCACCCTCACGATAAAGGGTATCGAACTGATCTCGCGCGCGCTCAAAAATCTCCGGTGAACGGTGATGCTGAACAATATATATCGGGATGTCATTCAGCTCCAGGGTATAGGGCACCGCGACAAGACGACCATTTTTAACCTTCATCTCATAGGGCTGATCATCGTTACACCAGTCTGCGACATACTCGATACCCTCATCTGCAAGGATATCGGGCGTATCAAATGTCTCTGCCAGGCCCGGCCCCATCCAGCCGCGCAGTTTCTCGCCGGTAAATGCTTCGATGGTCTCGATTGTCCGCTTGATCACTGCACGCTCATCTGGCTCCTTGTTGATCACTCGTTGGATGTAGCCGTGGCCCAGCATTTCCCAACCTGAATCAAGACTCTCCTGTACCAACTGCGGGTAGCTCTGACAGACAGATGCGTTCAGGCTCACCGTGGCGCGAATACCATGTCGATCCAGCACTTGCTTTAAGCGCCAGAATCCAACCCGCAGGCCGTAGTCAAACCAGCCGAAGTTAGCAATATCCGGAGTAACACCTACACCCTGCGGGGTAGGCAGCACTGCACGCGCCATGGCCTCATTGATATCCCATTCTTCGACATTGATGACCGGCCAGATCGCAATGCGCGCATTACCCGGCAACTTTAATGGTGGTCGATGAAAGATAGGGGAGTAATCAGCTCTTGGATTAGTCATAGGTCCTCCTGTGACTGTTTGTACCAGGCTGGCTGCTACGTCCTATACGTCTCGACGTAAGACCGGTCATTTTTCGATATGAATATCCATCAGGACAGGTTCGCCACGCATGGCAATCTCATTCTCGATCAAAGTACCGCAGCCAGGACAGATAAATTGTCGAAATTCTGGTGTGTCATCGATGAATCGGCTGGGCTCTCCAATCAACAGATTCGACTTTGAGACCGCCTTGTCTATGCGGATACAGTGCTCCTTGTAGTTACTTCCCAGAAGCCCAACCTCTGTTTGACACTTGACACAACAGTAGACTTCGTGATCGATGTCGCCGCGCAGGTCAAGATTCTCCGTCACATGCATCACAATCTCACCGTTGCTACGCACTGGCGTTCCACTGTAACCCTGCAAACGGTGGTGACGCGTATCAGCCCGAAGTTTGCAGGTCGCATCCTGATTCACCTCCAGTGTGTCCGGGTCGACGATTACGCCATAGATCTCGCGGGCAGCTTCAACGGTGACTGCATTTTCTTCTATATCCACTTGGACACGCTCTGTATCCCGATCCAGTGGGTCGCCAAAACCACCCGCTGCACTGCAAACAACTGAATAGACATCTGCAGGCTGCTGTTGAAAATCTATCTGCCTTAACTGCAAAGTCACGTCCTCGCCCTTCAATTCTGAAATGTCATCAACCAACTGGCCGGCCTCAAAGCGTTCCCGTACATCCGAGTTACGCTTATATTTGTACTCATTGGTTGTACCTGGATAACCACCCATCATGCCTGTGCCAGTCGGTGTCGCGTTTCCGGATGACAACGTGTCCTGCGTAATCGATTCTGTGTTGTGCGGTATAAAGCAGCTCTCTGCAGACATTCCACCGCGGTATTTCCCGGCACCGCCGGAATCGGGCACTTCTTTCCGATACAGAAACAGCACTGGAAAATCCTGCTCCGTATGCTCGATGTTCGGCATTTTGCAGATCGGTGTACGGGCCTGACCTCCCGTAGAAATACCGTCTGCATGGGAGAATGCGCCGATCGCCCCGCCTATCGGATCCACGAGGATATAGCCGTAGCGCTCACCCCACTGATCGATTCCTCGAAAAATCGTGGCCGGCCACTGACTGGTACCGCCAATACAGATAATGTCCCGACGCATCTCGGGATCGCTGTAAATCATCTTTGACATCGCGTTATAGGTTGGATAAAGCGAAATCTCCATGGCCTGTACCGGCGCTGTTGATACGGACGCCGGATACCTGGCACAGGTAAAAGTACCCAGTGTTGGATCAAAATCTATGTGTCTGAGCGCACCGGCCGGAGCAAAATGCTGGTCCCAGCACAGAAGTTGATTTATCGCGACAATCTGTGAGCCCCGCCAGCCTGAATAGGTGGCATTCATAGCGCCGTCCTGAGGGGCTGTACCTTCGTTCTCAAAAACCAGTCTAGTACCTTTCTTTCGAATGGTCAGAATCACTCGGTAGGTCTGCCGATCGCCAGGGCGGCAACACTCCACGTAAGTTCGGTCCTGCCACACGCCATCGGGCAAACGTGCCATCTTTTCAAGATAGCTGGTCTCGCTGTCAGCGATGATCTTTTTCATCACGCCCTTGACCGTAGCCGAGCCGTAACGCTGAATCAAATCCAGTAAACGCTGGCGAGCTGAACTGTTGCCGACCATCTGCGCCCGGAAATCCAGAGCGACCATTTCGGGTTTTCGGGAGGACCGCAGGTAGACCTCTTCAATGTCCCGGCGGATCTCGAACCCTTCGATAATCTTGACTGGCGGCAGACAGATGCCCTCATCGAAAGAAGATTCCGCAGCCGGACAGAAACTACCAGGCGTGGCACCGCCGATATCGTACTGATGTAGACAGTTGGTGATCCAGGCAAACAGTTCGCCCTCCCAGAACACGGGACAAATCAACATCACATCCTGCTGATGGGGTGCACCTACCCA
>Ga0066383_10000994_pt1 | contig 10242 bp, 9 predicted proteins | sample Knorr_S23_td_Bot_FD_70950 | JGI IMG/M metagenome (GOLD analysis project Ga0066383, IMG submission 70950) | Marine microbial communities from Southern Atlantic Ocean transect - Knorr_S23_td_Bottom_ad_3770_LV_A | ecosystem: Environmental > Aquatic > Marine > Oceanic | place: Southern Atlantic...
CGTGGAGGAGGGAATGTCTCGGACGGTCGCCCGCTGCTGGCTGGCGGGCTCGAACCCCCACAGGTAGGAGGCCAGGGACCCGAACTCCCCGGCCAGGTCAAGGGCCCGTCCTGCGTTGTTGATCGTTGACTGGATCTTCCCCCGGTGTCGCACGATGCCGGCATCCCCCAGGAGGCGTTCGACGTCCGACGCGTCGAAGAGCGAGATCGCTGCCGGATCGAAGCCGGCGAACGCGGCCCGGAAGTTCTCCCGCTTGCGGAGGATGGTCAGCCACGACAGGCCGGCCTGGAACCCCTCCAGGCAGACCTTCTCGAAGAGGCGCATGTCGTCCACCACCGGACGTCCCCACTCGTGGTCGTGGTAGGCGACGTAGTCGTCATGTGTGCCGGGCCAGGGGCAACGGACGACGCCGTCGGTGCCGGTTCCCAGTTCGTCTCCCATGCCCCACCTTCTTTAGCCGGTTACCCGGGCTCGCCCGCTTCCATACCGGAGAAGGTCCGACAGTACGCTCCGCGCCGACCAGTCAGACCAGTAGCCACTACCCACGAAGGCCAACACCCAAGGCCGACCTCCGGAGGTCCAACCATGCTCGTCGTCGCCGGCACCATCAACCTCGACCCCGATCACCTCAATGAGATGCTGGCCGCCATCGTGCCGTTGATGGAGGCCACCCAGGCTGAGGAGGGCTGCATCGACTACGTGCTCAGCGCTGATCCGAAGGAACCCGGCACCATCCGCATCTTCGAGAAGTGGGCGTCGGACGAGGCCCTCGGTGCCCACATGAAGGCGCCCCACATGGGCGTGTTCCAGAAGGCCATCCGGGGCTGTGGCGTCACCGGGATGTCGGTGGACAAGTTCGAGATCGCCTCGGAGTCAAAGCTCGTCTGAGTCCAGCGGCGGCCGGTGCCGGACCCAGCCGATGGGTACGTCGGCCGGTGGGTGTGTCGGCCGGCGGGTGTGTCGGCCGGTGGGTACGTCGGCCGGATGCCTCAGGTCGCGTCCCGCAGGTTCCCGACCACGTCAGACCAGCGGCCCAGCATGTCGGGGTCCCGACGCCAGTGGTCCAGGGCGGTGTACGTCATCACCCGTAGGTTCGGGGCCATTCCCCGGTAGCGGTCGGCCAGAACGCCCCCCAGGTTCCCCCAGGTGGCGCTGACCGTGTAGTGGTCGAGCACGTCGTCGGTCACCAGGGCCACCATCGAGGCCATGTCTCCCGACCGCTGGAGCGAGTTCAGCTCACCCTGGAGGCCGTCGAAGCCATGGTGTTCCAGCACGGGCGCATAGTTGGGGGTCGAGCCGTAGAAGGCGATCGTGGCCCGGTTGCGTTCCCGCATCGCCTCGATCTCCTCGTCGTCGTCGCCCACGGCGATGATCACCGGGCAGACGAGGGTCACGTCGTCGAGCGTGCGCCCTTCCGAGGCGGCGCCTTCTGCGATCAGCGGGACCTGCACGTCGGACAGCCAGCCCGGCGAGTGCATCGGGTGTATGTGGACGCCGTCGCACACCGCGCCGGCCATCCGGCTCATCCACGGCAGGACCGCCGATATGTAGATGGGAGGGTCGTCCGCTTCGATGGGGCCCGGCGACCACATCCCGGGCAGCAGCGAGAAGGAGTAGTGGTCGCCGTCGAACGAGAGCTTCTCGGTGCCCCGGAAGGCCCTGAAGATGGCCTTCATCGCCAGCACGTACTCCCGCAGCCGTGGTCCGGGCGGTGCGTACTCGCTGCTGTAGCGGCGTTCCACATGCGCTTTCACCTGTGTGCCCAGTCCGACCACGAAGCGGCCGCCGGTGGCTTCGGCCAGCTCCCATGCCACCTCGGCGGTGACCATCGGACTCCGGGGGAAGGCCACGGCGATGGCCGTCCCCAGGCCCAGCCGCTCGGTGGCCAGTGCGGCGGCCGTGCATGACAGGTAGGCGGTACGGGAACCCTCGGTGAACCAGAGCGTCCCGAAGCCGGCCGCCTCGACGTTCGACGCCATGCCACCGACCTCCCTCAGCGGGAGCGGCGACGCCATCATGTCCAGTTGGAGGCCCATGGATGCCGACGGTAGTTCCACCCTTGATCGGGGTGCCCACCGCGGCGGTGTCGGGTTCCGGAGGTCCGGTGTAGGTTCGACGATATGGACCTCTCACTCGTAAAGAACTACACGGACGTGATCGACCTCGGGGCTGCTGCCCTCGGGGACCAGGACATGATCGTCCTCGGCGACGATCGCGTGTCGTGGAACGAGATGCAGCGTCGGGCCGGGCAGGTGGCCAACGCCCTGGTCGCCGACGGTGTCGGTTCCCAGGACCGGGTGGCCTTCATCGACAAGAACTCGGTCGAGTTCTTCGAGGTGGTCTTCGGCGCCGCCTACGTGAACGGGGTGACCGTTGCGGTGAACTGGCGGCTGGCTGCGCCTGAGATGGCCTACATCATCAACGACTCCCAGGCGAAGGTCCTGATCCTGCACGAGGAGTTCGCCGAGCACCTGGCGGCATTCGAGGCAGACCTCACCCACGTCACGCGGATCGTGGTGATCGGTTCGCACGGTTCACATGCCACCTACGACACCTGGCGGGATGGCCACGACGGCTCGTTCCAGCCGTTCGGATCGGCCGACGACGACGTTGCCGCCCAGCTCTACACCTCGGGGACCACGGGCCTCCCTAAGGGAGCCCAGCTCACCAACGACAACTTCCAGGCCCTCTTCGCCACCGTGGACTGGGACATGGACGAGGACTCCCGGAACCTCTGCGTCATGCCGCTCTTCCACATCGCCGGCAGCGGCTGGGCCCTGTTCGGGATGGCCAACGGAGCCGTGACGGTGATGATGCGGGAGTTCGATCCGGTGGCGGGGCTGCAGATCGTGGAGTCGGAGGGCTGCACGCATGCGATCTTCGTGCCGGCGATCCTCCAGTTCTTCCTCATGGTCCCGAGCGACGGCATCGACCTCTCGTCGATGCGCTACATCGCCTACGGGGCCTCGCCGATCACCGAGGACGTGCTCGTGAAGTCGATGGAGCAGTTCGGCTGCAGCTTCTTCCAGGTGTACGGGATGACCGAGACGTGCGGCGCCGGCACCACCCTGCCGCCCGAGGACCACGGGGAGGGGGCTGACCCCGGCCTGCTTCGCTCGGCCGGTAGGCCGATCCGTGGCATGGAGATGAAGATCGTGGATCCGGAGACCGGCGAGCCGGTGCCCGACGGCGAGGTCGGCGAGGTCTGGATGCGCCACGGCGGGATCATGAAGGGCTACTGGAACATGCCTGAGGAGACCGCCAAGGCCATGCCCGGGGATGGCTGGCTGCGCTCCGGCGACATCGCCTACATGGTGGACGGCTACCTCTACATCCACGACCGCGTGAAGGACATGATCATCTCGGGCGGCGAGAACGTCTACCCGGCGGAGATCGAGAACGCCCTCATGTCCCATGACGGGATCGCCGACCTGGCGGTCATCGGGGTGCCGGACGAGAAGTGGGGCGAGGTGGGCAAGGCCCTGGTGGTGCCCGTGCCCGACTCCGGCGTGACCGCGGACGAGATCCTGGCCTACGCCCGTGAGCGTCTGGCCGGGTTCAAGATCCCCAGGTCGGTCGACTTCGTGGAGGCGATTCCCCGGAACCCGTCCGGCAAGATCCTCAAGCGCGAGCTCCGCGAGCCCTACTGGGAGGGACACGACCGCCGGGTCGGCTGACCGGACTGGACCGCCAGTTCGATCCACCGGGTTGTGTCGGGGGCAGGGCCCGACCGGTGCGGCCTGTTCCGCCGGGATGGGCTGGCCCCGCTGCGATCAGCGACGCGGGCCCTCACTAGGGTCGCCGTCCATGGAACTCTCACTCTCAGGCAAGGTCGCCATCGTCACCGGTGGATCACGTGGAATCGGGCGTGGCATCGCCACCGCCATGGCTGCCGCCGGGGCGAAGGTGATGATCACCAGCCGCAACGAGGAGACCTGCGCGGCCACCGTGGAGGAACTGCGGGCCTCCACCGGCGGCGACCTCGCATACGTGGCCGGACACGTGGGAAAGACCGAGGACATGCAGCGGGTCCTGGACGCCACGTTGGAGGCCTTCGGCGCAATCGACGTGCTGGTCAACAACGCTGCCACCAACCCGTACGCCGGTCCGGTCATCGACATCGACATGCCCCGTTGGGAGAAGACCTTCGCCACCAACCTCACCACGCCACTGGTCTGGACCCAGGCCTGTTGGAACGCCTGGATGAAGGAACACGGCGGAGCGGTGATCAACGTCTCGTCGGTGGGGGCCTACGGGACCAACGCCATCCTGGGCGTCTACGACCTCACGAAGCGGGCACTCATCCACCTCACCGAGCAGCTGGCCGCCGAGATGGGTCCGAAGGTCCGGGTAAACGCAGTCTGTCCCGGCCTTATCCGTACGGACTTCGCCAGGGCCCTCTGGGAGGACGGCCGCGGTGACGCCATTGCCCAGAACCTTCCGATGAAGCGCCTGGGCGAGCCCGAGGACATCGCCAACACGGTCCTGTTCCTGGCCTCGGATGCGGCCAGTTGGCTGACCGGACACGCGGTGCTGGTCGATGGTGGCCAGCTCATCAACATCAGTTGAGGCGGTACGAGCTGCGGCGGTACGAGTTGGGCGCTGACAACAGGCCCGGGAGGGTTCGGTAGATGGCCCTGGAGCTGGTGATGGTGGGTACGGGGAGTCCCCTGCCCGATGCCAGCCGTGCCGGGCCGGCGCAGCTCGTCGGCGTGGACGGTCGCTGGTTCCTGTTCGATGCGGGCCGGGGCTGCCTGATGCGCCTCGCCGCGGCGGGGGTGGGGCCGGCACAGATCGAGCGCCTGTTCCTCACGCACCTCCACAGTGACCACGTCACCGACGTGAACGACGTCATCACGACCCGGTGGATCACAGGCTTTCCGCCGTTGCCCCTTCCGGTGGTGGGGCCGGCGGGTACGCAGCGCTTCGTGGACGACACGCTCCGGATGCTGGGGTCCGACATCGGCTGGCGGGTGGCCCACCACGAAGACCTGGTCACGGGCCCGGAGGTTCCCGTCACCGAGACGACCGATGTCGAGGGCGAGGTCGTGCTGGATGACGGCGTGCGGATCATCGCCACCCCCACGGACCACAGGCCGGTGCATCCGACGGTGGCCTACCGGGTGGAGGCCGACGGGTGTTCGGTGGTGCTGGCAGGCGACACGGTGCCGTGTGGTGGACTGGACCTGCTGTGCGCCGGGGCTGACGTATACGTGCAGACTGTGGTGCGCGACGACCTAATCCGGAACAGTCCCCTGAAGCGACTCCAGGACGTCCTCGACTACCACTCGTCGGTGGCCGATGCGGCCCGGACCGCCACCAGGGCCGGCGTCGGAACCCTCGTCCTGAACCACTGCGTGCCGGCCCCGGGACCAGATCCCGACGGGCCCAACGGTCGCAACGCCTGGTTGGCGATGGCCGCCGAGCACTTCGACGGAGAGATCCTGCTGCCCGACGACCTGGATCGGATCAGCGTCGGGACCTGATGCCCGGGCGTCCGGGACGGTGGTCGATCCCCGTCCGCCGACTCAGCCCGCGCTCAGAACTCGAGTTGGGCGGCGACCGCCTGGGCGGCGTCGATGAACTCCTCGACCATGTCGATGACAACCTGTCCGGCACCCTTCGAGCGGTTCATGTCGCCGACGATCTGTCCCACGAAGTAGGTGGCGAGGTCCTCGGCGCCGGAACCCTCGTGGTGGGCGGCACGGTTGATGCGGTCCAGCGCCGAACTGGTGAAGAGGTTCTGGAGCGGCATACCGAGCGGATCGGGGGTATCGGAGCGGTCCCATTCGTCGGTCCAGGCGCTGCGGAGCATCCGTGCCGGCTTTCCGGTGATCGACCGGGAACGCAGCGTGTCCGTCGAGGTGGCGGTCAGCATCTTCGCCTTCACGACCGGATGGGTCTCAGCCTCATCGGTGGTGAGCCACACCGAGCCGCACCACACGCCAGCGGCACCCAGGGCCATGGCAGCGGCCATCTGGCGTCCCCGGCCTATTCCGCCTGCTCCCAGGACCGGGACCGGGTGGACGGCATCGACCACCTCGGGTAGCAGGACCATGGAGCCGATCTGACCTGTGTGGCCACCGCCCTCCGTGCCCTGGGCGATGATTATGTCGACACCTGCGGCCACGTTGCGCTCGGCGTGGACCGTGGTCCCGGCGAGGGCTGCGACCTTCACACCGGCCTCCCTGCACCGTTGGATCATCTCGGCCGGAGGCGGCCCGAGTGCGTTGACCAGGAGCGATGGACGGTGTGCCAGGGCGATGTCCATCTGGTGGCTGGCCCGGTTGGCTGAGAACGGCGCATCACCGGTTTGGTCTGCCCACCCGCTGGCGTCGGGGTTCTCCGGTACCCCGTAACGCTCCAGGAGTTCGTCCAGGAAGTCCTGGTGGATGCCGGGAACCGCCGCCAGCAGGTCGGCCACCTGCAGGCCGCCCTCCTCGGATCCTGAATACCGGGCGGGGACGATCAGGTCGACGCCGTACGGCCGGTCTCCGATCTCGTCCTCGATCCACGCCAGGTCCGTCTCGAGCGCCTTGTTGCTGTGGGCGACCGCGCCGAGCACCCCCATGCCCCCCGCCTTGGAGACTGCGGCGATGACGTCGCGGCAGTGGCTGAAGGCCACGATCGGGAACTCGATGTCGAACATCTCGGTGATCGGCGTCTTCATGGGTTGGTCCTGTTCATCGCGTGGGTCGGGTCCATGGGTTGGTCGTGTTCAGACGGATACGAGGCCGTCGGGGTCCAGCTCGACTTCTCGGCCCACGAACTCCTCGACGACCATTGCGTCAAGCGTGGCAGGGTCGGTGGTGCCACCCCACACCCGGGAACCCGAGGTCGTGAGCATTGAAACCAGGGCGCGTGTGGGGCTGCCCTCGCGGTCATGCGAGACGGAGTACCCGTCAATGGTGGCTCGACCTGCGAAGTCCGGATCCGGGGTCCTGCTGGGGGTGGCTGCGAGGTCCACCTCGGCGGTCGCCGTCCTGTAGCCGGCGGCCGGTGGCTCTGTGCCGTAGAGGCCGAAGGCGTGCTTGCCCAGGTAGCCGCCGTTGCCGTAGACGAGCCCCGTGCCCGGCTTCTCCCTGAGCCTCCCCACCATGGCTGCCAGGGACTGGCCGACGGAGTTGCTGTGGGGCGCGCCGGCGAAGGTGAGGCCCCCGGTGACGGTGAGGGGCCGGTCCGATGGGCCGTCCAGGTCCAGGCCCAGCTCCAGGGCACAGACCTGCACGGAGGCGGGGAAGCAGGCGTAGATGTCCAGGTGGTCGACCTCGTCCAGGTCGGTCCCGGCCAGCTCGAACGCCAGGCTCCCGGCGGCACGGGCGGCGGGCGACCGGTGGAGGTCGTGGCGGGCTCCCGGCGATGCTTCGTCGTCCGCCTTCGTCCCGACCAGGGGGAACACCCAGCGGTCCCGGGGTACGCCCAGGGCCGCAGCCCTGGCGGCCGAGACGATCAGCACGGCGGAGGCCTGGTCGACGTTGTTGTTGGCCATCATCGCCTTCGTGTACGGCGCTGCGACCATCCGGTTGTCCCGGGACGGCGTGGTGATCTCCGTCGCGGTCATGGGTGTCCGGACAGCGGCGTGTGGATTCTCCACGGCCACGGTATTGAACCCGGCCCAGAGGGCGCCGATCCGGTTCCGGTGCTCGGCTACGGACTCGCCCCGGGAGTGTCGTATGGCGGTCTCGAACAGCGGGTAGACCACGCCGGGTTCCACCACGCCACGCCCCATCTCGTGTTCGGTGGCCATGTCGAGGGCGCCCTCGTAGCGCTCGGCGGGGTCCAGGTCCGCGTCGGCGTCGCGTCTCACCTCGACGCCCAGATGCCGTGCCCTTCGCCGGGACCGGAACGCCTCGCCGCCGACCATGGCGGCGGCCTCCAGGTGACCGGCGGCGATGCTCGACGCCAGGCGGTCCAGCAGGCGTTGCGGGGACGTGCCCGAGAGGCCGGTCAGGAGCGTTGCGGCGGCGTCGGCCCCGACGGCCGTCGCCACCTGTCGGCCCGGGTCCCGGTATCGCCACATGCCACCGACCGCAGCCACGAGGTCCAGCCCGGCGAGGGCGGCCGGCGCTCCGGCGTCGATGGCGGCGCTGCGCAGCGCATCGGTCATGAGCTCCACGGGTGTCCGGGCGACCTCCGGGTCGCCCACCCGGTCGGTTACCTGGGCTACGCCGATGATCACCGGGGTGCTGGGGTCGAGGGTCACCGGGCCATCATCGCCCCCGCGGTGGCGACCGACCGAACCGGGTCGCCTATCGTCGCACCGCGGAGCCCCGGATCGTCTGGTTTCGTGGCTTCGGGTGGAGCGTGCCACCCGAGGGCGGTGTCGGCTGGTGGAGCTGGGTTGTAGGGAGACGGTAGTGAACGACCGGGAGATGCTGATGGGCGACTGGGGACGGGATACCACTACGGACGAGGTGCTGGCAGGGGTGGACCTGTCAGGTCGCCGGATGCTGGTCACCGGAGCCTCCGGTGGGCTGGGCGAGGAGACGGCGCGTGCGTTGGCTGCTGCCGGTGCGTCCGTGGTCATGGCAGCCAGGAGCCCGGAGAAGACCGGGGCGGCCGCGTCACGGATCAGGGACAGGCATCCCGATGCCGACCTGGAGGTCCGTGATCTGGACCTGGCTTCGCTGGCCTCGGTGAGGGCCTTCGCCGAGGGGTTCCTGGGAGACCACCGTGACCTCCATGTGCTCGTCAACAACGCCGGGATCATGTGCACCCCACTGGGCACCACGGCCGACGGCTTCGAGCAGCAGTTCGGCGTCAACCACCTCGGCCACTTCCTGCTCACCGGCCTCCTCCTGCCGGCACTCAGCGCGGCTGCGCCGTCGAGGGTCGTGTGCCTCTCGTCGGGAGCCCACGGGATCTGCGGTATCGACCTGGACGACCTCATGTTCGAGCGCCGCGACTACGAGGGCTGGGCCGCATACGGCCAGTCCAAGTCGGCCAACGCCCTGTTCGCCCGCGAGTTGGACCGCAGGGTCGGCGGGCGTGGCGTGCGGGCCCTCGCCGTCCACCCGGGCGTGATCATGACCGGGTTGAGCAGGCACCTTGACGAGGCGGCCTACGAACGGCTCAAGGAACGCCGCAGGGCCCAGATATCGGCAGCGGTGGACACCTCCGGGATGACGCCGAAATCGGTGGAGGCCGGGGCGGCCACCAGCGTGTGGGCGGCTACCGCTCCCGAGTTGGACTCACACGGTGGCGCCTACCTCGGCGACTGCCAGCTGGGGGTACCCGAGGGCGAGCCGGGTAGCGGCCCGGGTGGTCGTGGGATCTCACCGTGGATCCTGGACGACGACACGGCAGCAGCCCTGTGGGCCGCCAGCGAGGACCTGGTCGGGTTCCCCTGGGGGGCCTGAAGTCGGCACATGGGGCCGGATGCCTGCATCTGAGGGCCTGAAGTCGGCATCTCGGTCGTCGCCAGGATGCCGTGTCGGCGACCTTGCCTAGACTCGGGCCGTGGCATACGAGACGCCGGAATTCCATCCGGCCTTCGAGGAATACTGCGAGACGATCTTCGAACTTGACGAGGACGATCTCGACGTCATCCAGGCCCGGATCGCGGATCGGCTCGAGGTGAGCCGGCCGGCGGTGTCAGAAATGGTCAAGCGCCTCGAGAAGGAGGGCCTGGTCACCAGTGACGACCACGTGATCCTCCTCACCGATGATGGGCGGACCCTGGCCACCTCGGTGGTGCGTCGACACCGCTTGGCCGAGCGGTTCCTGACGGACGTCCTGGGCCTCTCGTGGACCGAGGCGCACCATGAGGCCGGCAGGTGGGAGCACGTGATCTCACCGGCGGTGGAGGTGGCGCTGGACCGCCTGCTGGGCCAGCCGACGACCTGCCCTCACGGAAACCCGATTCCCGGGAGTTCCTACAGCGAGCCGGACACCCGTCACCTGAGCGATGTCAGGGTGGGCGAGTCGTTCACGGTGAGTCGGATTCCGGAGGAGTTGGAGTTCACCGACGGCCTGCTGGAATTCCTCGAGAAGTCGAGCCTGAAGCCCGGCGAGACCGGTTCGGTGACAGCAGCAGCCGATGGCACGGTCACGATCCAGATAGGCGGTCATTCCGTGGCCGTCGATCCATTCGCAGCTGATCGGATCCTCGTCACCACCCGCTGATCCCCGGACGACCCACCGGATCCACGTCGCTCGATGGTCGGCGGAGCGATGTCGGTGTAGATCGTGGGTGGTCGGTCGGTTTCAGCGAAGGTGCTCGCTCTGGCGCACCACCAGAAG
>Ga0066383_10001000_pt1 | contig 10229 bp, 8 predicted proteins | sample Knorr_S23_td_Bot_FD_70950 | JGI IMG/M metagenome (GOLD analysis project Ga0066383, IMG submission 70950) | Marine microbial communities from Southern Atlantic Ocean transect - Knorr_S23_td_Bottom_ad_3770_LV_A | ecosystem: Environmental > Aquatic > Marine > Oceanic | place: Southern Atlantic...
TTGACGAGCTCGCTATGGAGGTGGCGGAGGTGGAGCAGAAGGCGTTGGCTGATCCCGGCAAGGAGACGCTCAACACGATTTTGCAGATCAAGAAGGAAGTGCTGCAACTGCGGCAGATCATCGGGCCGCAAAAGGAAGTGCTGAGCCGGTTTGTCTGCGGCGAGTTCAAGCTCATTCGATCCCACCTGATACCGTACTATCGTGATGTTTATGACGGGCTTTACAATATCGGCGAGTTGGCGGCGCGGTATGCAGAGTCTCTGACAGGTGTGCTGCAGGTTTACCTCAATATGTCGTCGAACAAGACCGGCGAAATCGTAAAGTTGTTGACGGTATTCACCGTGATAACGACGCCGATGATGTTGGTGGGCACCTGGTACGGGATGAATTTTCAAGACAACATGCCTGTGATTGCATCGGGCAAAACCGGGTACTTTGTGGCTTTGGCGGTGACAGGTGTGTCCACGCTGGCGACCATTGTGTATTTCAAAATCAAAAAGTGGCTCTAAGCCGCATGCCCTCGACCAAGTCCAGTTTTATTGAAAAAGTTCTCGGACGCATTGACGTCTTGAACCCGGAGAACTTGCAGTCGTTTGTCGAGCGGCTTGCCCGGGACCGGTCGTTTCTGGAAACGCTGTTCAACACGATCGAGGACGGTGTACTCGTCGCCGACCGGGAAGGGAAGGTCACTTACCTTAACGCCGCTGCGAGTCAGTTGACCGGCTTTGAGGAGGATGCGGCGATGGATCAGCCCGTGACGCGACTGCTCCCCGAGCTCGACTGGGCCTCCCTGCAGGCGGCGGATCACGAAGGCGGCCGGAGTGTCATGCGGCGGGAGTTCGAGCTGGATTATCCCCGGAAACGCTTCATCCGGCTTTACGCCGCGCCGCTCGATGGCGAGGCCAAGGGCAGCACCGGCATGGCGCTGATTCTGCACGACGCCACCGAGGCGCGGGAGCAAACCCACGAGGCGATCGAGAGCGAGCGTATCCAGGCCCTGACCCTGCTGGCGGCCAGCGTGGCGCACGAGCTTGGCAACCCGCTGAACGCCCTGAGCATTCATCTGCAGTTGATGGAGCGCGAAATCCGCAAGCTTGGCCAACCGGCGGTGGGCGTCGAGGGCGGCTTGGCCAAGCGCGAGGGCGACCCCGACGAAGTGAGCGACATCGCGGCCAAACTGGAAAAATACATCGGCGTGGCCAAGGGCGAGGTCAACCGGCTCGACTACATCGTGACCCAGTTTTTGCAGGCCATCCGCCCGGGCAAGCCGAAGCTTAAAAAAAGCTCACTCAACGACACGATCGAGGAGACGATCGAGCTGCTGCGCCCGGAGTTCGACAACCGAGGCCAGGCGATCAAGCTGGAGTTCGCGAAGTCGCTGCCCTTGGCAGTGTTTGACGCCGCGCAGATCAAGCAATCGCTGATCAACCTGATGAAAAACTCGATGCACGCGATGAGCACCGGCGGCGAGTTGGTCATCAAGACCGGCGAAGCCGGCGGCGGAGTCTGGGTGAGCCTGACCGATACCGGCGGCGGGATTCCGCAGGAACAGATCAAGAGGATTTTTGAGCCGTACTACACGACGAAGGAAAAAGGCTCCGGGCTTGGCCTGATGATTGTGCAGCGAATCGTGCGCGACCACGACGGGCGGCTGGAGCTTGTGAGCCACGGCGGCAAGGGGACGACCTTCCGGATTTGGCTGCCGCAGGAGGAGCGCCGGCAGCACCTGCTCGAGACGGCAGCCAACGAGGCATGAATCCGAACCTGCTCATTGTTGACGACGAGAAGCCGACCCGCGACGGACTGCGGGCCGCGCTGGAGGATCGTTACGAGGTGTACGTGGCCGAGGATGCCGCCTCGGCGGCGAACCTGCTCGAGGCGGAGTCGTTCGAGGTGTTGCTGACTGACTTTCGGCTGCCGAACAACGAGGACGGGATGAAGCTGATCGCCCGAGCCAAGTCGCTGGCCAAGCCGCCGATCTGCATCCTGATGACCGCCTACGGCTCGGAGGAGCTGGCGGTCGAGGCGCTCAAGCAGGGTGCTGACGACTACTTGGCCAAGGGGCGGATGCAGATTGACGAGCTCGAGACCCGCATCGCCCGCGCGCTCAAGCTGCGCACCCTCGAGAGCGAAAACAAGACGCTCAAGCAGCAACTCAACAAAAAGTTCGGGCTCGAGAACATCATCGGCGAGTCGGAGCCGATGCAAAAGGTGATGGACATCGTTCGGCAGGTGGCGCCGTCGCGGGCGACTGTCTTGATCCAAGGCGAGAGCGGCACCGGCAAGGAGCTTTTAGCCAAGGCGATCCACCAGCTTAGCCCGCGCTCGAGGCGTCCGATGGTCACTGTGCACTGCGCTGCGCTGTCGCCGACGCTGCTTGAGAGCGAGTTGTTCGGCCACGAGAAGGGGGCATACACCGGCGCGCACGAGCGTCGCGTCGGGCGGTTCGAGCAGGCCGAGGGCGGCACGTTGTTCCTCGACGAGATCGGCGATATCGACGAGACGACGCAGGTCAAGTTGCTGCGGTTTCTCGGCGAGCGCACCTTCGAGCGGGTCGGCGGCAACAAGACGTTGACGGCGGACGTGCGAGTCGTCGCGGCGACGAACAAAAACCTGAAGGAGATGGTCGGCAACGGCGAGTTTCGCGAGGACCTCTATTTTCGGTTGAACGTGGTGGAACTTTGGGCGCCGCCCCTGCGTGAGCGCGCGTCGGACATCCCGATGTTGGCGCTGAGTTTTCTGCGCGAGTTCGCCGAGGAGAACGCCAAGCCGGTGAGCGACTTCACCGCCGAGGCGCTGGAGGCGATCATCCGTTACGCCTGGCCGGGGAACGTGCGGGAGTTGCGCACCGCCGTGGAGCACGCCGTGGTCCTGGGCAGGGGCGACATGATCGAGTTGGCCGGCCTCCCGCAGTCGGTGCAAAGCCGTGGCGTCATCCAACACGAAAAACAATTGACCCAACCGCTCGTCGACAAGGGCGTGACGCTGGAGGAGGCGGAGAAGCAGTTGATCATCCGCACGCTCAAGGAATGCCGCGGCAACCGGACGACGGCGGCCCGGAAAATCGGCATCAGCCGGCGGACGCTTCATCGCAAGCTCAACCGCTACGGCTTGGAGGGAATTTGAACGCGACGGGGCATCAGCGCATCCAAGGGTGACCAAGCGTCGGCGTAACAACGGATGATCCGGGTTCAGGAAATCATACACAGCCTCGAGGAGGGCAAATGGGCCAAGCGCATTCGTGGCTTGGTTTTGCTGTTGCTGATCGGGAGCCTGGGGCTGGTTTACTACCTTAACCTCACGCGCAACTTCACCGCACCCGAGGCGATGGACGCCGCGCAACTGGCCCGCAACATCGCCGAGGGACGCGGCTACACCACGCAGTTCATCCGGCCGCTGAGCCTCGATATTTTGCGGCAGCAAGGCGCTGTCTCCGATGTGGAGCTTCGCAGTAAATTCCCCGACATCACCAACCCGCCGGTGTACCCGATGCTGTTGGCCGGGTTGATGAAAGTGTTGCCGTTTGAGTTTGAAATCGATCTCCAAAAGGCAAACGAGTTTAAGCGATATCAACCGGAATTTCTCATCTGGCTGCTAAATCAGGCGTTGTTTTTTGTGGCGCTGATTCAAGTCTTCCGGCTGGGCGAAAAGCTGTTCGACCCGTCGGTGGCCTGGTGTTCGGCACTGGTGTTTTTAGGGACGGAACTTTACTGGAAGTTCAGCACCTCCGGCCTCCCGACGATGCTGCTGCTGGTGCTGTTTCTGGCCTTGGCCAAGACGCTCGTGAGGCTGGAGGAGCGGGGGAATGACGTGGTGCCGCGAGGCGGCGGCTGGTTTACCGGGATGGCGCTTTGGGCCGGCGCGCTGGCTGGCTTGGGCGGGTTGACCCGTTACGGCTTTGCCTGGGTGATCCTGCCGGTGTTGGTTTATCTCGGCTGGTTTATGGGCCGGCATCGGGGCCGGACGGTGGCGATGGCGCTGCTTGGGTTTCTGCTCGTGATGTCGCCCTGGCTGGTGCGGAACGCGCAACTGAGCGGCAACCTGTTCGGCACGGCCGGCTTGGCCCTGTACTCGCAGACAGATACCTTCCCCGAAGACACGCTCGAGCGAACCTTGTTTTACGAGCCAAGCGATGCACCGGTGAACGGTCGGGATGAAATCAAGGTTAAGGTGGCGGATCATGTCGGGTTGTTGGACATCGCGAACAAGCTGAAACGCAACCTCCGCCATCTGCTGGTTCATGAGTTGCCGCAATTTTCCGGCAGTTGGTTCGCGGTGGTTTGCCTCGTCGGCTTGGTCGTGCCGTTTCGGAACCGCTCGCTGCGTCGGCTGCGGGTTTTTTTGTTGATGACACTCGCGGTATTTGCGCTAGGCCAAGCGCTTGGCCGCACACACCTCTCGGCAGCCAACGGCACGCTGGGTGAGTTGTTGGCGAGGTCGCTTGGCCAAGGCGCCCCGGTGACGGCTGCGTCGGGCGTGAATGGCGAAAACCTTTTGGCCATTCTTGGGCCGGTCTCTTTCCTGTTTGGGGCGGGGTTGTTTTTCTCGCTGTTGGATCAGTGGAGAGTGGGCCTGCCGGAAATGCGCTTGGCTGCATCCACCGGGATGGTCGTGGCCGCTTCGCTTCCGATGGCCTTGAGCTTCCTGCTGCCGCATCCGCATCCCGTGGCCGATCCGCCGTATCACCCGCCACGCGTGAAACACATTATTTCGCTGCCCGGGAGCACCATCAGCGCCGGGGACTTGTTGATGAGCGACATCCCATGGGCCGTGGCGTGGTACGGCGATCGGGATTGCTTATGGCTGACACGCAGCGTCCAGCCGGATTTTTACTCGCTCAATGACCAGTTTCGGCCTGTCAGAGCCCTTTATTTTACAGAAGCCACCACCGATCAACGGTATGTGAGCCGGGTGTTTTCCCCGATTGAGTCGAATTGGGAGCGATTTGTGTTGGCCATGCAACTTGAGGGGGATTTACCCGATGAATTCCCGTTGCAGGGGGTTTTGAACGATTTCTCGCCCGGTCAATGGCTGCTTTTTGCTGACCCGATAGAACAGCCATAGGTGCTTGATGGCGACAAGGTTGAGACAATGAAAAAAATCAAAAAACTTTAACAATTGGGGTTGACAGGGCCGGATGAGCATCGACAATGCCCCTCCATTCAGCCCTGCTGACCGTTCGGGATGTTGAGTGTGAGTTTTCAAATAAGATTATGAACAGAAAAATTGTTACCTTGGGAGTCGCCGCGTTCAGCGCAGCCGGATTGCAGGCTGCTGACGCCGGTAAAGTCTGGGAAGTGACGGCTTCGCTGCGAGGCTTTTACGACGACAACTACACGACCTCGCCTGAGGCGCTCGCCGAGGAGAGTTGGGGCATCGAGGTCAGCCCCGGTTTCAACCTCACCATTGGGGAGGGAACGGACCTGGAGTTCAGCGCCGGGTACGCGTTCGGCATGCGGTACTACGAAGACCGGGAAAGCGACAATGAGGACTACGGCCACGAGTTGGGCATCAGCCTCAACAAGGCGTTCTCCGACACCTCGCTTTTGCAATTGTCGGATAGTTTTGTGATTGCCCAGGAACCTGAAATACTGAACGGGGGCACCCCGCTGCGTACCGAGGGTGACAACCTGCGCAACACGATTTCAGCCAGTTACCGTCAGGTTCTTGCAGGGAACATTTTGGGGGAACTCGGATACGGAAACTCCATCTTTGATTATGAGGAGGCGTATCACTCTGCGCTGCTCGATAGATCCCACAACCAAGTGAACCTTGATGTGATTTACGACATGGGGCAGACTGAATACTTCGTAGGTTACAAGTTTGCTTCGACCGATTTTGACGGTGGCGAGTTGAAGGTGCCCGGTTTGGATTTCAAGTCGGATGCCCGCGATAACGACTCCCATTATGGGTATGTTGGCGTTCGCCACCAACTGAACAAGGAGTTTGTCGCCAGCGCCCAGGTGGGTGCCCAGTACGTCGACTATTATAATTTCGACTTGATGCCCGGTTTGATACCGGAGGATGAGACCAGTCCGTATGTGAGTGCTGTCATGGAATGGGGGTATGCCGAGGGGAGTCAATTGGTGGCGGGGCTAAGTTTGGCGCGCGGTGCCACCGACTTGCAGGCTGCTGATCAGGAAATCAGCGCAGTCTATGCCCAGTTCCTCCACAAAGTCACAGCCAAAGTTCATGGGACTTTGACCGCTCGATATCAGGATTCGGAGATTAGCGGAGGTGGTGTGAAAGTGGACGGCAAGGAGGAGTCCCTACTGTTGTTGGGAGCCAGCCTCACCTACGCCATCGCCGACAACATCTGGGCCGAGTTGGCCTACAACTACGACGAGCTCGACTCGGACATCCCGCACCGTAGTTTCGAGCGGAACTACATGTCCATCGGCATCGGCACGAGTTATTGATTTCCTCGAACTAAAACTTTTCTTGGGAGGCCAGAAGTGCTTATCTGGCCTCCCTTTTTTTTTAGGTTGTAGAAAATGGATAAAACCCCAAGTACAGATCAGTCCTCCGACAAGCTCCATATTCTGGATTATTGGCGGATCATTCGCGTTCGGTTCGTAACCATCCTGCTCGTCTTTTTGCTCACCGCCGTGACGACCACTGTGGTGACACTCTTCCTGCCCAAGACCTACATGAGCCTCTCCCGGATATCCATCGAGAAGGATACATCGGATATTGCACCGTTGCTTGGCATGCAATCTGGGCCAACGGCATTCGACCCTTACTTCATCCAGACCGAGTTCGAGAAAATTCAGTCACAAAAGGTCCTGGACAAGGTGGTTGCCAAGTGCAATTTGACTGAAGATTGGAAACGCCTCAACGGCGGCAATCTGTTGTCTACCATCGAGGCCCGGAAAATCCTCAAAAAAGCGATAGATATTCGCCAGTTCCGGAACACCAGCATCATTGAGCTTCGGGCGTATGATCGGATACCGAGGAAGGCTCAAGAAATTGCCCAAGCCCTTGCAATGGTATACCAAAACCACAGGAAGGATGCCCAGACCGCACGTGTGAAAGAGGGAATCAAGGCGCTCGAAGGCAGGAAGGAAGAAACCGACAAACAGATTTTAGTCATGCAGGCCAACGTGGATAAACTGCGGACAGACTTGAACATATCCGATGCGGCCGGCGAGGATAGCTACTCCATCATCGAGCCGGAAATCGTGCGTCGTTATGAATCCGAGTTGATCGACGTGAAGGGGATTCACACGACGATGTCCACTTTGCTTGATGGACTCAAGGCGCTATCCGCCGAGGAGTTGCGTGCCTCCATACTGACTGCGCACCCGGATCCCCAGTTGGATGTTCTGATTCGCGAATTGCACACCGGCCAGCAAACGTTGGCCAATCTTAGCATCGACCTTGGGGAGGAGCACCCGAGAATCAAAGGGTTGAAAAAGGTGGTGGTCACGCTCGAGGAGCAGATAGATAACCGGATTCAGGGCATCCTTGCGGGACTGGGATTGCGGGTCAATTCTTCCCAGGCTCAGGTGGAGCAATTGCAGCGGGATGTCAATGCTGCAATACAACGGGAATCCGCCATGCGAAAGACAGGCCGGGAATACTTCGACGCCAAGCGGGAACTCTCCAACACCACGCGCATCCGTGACACCATTTTGTTCCGGATCATGCAGGAGGAAGTGGACTTGGCGTTGCCCAAGGAATCCACCGTGGAAATCACCGACGATGCGGACAGGCCCATGACGGCAATTCGACCGAATGTACCCCTGAACATCGCGCTGGGAGTTGTGGTCGGCCTGATTCTGGGTGTGGGGTTGGCATTCTTTATCGAGTATCTCGACACCAGCGTGAAGACCATTGACGACGTTGAGCGCGCCCTTGGGGCGGCCGTCCTCGGTGTCATCCCTCAAAACGTCGGATCCCTCCTGGACGAAGGGGACGAAAGCCCCCACGCGGAGGCGTACCGGGTGCTGCGCACCAACATTCTTTTTGCTGGGCGCAAGGACGAGAGCCAAACCACGTTCAGCGTGGTGAGTGGCGGTGCGGGCGAGGGCAAGACAACGACCATGTTCAATCTCGCAGTGGTCTTTGCGCAGATGGGGGATAGAATTCTGATTGTGGATTCCGACCTGCGTCGGCCCTCGATGCACCGTTACCTCAAGGTGTCCAACAACATTGGCCTGACCAACTACCTGCTGGGACAGGCCACCATCGACGAGGTCATCCAGACCACGGAAATACCGTCGCTCCATTTCATCCCCAGCGGCAAGCTGCCCAGCAGTTCCATGGGCATCCTTAGTTCGGCCAAGATGAAGGAGTTCGTGGCCGAAATGAAGAGCCGGTACGACTACGTGTTTTTGGACGCTCCACCCATCATGGGAGTGAGTGATGCCACGGTTCTGGCCAGCATGGTGGACATGTGTGTGCTGGTGGTGCAGTACCGCAAATACCCGCAAATGATGACCCAGCGGGCCAAGGAAATGGTGACCAAGGTTGGAGGCGAACTTGTGGGTGTCGTTCTCAACAACATCAATATTTCCCAGGATTCCTACTACTACTATTACAGCGGTTATTATTACGATTACTATTACAAGAGCCGTGAAAAGGAGGAGTCCGCCGAGGATGATGCCAGGAGCAGGAAGGAAACCAAGCTTCTGGCGAGTGCCAAAACCGGCGGGGAGGATGAGAAGCCCAAGTACTGATTGGGCGGGAGAACTCAGTTCGAGGGTTAATATAAAATGGGTTTTGTTGATAGCTTGATGAAATATGTTTGCAGAGGTTTATTGGTTGCGACCGTGCTGATGGCCGCCGGTTGCGAGACAACACGCCCACGGCCCGTGAATCCGGTCGCCGGGACGAATGACGTGCCGCTTACCGTCAACTCCACGGATAGCCTTGAGCCCGGAAATCAAATCACCATCACTTTCAGCGGCCTGAGTACGATCCCGATTCCCTACAGTTGCCGCATCCGTGAGGATGGCACCATCAGTCCGCCATACCTGAAAGCACTCATCATTGCCGCCGGGAAAACAATCGGTGAACTCGAGCGGGAACTCGAGAAGGAGTACGTGCCCGGCATCTACAAGACCATCAACGTTACCATCAGGACAGCCGACCGGTTCTTTTACGTGGGAGGGGAGGTTCGGCAGCCCAGTCGCCAGATTTTCATCGGTCGGATTACGGTTACCCAGGCGATTCAATCCGCGGGCGACTTCACCGATTTCGCGGATCAACGGGAGGTGCGAGTGATACGGGCCACCGGCAAAGTGGACATCATCGACTGCAAGGCGGCTCTGGATGACCCAACAAGGGATCTGCCCGTTTATCCGGGTGATAACATCGTCGTGGGACGAAGGCTTTTTTGAAGATTCGACTTGAGAGAGTTGACGGCACCGCGGCGGGCGACCCAATAGAGGCCCGCCGTTTTCCTTTTACGCTTGGCCAAGCGAAGAGTTGCGATCTCCAGATCGTAGCCAAGGGCGTTTGGGACACACACCTGATACTGGACAATGCCGGCGAAAAAGGGATTACAGCTACCCCCTGCTCCGACGCATTGATTATCATCAACGGCGTCTCCCAAGGCAAAACTGTTCGATTGAAACACGGCGACCTAGTAGGACTGGGCGCGGCCAAGCTCCGATTCTGGCTCGCGCCGCTTGGCCAAGCCGACCGCTCAGCGTCTGAAGCCTTGATTTGGGTCGCCTTGCTCCTGCTGGGCCTGGGTCAGGTGGCAGCGATTGCCTGGCTCCTGAGATAAAACTTCCAAGCCTTTGGCTTCCATTGGGTTAAGCCTAATTAAATAATGAACAAACGGCGGCGTTACACTAAAAAACGAATAGTCGATTGACAGGTGAATTTAACTGTGAAACAATTAAGGGCTGTCCTGCGTATCCTGCAGGACTTCTTCTTGAGGCATGAGGTGGAGTGCGTCTTCACCTGATCGAGATTAACGGAATGGCAAAAGCACAAACCAAAAAAAACGTAGTCAAAAAAACAGCCACAAAAAAGGCACCGGCCAAAAAGGCCAAAAAACCCGCGCAATCCAAGGTGACTGGCGCGAAGAAAAAAACAGTCGCCAAAAAAACAGCAAAACCACCGGCCAAAAAACCGGTCAGCAAGGTAGTCAAAAAACCGGCAGCCAAAAAGGCATCGCCAAAAAAAACCGCTGTAAAAGCGACCACAAAAAAGAAGGCACCGGCCAAGAAAGCAGTAGCCAAAAAGGCTCCCGCCAAGAAACCGGTGGCCAAAAA
>Ga0066383_10001003_pt1 | contig 10225 bp, 9 predicted proteins | sample Knorr_S23_td_Bot_FD_70950 | JGI IMG/M metagenome (GOLD analysis project Ga0066383, IMG submission 70950) | Marine microbial communities from Southern Atlantic Ocean transect - Knorr_S23_td_Bottom_ad_3770_LV_A | ecosystem: Environmental > Aquatic > Marine > Oceanic | place: Southern Atlantic...
TGAACTTCGAATAAGTTTTCTGTCATTTAAATTATTTATATACATTTTTGCTAGAAGGAAATTTTCTCAACTTAACATCCTTTGCATAGTCTTTTACAGATTTTTCTATGACTTTTTTCAAATTTGAATATTGTTTTACAAATTTTGGATAAAAATCGCTTAAACCCAACATATCATCAATAACTAGTATTTGCCCATCACAATATTTAGACGCTCCAATACCGATAGTTGGAACAGAAATATTTTTTGTAATTATCTTAGCTAAATTTTCAACAACACATTCAATTATAATTGCAAACACTCCGGAATTGTCAACAGCTATCGCGTCCTCCAAAATCTGTTTCTTCTGAATAAAATTTTTTCCTTTTACTTTAAAATTGATCGAAGTCTGCGGTAACAATCCAACATGGCCCATGACTGGAATTTTTCTTTTTGTAAGATATTTGATTATGTTAACTATTTTCTTTCCACCTTCTAATTTGATTGCATCACATTTTGTTAATCTCATTACCTTTCTTGCATTTTTATATGCAACAAATTTATTTGTATATGTTTTATAAGGCATATCAAAAACTACTAAACTTTTTCTTGCAAAATCTTTTACAGTTTTAGCATGAAGGATCATAGTTTCGATTTTAATTTTTCTTGTTGTATTCATTCCATACAAAACCATACCTAGAGAATCTCCAACTAAAATTATGTCGCAATATTTATCAGCAATTTGAGCTATAGATTTTGAGTATGCGGTCAAGCAAACAATTGGGTTTTTATTTTTTTTTTTTAGAATTTTTTCAATTGTTATCTTTTGCATTTTCTGGAATCAATATTTTCAGCTTTTCACGAATTTCATTTTCTTTTGAGCAGAAAGATTTGCAAATTAAAACAAATTTGTCGATTAATTCTCTTGCATGATCGTAATCAGATTGTTTGATTTTTAAAAGTGTGAGCAAATATATAGCTTCATCATTTTTTGGATTTAGCAATAAAACGGTATTTAAATTAATTTCTTGTTGCTCATCATCATTATTTTTACTAAAAATTTTAGCAAGATATAGATAAGATTTTTCACTCTTGGGATCAAATACTATATCTTTTTCAAATAGAATTTTTGATTTAGCAAATTCTTTTTTCTGAAAAAGCTCTATACCTTTATTTAAGTAATTTTGTTGTTTAGCAATGACATTTGAAATTAAAAGTAAATAAATAATAAGTATTTTTATTAACAAAAAAATTTTTCCCATAATTTAAATATTAAACGTTTCTTCATTATGTATCATATATTTAAAATTTCTTTGCAAAAAATATAAATTTCTCTAGATTCTTTTTTACTCGATAAAGGTTTGTAAATAACTACTCTTTTAAAGCATTTTTTAGCCTTTTCGTTAATTTCTTTAAATGTTGATCCCATAAATATCTTGGATAAAAAAATGCCGTCTCTAGCTAAAATTTTTATAGCTAAATTCATTGCGTTTATGCAAAGTTCACCAGTTCTGTAAGAATCGAGAGTCTTATTACCAGTAGTATTTTCAGCTGCATCAGACAAAACCACATCAACTTTATTGTTAAAATAAATCATTATTTTTGCATAAATTTCACTTTCGCGGAAATCTCCTTTGATAAAATCAACATTATTAATTTTTTCCATAGACTTAATATCCACCGCTAAAATTTTTCCATTTATTGTTTCTTTTTTTGCAACTTGGGACCAACCTCCAGGACAAGAGCCCAAATCTAACAATGACAATTTTTTCTTCAAAAATTTAAATTTTTTATTCATTTCTATTAATTTAAAAGCTGATCTTGATCTAAATCCTTGGATTTTAGACTGTTTAAAAAATGGATCTTTCTTGTGTTTTGCTAACCAGTTATTTGAAATTTTGTTTTTCTTCAAGTACTTAATACAATTTTAACTGAAAATTTATAAAACATCTTCATCTTCTTCTTTAGTGGAGGTGATAAATTTTTTTTTGTCTTTGTGTCTGTAGTGAAAAAAGCTTATAGGAATTAATAAAAGATAAATTGTTCCACTAAAAAATAAAGTTTCAAAAGTGTAAAAAATTAAAAGACTTACATATATTCCAATTCCTAGTAATAGAAAAATAGCTAAATGTCTTGGAATTAAGATCCTTTTTAAAGAATAAGTAGGTATTTTACTCACCATTAATATCGATGTTGTTAAAATTGCAACGGAAGTTAAAACTGTAGAATTTTCAAATTGAATTAAACCACTTAAATTTAAAATAAGAGGTAATAATACTAAGCCAGCAGCTGCAGGTGACGGTACACCTTCAAAAAAATTTATTTTCCATGTTTCACTTTCTTCAATTACAGTTAAATTAAATCTTGCTAAGCGAAGAGCACAACATACTGTATAAATTAAAACTAACATCCATCCGAATTTTCCAATCTCATTCAAAGCCCAAAAATACATTATAAAACTTGGCGCCACGCCAAAACTAATAACATCGGTGAGAGAATCCAATTCTTTACCGACCTTTGATGTTCCTTTAATTAACCGAGCTACTCTTCCGTCTAGAGTGTCAAGAATTGCAGCAAATCCTATTGCAATTATTGCCATAGCATAATTTGTATCTAATGCAAATTTTATAGAACTTAAACCCAGGCAAACTCCAAAAATAGTTAAAGCATTAGGTAGAAGAGATTTAGGATTTTTTTTTGGAATTAATTTAAATTCTATTTTGCTTTCGGTCATTTTATTTTTTTATAGCTAACAAAGTTTCCCCAGCAATCGTATTCTGTCCTTTGCAAACTAACAAATTATAATTTTGAAAATATATATCAACCCTACTACCAAATCTAATCATGCCAAACCTATCACCCTGTTTAAGTGTGTCACCTTTTTTAACATCACAAATAATTCTTCTTGCTATCATTCCAGCTATTTGAACCAAGATTACCTCATCTCCATTTAAATTTTTAAGCTTAAGGTAATTTCTTTCATTGTCTTCACTCGCTTTATCAAGTGTAGCATTTATATATTTTCCTGGTTTATAAAATATATTATCAATAGTGCTTGTGTATGGAACTCTATTTACATGACAAGCAAGCACATCCATGAAAATACTCATTCTTGTATATTTTTTTTCCTCTAAACCTAATTCTTTTGGACCATTTACCACCTCAATTTGTGTTATTTTTCCATCTGCAGGACTGAGTAGGTAATTTTCATCTTTAATTGAAAATCTTTCAGGATCTCTAAAAAAATAGTAAACCCAAATGGTAATTACTAAACCTATCAATCCTAAATAATTGTTAATTAACAAAAGGATGAATGTTATTAAAGCTGCTATAGCTACAAATCTGTATCCTTCTTTATGAAGTTTTTGGACTATAAAATTAAACATAATCAAATTCTTTGTAATTTTAAGCTAATATGTATATTTAATAATTTTATTCAATTGATAAAATAAATATTAATGCCCAAAATTAATGTAAAAAACCCAGTTGTAGAGCTAGATGGCGATGAAATGGCCGCGATAATATGGGATTTTATTAAAAAAAAGCTAATCCTTCCCTACCTCGACATCAATATTAAATACTATGATCTTGGTATAAAAAACAGAGATATAACATCTGATCGAATAACAGTTGATTGTGCTAAAGCTATAAAAAAAATTGGCGTAGGTATTAAATGCGCAACAATTACTCCCGATGAAAGCCGTGTAAAGGAATTTAAATTAAAAAAAATGTGGAAATCTCCCAATGGAACAATTAGAAATATCTTAGGAGGGACGGTGTTTCGTGAACCAATAATTTGCAAAAATATTCCAAAATTGGTTCCTGGCTGGACAAATCCAATCGTAATTGGAAGGCACGCTTTTGGTGATCAGTACAGAGCAACAGATTTTAAAGTACCTGGTAAAGGTAAGCTAGAAATTAAATGGACTTCAGAAGACGGAAAAGAAAAAAAAGAATTTGAAGTTTTTAACTTTGATGGACCCGGTGTTGCGTTAGCAATGTATAATTTAGATCAATCTATTAAAGATTTTGCAAGAGCTTGTATGAATTATGGACTTAACAGAAAATGGCCAGTTTACCTTTCTACTAAAAATACAATTTTAAAAAAATACGATGGTAGGTTTAAAGATTTATTTCAAGAAGTTTATGAAAAAGAATTTAAAGAAAAATTTAAAGAAAGAAAAATAACTTATGAGCACAGACTTATAGACGATATGGTTGCGTGTGCAATGAAATGGAATGGAAATTACATTTGGGCATGTAAAAACTATGATGGGGATGTGCAATCTGATACGATTGCTCAGGGATTTGGCTCATTAGGTCTTATGTCAAGTGTTTTGATGTTACCAGATGGTAAAACTATAGAATCTGAAGCTGCACATGGTACTGTAACAAGACACTACAGATTACATCAACAAGGTAAGGAAACTTCAACAAATCCCATAGCTTCTATCTTTGCATGGGCAAGAGGTCTATATCATAGAGGAAAGCTAGATGGTAACGAAGATTTAAAAAAATTTGTAAAAACTTTAGAAAAAGTTTGTATACAAACGGTTGAAAGTGGTTCTATGACCAAAGATCTGGCTATACTAATCGGTAAAAACCAAAAATATCTAACCACAAATCAATTTCTAGAAGTAATAGATTCTAATTTAAAAAAAAGCCTTAATTAATTTTTTTACTTAAAGTGTTAAAAGCCTCTTCAATTTTATCTTTATTTGTTCCACCTGCTTGCGCAAAGTCTTTTCTGCCTCCACCACCTTTGCCACCAAGAACTTCGGAAGCAATTTTTACAAGCATTACCGCATCGTATTGTTTTGTTAATTTATTTGTAACACCAACTGCCACACCAACTTTTTCTTCAAAAGTAGAAAATCCAACCACAATACCTTCTTTAATATCTTTTTTGCTCTGATCTACAATACTTCTCAGTTCTTTCGATGGAAAATCTGTAAGAACTTGATGTCTTAAAGTAAAAGAACCTATTTTTTTGTCCTTAATAACATTCTTGCTTTTATTCTTAATAATATTTTGAATTTTAATTGTTTCTAATTGTTTATTTAGATTTTTTATGTTTATAGATAACTCCAGATCATCCTTGTAATCAGGTTTGACTTTATATTTTGATATCTCTTTTTTAATTGAATCTATTTGATCTTTTAGAGTTTTTTCTTTTAAAGACTTATCTTTTTTTAAAGATTTTTCGTAATTTTCTAACTGCTTATCTCTTAAAGCCTCTACTCTTCTAACGCCAGCCGCAATTGAGGATTGGTTTATTATTTTAAACTTTCCAATAGTTTTTGTATTTTTAACATGCGTACCTCCACAAAGCTCAGTGGAAAAGTAACCACCATTTTCTTTACCCATGGATAAAACTCTAACCTCGTCTCCATATTTTTCACCAAACATAGCTAAAGCTCCTTTTTCTACAGCTTTTTTCGGTGTCATAATTCTAGTTTTAACATCCGCTGCAGTGTTAACCATATCATTCACATATCTTTCTATTTTTTCGATTTCATTTTTTTCTATAGGTTTATTATGACTAAAATCAAATCTAAGTTTTTCAGGACTGACAAAAGAACCTTTTTGAGTCACGTGCTTGCCAAGTGTTCTTCTTAAAGCTTCATGAAGTAAATGTGTAGCTGAGTGATAAGCCCTAGCATTATTTCTTCTATTTACGTCAATTTCCAGATTTACACTTTGATTAATTTTTAAAGAACCTTTGTCAACTTTTCCGAAATGAACATGAAGATCACCCATTTTTTTTTGAGTATCTTCAATAACTACTTTACAATCATTAGAATAAATTACGCCTTGATCACCAACTTGACCTCCAGACTCCGCATAAAAAGGTGTTTGGTTAGTTATTATCTCCACCTCATCACCAGTTTTTGCTTCTTTCACAAAGTCTTTACCTTTTGATATTTTAAGAACAACTCCTTCAAGTTTATCAAATTCGTAACCCAAAAATTCTGTAGGATTAAGTTGTTCTCTAACTTTAAACCATTTCTCTTCTAACGATTTATCGCCAGATCCTTTCCAATTAGCACGAGCTAATTTTTTACTTTTTTCCATTTCTCTGTCAAAACCAGTATTATCAACTTTTATATTTTTATTTTTTAAAATATCTGCAGTAAGATCTAACGGAAAACCATAAGTATCATATAATTTAAAAGCAACTTCACCAGGAAAAGAATTATTTTTTACTTTATTTAAATTCTCATTTAAAATTTCTATTCCTCTATTAAGCAATGAAGAAAATTTTTCCTCTTCTGTTTTTAATGTTTCTGTAATTAAAGGTTCTGCTCTCTTTAATTCTGGGTAAGAATCTGACATTTCTTTAATTAAGGTTGGTACCATTTTATAAAAAATCGGTTCCTTGCTCCCTAGTGTATGTGAATGTCTCATCCCTCTTCTCATTATTCTTCTTAAAACATAACCTCTACCTTCATTTAAAGGTAAAACTCCTTCTGCAATTAAAAATGCACTGGCTCTAAGATGATCTGCTATAACTCTATGACTTGCTATATTTTCCTTGGTCACTTTAGTTTTAGTCAAATTTGAAGAAATCTCTATTAAATTTTTAAAGTGATCTATCTCGTAATTATCGTGAGTGCCCTGAAGAAGTGCCGAAATTCTTTCTAAACCCATTCCCGTATCTACCGAAGGTTTTGGAAGATTTACTCTTTTGTCTTTTGAAACTTGTTCAAATTGCATAAAAACTAGATTCCATATCTCAATAAAACGATCACCATCTTGATTTTTGCTACCCGGAGGACCTCCTTGTAAGTGATCGCCGTGATCATAAAATATTTCTGAACATGGTCCACAAGGTCCAAGATCACCCATTGACCAAAAATTATCATTTGTAGCTATTTTATAAATTCTATTTTCTGGTATTCCTGCAATTTTTTTCCATAAATCAAAGGATTCTTTATCATCCGCATAGACACTCACGATAAGTTTATCTTTTGATATTTGAAATTCTTTAGTTATTAAATTCCATGCTAATTCAATAGCAACATCTTTAAAATAATCTCCGAAAGAAAAATTCCCCAACATTTCAAAAAACGTGTGATGTCTTGGTGTATAACCCACATTTTCTAAATCATTATGTTTTCCGCCAGCCCTAACACATTTTTGAGAAGTAACTGCTCTTTTATAATCTCGTTTTTCGAGGCCAGTAAAAACATTTTTGAATTGAACCATACCTGAATTAGTAAACATTAACGTGGGGTCATTGCTTGGTACTAAATTACTGGAATCCACAACTTGATGATTCTTCTGTGAAAAAAAGTTCAGGAACGATTTTCTTACATCTTTTAATGTTTTTTCAACCATCTATCTAATAAATACAGTTTTTTAGAATGATGTCTAGACGTGAAGAAAGGTGCTTATAAAAGCACCTTTCTATTGGAGAGCTAACTGTTAATTATTTTAATTTTTTTTGTCGGTATCTATCTTTTCAACCGTTGGGTTTTCTTCAATTTTCTTAGAAATTAGGCCAGCTTTTGTTCTAATAGCCATTTCAATTTCTGTGGCAATTTTAGGATTTTTTTCAAGAAAAATCTTGGCATTTTCCCGACCTTGACCAATTTTTTCCCCTTTATATGCATACCATGCACCTGATTTTTCAACTATATCAGCTTTTGAACCTAAATCGATTAACTCACCAGATTTACTGATTCCTTTACCATACATCAGATCAAATTCTACAACTTTGAACGGAGGTGAAACTTTATTTTTAACTACTTTAACTCTTGTTGCATTACCAATAATTTCTTCTTTTTCTTTAATGGCTCCTATTCTTCTGATATCCATTCTAACGGAAGAATAAAACTTTAAGGCATTACCTCCTGATGTTGTTTCAGGATTACCAAACATAATTCCAATTCTCATTCTTATTTGGTTAATAAATATAACCATGGTATTAGTTTTTGCTATTGAGCTTGTTAACTTTCTAAGAGCTTGACTCATCAATCTTGCTTGTAAACCAATATGATGATCTCCCATTTCTCCTTCTAACTCTGCTCTTGGTGTTAAAGCTGCAACAGAATCAATAACTAAAACTGATACAGATCCAGATTTTATTAGTGTGTCGGTTATCTCTAAAGCTTGTTCACCGGTATCTGGTTGAGATATTAAAAGTTCCTCAGTTTTAACACCTAATTTTTTAGCATAAACTGGATCTAAAGCATGTTCAGCGTCAATGAATCCGCAAATTCCACCAGTTTTTTGAGCTTCAGCCACTACTTGCAAAGCTAAAGTTGTTTTCCCAGATCCCTCTGGACCATAAATTTCTATAACTCTCCCTTTCGGTAAGCCTCCGATTCCGAGAGCTAGATCTAAACTTAAAGATCCTGTTGAAATAGACTCAATATTTAAATCGGCCTTTTGACCAAGCTTCATTACCGAGCCTTTTCCGAAATTCTCATCTATTTGGCTAATTGCCGCTTCTAAGGCCTTTTTTTTTTCTTTGTTTTCAGTTTCTTGATTTTTGCTTGATTTTACTATTTTTAAGTTATTTTTAGTCATAATTTCCCTTTTTTTAAAAAATTTAGTTAACGAATCATGAATTTAAATGTACACATTTTGTTCTTTTTATCAATAGCCAATAAAATCTTTAAAAAACAACGTTTTTTTAACCATTAGAAAAACTTTATTGTTTCAAATTTAACTGCTTTGCTGTAAGTCGACCCACTGCCGATAAAAGATTAAATTGAGATATAAGAAAACCTTTCTCTGAGATAGCTAAATTTATTCTAGAATCTAACAGAATGGTACGAGATTGAATAACATCAAGAGTAGTTCTGCTGCTTTCTCCTGATTCATATTCTAAAATTATTCCTTCATTTGCTATTTCAGCTGCATTGACTTGCAATCTAATTGAATTCAATACACTTTTAGATGTTTGATAACTGGACCAGGCATTAGTTACAGCTGCGCTTGCTATTTTTTTACTATATTGAAGTAAAAGATCGTATTTATTTTTCAATTCTTTTGCTTTTCTTAGACTAGATAAATTACTTCCTCCAGAATATAAAGGCCATGTAGCTGTAGCTTTTAATGTTTGCTGAGTTCTTTTTTGTACAGTTGAACTGAAATCATCCTGTTCTGCTATCTTGTAAGATAGAGTTGCAGATGGTGTTAAATCCGACTTGGCTATTACGACATCTTGCTTCGATTTCTCATACTCTAACATTGCAATTTTTAAATCCGGATTCTCGTTGTTAGATATTTTGTAAGCTTCCGCCAGAGATTGCGGTAACCAATAATTTGTAAATTGTATCTCTTGAATATTTTCTATGGGTTTTTTACCAATAATTTTATCAAAGTTAGCTTTGCTGGTTACTAAATCATTTTGAGCTGTAATTAATTTTGCTTCAGCACCAGCTAATGATGCTTCGGACTGTGCCAAATCGGTTAAATTTATTTCACCTTTTTCAAGTCTATCCCTATCAGTTTCTTCCTGCCTCTCTAACAAATCAATATTTATTTTATTAATATCAACTTTTTTTTGACTGAGTAATAAATTCGCATGAACTTCTGCAGCTGCAAATAAAATCTCTTGTTCAACTTTTTGAAGTTTAAATTTTGCTAAATTGTACTCATATTTTTGCTTTTTTAAATTTGCAATACCTCCAAATCCTTGAAAAATTTTTTGCTCAATAAGTAATGACTGTTCAGAAGGTTTATAATTTGACTCATCTCCTTTGGTATTATCCTGTTCGCTAACATACCCGGAAATTGTAATGCTTGGTCTAAATTCGCTTAAAGCTCCTTCTTTTTCGTGACTAATTGCACGAACATTGGCTCTTTCTGCATTCAATTTAGGATTATTTAAATAAGCTGAATTTAAGGAATCCAACAATGTGTTTGCTTCAGATTCATTAAAGCCAAGTGTAAATATTACAATTAATAAAATTTTAAAAAAACATTTCATTTATAATCTAAATAGTATTTTTTTTATTTTATGATTTGTTTTCAAGAATATAACCACTGATGCAGATTTACTTAAATCTTTTATCATTTGCAAAGTAATTCTTTCATAAAACATAATAAAGCGTTTTATTTCATTATAAGACATTATTTTTTTACTTGAATGCGACTTTTTTCTCAGTTTGCTTTCTTGAAGAAGCCTCCATTCATAAACTACATTAAAATTTGGAATTTTCATAAATATGAAATGATCAATCATTGCAAAAAGCTTTTTATATTCTTTTTTAAGTTTTTCATTTGCATATTT
>Ga0066383_10001004_pt1 | contig 10206 bp, 9 predicted proteins | sample Knorr_S23_td_Bot_FD_70950 | JGI IMG/M metagenome (GOLD analysis project Ga0066383, IMG submission 70950) | Marine microbial communities from Southern Atlantic Ocean transect - Knorr_S23_td_Bottom_ad_3770_LV_A | ecosystem: Environmental > Aquatic > Marine > Oceanic | place: Southern Atlantic...
ATGTCCAGCAGGAAGTAGGTGAGGCCCTTGTGCTTGGGCTGGTCCGGATCGGTCCGGGCCACCAGCATCCCCCAGCGCGACACGTGGGCCAGCGTGGTCCAGACCTTCTGCCCGTTCACCATCCACTCGTCGCCGTCCCGGATGGCCCGACAGGAGAGGCCGGCCACGTCGGAGCCTGAACCGGGCTCGGAGAACATCTGGCACCAGACCTCCTCACCGGTGTACATGGGGCGCAGGAGGCGCTTCTTCTGCTCCTCGGTGGCATAGGTGAGCACCACCGGTGCACCCATGCCGATACCGATCGGGTTGATGTTGAGGTCGTGGTAGGTCACGCCGGCGGCCCGCAGCTCGGCGTCCACGACCGTCTGCATCCTGCGACTGGAGAGGCCCAGGCCACCCAGGCCGACGGGGAACTGCACAAGGGCCAGACCGCGGTCGAACTGGGCGCCCCGGAACTCGAACTGGTCGACGTCGTCGGGCGGGACGTCGACTACCAGCTGCCTGGTCAGGTCCTGGATATCGGCTTCGGTGATGTCGGCCATGTGGGCTCCTGGATCATCTACGGCACGGGCGGACGCCCGGCGGCGGTGGGAGAGAACAGCATCGAACCTACCTGTGGGCAGCCGGACGGATCCCATCCGGCAGGACCCGTCGGTCAACGGCGGTCGCGCAGTGCGTACATGTAGCCATCACGCGAGCCGATGTAGACGGTGCCGTTCCACACGGCCGGTGAGGCCTCCACGCATGCCCCCGTCGGCACCTCCCAGAGCAGCGGAGGCACGACGGTCGTGTCGGCCACGTCGAACGCCAGGATCCGACCGGCCGGAGCGCAGTCCCCGATCACCAGGACGTCGTCCACCACCGTCGGCGACGACCAGACGGGTCCGGGCAGCTCCAGGGTCCAGCGGACGGTGCCCGCAGCGCGGTCGATGCCAAGGACCTCGCCGTCGTCGGTGGCGACGATGAGCAGGTCACGGTGCACGGCAGGCGTGGACCAGATCCCCGACGGCGCCTCCGAGCGTGCTTCGATCGCCCATACGAGGGGATCCGACGGCTTCGAGGGATCCAGCTTGACGACCTGGCCCAGTTCGTGGGACCGGTCGGTCCCGCGTTCGTACTCGACGGCCACGTAGAGCATCCCATCACGGTCCGGAACCAGGGTGGCGTCCACGTCGTCGCCCACCCAGTAGCGGAAGATCCGCTTCGGCCGGATGCCGATGGCCAGGCCGGCAATGTCCCAGCCCTGGACCAGCCCACCGGAGTTGGCGAACCACAGCGTGTCGCCGATCACCAACGGCGAGTTCTCTATCGAGAGGTTGTAGCCGACGTCGTCAATGAGCTGGTCGTCCCATCCGTGGGTGAACCAGACCAGCTCCGGATCGACCGTGACGAGACCGTCGGCGTCGTAGCCACGGCGCAGGTGGACCACGTGGAACCTGCTGTTCTCGCCGGCGGCGAAGAGGTGGTCGGCCAGCACCAGCGGGGCGGCGTCCCAGTCCGTGTTCCAGAGAGGCTGGCCGGAGTCCTCGGCATGGAGGCTCCACAACTCGACCGGCTCGTCCCGGTCGAACGCGATGACGCGCATCAGGTCGTCCCTGGATCCGACGTACACGAGTGGATAGCCGTCGGGGTCGACCGTCACGGATCCCTTCACCAGGTCGCCGGTGGTGAAGTCCGGGAGCCGACGGGCACCGGTTATCCCGTCCAGGAAGTGGACCCTGCCGTCCAGGCCTCCGAACACCAGCCAGGTGTGGGCACCACGCTGGAACACCGCCGGTTGACCGGTCCAACCCACCCCACACCACTCCTTCTGGACGCCGCCGACGCTGGACAGCGAGCACATCGGTGCGTCACGGGGGAACCGCCAGGCCACCACCGGATCCGTCGGGACCGGTCCGGTTCCATGGAAGCTCCGGGTGGGTGACCCGCGGAACGTGAGCACGCCGGGAACGCTTCCCCACGGCTCGCCGATGCTTGACGGGTCGACCCAGCTTCCGGCCGGCCAACCGGTGGTCGGAAGGAGGCTGGTGGTCGGTGGATCGATGGCGACCGGTGGATCGCTGGCGACCGGTGGATCGCTGGCGACCGGTGGATCGCTGGCGGTCGGTGGAGCTGTGGTTGTCGACGGGGCATCCACCGCAACGGTGGAAGGCGATCCGCCCGGGAGTGGATCGGTGGTTACCGGTCGGGTCGAGGTCGTCGTGTCCGGCGGGTCGGGGAACAACCCACCAGCCACCTCACCGGTCTGGCTACCGCAGCCGACCACGAGGGCCGTGAACACCAGCGCCCGGACGGAGACCACCGTCAGGCACCAACCGGTGTCATTCAGGCTCCCGGATCGCCCCCGAAGACGAACTGTTCGTCGCCGTGGCCGACCAGGGCCTCATCCGGATCGCGCTGGTCCCAGTCCTGGTCCCACGGCTGCTCCTCGACAGGATCCGCCACAGCGGAAGGCTGGTCACGCGGCGTGGCCGGATGTCTATCCACCCCCAGGAACGCCCTCGCCAGGAGCGGCGTCTCCAACGGGGAAGGGGCCGCGTCTGATGTGGACCTGGACCTGGACCTGGACCTGGCCGACCGGGCGGATTCCAGCGGGTGGATGGCTGCAGTCACCGGACGCAGCGGTGCGACGTCGGCGATGGGCCGCATCACCTCGTCAGCGGCCTCGTCGGTGGTCATGGGACGCCGAGGCAGCGGAATCAGGTTTCCGCCGGTCCGGGAGTCCACGAGTGCCCATCCCCTGGGCGCCTTCAACCTGTCCAGGTGGAGGCTGCAGAGCACGACCGCCCCCGGCCCGTCCACCTCGTCCAGGTCATAGACGGTGAAGGTCAGGCCCTTGACGTCCATCACCACCAGCACGTCGGCCATACCGAGGCACGCCGATCGCATACACAGGTCCCGCATGGGTCCAAGGTACCCCCGGGCGTCTGACCGTTCGCGGACACCCGAACCGCGGCCGGCCGATCCGGGTCGGCCTTACAGGCGTGCGCCCCAGCCGAGCTGAACGGGCCTCCGCTGCCGGTCATCGAACCTAGGCTCTCCCGCCGTGGCCAACCCCGAGCTTCCTCCTGACGACCTCCCGGTGCTGGGTCTCGACGCCGACGACACCCTCTGGGAGAACGAAGCCCGCTTCCACGAGGTGGAGGGGCGGTTCCGGGACCTGATGGAGCCGTGGGCCGACGGCACCACGACGGACTCGGCACTCCTGGCCACCGAGCGGGCAAACATCGCCCGCCACGGCTACGGCGTGAAGGGCTTCGTGCTCTCAATGATCGTCACCGCAGTCGAGCTCTCCGAAGGTCGGGTGGAGGGTAGGTGGATCGGCGACATCGTCTCGTGGGGACACGAGCTGCTCGACCACCCCGTCCAGCTCCTGGACGGGGTCACCGATGCCCTCGATCGCCTGGGCACCACGCACCGCCTACTCGTCATCACCAAGGGTGACCTGAACGACCAGATGGGCAAGGTGTCCCGCAGCGGCCTGGCCGACAGGTTCTGGCGGGTGGAGGTCGTGGCCGAGAAGGATGAAGCCTCCTACGCAGCGGTGCTGGACCGCCACGGCGTCGAACCCTCGGCCTTCGTGATGGTCGGCAACTCGGTGAAGTCCGACGTCCTCCCGGTACTCGGCATCGGGGGCCGGGCCATACACGTGCCACACACCACGACGTGGGCGCTGGAGGAGCCGGATCCCGTGGCGGTAGCCGCCGCCGAGTTCCCGACAGTGGACAGGCTGGCCGACGTGGCAGACCTCCTCGTAGCGTGGTCGGCCGGCCGGCCGAGCTGAGAACCGGCCAATGGATCGGACAGCGTCAGTCCTCCGACGGGCATGGACTCCCAGGGGGCTGATCCTGGCCATCGCCCTACCGCTGGGCCTCTTCTTCGTCGTGGCCCAGCCGGCATGGATGGGCCACGACGAGAGCGTCCACTTCCCCCGGGCCTGGCAGATCGCCGGTGGCGACCTCACCCAGACGACCACGGTCGATGGGCTGGCCTCAGAGGTCCCGGTCGAGTATCTGGAGGACCTGGCCGTGGTCAGGACGGCGGCGGTTGCCCACCTGGGTCCGACCTTCGAGGGCCACCGGCAGTTGCTGGGGCACCGGGCCGACAGCGGTCGGACCATGCTGGTCCCCACGTGGGCGACCGGCGTGTCGTCACCCCTGCCGTACCTGCCTGTCGCCGCGGCCATGGCACCGCTGCGGGCAGTCGGGGCCCCGGCGGTGTGGCAGTTGTGGGCCGGCCGCCTCGGAGCACTCGCCGCCTACCTGGGCCTGGCGCTGGTCGCCATCCGGGTGGCCGATCGATGGCAGTGGACCATCGCCGGACTCGCCATCTTCCCGCCGTTGCTGGTCCAGGCGGCCACGCTCGGCTACGACGCAGTGACCCTCGGTGGGGTGCTGCTGGCCATCGGCGTGGTGTCACGACTGCGGCGAACCAGGGCCCGCGACGCACCGGTGCTGCTGGCCGCCGGCCTGCTGCTGGCCCTCGCCAAGCCCCCCTACTACCTGCTCATGACCCCGGTGGCCTTCGGCCTCTTCGTCCGGCGGCGCTGGCTCACCGGCGTGGGTGCCGCCCTGCCGGTCGGGGTCGGCCTGGCATGGTCACTCGTCCTGGCCCCGGGCTTCGACGGCCCGGTACCCACGATCCTGGGAACCATCCAGCCGGACCCGGACGCCCACCTGGCCCGGATCCTGGGCGACCCACTCGGATTCCTGTGGCACGGCGTCGGGGGCGTGATCCGATCGGTTCCCATAGACCACCTGCCCCACTGGGCGTTCGCCGATACCCCGGTGGTCGTGGCCTGGATCGGGTTGGCCGTGACCACGCTCGTGGCCCTAGCCGGTGGCCGCGACCCTGGCCCGGGTGGCGGAGGCTCCACGTCGCCCGGCGAGCGGTTGCTGGCACTCGCCGCCGTCTGCCTGCTGGCCACGGCGATAACCGCAGCCGAGTACCTGTACTTCACCGCCCCGGCGACCGACGGCTCGCCTGCCGGCTTCGGCGGCCTCACCCCACAGTGGCGCTACCTGGCGCCACTCCTGGGGCCCCTGCTGGTGGCCCTCCCACGGCTGCCCCGCATAAGGGCGAGCCTCGGGCTTCCGATCGTGGCGATGGGCGCGGCCTCCAGTGCCGTCGGCTACCTGATGGCCCTGTCCTGACCGGCGCTGGTCGGCTACAGGCCGGTCAGCGCCCGCACACGGACATCAACGGAGGTAGAGGCCGTCGGCCGCTGCCCGGGACATCACGGCCGCCACGTCCACCACCCGGGGCCCGTCACGCCGGATAGCCAGCACGACCTCCTCGCCGGCCACGAGCCGCCGCTTCCTCTCCCCGTCGAAGGCCAGGAGCAGCGGCCCGGAGACCACCACCTCCTCACCCTCGGCGAGGCGTCGCACCTCGACCAGGCCCAGGTCGTCGTAGTGGCCGGGAGCCGTAGGGCCCCGAACCACCCGGTCGCAGTCGGCCACGGGTCCGAATCGGAGGAGTAGGCCACCGTCCTCGTCCGGGCCCACCGGCTCCACCAGCCCCGCCACACCGGCGAAGCCCACCGCTGTCGGCTCGGCCCGGGTCACGACCGCCACCCTCAACGTCGCCGGATCGAAGAGCTCGAAGGAGCCCACGTACGGGTCGTCGACGGCGACGGCGTCCACGAGGGCCAGGTCGTCGGGCAGGTCCGCTCCTCTCGGCGTCACGCGGACCACCTTGGCCATTCGTGCCACGTCGTCCAGGCGGCACCGACCGGTGGCCAGGTGGCCACAGGCGGCGCCTGCCACGGTCGCCTCCACCATGATCGAGAAGGCGTTGTTGGTGCCTGTCGAGAGGGGCACCACCGGGAGGTCGGGCCAGGCCCGGGCCGCCGCCCGGTTCGTACCGTCGCCACCGATCACGACGACGACCGCACAATCGGCGGCGCGCATGGCGGCCACCGCCGCGACGGTGTCCTCCTCCGTGAACGTCAGGTCCATGTCGATCCACGACAACTCCACGTCGCGCATCGTCTCGGTCGCCCTGCGGATGATGCGATGCGAGTCGTGGTGGACCATGAAGTGCCGGGCCCCGGCCTCACGGGCTCCGCGGACCACCCGTCGAACCACGTTGGCCTTGTCCTCGACGGTCACGCTGCCCGCCGCCGCCACCGACCGGCGGACGTCGGTCCCCGACCGCGGGTTGACCACGATGCCAATGGGCCTCGATGCGATCCGGTCGTCCACGGGCGGGACCGTACCGGTCGCCGCTGCGGGCCTCCGAACGGGGCGCACGTATGTTCCGAAAGGTGGACGCAGGGGACGGTGCCGGACCCGGAGACCCGGGTAGAGGGTTGGCGGCCCGCCGGGCCCGGATACGGCAACGTGGCGACTACCAGCGGCTGGTCCTCATCGCCGCCCTCTTCGGCGCTGCAGCCGGCAGCTACCCGGTCACCGTGCTGTCAGCGTCGCTGCCCCGCATCGCAGACGACCTGGGGGCGGCGGACTCCACGATCACATGGGTCATAGCCGCACCCCTGCTGGCGTTCGCCGTGGTCACACCGATAATCGGCAAGGTCGGCGACCTCTACGGCCACCGCCGGACCTACCTCGTCAGCTTCAGCATCGGAACCGTGCTGGCCTTCGCAACGGCTCTGGCCTGGGACACCACATCGCTGATCGTGCTCCGGACGATCGCCCAGGCCGCCACGGCGGCATCCGGACCATCGGCGATGGCGATGATCCTGTCGGTGTACCCGCACCGGGACCGCACCCGGGCACTGGGGATCTGGGCCGCGGTCGTGGCCCTCTCCCCGGCCCTCGGGGTCGTCACGGGCGGCCCGCTCATCGAGTGGATCGGTTGGCGGTCGCTCTTCATAGTGCAGGGATGCACGGTGCTCGTCGCCCTCGTGGTCGGGACCTTCATCGCCCCCGAGACCCGGCGCCGGTCCGGCATACGTTTCGACATCCCGGGAGCCATCACCCTGGGGGTGGGCGTGGGCAGCCTGCTTCTGGCCGTCAACAGGGGCATCAGCTGGGGCTGGAGCAACCCGATCGTCCTGACGGCCGCCATCGTGGCCCCCCTCTCCCTCGCTCTGTTCGTACGGGTGGAGACGCGGACCGAGGCTCCCCTCCTCCCGCCGGCACTCATGCGGCGCAGGGCGTTCACCAGGCCGATGCTGGCCCAGGCCGTCCTCCAGTCGGGCTACATGGGAGCGATGGTGATGGCACCGTTCCTGCTGGAACGTCGCTGGGGTTTCCGCCCGACGATCATCGGGTTGGCGATGCTCCCCAGACCGCTCTCGTTCGCCTTCTGTGCCCGGCTGGGAAGCCACCATGACCCCCGCCACGGGGCACGGCGGGTGGCGGTCACGGGAATGCTGGTGTTCGCCCTGGCCATGGTGCTGGCCGGGATCGGCGCCCACCAGCGTTGGCTGTTCGTGTTCCTGTGCGGCGCCATGCTGGCCGGGGCGGGCAGCGGCTACATACGACCGACGATCGCCAACGCGGTCACCTCGGCAGCCGGTGACGACGACCTGGGAATCGCCGGCGGGTCCATGAACATGCTCCAGCAGATCGGCGCGGCCGTCGGCATCACCGTGCTGACCGCCCTCATGGCCGACGCCGTGGATGGCACCCGGTTCCTGCTACTCCACCTGGTTGCGGCGGGCACCGGCATAGTGGCGGCCATCCTGGCCACCGGGATCGAGGACGCCCCGGAGCCTCACGAGTAGTCGTAGAAGCCCCGACCGGTCTTTCGACCCAGATGGCCCGCTGCCACCATGCGACGCAGCAGAGGCGGCGGCATGTAGAAGTCGTCGCCGTACTCGGCGAAGAGGGTCTCGGCGACCAGCATCATCGTGTCCAGGCCGATCATGTCGCTCAACTCCAGCGGGCCCATCGGATGGGCTGCGCCGAGCTTCATACCGTTGTCGATGTCGGCGGCCGATGCATGCCCATCGGCGTACATCCTCATGGCGGCGTTCAGGTAGGGAACCAGCAGCATGTTGACCACGAAGCCGGCCCTGTCCTTCGCCGCCACGACCACCTTGCCCAGGACGTCGGTGGCGAAGTCCGTGACAAGTCGGGTCACGTCGTCATCGGTACGGACCGACGGGATGACCTCGACGAGCTTCATGACGGGAGCCGGGTTGAAGAAGTGCAGGCCGATCACGCGTTCGGGCCGGCTGGTGTTCATGGCTATGTCGATGATCGGGATGGACGACGTGTTCGTGGCCAGGACGGCATCGGGCGAGGTGACCACCTCGTCGAGTTCCCGGAAGATCCCAGCCTTCAGCTCGTAGGACTCCACGACCGCCTCCACCACCAGGTCACAGTCGGCAAGGTCGGCCATCTCCGTGGTGAACGAGACGTTGCCGAGTGCCGAGGCGTGTGCCGCCTCGTCCAACTTGCCACGCTCCAGCGCCCGATCCAGCGACTTCCGGATCCCTGCGGCGCTGCGTTCGGCCGCCTCCGGGCTGACCTCGCGGACCACCGTGGCCAGACCGGCCTTGGCTGTCAGCTCGGCCACGCCACCACCCATCTGTCCGCCGCCGATGATGCCCACACGCTCGATACCCATAGTCAGCTTCCTAGTCGTTGCTCGTCTGGTTGGTCCGGTGGGGTCGCCTGCCCCGAAGGCCGGGATGGTTCGGAAACGTCGGCGGGTTCAGCCGGCCTCGGTGACGGTCACCGACTCGATGACCACATCGTCCGTGGGTCGGTCACCGGGTCCGGTGGAGACCTCCTGGATGGCGGTTGCCACCTCGAGGCCGCTCACGACCTTGCCGAACAGGGCGTATGACGGGGGCAGAGCGACCCCGCTCGGGCCGGTGATGACGAAGAACTGACTGCCGTTGGTGTCCGGACCGGCGTTCGCCATGACCAGCGACCCGAGCTCGTAGCGACCGGGCTTCGGGAGCTCGTCGGCGAACCTGTAACCGGGACCACCCCTACCCGAGCCCTCGGAGCAGCCACCCTGGATCACGAAGCCCTTGATGACACGGTGGAAGATGAGGCCGTCGAAGTAGTGCCAACGGGCCAGGTACACGAAGTTGTTGACCGTCTGCGGGGCACCGATCGGGTCCAGGTGGATGGTCATGGTGCCCATCGAGGTCACCATCTCGGCCGAGTAGGTCTTCGCCGCGTCGATGACCATCGGGGGGGCGGCCGGGAACTTCGTACGGCGCTCGCTGGAGCCGTCTGGGTTCGGAATCAGGTCGGACATCGGGGCCTCCTAGGCGACCTGGATCGGATGGGTGGTGCGCTTCGCACGGCTCGGTCGCCGGACGCAGGCTACGGGCCACGGGCCGGGGTCACCCAGCCGCGCGCGGGCCTTCGCTACGGTGCCGCGCATGGCACCCTGGTCGACGCCGAGGAACCCGGACCGCCCGCCGGACGGGGCGGCCCTCGACCATCCACTCCGGTACCGGTCGACCACGGGCCCCTCCCGGGTGACGGGCGTCGAACCATCCCACTGGGTGGGGCTGATCTGCACCAGCTGCGAGGTGGCGTGGCGTGGCGATCCTGCCGAGCCCTGCTGGTCGTGTGGTTCGGTTGGCCGGCGACCAGCCGGCACCACCATCCTCCGGGACTGACCTTTCCGGACTCCCGGCCTCAGAGTGCCAGGGCGAACATCCGTACCGTCTTGCCCGTCGCCTCGTCGGACTGCTCGCCGACCACCTCGAACCCGTACCGCTCGTGGAACCCGAGGGACCTGTCGTTGCGCGGCACGGTGTTCACCTCGGCGCACAGGTAGGCGTGGTCGTCAGCCGATTCGGTGAGCACCCGGTACATGGCGCGCGCCAGGCCACGCCCCCAGGCCGATGGATGGACGACCACCCGGTCCACGTACAGGAACCGGTCCTGTCGACGACGGGCCTGCTCGCAGAAGAACGCATAGTTGAGGCTCTGGTACGCCAGTCCCGGCCCGTCAAGGCCGACGAGGAGGGCCGCCACCTCGCCGGAACCCGGATCCTCGGCCATCAGGAACAGGTGGGCGACCTCCAGGAACCATGAGAGCTCGGCGGCCGTGAGCTCGTTCACCGCTGGAACGGCCTCGTTGTTCAACTCCAGCAGCCGGTCCAGGTCGTCCGGGGTGGCACGACGGAACCAGTCCGCCGTAGCCGATGTCACCGCATCCATCACGCATCTCCCGTCGCCCCGTGGTCGGCGCTATCAGCGCCGACCATAGGGTGGCGGCCATGAGCACAAAGACCACCAACGCTGCGGCCCGCATGGCCGGCGG
>Ga0066383_10001010_pt1 | contig 10186 bp, 5 predicted proteins | sample Knorr_S23_td_Bot_FD_70950 | JGI IMG/M metagenome (GOLD analysis project Ga0066383, IMG submission 70950) | Marine microbial communities from Southern Atlantic Ocean transect - Knorr_S23_td_Bottom_ad_3770_LV_A | ecosystem: Environmental > Aquatic > Marine > Oceanic | place: Southern Atlantic...
TATGCAACTATGGCGATGGAAATGTCTCCATCATTCTCGGGCAGAAAGACGGGTTGTTCAAATTGAAGACCGAAGTGAAGGTGGGGCGGCTTCCCATCGCGATTGCGGCGGGCGATTTTAATAACGATGAAAATATCGATCTCGCGGTGACTCTGCGCTTCAATAAATTGATCATTCTTCTTGGGGTGGGAGACGGTACTTTTAAAGTCGCCGAGGCCTATCAGGCAGGTCCCACTCCCGCATACATAACCATTGGCGATTACAACAGCGATGGAAACCAGGATATCGCCATGGCGCTCAACGCGGTTAATGTGAGGCATATTAAAATGTTTTTGGGCAATGGAGACGGAACTTTCATGCCACCCAAAAAAATTAGCGGCGGTCACCAGTCTTCTTTTATCATTCACCACGATATGAACCTGGATGGCAAGACAGACCTGATCTCGTCAAGCCCGATGAGGGACAGCCTCAGCATTTATATGGGAGATGGTAAAGGCGCGTTCTCCAAGCTCGATGACTTTGCCGGAGAAAAAGGGCCTCATAATATAGTTGTGGGGGACTTCACCGGCGACAGGGTTCCCGATATTGTCGTGTGCAACCGCAGAGGGGGGACCATATCCGTGATTCCGGGAAGGGGGGACGGATCGTTTATTTTTCCGCATTATAATTATGTCGTGGGGTCTCAGCCCCGTTCCATTACCGGAGCGGATTTCAACCACGATGGCATGATGGATATCGCCGTGGTGCTTTATCAGAAACAAATCCTCGAAGTTTTTATAAGGAAGATGAACGCTCCGCCAATTGATGCGTAGTTGTTCGCCTTGGTTTAATACTCCGGGCCGGGATTAGGTTCGCCTTCCTTAACTACATATTTACCATCCAGCCATGCCCCCATGTCAATGGTCCGGCATCGTTCTGAGCAAAAGGGTAAAAACGGATTCTTGCTTTTATCCTTCTCCGCAGGCTTTTTGCAGATTGGACATTTAAGCAGTTTCTTGGGGGATTCGTGCACGGTTTCTCGCCTCAAAATTCTCTCATTTTCAATCCTAGCACAGGCTAGATTTTTGCCTTCCTTCACCCCGCACTGATTTTTTGTTTACATTTTACACAACTATTTGTATATTAAGGTATTATTGGTTATGATCCAAGCCGGAAGTCATGCCGTGTTTTGGGGGATGACCTTTAACCCTCTGTTTTTATTGTGTTTATAAAATTTTTAGAATTTTTTTACAAGAAGAATTAAACATTAAATATCAATAAGTTATTGGAGTCTGGTTTTTTGGTCTCATTAGAGGCAGTTGAAACTGGTTATCAACCCGATTGGATAAAACGCTATGATTAGTGAAGTTCAGTTACCGGATTATTATCAGTTGCTAGGTGTTCAACCTGGGGCAACCCAGAGAGAAATCGACCAGGCTTATCAAAAACTGATCAGCAAGTTTGATTCCTCGGAGGGGAAATCTGCTTCCGTGGACCAGCCCACCCTCAAAGAACAGATTGAGGTCGCGCAGGAAGCCTACGACACGCTTACCAATAAACAGAAACGCGAAGCTTATGATGCGGTCGTTGAGGTCAAAAAAGGCCATGTGGGCTCGGGTGAAACTAAAACCTCCAGACCGGGACCCCTTAAGTTTCTTGGAATAAAAGAGAACGCCAGAAAACCAAAACATCAGAATGTTTATCAGGATTTTTTCGGATTCTCCGAGAAACCCTTTGACCTGACCCCGGACCCTAAATACCTATACCTGAGTCCCAAACATAAGGAGGTGCTTGCGCATCTGGTTTATGGATTGCAGGAGAATAACGGATTTTTAAAAATCATTGGGGAAGTGGGAACGGGTAAAACGATGATCTGTCGAAGTTTTCTTCGGGAACTTCGGTCCGATTTTAATATCGCTTATATTTTTAATCCATGCATCAACGCATTGGAACTGCTGCAGACGATCAATACGGAATTGGGAATTCCGGGAAAAAGCAAGAGCAAAAAGAAACTGGTCGATGTTCTGAATCGCTTTTTGCTGGAAGAGAGAGCCAAGGGGCACCGTGTGGTCGTCATCATTGATGAAGCCCAGGATCTTGAACCCAGAGTGCTGGAACAACTTCGTCTGCTTTCCAACCTTGAAACCGATACCGAAAAACTGATTCAGATTGTTTTGATCGGCCAGCCCGAACTGGACAAGGTTCTGGCTAAAGAGGGGCTTCGGCAATTACGCCAGCGCATCACCATCCAATGGGAACTTTTAGCTTTAAACCTTGAAGAGACCCGGGGATATATTCAGCACCGCCTCAATGTTGCGTTGGGCAAGGGCAAGGTACGTTTTTCCCGGCAGGCAGTGGAAACGGTTTACCGCTATTCCCGGGGAATCCCCCGAATGATCAATGTGGTTGCCGACCGCACCCTGCTGATCGCCTTTACTCAAAGCACCAAAAAAATCACACCCAAGATAGTTCAACTGGCAGTGAGTGATATTGGCAACCTGGTTCCTATTGAATCCTGGGCGGACAAGTTCTGGAAGCTGGTGCTTCCTTCCGGACTGGCCGCAGGTTTGCTGTTTTTTGCCATTAACTTTTTCGCTTTGCCCGATTTCAATAAAAACGCTCCCGGGGGCAAAGACATCCCCGCGTTGATCCAGGAAAACCCGATGGACCTTTCCGTTCAGGGACAACTGGTGACTCGTCCTTCTGCTCCTTCGTCGATGGTTGTTCGTCCCGCACCTCTAGCATCATCTCTCGTTGAAATTTTTCCAAAAACTGAAACGGTGGATAGCGAAGCATTTGCCCTGCAAAGGAGGATCCCCAGTAATGGACCTCTGAGTATTCTTTATCCGGAAAAACTGGTGACCTACCTTTCCAGCCTGACACTGGTTGAAAGCAAGCTGGAAGCGGTGAAATGGATTCTGCAAGCCTGGAACCTGAACACAGGAAATCTTCAGGGTTTGACCGAGGCAGATTTGGAAATGATTGAAGAGGACTACCAGTTATCCTCGTTCGAAGTGAACGGCACGCTGGCACGGTTGAAAAAATTGAACTATCCGGCGTTTCTTGAAATTGCCCTGCCCAACGCTCAGGGAACAAAATATCTGGCGCTGGTTTCGATTCAAGGCGATACCGGAGTATTTGGTTCGGTAGATAAAATTGAAATGCCGCTTTCCATCATTGATTCCCTCTGGACCCGCAAAGCCATTATCCTCTGGAAAGACTTTGAAAATTTACCGGAATCTCTTGGCATAGGTTACAGAGGCAAAGAAGCGATATGGTTGCAAAAAAACCTAAGGCTCCTGGGTTATTTTCAGGGACGGGAGGCTCCGTTATATGGTCCGAAAACCGTCCAGGCCATGATGAAGCTTCAGCGTAACAACAGCATCAAAGATGACGGAATCTTTAATACCGATAGCAAATTGCTTTTGTATAACCTGTTGCAGATCTATTCCACTCCAAAACTGGTTTTACATTAAAACCGGCAAGCCACCGGAGGCAACTGGCAAGAGCTCTTTCAGCCGAGACAACTCTTTGCCAGCCAGCAAAAGTTATTACCCTTCCGGGGCACTAAGGCTAAGGAAAAATATAACGTGCACATTGGCCCCACGCCCAGCGGACTACTTATTGAGAGTGCGATAGAATGAGCACAATATTAGAGACGCTCAAAAAACTGGAAGAAGATAAAAGGTTGCTGGAAAAGGATCTGGATCTCAAGGAACTTGTCCTTCAGGAGGATCATAAGCCCCGTAAGCTGTTAAAAATTTCCAGCAAAAAGTTTGTGCCTGTGGGCCAGGTTGTGGTGGGGGTCCTCATCGGTTTAGCCCTGGTTTGGGGGCTCAAGCCATCTGCTAAAAATGAAGTGGCCCCGTTTTCTCAGGCGAATCCGGCGCAAAAACCTCCATCTGTTTACAAAAAAAGGTTCGGAGCAACAATGGGTATTCCCTTATCCAACATTTCCGAACAGGAACAGCGTTACGAAGAGAATGTCAGCGAAAATTTGCCACCAGTTATAGAGACTTTCGCACCGCCACCCGTTTTGGGAATTCGCGAATCCTTTGCAGAATCTGAGGCGCAGGGAATTAACGAAATTCGCGACTTGATTCAAACCGCAAAATTAGCGGCGGAACAAGCGGAACCTTTCACTTATCCTGCGGAACTGGCCACACGAGGAATTTCTATTCCTCATCTGAAAGTAAAGGGCATCATCTTTTTTTCTCAGGGAAGTTCTTCCAACCATATTTTTGTTGCCACATCCGAAAGCAATAACCGCAAGGTCCGTGTTGGTGATACGGTGCAATCGGCTACCCTCACGTATATTGAATCGAACCGTGTAGTATTTTCCTACCGTGGCGAAAACGTCCACCTCCGAATCGGCGAATAACCCGCTAGCGCGAGAGGCAAATTGCAATATATTCACCTGCTAGCAAAAAGTTAGTCGGCTGAAAAAGCTATTGCTCATTGGGTCCAGCGAGTTATGTTCATTCATTAGCTTTTACCCTTGCAGGGCACGAAGGTTAATGAAAAGGATATCACGCATGCCCGAATGGGGTATCACGCTGGAGGTTGTCGATCACTTGTTTGATGGCTTTGATATGGTGTTTGGCGGATGGCATGCCTTCATGGTGGGGGTCTTCCTCTTCCAGTGAGATGATGCCGGGACCGAGGTAATTACAGTAAAAAGCTCCCAGCGGACGAAACTTATCCAGCAGTTCATCTTCCGGGCGAGAGTTGACGACCACCAGTTTCATTGAGTCATCTGGACCGGGGTAAACCTCAAACAACCCGCCGTTCTGGATCGTGTGGTTCTGGCAGTATGCAATAATGCGTTCGACATCTTCGGGGGAAAGTGCCTTGTATATGGTATGCAACACTCATCTCCTGTTCGCGGTTAACGCATGAATTTTATCAGATTTCCAGCGTAGCCGCTGGGGGCAAATTGCAATAAGGCCACGCCTTGAGGAAATGAGCAATAACTTTTACAGTGCTTAAACCGTGTTGGCGGCTTAATAAGCTATCGCTATTTGCCTCCCCTGCTAAGGGGGGGTTGACTTTATCTGCCAAACTTTGATACACCCAGACGCTATGAATTTTCAGGACGTTATTCTCAATCTGCAAAACTACTGGTCCTCCAAAGGGTGCGCCTTGCACCAGCCTTATGACATTGAAGTGGGCGCGGGGACGTTTAATCCGTGCACGTTTTTCCGGGTATTGGGCCCGGAACCCTATAACGCCGCCTATGTCGAGCCTTCGCGCAGACCCGCCGATGGCAGGTACGGGGAAAATCCCAACCGGCTCCAGCATTATTACCAGTTTCAGGTCATCTTAAAGCCGTCGCCTGAAGATGTGCAGGACCTTTATTTGGATAGTTTGATTTCACTGGGGGTGGATCCACTAAAACACGATATCCGTTTTGTAGAGGATGATTGGGAGTCGCCCACTCTCGGGGCCTGGGGTTTGGGATGGGAGGTGTGGCTGGATGGCATGGAGATCACTCAGTTTACCTATTTTCAACAGGTCGGCGGCATAGACTTGAAACCCGTTACCGCCGAATTGACGTATGGGTTGGAACGCATAGCCATGTACCTGCAGAATGTGGACAATGTTTATGATCTAAAATGGAATGAAAATATTTTATACGGCGATGTCCATTTGGAAACGGAAAAACAGTTCTCGCGTTACAACTTTGAAATGTCGGGTAAGGAGCGGTTATTCCAATGGTTTGATATGTATGAAGCGGAAGCGAAGGATTTGCTGGAGCAGGAGTTGGTTCTGCCTGCGTACGACTATACTTTAAAATGTTCGCATACCTTCAATCAATTGGATGCCAGGGGAGCGATAAGTGTCACGGAGCGAACCGGGTTCATCGGTCGGGTAAGAAACCTGGCTCGGTTATGTGCTGAGAGATATGTACAACAGAGGGAGGCGATGGAGTTTCCCTTGCTGAAAAAACTGGGTGACCACTAGGCGCTACTAGCCGTAGGGGCGACTGGCAATGACTTTTTACCCCGAATGGGGTATCACGCTGGCGGCGGTTCGCCGACATTCATTCTCCGGACCAGCTTTTGATTTTGTTGCGAATGTCAATGGCTTCGGAATTTTTGAGTGCATCATAAATTTTTGGGGCTTTCTGTCCCCAGGTGATGGCTTCTTCCACACTGCCTTTTTTATTCAAAGACAAACTCCAACTCCACAATGCCTTTCCTTCCAATAATCGGTCTTTCGTTTTTACAGACAAACTCAGAACGTCTTCAAAATAATTTTTAGCTAGTTCCTCGCCTTGACTTTGCATGTGGACCTCAGTCAACTGGATCAAAATAGGCCCTTCATTTACCCGGTCGTTGGCTTTGCGCACGGCTTCCAGTCCTTTTTTCAGATGCTTCAAGGCACTAGGGATATCGCCGTTTTTGAAAACTGCTTCACCGATCAACACGAATAGTTTTCCTTGAAGCGGATTCTTTGGGGTTTTTTGGGAAAATGCCAGTCCCATTTCAAGTATCTCGAGAGCCTTTCCCGCCTCACCAATCTCCATATATCCTTTGCCCAGGTTGTGTAGCAAATGGATCCACAGAAGCGGATCTTCGTTTTGCTCGGCCAGTTCCATTGCCTCCTCCCCGGTATGGACGGCTTTATTGTATTCCTGGTTTTGCATGCAGACATTTGTTAATCGCGCTAAAAGTTTGAACTCTTCTTCTTGGTCTCCGATTTTTCTTACCAGCTCTAGCTCTTCTTCCGCATACTGGATGACGAGTGGGTAATTATTATTGATCATGTAAATCTGGCCCAATTGACGTAATGCGATCTTATATCCTTCGTTATCGCCTTCTTTTTTGCAAAATGAGAGCGCCTGTTGCAGGGTGTCCATCGCCATTTGTGATTGGTTCAGCAGGACGTACTGTTGATCCAGGTTCAGGAGGTGCTTGCGTTCAGACTCTTTGTCTTCCAGTAGCCTGGCGGCGGAGAGGGCTGCTTCAAACCATTGGATGCATTCTGCAGGGGATAGACGCTGGCCAATCATTGTGGTCCCATTTTCAGTGTAGGCACTGCAAACTCGCGCCGCGTCTTTATCCTGAGCACAATGTTTGTGGCTCCATTCCATGCCCGCTTTAATATTTTCCAGTTCCAGATCAAACAGCCGGAATCCATTTATGGCGTCTTTGCCTCCCTTTTCTACTTGGTGATAGGCGGTTTCCAGTAAATTCATGAATTCGGTGGCAAGACGCTTTTCTGTCATGCCACGATCGCCGGATTTCAGTAGAGGTTTGATAAATTTTCTAACCTGAGGGTGCAGGGAAAACCGGTTGGTATTGATATTGTGTTGAACCAGGCCAAACTTCTCCAGGCCGGTAAGTGAAAGGCTTTTGGGATCTTCACAAATAAAGGACGCGGCACTTGCCGTGAAGGATTCTGGAAAAACATAAAGTTTTCTGAGAACCTGAGCGGCTTTGTCCGGCAACATGTTGTAGCTCAAGGTCAGTGCGGCTCGAACCCCGTCAATTAAATTCCTTCCTTCCCCTTCTTCGATGTTTTTCTAGGCGTCCATAAATTTTTTGAGGAAGTAATCTGGTTTCATGGTGGAGTTGATGGAAAAAAGTTTTCCAATTATTTCCAGAGCCAGAGGAACACCTTGGCAAATAGCGGAAATTTCACTGAGGGCGGGACTGATTTCAGGAGCCCACCGGGTCAATAGGGTATGGGCTTCCATAATTTCCATAGGTTCCAACTCAATGGTAACCATTTTGGGTATTAGGACCGGTTTGGTGGAAGTCACAATAAATAGCCAGGAGGGAGGGGGAACCAGGGGCTTGACCTGTTTGATGCCGGAGACGTTATCCAGAATCAAAATGCCTTTGTGTTTTTTTAAGGCCACCCGATACAGTTGGGCCAGTTTTTTATCATCGGTGGGCAGGGGCTGGGTAGGGTGGAATTTTAAAATGATCCGCCGCATGATATCCTCCGCAGATGGCGGACTCGGGTGATTCCCCTGCATGTCTGTAAACAGGCAGGTACCGGGAAACTGAGTGGCGAATAATTTACTCAATGGGATGGTCAGGCAGGTTTTTCCGATTCCCGAAAACCCGCTGAGCCCTATTAGGATAGGACGTGTCGTGGCCTTGGCGGCAATTATTTTCAGCGTCTCTTTTCGGCCGGTGAACAGCGTGGGCTCAGGCGGGGGACGAAACAGGGTCGCGCCACTAGTATCCATGCCGGGGGAAATTTTCAGGGCCTTTTTAGCGAGGGGCTCGGTCTCCTTTTCCATTTTGGAGGAAGAGGAAGAATCGCCCGGATCGGGAGTCATCCCCCCCCTGGTCGGAAAGACCGGAAGAGTCTTTCAAAAACATTTTAGAACCCAGTCCGGCTAGCACAGCCACCGCGATGATGATGATAATGATCGTGGTCATGAAACAACCCTAATAGGAAACATAGATTTTTGAGTCAGATTGATTTTAACATTGCATAACCTTAATAATTTTTCAATGCATGCGATGAACATGGGTTACGGGGGGGGTTCCCCTTGCTGGTAGTTGACTTTGTGGATATTTGTTCGATAATACCCGTTTTTGCCAACTTATGTTGTCTTGTGACTGTTTAAACTGAGTTTAATAGTATATGCCCGAATTATTTCTAGAAATTGGTTCCGAGGAAATTCCATCAGGATATGTTCAGCCGGCCCTTGAGTATATGCGTGAGGAACTGGCCTCCTTTTTCTCCCGCAACCGGATAAAGGCCGGGGTTCCTGAAATTCTAGGCACGCCGAGAAGGTTGGTGGTTTCAGTAAAAGGGGTGGATGCCTTGCAGGAAGATATTGTGGAGCTCTTTCATGGCCCAAACATTTCTGTGGCTTATGATGATCAGGGGAAACCGACCAAAGCGGCAATAGGGTTTGCCCGAGGCAAGGGGTTAGATGTTTCTCAATTGTCCCGTGAGAAAACTCCAAAAGGGGAAGTGGTCTGTGCCCGTGTAGAGAAAAAAGGCCGCCCTACCCCGGATCACTTGAATGAGTTCCTGCCGATATTCATTGGCAATATTCCCTTTGCAAAAAAAATGCGATGGGCAGATAAGACACGCCCTTTTGCACGGCCTTTACATTGGATCACAGCATTATTTGATGGCCAGCCTTTGGGATTCAGTTTTGATGGGATTGCCTGCGGCGACTTATCGCAAGGGCATAGATTTTTAAAACCCGATAAATTCCAGGTGAAAGACCTTGCTTCGTATTTGGAGAAGAGCGCAAACCATTTTTTACTGGTCGACCCTGAGGTGAGGAAACAGAAAATTCTTGAGCAGGTTCAAATCCTTGCCCAGGAAGCTGGCGGATTTGTGGAAGAGGATCCGGAATTGTTGAATATCGTGAATTATCTGGTTGAGTTCCCGGTTGCCATCCGTGGAGATTTTGATCCCCGTTTTCTGGAACTGCCCAAGGAGTTATTGGTGATGACGATGAAGCATCACCAGAAATATTTTCCTGTATCTGACGGAAAAGGAAATTTACTGCCCGGCTTCATTACGATCAGTAATATGTCTGCGGGACATGAAATCAAAAATGGCAACGAGCGAGTTTTGCGTGCCCGATTGGAGGACGCCCGGTTTTTTTATAATGAGGACAAAAAGAAAAATTTGGATGATTTCGTGGAGTCGTTAAAAGGAGTTGTGTTCCAGAAAAAGCTGGGAACACTGTATGAAAAAATGGAAAGGATTTGCGACCTGGCCCGGATTTTGTCCACCCACGCTTGTCCGGATAAAGAACCGCAGGCATTGAGAGCCGGGCGTTTGTGCAAGGCCGATCTGGTCACCCTGATGGTTTATGAATTTCCGGAATTGCAGGGGATCATGGGCGGATATTACGCTACCCATTCTGGGGAGGAGCCCACGGTTGCCCAGGCGATCCAGGAACATTATCGTCCAGCCTTTGCGGGAGATGATCCTCCCGCGAGTGAGCTGGGGGCGGTTATTGCGGTCGCCGACAAGCTCGATACTATTTTGGGCTGTATCGGGGTGGGCCTGATCCCCAGCGGCTCGGAAGACCCGTATGGCCTGAGACGAAATGCGCTGGGCATCATACAAATTTTCCTGCACCGGGGTTGGCAAGTTTCGTTGGACAATCTTGTGGAGGAGGGTCTGCGCTCTATGGGATCGAAAATCAAGCTGGACCCTGAAACCATCAAGAATCATGTGATGGAATTATTTTCCCAGCGATACAAAACATATT
>Ga0066383_10001013_pt1 | contig 10177 bp, 9 predicted proteins | sample Knorr_S23_td_Bot_FD_70950 | JGI IMG/M metagenome (GOLD analysis project Ga0066383, IMG submission 70950) | Marine microbial communities from Southern Atlantic Ocean transect - Knorr_S23_td_Bottom_ad_3770_LV_A | ecosystem: Environmental > Aquatic > Marine > Oceanic | place: Southern Atlantic...
AGGTAAACGTGAAGGGCCTTGCCGATGTAACTGAGGCTGTTCTGCCGCAGATGCGCGAACGAAAAGCCGGAAAAATTATCAACATCTCTTCTGTTGCTGCAAAAGCTGCGAAGTACATCACCGCCTACTACGCCACGACCAAGATGTCGGTGATCGCATACACCCAGGCGCTCGCCCGTGAGTTCGCCGCCGAAAACATCAACGTCAACGCTATAGCTCCGGGCCGAATCTGGACCCAGTTTCACCAGGACTGGATGAAAGAGCGCGAGGCGCTCGGCGATGAAGCCGTAGCCGGTAAGGACAAGTACGACGTGTTCATGGCATCGCTGAAAGAGGTGATCCCGATGGGCCGACCGCAGGAGCCGTCAGACATCGGTGCTCTCGCAGTTTTCCTGGCTTCAGAAGAGGCCCGAAACATCACCGGCCAGACAATCCAGTGCGACGGCGGCCAGGTAATGAACTGAGCCGACGATCGCTGACACAGGCGAAACATTAGTCCCGATCGAAGCGGAACGAGGCAGCGAATTAGCGACCGCTCGGCCATGCCCCACCGGTCATGCAATCGTCTCAGCCTTCGAGTGGCCAGTCCTTGATGCCGTCCGCCGGCACGTATCCGATCACCTCTTCCGCGTGCGAGATGTCCCGAAACCGGGTGAAGTTGTCCGAAACACCGTAGAAAACATCCCACTTCACGTCGCCTGGCGCATCGACGCACTTTTCGAACATCTGCTCGACGTCACGGTGGCTGAAGTAGACTGACACCCCTCTCGCATTCGCTGGCCGGTTTTTGGCCCTGACGCGTCCGATTCTGACCACAATCGCCGATCCATGAGTCTCTGAAAACAGCCTCGCCATCGCCTCGCCGGCCGTCTTGCCAACGCCGTACATCGCATCTGGCCACTGCGGATCTAGATGGGATACGACAGGTCTGGGATCTGGGATATCGTCGAGACGTGCCTCGACCATCGACTTGATCGGCTCGTACTTTTCGGCCGCCCTCTGCACTGTACCCGACGACCCGAATATGAAGCGCTTCACGCCAGCCTCGCCGGCAGCCCGAAATTTGGTTGATTCACCGATATCACCCTGGAAACCGGGTGTACTTTCTTCAAACGGGTAACCTCATCGATTCCAGTGCCGTGACCGGTCACCGTCTTCGCAACTCACCTAGCATCACAGCCGTGATGGCAGATGCTGCGGTGGTGTTGCTGATACCCATTTCGCCAATCGCGATCAGATCGGCGCCCTCTTTCGAGAGCTCCAGTGACAACTCGGCCTCGCGATCCACGATTTCGACAGCATGGGCGCGCGGCATGGCAGGGCCGAGCGTGAAGTTCTGAGTGCTGTTCTCCACTTTTAGCTCCACGAGTTCTGAAGTGTTTCCAGGTATCGGGTTTGCGACGCCAGCGTCGATTATCTTTACTCTTGCCCTGGCCTGCCGTGCCAGCGCGCTTACCGCCGCTCCACCATTGAGAAAATTAGCTACCATCTGAGCGGTCACGGTCTGCGGAAAGGTAGATACACCCTCGTCTGTCACCCCGTGATCAGCAGCTGCCACGACAACCCATTTCTTTTCGATTCGCGGCGTTTCTGTGCGCTGAATTCCGGCGACCTGGCAGGCGATGTCCTCCAGGCGGCCCAGGCTCCCGGCGGGCTTTGGTTAGTGACAACTGCCGCTATCGTGCCGCCTCCACGTGGCTCTGGCTAACCGGCTAAATGTCGAAGCTCGATGCGCTGGGGGAGCCCCTCATCTCAACCTTATCCATTCAGTCTGTTTCATTCTCGTTAAACGAAATATCAACAGCGACCCTCAACTCAAACTCGACGGCTTGTAAAAACTCTCGCCAAACCGAAATAATGCTCACACGCGACGAAAGTACCTTTGGCACTCAAAATTCGACCCCCTTTTGAGCCCGAATTCCCTGGTCGGCATACGGGTGCTTGATCTCCTTCATCTCTGTTACGAGATCGGCGACCTCAATAAGCTCGGGCTCTGCGTCCCGGCCAGTCAGAACGACATGAAGCATTTCCGGCTTGTTCTCCAGCACCTGTACCACTTCGTCAACATCTATCCAGCCGAATGAAATCGGATAGGTGATCTCGTCGAGGAGTATCACATCGTAGTCGCCTGAGTTGATCTTTTCCTTTGCGATCTCCCACCCATTCTTTGCAAGGGCTTCATCCTCCGATAGGTCCTTCGACGTCCACGTAAAACCCCTCCCCGAGGGAATTACCTCGATGCCAAGCTTTTCGGCCGCCATCTGCTCGCCGTATCTCGATTTTTCACTCTTGATGAACTGAACCGCCATGGTGCTCATCCCGCGGCCCCATGCCCGCAGCATCATGCCGAAACCGGCCGTGCTCTTGCCCTTGCCGTTTCCGGTATTGACGATCACCAGGCCTTTGCGGTCCCGCTTCAGGTTCGGGGGTGGGTTGAACTTCGTTGGAGCGGTCTTTGGCATTTTTCGAATACTCCTGCAATCACAAAGTTAAAACGGCCAGCACCTACAGGCCATCGGCAATCCCTCTCAGCAACCACCCGACCCCGTACGCAAGCACAGCCGCCGCGCCGCCGACTGCAACCGTTTCGATTCCCGCCATGATCCGACTTGTACCGACCACTCGGGCTTTGAATACACCGATCGCCGCAAAAGTACCCGCGGTCGCCAGCGAACTCCACAGGAACGGGGCGGGGATGCCGTCATCAATCACCAGGTTAAAGATGAACGGAAGTATCGGGACCGACCCGGCGATGAGGAACGCAACAAAAGTGAACCATGCGGCACGGCCGGGTTCCGGACCTTCGAGCAGCAGGCCGTGCTCTACCTGCAGCATTGTATCGACCCAGACTTTTTCGTCCGAAGTAATCACCTCAACGACCTGCTCAAGGAGTTCGCCCTCAAAACCCTTGTGCGCGTAGATCTGCCGGATTTCTTCTCGCTCGCCTTCTGGGATAAGCCTGATTTCTTCCTGTTCCTCGAGACGCATCTTATGGAGAAACTGCCGTTCGGCGCGGGTTCCCAAAAAGTTGCTGACAGCCATCGAAAAACCGTCTGCCAGTAAGTTTGCAAGCCCTAGTATCACCACGATGCCGGTATCAAGGTTTGCACCAACGACGCCAGAAACCACGGCGAAGGTCGTGATCGTACCGTCGATGCCGCCGTACACCAGGTCCTTGAGATAGCTCTGCGGGGTACCGGCCTCCAGCCGTTCGCTCACCCGGTCGGGGGTGTGCATGGCGTGAAGGTCTTCCCTGTCTCTCAGGCTCCTGCCCATCGAATCTCCTAGAAACCGTGATCGGCCGCACTCTCTTGCGGCACGAACCCGAGCACTTCTTTTGCATGGTCGATATCGCGGTACCTTGTCGGATTGTCCGAGCATGCGAAAACAACGGCATATTTCAGATCGTCCGGTGCATGAACGGCTTTATCGATCATCTGGACGATGTCGCGATGACTGCACCAAACCGACGCGTTTCGGGCGTTTAGCGGCACATCTTCGATCTCGACCTTGCCAACCCGTATACAGATTACCGACATGTCGTACTGCGCCGAGTACATCTGGCCTAAATTCTCTGTGAACATTTTAGAAACGGTGTAGAAGCCGCGAAGCCGGACCGGATCGCCTATGGCAACCAGGGGACGCGGTACCGGCATTACGAAATCCGGGTCGTGGACCATCGACCTGAAAGGTTCTTCCTGCTCGTAACCGGCCACGACCGCGCCACTGCTGGCAGCAACGATTCGTTTCACTCCCGATATCCGGCAGGCCTCAAACAGGTTGTAGACCCCGTTGATGTTTGCCTTAATGTGGGTTTCATCAGTGACATTTCCGCGCGACGCGGCCATGTGGATAACGGTGTCGACATTCTCGAGGGCGGGCATAATGCCGTCGATTCCGTCGCCAATATCAGTGACCGTTGTAGGAAATCCTTCAACTTCTCTGCGGCCGAGCGCCGTGACTTCGTGCGATTCAGCAAGACTTCGCCCCGCAAGACCTCCGATCAGGCCGCTCATTCCGGTAACGAGGATTTTTGATGGACTCAAAGCTTTTCGAGTGATTCTTTCGGGATTCAGAGCAGGCATGTTCCGCTCGATTAGGAAAACTCGGTGATCTGCTCGCTCGTAACTCGCTCCAGCTCGGAGGCCAACTGCGGATGTTCGTCCGGCCAGTCCAGCGTTCCGTCGGCCATCAAGTCTGAAGCTTCCCGGCGTGCAAGTTGAAGCAAATCGACATCGTCGATAGTTGCGACCCGCAATTCGTCCCATCCGCTCTGTCGGGTACCCAGGTAATCGCCGGGTCCACGTATACGCAGATCTTCTTCCGCAAGTTCAAAACCGTCTGAGTTTTCAAGTACTGCACTTATTCTCTCGCCAGCAGTCTCCCCGCCGGAAGATGTCACCAGAACGCAATAGCTCTGGCTCCCGCCCCGGCCAACACGACCCCGCAACTGGTGAAGCTGGGCGAGGCCGAAACGGTTGGCGCTCATAATCATCATCACGGTCGCATTGGGAATGTCAACCCCGACCTCGATCACCGGAGTTGCAACCAGCACGTCGATCTGCCTGTTCCGCACGCGGTCCATCACATCCTGTTTTTCAGGAAGTTTCATACGTCCGTGCAACAACCCGACCCGGAGGTCCTTGAAAGTATCAACCGAAAGACGTTCAAACTCCTGTACAGCAGAGACCGCCTCGATCGAATCGGACGGTTCTATGAGCGGGCAGACGACAAACGCCTGTCTGCCCAGGGCGACCTGCTGCCTGATCATCTGGTGGGCCTGATCTACATCGGCTTTGCTTCTCGCCAGCGATGTGGTGATCGGTCTGCGACCCATCGGCAGGATTTTCAACGTATTTACATCCAGGTCGCCGTACACGGTGAGCGCCAGCGTTCGGGGAATCGGGGTTGCCGACATCGCAAGCAGGTGTGGCCGCGGCGTACGTTTGGTGAGGGCCCCGCGCTGCTCCACCCCGAACCTGTGCTGTTCGTCGACCACAGCCAATCCAAGCCGCGGAATCGACACCTGCTCTTGCAACAATGCGTGCGTGCCAATAATTAAATCGGCCTCTCCGTCGGCAATCATCTGCTGAATTCTCGACTTGATCGACCGCTGGAGACTGCCGATCAGCAGCACCATCGTGATTCGGCGATTTCCTCTGCCGGGCAAGCTCGCGTGTCGCACCGCGTCACGCGGCTCTCCGGGCAGGGGCTCGGCATGCAGCTGGTTAGAAATGCTCAGGAAATGCTGTTCGGCTAGCACCTCGGTCGGTGCCATCAGTGCGCCCTGGTATCCCGCGGTGTTTGCAGCCAGCAGGGCCGACAGGGCAACGACGGTCTTGCCGCTGCCTACTTCGCCCTGTAACAGCCGACCCATCGGGACTCCGCTTGCCATATCAGCGAGAAAAACGTCCAGTGATTCCTGCTGATCGGTGGTGAGCTCAAAATCGAGCGATTCCAGAAACGGCTCGACGACCGGACTTCCTTCGTCCATGGCAATCACGATTCCATCTCGCCTGTTCCGCCACTCCGACTTCTTTTTGAGCGCCGCCAACTGGTACATGAACAGTTCATCGAAGGCCAGTCGACGACGTGCCTGACGCTGATCTTCAACTGAATCGGGGTAGTGCATCGATTCTACGGCTTCCAGCAGGCCAGGGAACGAATGGCGCTGTCTCAGGTCGTCATCAAGAAATTCGGTGAGAAGAGGAAGACCGGTATCGAGAGATTTTCGTGTTGCCGTGCGGATCGAACGCTGTACGAGTCCTTCGGTCGACGGATACACCGGCAGCAGGTTGCCAGCATGCGTGAGTTGCAGGTCTCCCGTCGTGGTGTCGGTAGATGCTGCAGACGAGGGAAGTTCGTCATACTCGGGATTCTGCATCTGCGCTCGACCCTGGAACGCGTCGATCTCACCGCTGAAGGCAATCAGGCTGCCGCGCTTGAACCTACTGGCGAGATAGGCCTGCCTGAAGAACGTGGCTTCGAGAAGACCCGTCCCGTCGTTAATGAGAATCTTTGCCGCACCGGGTGGTGGGCCAATCCGGACGGTTTCCGCCCGCACAACGCGTCCTGCCACGGTCGTCAACGCCCCGTACTCAACCTCGCCTATCCGTGTGACTTTTGAATAGTCGACGTGCCGGGCCGGGAACAGCGACAGCATGTCGCGCAGCGTGGCAACGTTCAACCGCGACAACTTCCCGCGCGTTGCCTTGTGAATGAATTTAAGTTCAGCCAGCGGGGTATCGAGTTTGTATTTTGCCTTCGCCGAGCTTGCACGCCCCGAAGGAGGTTTCGCTTGGTTACGCTTTGCCGATGCCCGCCCTGACGAGGTGCCAGACCCCCGCCCATCCGATGATTTGGCGCTCGCAGTGGCACCGGATATTTTCGCCATTACTGCCGATGCCCAACGGTGGCGCTCACCCGGCTGCAAAGCGGCGTAGTTGGTCCCACCCAGCGGCTCGATATCGCGAATCCACTGGAGATGGCCCGACGCACGTTCGATGAATCGGTCAAGGCCGCCCATCACTGCGCGATCGGAAAACTCAAGCTTGCGCTCCAACTCGATGACGTTCCGAAGTGAATTTGCCGCCTGTTCTGGCTCCAATATTCGAGGGGTTTGCTCTGGATAACTGCCGCGCACGCCCATCAGCCGGATTCAGCCTTGATCATCCCGAACCCGAGCGTGCCGGGTCCGAGGTAGTTACCAACCACAGGGCCGAGTTGTGCAACGGTCGCAACCCCATCTGGAGTGAACTTAGCCACATCATTTGCGATATCTCGAGCATCGGCCTCATCGGTCGTATAGAGCACCGCCAGTTTTTCGAGCGGCGCGTGCTCAGCCGCCAGTGCCTTAAGCCGGGCGATTCCCTTTTTACGATTTCGCGCCCGCTCCATCGGATGCGCTTCGCCATCGCGCAATATGAGGATGGGCCGGACACGCAGCAGCGACCCCACGAAGCCCTGTGCCTTCCCTATCCGCCCACCTCGGATCAGGTAGGTGAGGGTGTCGACCATCCCGATGAACACCGCTCGTTCGCTCAGATTCTTCGCCAGATCTGTAGCTTCGTCCAAAGACGCACCTTCTGAAATTGCTTCGGCAACGCGTACAGCCGTCCACCCAAGGGCCATCGAAGCCTGCTGGGTGTCAACGACAGAAATACGGGTTGAGGACGCATTCATTGCTTCGACTGCGTTGACCGCTGAGTTGTGCGTCATGCTCAACTTCGACGAGAGGTGTATCGAAATAATCTCGTCGTGGGTCTTTGCTAGTTCCTCGTATAGCTCGATAAAGGATCCAACGGATGGCGCCGAGGTCGTAGGGATCACTTTCGAATCGGGAAGTTGCCTGTACATCTCATCGGCAGAGATCGTCACACCGTCGAGAAAAGTTTCATCCTCGATGTGCACGTTCAGAGGTATTACCGAGATGCCATGCTTCTCAGCGAGGTCCACAGGTAGATCGGAAGTGCTATCGGTTACGACTGCGATGCTCATTGAAGTGCTCCGAATTGCTAGAGGTCGAACGCAACCCCAGTCCGAGGCCTGCGCACTTCCAATATGGAGGTTTAGGCTACTCTACTGCAATCAGGTAGTCGTAGTGTGGTTGTCCGCCGTGCACGACCTCGATATCGAAACCACTGAATTTTTCTTCGAGTGACTTCGTTGTCGTCTCGGCCTGCTCCGGAGTCACCGCTTCCCCGGTATACACAGTGACAATCTCGGCACCGTCTGCGTGCTCCTCGATCAGCTTGATCAACACAAACAGGGGATCGCGCCCCACCGTCACGATATCGTCATCGAAAGTTGCGAAAGTCATCCCCGCTTTAATTTCGTGACCGTAAATAGTTACATCTCTCGACGCTTGGCAAACCCCGCCCTCTCCCACTTCGCTGGCAACCTCATTCATCGCCTTTTCGTTTTGATCCAGCGACAGGTCGATGTTGAACGCCAGCAGTGCCGCAACGCCCGTTTGAACTGAACGGGTCGGAACCACCCTCACATCTTTACCGGTCAGATCGGGCACCTGTTGCGCGGCAACAACAACATTCTTGTTGTTCGGAAGCAATATCACCTTCTTCGATGGGGCAGCGTTCACCGCCGCCAGCAGATCGGCCACAGACGGATTCATCGTGTCGCCGCCTTCCACAACCGAAGTCGCGCCAAGACCCGTGCTGATGATCAGATCGGTCAGCCCATCTCCCGCGGCAACCGCAACCACCGCTATTTCCGGTGCGGCGAGCGTAGCCACAGGTGGGCTGGTGGCGTCTCCCCGCCGTGCAGAAGCCCAGCCAGCTGTCTGCTCATCCATATTGGCGATCTCGATATTTGAGATCTGCCCGTATCCGAGTCCGGCGCTGAGCGCCAATCCGGGATCTTCCATGTGGACATGAACCTTCGCGATTACGTCAGTGCCGTCGACAATTGGCGAGCGACCGAGTTGGTCCATGTGGGCGCGTATTTTATCGAGATCGAGATCCTCGGCCTGGATCGCAAATACGGTGCAGTAACCCCAGTCAATCTCTTCGGAAGCATCGACAAAGTCGGCCTTAACAGAGCCAGAAAATTTGCCCCCCCCGGGCATGGGCACTTCGACCACACGCGCCGCCGGCTCCTCGCCGTGCAGAGCCCTTAAAGCTCCGTCAAGCATCACCGCGAAGCCAAAACCCCCGGAATCCACTACCTCGGCTTCTGCAAGCACCGGTAGCAGTTGAGGGGTGCGGCGTACCGTTTCGAGCGAACTCGCCGCCACTGCCGAAAGCACGTTTTCGAAAGAACCGTTTTTCGCGGCCGACGCCTCGGCAACCTCGGCACATTCGCGGTACACCGTCAGCATCGTGCCTTCGACCGGATTGGGAACTGCTTTATAGGAGTTCGTTGCCGCTATTCGCAACGATTTGGCAAAGCTACTGCCACGCAGTAGCGGTTCACCGTCCGTCGTCCCCAATGATTCCGACAGTCCCTTGAAGAACTGGGCGAGAATCAGCCCGGAGTTTCCGCGCGCACCCAGAAGCGCAGCGCGGGCCATTCTGTTCGCAACTTCGCCGATCGTGCCTGATGCATCGTCACCAATATCGTCCACCACCGACCGCAGGGTAAGCATCATGTTGGTGCCGGTGTCGCCATCGGGAACCGGAAACACGTTCAGTGCGTTGATCGTATCCCGGTTGATCTCGATCGAATTGGCGGTGGCCCGAATCATGCTGACAAGCAGTATCGCACCAGTACTGTCACTTGCGACCGTAGAGTTTTGCACTTGGCCTACTCCTTGATAAATACGAGGCAACTGCAGCTGAAATAGATCAGCCACACTCGCATTTCACCAGGCAATCTTCTGTTGTTCCAGCCCGACATGCATGTTAATGTATATCGATAGGGTCTCGGGCTAACCGCACCGGTGCGTATTCATCGTTCGGTCACTTGGCACGAGATTTCCCCCACACCATGAACTTATTTCGAGAGTCTAACTGTTATGCCAAGCTCCGACCAAATCAGGGCGAAACTGGGTCTCGGACCCCGACCCAAGCCGATGTTCGGTCACAACCGATCGCACGCGCTGAATGCGACACGCAAGATTTCAAAGCCAAACCTGCAGAACAAGTGGGTGGTAATCGACGGCCAGCGCTACCGCGTGAAGCTGACAGCACGAGAGATGCGCACGCTCGACAAGAAGGGCATCTCCCTGTTGTCCGTGTAGAAGCGACGTTCGCAAAGCACGCTAATACGTGAAAGTAAAAACCCTTCTCGGTTGAGAGGGGTTTTTTAGTTGGTAGTACATCCTCCCTCTCTGCATGGGAGGGACCGAGGGAGGATTGCCCTGCGCGACCAGATTCGCCTCGAACGCCCGGAGCATGATGACCCACAGGCCCTAGAGCCGCTCGAGAAGGCTGTCCGCCAGGTCGATCATGAAGTCGGTTGACCACTGCGAAAGTTCACTCGTTGGACCGTTTTGAAGGCTTATCAGGTTGGACCCCATCCTCAAGACGACCATCGCGCCCATTCCATCCAGGTCCAGGGTCACGGTTGGCAGATCACGGTCCCGGTTATTCTGCTCGAAGTAGTCGACACCGGAGTCGGCTAAGCTGCCTTCGAGAATGCTGTAGTGGGCGATCGCCGCGTCGGTGCTGTTCATCGTGATCAGGGCAACCGTCAGGGAGCTATCGTGGGCATCGCTGCT
>Ga0066383_10001014_pt1 | contig 10176 bp, 10 predicted proteins | sample Knorr_S23_td_Bot_FD_70950 | JGI IMG/M metagenome (GOLD analysis project Ga0066383, IMG submission 70950) | Marine microbial communities from Southern Atlantic Ocean transect - Knorr_S23_td_Bottom_ad_3770_LV_A | ecosystem: Environmental > Aquatic > Marine > Oceanic | place: Southern Atlantic...
CAACGCCGAGACCGGAAGCGGTGAAGCGCTCTGCGATATGGGCGTCCGCAGAACCTGTACTTCGACCGGTGCCAGCGGAATCGTGTCACTCTGTTGTGGCAGCAACGGAGCAGACGATGCGGGCGCCGCGAAAACACCGCTCGGCGGTGTCAGAGCAATCATAGCAACGAGTATGATCATGGCGATGGGCCGTGGTTTTCCTGGGCTCCTGTTCTTTCCGCCGTACATGACTTCTCCTGAAGTGGAGCTGGATTCCCTGAGCGGGCGACTCCGTACGCTCGAGAGGCCGCCCCCCAGAGCCTACGGAGCGTAGAAAAGAGCAGTCCGCAGGGTCGGTGTCCAGCGGATTCGGCCTCGGAGCCACGGGCATCGCTACTTCGCAGCTTCACACGCTGCTCGGTCCCGACGGATGGCGAGTGCGTTTACGACTGCGCGCTCGCCGTCCGCATCCGATGGGCTGTTGATGGCCCGTCCGCCGAGCACCATGACCGAGGAGCCGCCCCCGTCCAGGTTGAGTGCCTCGGTCGCGCCGAGCGCCTCGAAGAGGGACGCGAGCTCGGGCAGCGTCATCCCGTTCGAATGCGGCGGCTGGCGCCCATCGACTACCACGAGCCACAGGAGGCCACGTTCAGGGGCGTAAGCCACGGCGGTCCGCGGCTGACGAGAGGCCGCAAAGGCAACGCGCTCGCGCACCTCGAGGTCTCCAACTCGCTCGCCCTGGTCCAGCAGCTCTGGGAAGCCACCCACGGCTTGGGTCTGACCGTCCCCACCCTCTATCGAGATGGGCCAACCGACATCGATCCACGCGCCTTGCACGCTCGGCACTCCGATCCACGGGGGCTCGCCGGGCTTCCAAGCCAACGCCGGGCGCGCGCGCGCCGCGGTCACCCTGCCATCTACGACTTCGGCGCCAACCGTCCGTCCTTCGGGCGTGAAGAAGTCGGCATTGACCGCAGCCAGCACCGCGGGTCCGACGCGCTCGACCATGCTGGTCACGAGCTCTCGGCCTTCCCCCCCCGTCTCTCGCGGCTCCGCCTGCAAGACGTCCAGCACGACATCGCAGCGTTGGTCGAGTGCCGACTCGACCAGATGCACGGCCCACGGGCCCAAGGGAGACCACAGGTACCGGTACAGGACGCCCGGGGCGATTCGTTCCGTGCGAACCGTGTCCGGCTGGACAATCTCGAAGACCGCCGCTGGAAGTCGAGTGTCGAGCCTAGGCGGCGTATCAGGGGGAACGCAAGCCGGCACCAGCGCAGCCAACGTCAGCAGGGCTACGACAAATCCGGCGGGACGAGGCAGGTGAGACCGCCCGTGGACCCGTCCCGACCTCCTGTCTACCTTCCGGCTCTCATGACCCGACCCTCCATGTCCAGCCCCATCTCGGTGCCGAGTGTCGCCCTTCCCGCGGCGGTGATCTTGGCCTTGATCTGTGTCCCTTCGGCCATCAATGGTCAGAGCGCCGCGGACGACTCTGGCGTCCGGATCGGGGTCAGCGTCGGAGGTGTGGGCACAATGGGTCTGGTGCTCGAGTTCTTCGACGGCAACCGCAGCCTCGACCTGACCTTGGGCACCTGGGCCTTTCAAGACCTGAGCCTCTCGATCGCGGTAAAGCAGTACTTCGGCGCCAAGGCCGCGAGACCCTTCGTGGGTGCCGGCCTTTGGCTGGTGGCTGCCAAGCCGTCGGACGGGAGACTCGGCCTCGCGGCTGTGCTGAGGGCGCCCGTGGGCGTCGACTGGAACCTGGCCAGCGCGCACTCGCTGGGTGCCAGCCTGAACGTGAGTCGAGCTCTTTGGGTTCGGCGCACCGACCCCGAGGACGAGCTACCGCTCACCGGTAGGTGGGTTCCGCTGCCCGGCATCTACTACCGATTCGAGCCGAGCTGAAGACGAGGCAGCTCCGAAGAGCCTCCGCCCGCTCACAATTCCTCAGGCTCGTCCCAGCTCTCGGACCAGAACTTTCGCTCTTCCTCATCGATCTCTCGGATGTCGAGCGGTTCATCGTCGTCGGTGAGGATCCCAGTGTTCCGGATCGTGTCCAAGGCCTCGTCGTCGACCACGGGAATGCGAGCGCGCACGTGCCTATGCAGGCGCACCCGGAGACTGATGCCGGCGGCGAAGGCCAGTACGACCAGTCCCGCCCAGAAGACGATCCAGAAAAGGGCGACCATCAGCGTGCCATCACTAGTCGATAGGCTCCATTCCAACGTATTTGAGACCACTTCCCGTATTGAAGAGTACCACCTCATCGTCGGTAGAGATCAGGCCCATCTCCATCAGCATGGGGACCGCGGCTGCCGTCGCGCCACCCTCTGGTGCCGCGAAGATTCCAGTATCCGTGCCAATGTGGCGGACCCATTCCGCCATCACATGGTCCGCAACCGCGACCGCCCCACCGCCAGACTCACGGAGAGCCCGCAGGATGAGGAAGTCCCCCACCGCCCCGGGCACACGCAGACCCGAGGCGTACGTGGTGGCTCCTTGCCACATCTCGGCGCTCTCCTGCCCGGCCGCCCACGCCCGCACCATGGGCGCGCAGCCGGAGCCCTGAACGGTGAAAATCTTGGGTCGCTCGGAGCCGATCCAGCCCAGACGCTCCATTTCGTCGAAGGCCTTCCACATCCCGATCAGACCGGTGCCACCGCCGGTAGGGTAGACGATCGAGTCGGGAAGTCGCCCCCCCAGCTGCTCGTGGAGCTCGTAGCCCGTCGTCTTCTTCCCCTCTACGCGATACGGCTCCTTGAGCGTGGAGAGGTCGAACCATCCGTACTGCTCGACGCCCTTTCTCACGACCTTGCCACAATCACTGATGAGGCCATTGAGCAGCTCAACGTCCGCTCCGAACGCGGCCATCTCTTCGAGGATCGGCCTGGGCGTGTCAGAAGGAACGACCACATGCACGCGTAGACCAGCGGCGGCTCCGTATGCCGCGGCGGCACTGCCGGCGTTGCCGGCAGAAGGAAGCGCGAGTTCCTTCGCGCCCAACTCGAGAGCCCGCGAAACTGCGAGGCAGAGACCGCGATCCTTGAAGCTACCGGTCGGATTCTGACCTTCGTCCTTGATCCACACCCTGCTGACGCCGAGACGCAACGCACAGCGCGGGGCATCGATGAGCGGTGTCCAACTCTCCCCCAGCTTCACTTGGGCGGAACAATTCCGCACCGGAAGAACCTCCTCGTAACGCCACAGGCCGGCCTCACGCCCGGCGACCGCGTCCGGCGTGAACCGGTCGGCGACGGCGTCCAGGTCGTAGCGCGCGAAGAGCGGTTTGCCCACAGCCGACAACCCAATCAACTGTTAGCTCTCCACGATTTCTCCGGTGCCTGTGCACTCGAGGTGGCTGGCGCCGGGGAAGTGTGACTGCTTCGACATCAAGTCTCGCTTTCGTTTTTTCTTGAATGAGAAGCGTCCGCACCTTCAGCGCGCAGCATGCGGACGCCCAGCGTCAGCGCAGCCACTGCGAACGGAACCAGCCAAAGCGGAGGTGGAGCCTCGGGATCTGACAGCAGTTCCCTCGAGCTGGGCATGGACGCGAGTACGACGATCGACGCGTTGTTGATGAGATGCATGAGCACACCGGTCCAGATCGAGGCGGTGCGCCACACAGCCCAAGCGATGACGATACCCAAGCAGGCGGTCGGGAGGAACCGGATCACTGTCTGGAACGACAGATGGAACGCGCCGAACAACGCGCCGTTGAGCAAGACGAACCGCCAGGGATCCAGCTTGCGCGTACCCGCGAGAAGCACACCCCGGAAAACGATCTCCTCACAGAAGGCGGGCGTCACCGCGAGGAGCAGCAGTAGCCACACGAGGCGCCCCGCGCTGTCGGCTGTCACGAGCTCTTCGAGACCCTCGAGAATCTCCCAGGGGATCGGCAGGAAGAACGTTTGCAGCCACCCGACGAACCACGCGGCCGGGGTGGCACCCGCTATCAGCAGCAATGCCCCTAATGCGCCGCGCCGAGTAGGACGGCCGAGCGATAGCGTGCTCCGGACGTCGAAGCCCCCCAAGTACACAAAGAGCAGCGCCGGTAGGAAGAGCAGGAGCCACTCGGCGGCGAGCAGCCCGCTCTCGCCGAGCCAGATCTGAAGGCGAACGCCCAAGAGAAGAAAGAGAAGCGCCACGAAGGCGACGAGTCCCAGCGCCTGTCCCGGGCGAGGGAGTCCATTTGCGGGGCGAGTCATTGTTTGACACTAGGCCATTGAACCTCAGGCGCGCCAGCGGCATCGTTCAAGTAACGAACGTCCACCGTGGCGCCTATTAGATCGACAGTCGTAGATGCAACCCTGCACGGGGGACGGCGCATCGAAGGACAGGAATGAAAGAGATCTCGACGGGACCTTCTGAGAGTCAGCTGATCCGGTTGGCCGCCGATGGCGACGCCCGAGCGATCCGGCAGCTATACGACCGGTATTCACCAAGGGTCTACGCCGTGGTGCGCCGAATCGCCGGCGACGACGATCTGGCTCAGGACTATGCGCAGGAGGCCTGGATCCGAGCGATCCGGGCGCTACCTACGTTCAGAGGCGACGCGCGCTTCTCGACGTGGCTGCACCGCATCGCGGTAAACGCGGCGCTGCAGGCACTCCGGAAGTCGGAGACCAGAAAGAAGCGGGAAGGACCGGTACCCGAACAAGTGCCGGTCGCGCCTCGCGGAGGAGACGCATTGTTGCAACAGCGGCTCGAGCGAGCTCTGGACGAGCTCCCGTATGGCATGAGACGCGTGCTGATCCTCCACGATGTGGAGGGCTATACACATGAGGAGATCGGAGACACGCTGGGCGTAACATCCGGCACATCGAAGTCACAGCTATTCAAGGCGCGAGCGAAGATGCGAGACATGCTCACGGCCTTGGACGGCGCAGCGCAGGAAAGTGGAGCAGAAGCATGGAGCATCTAAACACTGAGATTCTGGCGCGGCTGGTTGATCAGACTCCCCAGCCCGAGGAAGCGGCCCACATCGCCGAGTGCGAAGCGTGCTCGGCAGAATTGGAGGCGATTCGCAGTCAGACGGATGCGCTGCGTTCGCTGCCGGAGATCAGGCCTCCGCCGCAGGGGGATTGGCATGGGCTCGAGGCGCGCTTGCGCTCCGAAGGGCTGATGAACGACCCTGGACGGTTCCGCCGCATTGGCCTCGCTCAGACGCCGGGGTGGATGCGAGCCGCAGCCGCAGCAGTGCTCTTCCTCTCGGGAGCCGGTGCAGGAGCTCTGCTCACCTCGCCGGAGGCGCCGGAGTCGCTGGGCGATCTCGCGATGCCGTCCAGTGCGGCCACGTTCGCGACTTCGACCAGCGTCGAGGCGGCAGCGACCGCGGTGCGGGTGGCCGAACAGAACTACGTCGCGGCAATCACGCGCTATCAGCAACTTCTGATCTCGGAGTCCGGCGTTGAGGCCGGGAGCGATCCGATGAGCCGGATGGCGGCGCTCGAGTACTTGGCCACGGTCAGTCAGGCAGCGGTGCGGCAGGCTCCAGGTGATCCATACCTGAACGGGTTCCTAGTGTCGGTGCTCGGTGAGCGAGAGGCGACGGCGCAGTTGGTGGCGAGCCGGAGCAACTGGTACTGATGCTCATGCGAACGCTGTACCGCCTTGCGGCCGTCGGAGCGCTGATCCTGATGCCAGTGTCTGTGCTGGCGCAATTTGTCGCCCCGCAGGTCGCGGGAGCCCCAACGGGATGGATCGGCATTCAATTCGAAGTCAGAAACCAGACCTCTCGCGATGGCGCGAGAAGGGTCGTGTTGGTGGTCACGGGCCTGAACGATTCCGGGCCGGCACGCGCTGCCGGTCTGCGCGCCGGCGATTTCATTCTCCGCATCAACGACATCGACGACGTGAGAGGGTTTCAAAACGTCAACGATCGGCTACACCTGGATGCCGGTGACCCCGTGCAGATCGTGTACATGAGAAATGGACAACGGCACCAGGTCGATCTGACGGCGGCGGATCGCGCCGCATCCCTACCTACACCCGTGTACAGGTTTCGCGTCCAGTCAGACTCCATGGTCGAGACCGCGCTACGAGCGATGAGCTCGATCCGCGTCCGACTCGTGCAGGCCCAGGGCCGTAACGTCGCGCTCCCTGAGTTGACCATCGACGCCCCTGACGTGACGGTCGTACCCCCGGATCCGTTGATCGCCCGCATCTTGACGCGTGAAGTCACCGTAGGTCGCGTGGCCGAATCCGCGTGGCCGGACGTCCGGGGGCCCTTCCCGGAGGCCGACGAATCAGTACGGAGATGGGCGGCCCAGGAAGCGCGAGCACCGTTCCCGTTCTTCATTTTTCCCGGCGAGAAGCACGACTCGTTGCAGCGCGCGATGGACGAGTTGAACGGCATGTTGCGTGAGGTGTCCGCACGTGAGGGGGAGCGGGTCCGTGACTTGATGCGCATTTCCGGCACGCTGCGCGGCAACGAAAACGACCGGCAGCTCGTGCAACTCCGCGCAGTAATGGAGGACCTCTCTCAGCGTTCTTTGCAAGTGCAGCAGTCGATGCAAGAGGCGACGCTCTCCAACGCGGGAAACCGTTACAACGTGCTCGTCTCCCCGAGAAGGGTCCGGGAGTTTGATGGTGAGCGGGAGAGAGAAGTCGAAAGGGGGCAAAGAGGCGAGTTCCGACCCCTGACGCCTTATCTGATCGGTCAGAACCGAGCGATAGGGGCAGAATTGATCGATCTGCGGGCAGAGTTGGCGACATATTTCGAGGGGGTCGAAGGGGGCGTGCTAGTGGTCGACGTGCCCGACAAGACCCCTGCCGCCGCCGCCGGGATCGAGCCGGGCGATGTCATCACCCAGATCGATGGCGTTGCCGTGCGGTCGGTGCAGGGTCTGCGCCTGGCACTGGCCCGGGCCGACGCAACGATCTCACTTGCGCTGGTGCGCAAGGGGATGACGAGTACGGTTCTGCTACGGAGATAGCAGGCGGAGAGCCGAGCAGCTCTACTCGTACCTGAGCGCGTCGATCGGGTCGAGCATGGATGCCCTGCGCGCGGGCCAGATGCCGAAGAAGAGTCCGATGCCGGCGCTGAAGGCCAGCGCGACTGCCACCGCCTGAGGCGCTACGACGGTTTCCCACTCGGCGACCCTCGTCATCAACTCCGCAGCTCCGTAGCCGACGACCACCCCCAGCAGGCCGCCTAGAACACACAAGAAGAGCGCCTCGACGAGGAACTGGATCATGATCGCGCGGCGAGTGGCGCCCAGCGCCTTGCGCACGCCGATCTCCCGGGTCCGCTCGGTCACGGACACCAGCATGATGTTCATGATGCCGATGCCGCCCACGAGCAAACTCACGCCGGCGATGCCGGCAAGGAGAAGCGTGAACGTCTCGTTGGTTTCGTTGAAGGTCTCGAGCAGGTCGGCGGAGTTGCGGATGTTGAAATCCGCTTCCTCACCAGGGCGAATGCGGTGCTCTCGACGCATGATTCGATCGATCTCGCCGTACGCCCTGTCGAGCTCCTCGGTGCTCTCGGTCGATGCGTAGATCGCGTTCAGCCGGTCGCGGCCCCCCATCACCCTGTACTGGGCAGTGGACTGCGGTATGAAGACCTGATCGTCCGGCCGGACCCATGCAGCGTCGCCCTTCTCGGCGAGCACACCAACGACCTCGAACGGGATGCCGCGAAGTTGAATCGTCTGGCCGATGAGCAACTCGGGAGGGATCTCGCCGAGACTCTCTGGCAGGTTGTGCCCAAGCACCGCGACGCGTCGGCGCCCGCGCAATTCACCCTCCGTGAAAAAACGCCCGGCGACTACCTCGTGGTTGTAGATCTCGAAGTATTCCGGCCATACGCCCATCAACGTGTTGCTGGAGTTCCAGCGAAGGTAGGCGACCTGCATCCGCGATTGCAGCTCAGGCGAGACCTTCAGAAGTCCGAGTGTCTCGCTCCTGAGCGCCTCGGCATCCTCGATCCTCATCTGCGTTTCCCCGCGGGACACGCCTCCCCAGAACTGCTGGCCTGGACGGATCGTGAGAACCGTGGTGCCCATGGTCTCGATCTGCTGCTGCACACGCTGCTGCGCTCCCTCTCCGAGAGCAACCATCGTGATCACCGCGCCGACACCGATGACGATGCCGAGGGTCGTCAGCACCGAACGCAGGGCGTTGGCGCGGATCGCGCCCATCGCAACCGCGATGATCTCGAAGACGAGCATGAGTCAGCCGTTACCTGCGACCACGTCCGCCACCCATCCCGCCCCGCGTGCCGCCACCAAAGGGGTTACCCCCACCCATGCGCTCCCGCATCTGGTCGAGGAACGCCTGCTGCTGGGCCATGAGCTGTGCGGCACCAACAACGACTAACACCTCGCCTTCCTCGACACCGCTCACGATCTGCGTGCGGTCCCAGTCGTTCAGTCCGATCTGCACTTGTCGCGGCGTCGGCACCGAGTCGGCACCCATTACGAATACGACTGCGGCCCGGGACCGGCGCGGCGGTCCACCTTCTCCACCGAAGCCAGCGAAACCCGCCATCGCGCTCTGCATGCGTGCGCGCATCTCATCCTGGGTGATCTCACCTGCCTCGAGCTGAGCTTGAAGCGCTTGCATCTGAGCGGCGGCAGCCCCGCCTGGACCGCCTCCGCGCTGCCCGCCACGCGCGCTCTGTCCGTCGCCACCTCCCCGCTGACCACGCTCGCCGCCGCCGTGCTGGGCACCGTCGCCGCCGCGGCCGGCTCCCGGACCTCCCTCACGGCCTCGATTGAAGCCACCCCCGCCGGCGCGCATGAACGCGGTCAGATCCATGTTTTCCACGTCGAGACCGAGCGCCATCGCCGCCGGACCCACATCGGTCGTCTTCACGATCGCGTTGTTGGGCACGACGAGAACGTTCACGGCCTCGTCCACCATCACTTCGACTTCAGCGTTCATGCCCGGCTTCAAGAGCCGTCCGCTATTGTCGATGCTCACGATGACCGCGAACATCGTCACGTTCTGCTCAACAGTCGCCTGCGGCTCGATCTTCTGGACCTCCCCGCGAAAAGTTCGGTCGGGAAACGCTTCGACCGTCACGTTGGCGACCATTCCGGGTTCCAGCTGGCCCATGTCCGTTTCGTCGACGAGCGTGCGAACCTGCATTTCGCCAAGGTTCGCCATCAGGAAGAGCGTGGTGCCACCGGACACGTTGCCGGACGCCGACTGAATGACCATGCCCTCTTCGACGTTCTTCTGGATGATCGTGCCGGACATCGGCGCGGTGATGCGCACGTCCTCGAGCTGGAGCACCGCGAGCTCGTGGTTCGTACGAGCCTTCACCAAGTTGGCCCTCGAATTGGCGTACTCGACCCGAGCCCCTTCGTGCTCTTGAGCCGTGATGACTTCCCGCTCGAGCAAGAGCGTCGATCGCTCGATCTGGGATTCGGCGATCTCGAGCCGAACTTGCGCCACTTCGAGGTCCGCCTCGGTCTGATCGAAACGGTTCTGCACGTCCCGAGGGTCGATGTCCGCGAGTATCTGCCCAGGCCTTACCTCGTCACCAATGTCGGCGTGCAGCCTGAGAATCTCTCCGGACGCCTTCGACTTGACCTCGACCTCGCGGATCGGCTCCACCGTCCCGGTGGCCTCCGCGCTGATCAGGAGATTGCCCCGCACCACCTCGACGGTTTCGACGCTCGAGGCCGCTTCGGCCGCCTCTCCGCTCTCGCAGGCGGAGACCGATACCACGAACAACGCGAGAAACGCGAACCGCCCGATCAGCTTAGTCATGTCGTCGCTCCCGCCGCTTCGGTGAAGAAGTCCTGCTCGATGAGCCCGTCCTTCAGGTGCACCTGTCGCTTGGAGTACTCGGCGATGTCGTGCTCGTGGGTCACCAGAACGATCGTCTGACCCTGCTCGTTGAGCTCGGCCAGCTGACGCATGATCGCCGAGCTCGTCACCGAGTCCAGGTTCCCCGTCGGCTCGTCCGCCAGCAGAAGGTCTGGCTCGTTCACGAGCGCGCGCGCGACGGCCACCCGCTGCCGCTGGCCACCGGACAACTCGGGTGGCTTGTGAGCCATGCGATCGGCCAGCCCGACCAACTCCAGCTTTTCGGCGGCGCGCTCCTTGCGCTCCTTGCCCCTCATACCTGCGTAGATCAGCGGCAACTCGACGTTGTGCAGCGCAGTGGCGCGCGGCAGCAAATTGAAGGTCTGGAAGACAAAGCCAATCCGTTGATTTCGCACGCGCGCGAGCTGGTCGTCT
>Ga0066383_10001015_pt1 | contig 10168 bp, 6 predicted proteins | sample Knorr_S23_td_Bot_FD_70950 | JGI IMG/M metagenome (GOLD analysis project Ga0066383, IMG submission 70950) | Marine microbial communities from Southern Atlantic Ocean transect - Knorr_S23_td_Bottom_ad_3770_LV_A | ecosystem: Environmental > Aquatic > Marine > Oceanic | place: Southern Atlantic...
AAAAGCGACGAAAGATCGCAGAGATTAATGTCCAGTTGTGCTTTCCTGAGCTTTCTGTCGATCAGCGCCAGCGGCTTATCCGCCAACACTACCGATTCTATGGGCGGGCGCTCATCGATTATGGTGTGTTGTGGTGGGGGTCGACCGCCAGAATAGACAGTCTGTGCACGGTGACTGGAAAGGACATACTCAAAAACCTCGAAAAAGCCGGCCGGCCGGTGTTGCTGATTACACCTCATACGGTCGGTATAGATATGGGTGGTGCCCTTATTGCCCGGTTGATCTGCGGCGTTTCCATGATGAAAAGAGCGCGAGATCCGTTGCTGACATGGCGTTTATGGCGAGGTCGTTGCCGATTCGATGCGATCATTCTGATGCGGGATCAGGGGCTGCGCCGACTGGTCAAAGCCATAAGAGGCGGTAGGATTGCTTATTTGATTCCCGACGAAGACTTGGGCGATGCCAATTCTCTATTTGCCCCTTTTTTTGACATCCCAACAGCGACAGTACCGGTCGTCGGGTGGCTGGCAAAATTGACCGATGCTGCGGTGGTGCCCGTGTTCACCCGTATGCTCGATAACGGTCGCTACGTGTTCGACATCAAGCCGCCACTGTCTGGATTTCCGCTTGGGAATGAGCAGTCAGACGCAGCAACGGTAAATTCGGTATTCGAAGCGGGGATCCGATCAGCGCCTGAACAGGCGCTATGGACGTTCAAATGGTTCAAAACACGTCCTGGTACCGACATATCACCCTACGACTGACTCCAGTCTCGAAGTATGAAATGAGCTATTTTCAATTGGAACCACGTTGAAAATTCTGGTCATCAAACAGACTTCCCTGGGCGATGTGCTGCATGCGACAGCTGCCCTGAGTGCAATTCGTGAAGCCCATCCGTCCGCCCATCTGACTGTATTGACGTCCACAGCCGCTCAAGAGCTCTTGACGCATAACCCGAAGATTGACGAGCTCATAATTTTTGACCGCTACGGCGTCAAACGTGACTGGTGGAGGCGACCGGGTTGGACCATTGAACAGTTTATGCAGACCCTCAGAGCCGTACGCCTGAACGAGTACGATCTGGCACTGGATCTTCAAGGCAGCTGGAAGACGGTGATTTTCCTGTGGGGTGCACGAGCCAGAAGACGATTGGTGAAAGGTCACTGGTGGTTCGCGGAGCGTTTTAGTCAGCCCGCGGTGCATGCCATAACAGAGATGGCCGGGGTACTTGAGCTGGCTAATATTCCGCTGGGGGCAGGCAAGATGGAAGTCGAGGTCGCACCACAGGTGCAGACTGCAGTCGACCGCATATTGAAGGGACTCTTAAGGCCTGGTTCAAAACTTGCGGTGTTCAGCCCAGTGACGCGCTGGCCCACTAAGAACTGGCCTATCGAAAATTTTCTGTCACTGGCCGAACGTCTGTCAGACGACTGGTTTATCCTGTTCACGGGCAGTGCTGAGGATCGTACGTTTCTGGAAATGTCTACAGGCACGCTATCATCCGAAAAGGGCAGCTGCCTGGCAGGTCGGCTGAGCCTGCCGGAATTCATTGAAGTCATTGGTCGGGCTGATCTTGTGTTAACCGGCGACAGCCTCACGATGCATCTGGCAGTGGCTAAGGCGCGCCCGCTCATCGCATTGTTCGGGCCGACAGATGAGACTCGGGTAGGCCCACTCGCCTCGGGTGAGGTGATTCGTGCAAATGTGGCTTGCGAGCGTTGTTATCTCAGGACCCAATGTCATCGGCGATGTATAGAAAAGATCACGGTACAGCAGGTCCTTGACGTGATTGAACACGGCATAAAGGAATTGTCTGCCGGGGAGGTGGTTGCATGAACACGTTACTCGGCAGGTGGTGAATTCCCTCAGTAGGTTTAATCAGGCTCGCCAGAAGGTGGGCGTCAGCAGTACCAGCAAGGTAAAAATTTCCAGCCTGCCCAGCAGCATGCTGACACATAGAATCCATTTGCCTGAGGCGCTGATTCCGGCGTAGTTGTCGGCGACGGCACCAAGACCTGGACCAAGGTTGTTCAAACAGGCTGTAACCGCAGAAAAAGCCGTAACGAGGTCGACTCCGGTCGCAGTCATCGCCAGTGCGAGTATCACATAGCTCAGTGTGTACAGTGCAAAGAAGCCCCAAACAGCATCGATAACCGATTCGGGAACCGGTTTTCCTCCAAGTTTTATGGGAATCAAGGCGTTGGGATGGATCAGTTGGTCGATCTCGCGGCGACCTTGTTTGTAGATAAGGATTGCTCGTATGATTTTCATGCCGCCAGCGGTTGAGCCAGCACAACCCCCAATGGCGCTCATCAAAATAAGCATGATCGGCAGAAAAGAAGGCCACCAGTGAAATCCGGTGGTGGTATAACCCGTCGTAGTGGCGATGGAGACAACCTGAAAAATTCCGTGCCAGAAGGTTGCTGCAGGGTCGTTGTAGGTATGGGTCAGTGTCAGGACAATCAGCGCCACGACCGTGATCGAAAATAGCACACCTAGAAAAACCCGGGCTTCTGGGTCTTTGAGGTAGGTTAGAAGCTGCCGCGCGCGCAGCACACTAAAGTGAAGTGCAAAGTTGATACCGGCCACAATCATAAAGACTACGGCAATCCCGGCAATGACGGGACTGTCAAAGAATCCAATACTCTGATCATGAGTAGAGAACCCACCGATCGCTACGGTAGAGAAGCTGTGTCCGATGGCATCGAAAACACTCATGCCAGCTAACCAGTAAGCGAGCGCACAGGCAACTGTTAATCCCAGATAGATGTACCAGAGCGCCTTTGCAGTTTCCTTGATTCTGGGGGTAAGTTTTTTATCCTTGACAGGGCCTGGCACCTCGGCTCGGTAGAGTTGCATCCCCCCAATACCCAGCATGGGCATGACTGCTACGGCCAGCACGATGATGCCCATACCACCGAGCCATTGAAGCTGTTGCCGGTAATACAAAAGAGAGGTCGGTAGATGATCCAGTCCGGTTAGCACAGTTGCCCCGGTCGTGGTCAGACCCGACATAGACTCGAAAACTGCATCGGGCAGAGACATGGCAGGGTCAATGGAAAGTAGAAAGGGAATGGCACCAAAGCCTGCTAATACTGACCAGAACAGGACCACGATCAAGAATCCATCACGCAGTCTGGGTTCGTTTCTGTGTCGATGAACGGGCAACCAGAACAACAGGCCGACTGCCAGTGTGATCAGATAAGCGATGACAAAAGACTGCGTGCTACCGTCCTGGCTTACTATACTGATTGCAAGTGGTGGCAGAAGAGTCGTACTGAAAAGTGTCAGCAGAATCCCTACGATCTTCAAGACAGCCTGATGTTGCACTCGAGTATTCCGGAGATTCAGACGAAGGTTACCTTCACCTGGAATAGTCTCTCGACATCGCGAATATGCTTTTTGTCGATCACGAACAGGATAACGTGATCCTCAGCCTCGATAATGGTGTCATGATGGGGAATAATGACTTCCTGATTGCGCAACAGAGCACCGACCCTAGTACCTGAGGGAAGTGAGAGTTCTTCTATACGACGACCGACGACATTGGAGCTTGTCGCATCGCCGTGAGCAATCGTTTCTATTGCTTCGGCGGCACCGCGACGAAGCGAATGTACGGCAATTGTATCGCCACGCCGGATGTGAGTGAGCAGCGACCCAACCGTAATAAGACTGGGGGAGATAGCGACATCCAACACACTGCTTTCAATCAGGTCGACGTAAGCTGAACGGTTGATCAGTGCCATAGTACGGCGAGCACCCAGCCGTTTTGCTAGCATAGCCGAAAGGATATTGGCTTCGTCATCATTGGTGAGTGAACAGAAGACATCCATGGCGTCAATATTTTCCTGTAGCATGAGGTCCTCATCGGCAGCATCTCCACGAAGAACGATGGTTGCATCCAGCTGTTCCGCAACCTGGCGCGCCCTTTCCGCCCCGTGTTCTATCAGTTTGACCTGGTAGTTGTTCTGCTCGAGGGTTCTGGCTAGCTGCAGACCGATTTTGCCGGCACCCGCCAACATGATGTTCTGGCTCGGTGCTTCCACAGCGCAAAATTCACTCATGACAATAGGTATGTGGGGCGCAGCGGCAACTATGAACACTTCGTCATCGGGTTCGATAACTGTATCCCCTTCAGGGATGAACGGCCTGTTATGACGGTAGATGGCTGCAACGCGGGCTTCAACAGTGGGCAAGTCTTCACGAATCGTGCGCAGTTCGCGGCCCACCAGTGGCCCGTCATGGTATGCTTTAAGGCCTACAAGTTGTATCTTTCCCCCAGCAAAATCGACAACCTGAAGAGCACCGGGATACTCGATGAGGTGCAGTACATGTTGTGTGACCAACTGTTCCGGGCTGATGATGACGTCTATCGGTATCGATTCGTCTGAAAATATCTCTCTGTGTGTCAGAAACTCAACAGAACGAATACGGGCGATCTTTTTGGGGGTCCGGAACAGCGTGTAGGCGACCTGACAGGCTGCCATGTTGACTTCGTCCTGGTCAGTGACGGCGAGAATAAGATCCGCGTCCGGACCTCCAGCTTGTTCCAGAACGCTTGGATGAGATGCTGATCCAACGATCGTCCGGATATCGAGCCGATCCTGCAGGCCTTCCACTTGTGATGCAACGTTATCGATCAGGGTGATGTCGTTGTCCTCTCTGGCGAGGATCTCGGCAGTTGAGATGCCGACCTGACCTGCACCGAGGATAATGATCTTCATTCGATGTCCAGATGCATGACTAAGCGGCTTGTTTCAAGCTCGATTCTTGACTGACTTGGGACTGATGCCCAAGCCTTTGAGTTTTCTGTAAAGGTGTGTGCGTTCCATCCTGCATCGTTGTGCAAGTTCCGTCATATTGCCGTTTGTTCTGAGGAGGTGATAATTGAAGTAGTCCCGTTCAAACTGTTCCCGTGCCTCCCGCAAAGGTTGATCGAAGTCCGGATCAACTCGTCCGGTTGTTTCGGTGAATACCGGGGTTGCTGCACTGCCCATGGTCTCTCGGGTTTCGTCCGCGTCAATTTCCTCACTGCTCGAGGTGATTAGCATTCGATGGATGAAGTTACGCAGTTCTCTGATATTGCCCGGCCACGGTCTATTACGAAGGTAATTTACGGCAGCTGTTGAGAAGCGGTGGAATGAGAGATTTTCTGATTCCAAGATCTGGTTGGTGTAATAGCTTATCAGGTCCGGTATATCTTCCCGATGTCTTCTCAGTACCGGAACGTCGATTGGAACGGCATTAAGGCGATAGAACAGATCTTCTCTGAATGTGCCCTCTCGTATCTTTGATTCAATATCCTGATTCGACGTGGCGAAGATTCTGATGTCGAACTCAACAGGTGTTTTCCCACCGACCCGATAGAAGCGACTCTTTTCCAGCGTGCTCAGTAGTTTCTCCTGAATCTCGAGGTCAAGGTCACCGATTTCGTCCAGTACCAGGGTGCCACCCTGAGCCTGTTCAAATCGCCCGGCCTGTATGGAATCGGCATCTTCATAGCCGAAAAGTTCTATGGCAATGCGCTCCCGGGGTACCGAAGCCAGGTTGACTTCGACAAAGGCCTGCTCCTTACGCCGACTGGCTCGGTGCAGCGCGCGAACCACAACGCCCTTGCCGCTGCCGCGCTCACCTCGGACCAGTACCCAGCTTTCGCCCGGCGCAAGTCGATCAATCTGTTGTTTTAGTTCTTGGATAGCCGGACTGTGACCGACAAGTTCTGTTACCGGTTCTAACTGGCGTCTGAGCTGGGTGTTTTCCGCAGACAGTTGCCGGCTTTCAAGCGCACGTTCGACCGTAACCAGCAGTTTGGCAGTAGACAGTGGTTTTTCGAGAAAATCGTACGCCCCGAGTCGCAAGGCATCGACGGCTGTTTCTACGGTACCATGGCCTGAGATCATGATGACAGGAGGCCGATTGCTACTCTGCTCGCACCACTCGGTGAGAAGGGTGATGCCATCGGTATCGGGCATCCAGATATCGAGCAGCACCAGATCAGGACTGAGACGGTTGAATTTTTCTCGTGCCTCAGACCCGTCACCGGCCGAGTCCACTCTATAACCTTCGTCTTCGAGAATTTCGCTGACGACGCCCCGAATAGCGGGCTCATCATCGACGACTAGGACAGTTTGATTATTCACGTTTGCCTTGTCGTTCGTCTATCGAGGTGCCCTGAGACTGGGTCACAGGCAGGTGAATTATAACGACAGCACCACCTTTGGGCAGATTTGTTGCCCGCATGGTGCCACCGTTTTCCTCGATTATCCGGCGGCTTATCGGTAGTCCCAGTCCACTGCCGGAGATTTTCGTGGTGACGTAGGGTTCAAAAATTCGGTCCAACAACTCCGCCGGGAAACCCGGCCCGTTATCCTGAAGTTCCAGCACCAAAAAATTATCATTAGCGTGATCTATTCGCGTACTCAGTTTCAGTTCACCTCCTTTGTCACCCAGTGCATCGGATGCATTGATAATCAGATTATTCAGTACCTGCCGAACCCCGGTCGGGTCAGTCATGACCAGCGGCAGGTCATCAGTAAGGTCAAACAGGAACCTGATCTTGGTTAAGTGAGCGATATGGAGTTCTGTGATGTCCCGAATCAACGTATTGATGTCCAAGCACTTGGGTCGCGAGTTCACCGGTTGTGCATAGTCAGAGAACGCATCGACCATTGACTTCATCGATTCAACCTGTTGGACAATCGTCCGGGTTGCACGATCCAGTATTTCTCGATCGTCTTTCTCGATTTTGTCGAGATATCGTCGCCTGATTCGTTCGGCAGAAAGTTGTATCGGGGTCAATGGGTTTTTGATTTCATGAGCAAGACGGCGGGCGACCTCGCCCCAGGCCGCATCGCGCTGCGCTTTGATCAACGCTGTCGCATCATCAAACACAACAACGCAGCCGGATTCTGTTTCCGTACCAGAAAGTTTGGTACTGCTGCATACCAGAGTTTGTGGGCCCAATGGCGAGTTTATACTGATCTCTTTTTGCCACTCAGAAACGTCATCACTTATACCTTGGTCTATCATGTTCAGCAATGGTTTGGCAGTTGGCAGAGCATTGATCATCTCGGCAATGGAAGATTCGACAAAAGTGCCCAGCGGTGTGTGCAGTATGCGTTCGGCAGCGGCATTGTGCGTACGGAGTTGCCGATGGCTGTCAAACGACATGACACCGGATGACAGGTGAGCGAGTACGGTTTCAAGATAGGCTCTTTGTTTTTCTGCTTCAATTTGACTGTTTCGTACCGCAGTCTGGGCGCTGCTGATTTCCTGAGTCATACGGTTGAATGAGCTGACCAGAACACCGAGTTCATCTCCACTAGTCACTGGCAGCTGTTTGCCATAGTCTCCTTGAGCGACAGCTTGCGTGCCTTCAGCAAGGTCCCGCAGTGGGGCGACCAGCCTTCTGGCGAGATAGATCGCAATCAACAACGAGATGAGCAGTGTCATCAGCGTTACGAGTGAAAGGGTCAGGACAAAACTGAATGTCAACGGGCGTCGCAGATACTGCAGTTTTTCATATTCCGCATAGGCTGCCTCTACGCTTTGTCCCAGTCGCGAATACCTTAGGGGCAGCGGGTCGATAACCAGCAAAACACGATCAGTATCTCCAACCTGGCGTCCGGTTATACGTATAGCTACGCGTAGCTGCAGTCCGCCACCGGCAATTGGTTCCATCTCGGAATAGACCTTACCCTGGCGGAGTTGGCGGATCACTCGCTCGTCGGGGACATTCGGAATGAGTGAAATTGCATCCTTGCTGCTGGAGGCAAGTATTTTTCCCGACATCGAATGAAGGCTCATTTCCTCGAAATCACTTGCTTGACGAAGCTCATCGAGAAGCTGAAAGACTTCGAAACTGGACTCAGCATTCTGGATCTTGTCCGCATCATCACGCAGCTGGTCAACGACATCCAACTTGATCGATTCGAGTGAACTGCGGCCCAGCAGTAATGCATCGTCGAGTGCTTGTTCGATCTGCACATCGAACCAGCTGTCAATTCCCCGGCTGAGAAACTGCACAGCAAAGTAATAAACCACAGCGAGTGGAATCAGCGCCAGCACGGCGAAGGTCCCAACAAATCGCAGGGTAAGTCTGGAACCGAGGACCCTTGCCCGAAACTGTCCTATCAGTCGCCAAATCTGAAATGCGCTCATCAGCGCTAGCAGGCCAATTCCGATGACATTCAGCAGAATAAGAGCGGAATAGAAATCCCCAAACAGTTCGTCGTTTCCCGCGGCGCGACTCAACAATACCGAGGCAATCAGCAGGAATGCTGACAGCAGGAGGGTGAAGCCTGGTCCAAGTAATTGCGAGATCATCGACCGACTTGCCATTGTTGCCAGCCGCTATCAAGGTGCCAGGACGGAAAGAAGAGTGTGGCGAGCTTTAACGCGCCGGGAAGCAGGCTTCTGTCAAGCTCGAGTTGTACCCGTATAGACATCGGATCAGTCTGATTTACGCCGGTGGGGATTTGTTCCTGTACCGTCACTTTCCTAATGCTGAACAGCGTATCATAGAGACTGGTAAACGCCTGGAACTCCCCCCCGACCGGTTCCAGCAGCGTATACCGATTCGACAGGGCGTGGTACTGAATTCGAAAAGGGTACTGCCACTTGGCCGCGCTGATGTGCCAAGGCCATGCTGACTCTTTTACAAGTGATACATTGAGATTGATCGTTAACGGTATACCGTTGAGCAAAGCTTTGGCGGGTTCAGGGCCCAGGTCCAGTAACAGCGTCATCTGGGTTTTTATCATACCGGCAGCGGTGAGCGAACGCCCTGAAAGAACACTGAGGTCTGCCGAGGCAGAAGCGGGAAGCAGCGCGATGATCAGTGCCGCACCTAGCCGGTTCGTAACCCATTGGTGCCACATCGACTTTGTCTGAATCACGAGCGAATGATCATTGCGTGAAACCGAGGTGGTGAGTGTACAGCTTTGCCAGAACAGTCCCGGATCTTCAGCACTTTTGCACAATAGCATAGTACAGTCCATCTCCCTCGGAGCAGGGCAAAAACTGACGGCCGAATCGAGTGCTTTCTCCTAGAGAGTAGTCGCTGGGGACCGAGCACGCATCTTTGGTGTTCTCCAACAGAAGCTCAATAACTGCGTCATTTTCGGCAGGAAAGATTGAGCAGGTGATGTATAACAGACAGCCGCCACGACGAAGGAGTGGCCAGAGTTGTTGGATCATGTTCAGCTGGTTGCATGAAAAACGGGGGATATCGGTGTGGCGGCGCAGTACCCGGATATCGGGGTGCCGACGTATAACACCACTGCCGCTACACGGCGCGTCAAGGATGATTCGGTCGTAGGGTTTACCGTCCCACCACCGGTCTGGTTCCGTGACATCGCCATCGATGATGTCTACGTGGCCCTTAAGTCTTTGAATGTTCTCGCGGATCAGATTGGTGCGATCAGGAAGATCAATGGCTGTGATCGAGGTCGTATCTGTTGCCAGTTCATACAGCTGGCCAGTCTTACCGCCCGGCGCTGCACAGGCATCCAGGACACGCAGGCCTTGAAGCGGGCCTAGAAAGCAGGGACTCAGTTGTGCTGCTGCATCCTGTACTGATACAAGCCCGTCAGAAAATCCCGGCACTCTCAAAACAGAACGAGGTTTTGCGAGCGTAATTGCCCACGGACTTAAGTTTGAAGCGGTCGAGTCTACCCCTGCTTCAGCCAGGCGCAGCATGTAGTTACTTCTGGAGGTGAACTGAGTGTTTACCCGGAGTGTCAACGGCGGTCTCGAGTTGTAGGAGTCAACGATGTCTTTCCAGTCGTCTGGCCAGGCTTCGCGCAGACAGGACAGTAGCCACATCGGAGTTGCATATTGTGCTTCTTCTTGTTCTGCTGTTATGAACGCAGGATCTCTCAGGTGAGCGCGTAGTACCCCGTTGACTAGATTTTTTGCATGCCCTCGACCGAGTAGGTTGGCAGCTTCAACAGCGCCCGAAGTGATGGCGTAGTCAGGTGCATTAAGGTGTTCGTACTGATAAAAGGCGCACAACAGAAGATTTTCGAGAATCGTGTCCTGAGAGCGGATCGGCTTGTGAAGTTTCTGCTGCAGCAGGCGGCGGTAACGATAGGCCCAGCGAACACTGCCCCAGGCAATTTCACGAATTTCTGAGTGATTTTGAGCGGGCTGGAGTTTGAGTCTTTTG
>Ga0066383_10001020_pt1 | contig 10140 bp, 8 predicted proteins | sample Knorr_S23_td_Bot_FD_70950 | JGI IMG/M metagenome (GOLD analysis project Ga0066383, IMG submission 70950) | Marine microbial communities from Southern Atlantic Ocean transect - Knorr_S23_td_Bottom_ad_3770_LV_A | ecosystem: Environmental > Aquatic > Marine > Oceanic | place: Southern Atlantic...
CTGGAGACCGGCGACTACGGGGACCTGCCGACCGACTTCACCCACCTCGTCCACTTCGCCGCATGGCAGGGTCCGACCCCCGACTTCGACCGGGCGATGCGGGCCAACGCCGAGGCCACCGGCCTCCTCATGGCGCACTGCCGGCACGCCGAGGCAGCCCTCATCGCCTCCACGAACACCGTCTACCGGCCCAACGAGGACCCCTGGCACGCCTATCTGGAGACCGACCCCCTGGGCGATCCGACAGCACCGCACAGCCCGACCTACGCCGTCTCGAAGGTCGGCCAGGAGGCGGTTGCACGCACCATGGCGCGGGCACTGGACCTGCCGACCACGATCGCCAGGATCAACGCCAGCTACGGACCCAACGGCGGCCTCCCCGCCTACCACTGCGACGCCATCGCAGCCGGCCACGCGGTTCTCCTGCGATCCCCCGACCAGTCCCCGTACACCCCGATCCACGAGGAGGACCTGGCTGGGCAGGTGGCGCCGCTGCTGGACGCTGCGTCGGCGCCGGCCACGATCGTGAACTGGTGCGGGGACGAGACGGTGACGGCCGAAGAGTGGTGCGCCCTGTTCGGCGAACGCCTCGGGATCGAACCCGAGCTGTCCTACTACGACCTTCCGGGCAGCCAGCCGGGCAGTGCCGCCGACCCGACGAAGCGTCTCTCGCTCACGGGTCCATGCACCGTTGGCTGGCGGGACGGCATGGTGGCCATGCTCGACATACGGGCAGGTCTCAGGCCGGGGTCCACGCACACGGCAGGTGCTTGATCCCGTTCACGAAGTTGGTTCGCAGCAGGTCCGGCTCGGCGGTCGAACGGATGTCAGGCAACCTGGTGAGCAGGTGCCGGAACATCACGCCCACCTCCCGCCGGGCAAGATGCGCCCCCAGGCAGAAGTGGGGGCCGGGACCACCGAAGCCGACGTGGGGATTGGGGTCACGCCTCACGTCGAACCGGTCGGGATCATCGAACACCGCCTCGTCCCGGTTGGCCGAGTTGTACCAGAGCACCACCTTCTCGCCGACCTTGAACTCGTGGCCTCCCAGCCGCACGCCGTCGGTGGTGACCGTCCGACGGAAGTGGGTGACGGGGCTGGCCATCCGGACGATCTCCTCGACCGCGGTGGGTGTCACCCCGTCGATGTCGGCGAGCCAGACGGCGCGCTGGTCCGGGTTCTCCGTCAGGTAGTGCAGGCCCCAGGAGATGGCGTTACGCGTCGTCTCGTTACCGGCCACGCAGAGCAGCACGAAGAACGAGGCCAGCTCGTCGGAAGTCAGGCGCTCACCATCCACCTCGGCATTGACCAGCAGCGAGGTGAGGTCCTGGCCGTCACCGCCGCGTCGGGCATCAGCCGTCTCGTGCATGATGGCCGCCAGACCGGCGCCGGCGCCCAGCAGCGCCTCCAGGGGGTTGACGTCCTCCGGGATGTACTCCGGGTCGCCCTGGCTGAGCACGACGTTGGAGTGGTTGAACACCTCGTCGTAGCGATCAGGGGCGATTCCCATCATGTCGCAGATGACCGCCAGCGGAAGGCGGGCCGCCACCTCGGTCACGAAGTCGCACTCCCCCCGGGCAGCCACGCCATCCACGATCGCTGCGGCCGTTCGCTCGACCCCGTCCTCGAGGGAGCGCATCATGCGCGGCGTGAAGCCGGCCGACACCACCTTGCGGAGCCGGGCATGGCGGGGGTCGTCCATGGAGATCATGGACCCGAAGAACTCCCGGAACTCCGGTGGCAGGTCGGGGATGTTGGTTCCCTCTCCCGAGCAGAACCACTCCGGGTGGCGGCTGGCCTCGATCACGTCGGCATGGCGGGTGATGGCCCAGTAGCCGGGCCCGGCCGGGAGGAAGTCGGTCTCCATCTCGGCGAAGAACCGGATGGGATCCTCGCGCCGCAGCGCAGCGAACCCTGCATACCGGTCGTCCATGGGCCCGGACCAGAACGGGTCCACGTCGGAGAGGTCGAGGTCGGCGAGGCGTGAGTCGTCTGATCCCATGCACCCGAACCTAGGCGGCGACGCGACCGCTGCTCCGACCCGGCCCACCACCTAGGTTCACGACGATGGACTCCGACCCGACCCGCTCCCTGGCCGACCGCCTGGAGATCGGGGACCTGCTCACCCGCTACGCCACCGCCGTGGACCGCCGCGACTGGGACCTCTACCGGAGCGTGTTCACGACCGACGCCGAGATCGACTACACGTCGGCAGGCGGAATCGCCGGAACCGTGGACGAGGTCGTGGCGTTCCTGGACGAGGTGCTGTCCGGCTTCGAGATGACCCAGCACCTGGTGTCCAACCTGGCCGTCGAGGTGGACGGCGACTCCGCCCGGGTGACCGCCATGTTCAACAACCCGATGCGCCTACCGGGCGGCGATACCTGGTTCACGGGAGGCTGGTACCACCACGACCTGGTACGCACCACCGGAGGCTGGCGCAGCCGCAGGCTCCGGGAAGAATCCGCCTGGTTCGACCGCGCACCGTTCTGAGGACCGACGCGCTCCGTTCCGAGCGAGGATGCGCACCTAGCCGATGATCGTCGGGTTCCGATCCGCCTGCAGGTCCTCGAACCTGCGCATGGCCATCCCCAACGTGACGTCGTGGGTGAAGACCCAGAACCGGCCGGACCTGACGGCCTCCACCACCCGGGTCGCAACCTCTGCCGGCTGGATCCCACGCTCGTCCAGCATCTCCCCGAGGGCCGCCTGGGTCTCCCCACTGGACCCGTGTACGTCCACCCAGTCGGGCCGGAGCCGGCCCACGTCGAAGATCTCCGTCCGGACCAGCTCCGGGCAGAGGCACGACACCCCCACGGGCGTCGGCTCCAGCTCTCGGTAGAGCGCCTCGGAGAGGCCGACCACGGCGTGCTTCGAGGCGCAGTACATGCCCAGGAGCTCGCTGGTCATGACGCCGGCCTGGGAGGCCACGTTGACTATGTGCCCCGCACCGGCCTCCACCATGCGTGGGGCGAAGGTCGTGACGCCGTGCGCCACGCCGAGGACGTTCACGTCGAAGGTCCACCGCCACTCCGCCGGCGTCGTCTGCAGCATCGGCCCTGCCGGACCCACCCCCGCGTTGTTGCACAACAGGTGCACGGCTCCGTGGCGGTCCCAGGCGGAGTCGGCCAGAGCGACGACGGCCTCTGGATCAACCACGTCGCAGACCACCCCGGAGACCGAACCCCCGGCTTCGGCCAACCTCGCCACCTGGGCGTCGAGGGAAGCCTCGTCGCGGTCCGAGAGGACGACATGCATGCCCTCGGCCAGGAAGGCCTCCGACATGGCCAGGCCAATCCCGGAAGCCGCCCCGGTGACCACGGCCACCCTTCCGTCCAGTTCCTCGAGCATGCCGTACCCTCGTCGTCGACCGGCCCCATGTCTATGCGGCCTGACGGCCTGACGGCCAGACGGCTGGCCGATGGCGCGCCCCGCCCGGCACGCCCACTCCCCGACCCCACGGTTACCGTCGACCCATGAGCGGCCCCCTTGACGGAATCAGGATCGTGGACCTGTCCGTCGCCATCACCGGCCCGCTGGCCGCCGGAATGCTCGTCGACCAGGGCGCCGACTGCGTCAAGGTCGAGCAGGCTCCCACCGGCGACGTGGTCCGGTGGCTGGGCAGCACGGTCGCCGGGATCTCGGCGATGTTCCAGGCCGCCAACAGGGGCAAGCGGTCGATCGTGCTGGACCTCGGTCAGGCCGACGGCCTGGCGATCCTCCGGGACCTGGTCGCCGACGCCGACGTGCTGGTCCAGAACTTCCGACCCGGCGTGGCGGAACGACTGGGCGTCGCCTACGACGACATCCGATCCATCAGGCCGGACATCGTCTACGCAGACCTCACCGGCTTCGGGCCCAGCGGCCCCTACAGCCACCGCCGGGCCTACGACACGGTCATCCAGGCACAGTCGGGCCTGGCGGCCAGCCAGACCGGCCTCAACGACGAACAGCCCAAGTTCCTCAGGCAGCTTGTGTGCGACAAGGTCACGGCCTACACGGCCTGCCAGGCCATCACCGCCGCCCTCTTCGCAAGAAGTCGGGGGGCCGGCGGCCAGCACCTGGAGCTGAGCATGCTGGACGCCTGCATCGCCTTCCTGTTCGTGGACGGTGCCGAGCACGAGGTGATCCTGGAGGGCGACTATTCCGGACCCCAGTCGGTTGCCGCCAACAACACCCCGCTGGCCTTCGACGGTGGCTTCGCCGCTGTGACGGTGCCCACCGACAAGGAGTTCCACGGCCTGGCCCGGGCAATGGGCGTGGACAGCTCGGATCCCGAGCTCGCAACCGTCAGGGACCGGACTGCCAACCGCGAAAAGGCGATGGCCTTCCACCGGGCCGTGCGGGAGAACGCAACGAGGCTCACCGTGTCAGAGGCCGAGGCACTGCTGGAGGCCAACCAGGTGCCGTTCGGGATCGTGCGTGCCGTCAACGAGATCCAGAACGATCCACAGGTGATCGCAAACGGGATCTTCTCCGAGTTCGACCATCCGGCGGCCGGTCGGGTGCGACACCACCGGCCACCCACCCGCTTCCACGGCACCCCCACCGAACTGCGTGAACCAGCCGCCCCGACACTCGGCCAGCACTCCGACGAGATCCTGGCCGAGACCGGTCGAGCCGATCGGATCGACGAACTGCGTACAGCCGGGGTGGTGGGATGACCAGCACGCCATCGGACCGGGAGCACCGCGACCACCGGCGCTACGACGCCTACGCCCGATACCACGACGAGCACGGCGCGACGGAGCTCATCCCGGCAGCCACGGTCATCGTCCTGAGGGACACCCCTGACGGCCTCGAGACCCTGATGCTCCACAAGAACTCGAAGATCGCCTTCGGCGGCATGTGGGTGTTCCCGGGCGGCCGCATCGACGACGCCGACGAGGTGCTCGACGAGGACGGCAGGCCCGATGAGCTGGCCACGGCAGCGGCCGCAGCGGTGAGGGAGGCGGCCGAAGAGGCATCGGTGACCGTGGACCCGGACAAAATGGTCTGGTTCGCCCGCTGGGTACCGCCACCGGTCATGCCCAAGCGGTTCGCCACCTTCTTCTTCGCCGCCCGCCTGGAGGGCGACGCCGGGTCGGTCGCCATCGACGACGGCGAGATCACCGACCACGAGTGGATGCGGCCGGCCGATGCGATGGCCCGGCGCGATACCGGCACGATCGAGTTGGCACCGCCCACCTGGATGACGCTGAACCAGTTGGCGGCCTACACAGACGTCGCCGGGGCGCTGGCCGAGATGCTCGCAGCCGAGCCGGCCTTCTACGAGACGCACATGGCTAGGACCGACAACGGTCCGGTCGCCATGTGGGAAGGCGACTGCGGATACGAGACGACCGACCCGACCATGCCAGGTGCCAGGCATCGCCTGACGATGGTCGAGGACCGGTACCGGTTCGAGGACGACCGGTCCTGACCGGCCGCGCCCATATTTCACACCCACCCCACCTACGATCGGCCACCGTGGACAACACACCGAAGACGACCGTGCAGGACACGACCGGCCTGAGCGGCCTCACCACTGCCGAGGTGGCCGAACGCATCGCCGACGGTCGGGTGAACGACGTTCCGGACGCTCCGGTCAGGACGACCAGCGAGATCTTCCGGGCCAACGCCCTGACCCCGATCAACGCCATCATGGGCGCCCTCTTCGCGCTCATACTCGTGGCCGGATTCCCCGGTGATGCCCTATTCGCAGGGGTGATCGTCTCGAACAGCATCATCGGCACCGTCCAGGAACTCCGTGCCCGACGCACCCTCACCAACCTGGCCGTCCTCTCGGCTCCCGGAGCCAGGGTGGTGCGTGACGGAACCGCCACCGACATCGACGTATCAGGCGTGGTGGCCGACGACCTCTTGGAACTGCGACCCGGAGACCAGGTGGTCGTGGACGGCGTGGTCGTCGACGCCCTCGGCCTGGAGGTGGACGAATCCCTCCTGACCGGCGAAGCCGACCCGGTGGACAAGACGGTCGGCGACATGGTCCTGTCGGGCAGCTTCGTGGCGGCCGGCACGGGCCACGTACGGGCAACGGGTATCGGCTCCGAGTCGTATGCCGCCACCCTCGCCGAGGAGGCCAGGCGCTTCAGCCTCGTGGACAGCGAACTCCGATCCGGGGTGAACTCCATCCTCCGGTGGCTGACCGTGATCATCCCTCCGGCCGCCGGCCTGCTGCTGATCCGACTCCTCGTCACCGAGGACCTCTGGGAGGAGGCGTTGCGGGGCACGGTGGCCGCCGCTGTCGCCATGGTCCCCGACGGCCTGGTCCTGCTGACCAGCCTCTCGTTCATCGTCGGGGTGATCGCCCTCGCAAGGCGTGGGGCCCTGGCCCGCGAGCTGGCCTCGGTGGAGCTCCTGGCACGCGTCGACATCCTCTGCCTGGACAAGACCGGCACGATCACCACCGGTGAGATCGCCTTCGCCGGCATCGAGACGATCGGCGCCACCACGGCCGACGAGGCAGCCGGCGCCGTGGGCGCCATGGCAGCGGTCGACCCCGCCCCCAACGCCACGCTGGCCGCCCTGGCTTCCGCCCTGGATGCGCCCGACTGGTCCGCCACGACAACCGTTCCGTTCTCGTCGGCCCGCAAGTGGGCGGCAGCCGACTTCGACGGTAGGGCCACCTTCCACCTGGGAGCACCCGACATCCTGCTGCCGAAGGGTGAATGGGCGGTCGCGCGTGAACGGGTCGCCGAGCTGGCCGAGGCGGGCCAGCGGGTCCTGGTACTCACCCGCTCGAGCGCCGGCACGTGTGATCCCGAGACCCTTCCAGCAGCACGACTGCCGATGTGCCTGATCCTCCTGGAGGACACGGTCAGGCCCGAGGCACCCGAGATCCTGACGTGGTTCGTAGAACAGGGCGTAGCCCTCAAGGTGATATCCGGCGACCACCCCGCCACGGTCGCCGCCGTGGCCCGTCGGGCCGGCGTACCCGGAGCCGACCACTGGATCGACGCCAGGGACCTCCCCGACGACCAGGAAGCCCTGGCCGATGCGGTGGTGGCCGGGGCCGTGTTCGGGCGCGTCACACCACACCAGAAGCGGGCCATTATCGACGCCCTGCAGTCCCGGGGCCACACGGTCGCCATGACCGGCGACGGCGTGAACGACGTGCTCGCCCTGAAGGACGCCGACATGGGCATAGCCATGGGCTCGGGCAGCTCGGCATCACGGGCGGTCGCCCAGCTGGTCCTGCTGGACGACCAGTTCTCAACCCTGCCCCGGGTGATGGCCGAGGGCCGTCGGGTCATCAACAACGTCGAGCGGGTGGCGAACCTGTTCATCACCAAGGCCACCTATGCCGTCCTGCTGACCGCCCTCGTGGGCCTGTTCGGGGTTCCGTTCCCGTTCCTGCCCAAGCAGCTGACCCTCATCGGCACCATCTCCGTAGGGGTACCCGGCTTCTTCCTGGCCCTGGCACCCGATGCCTCCCTGGTCAGGCCGGGGTTCCTGCCCCGGGTGCTGCGCTACGCCCTGCCGGCCGGAACGGCGGCCGCCGCCGCCACCTTCGCGGCCTACGAGATCGTCCGCCGCAGCGACGCCACCCTGGAGGCGGCCCGCACCTCGGCCACCCTCACGCTGCTGGGCATCAGCCTCGTCGTCCTGCTCGGCATCAGTCGTCCGCTGCGACCCTGGAAGGTCGGGCTGGCCGGCGCCATGGGTGCCTGGTACGCCCTGTCCATGGCCTGGTCATTCCCCCGCGACTACTTCGAGCTGGTGATTCCACCCACGTCGGCGTGGCTGACGGCTGCGATCTGTACGGCGTTGGGCAGCCTCCTGGTCGCCGTCCTGCCTCGGCTCCTGCACCGCTTGCAGGCACGGCGCTAGGCCGCCGGCCCAGCCACGGAAGGCCCGCGGCTAGCGTCACCGGGCACCACGGGGATCATCGTCGATCCCCGCCCGACCCGAGGGGTTCGACGATGACCGATACCGGCACCAGCCTCTTCGCCACCGCTCTGGACCAGTTCAACCGTGGCGCCGAGATCATCGGCCTTCCCGACGACCTCAGGTCGATCCTCTCACAGCCCAAGAACGAGATCATCGTCAACTTCCCGGTCCTCATGAACAACGGCACCTACAGGGTGTTCCGCGGCTACCGGATCCAGCACAGCAACCTGTTGGGCCCGTACAAGGGCGGGGTGAGGTTCCACCCGATGGTGAACCTGGACGAGGTCAAGGCCCTGGCCTCATGGATGACATGGAAGTCGGCCCTCTGCGACATTCCGTTCGGGGGCGCCAAGGGCGGCATCTCGTTCGACCCGACAGCGCTCGAGGCCGACGAGTTGGAGCGGGTGGTCCGACGGTTCACCCACGCCCTGGGGACCAACATCGGTCCCGACCACGACATCCCCGCCCCCGACCTGGGCAGCAACGCCCAGTCGATGGTCTGGATGATGGACACGTATGCCAACTCCACCGGGGCAACGGAGCGCCAGAACGTGAAGCGGATCGTCACCGGCAAGACCCTGGAGACGGGCGGCAGTCCCGGCCGGGAGAAGGCCACCGGACAGGGGGTCGTGTTCTGCCTACAGCACTGGGCCGACGAGGTCGGATTCGACCTTTCCGGGGCCACTGTCAGCATCCAGGGCTTCGGCAACGTGGGCAGTGCGACGGGGAAGATCCTGCAGGTGCACGGCGCCAGGCTGGTGGCGGTGGCCGACCACGCCGGAGCCATCACCGACGAGGACGGCATCGACGCCTTCGAGTTGGCCGACTGGGTCCGGGAACACGGATCGGTGGCCGGCTTCCCGAAGGCCATGTGGATCGACGAGGAGGACTTCTGGTCGGTCCCGGCCGACCTCCTCGTGCCGGCAGCCCTGGAGAACCAGATCACCGCCGCGAACGTGGGTCGCATCCAGGCACGGGTCGTGGTCGAGGCAGCCAACGGTCCGACGACCCTGGAGGCGGAGAAGATCCTGGAACAGCGCGGCATCGAGGTCCTACCGGACATCCTCGTGAACGCCGGCGGCGTCGTGGTCTCGTACTTCGAGTGGCTGCAGAACCGTTCGGCACAGCGCTGGGACCTGGAGGACGTGGACTTCAAGCTGCGGGAGATCCTGTGGAAGGCCTGCGACCAGGTTGTCGACATCCGCTCCGAGCTGGGGATCGCGTCCCGCCGAGATGCCGCCTACGCAGTGGCCCTCCGACGCCTGCAGGTCGTATACCAGCAGCGGGGAATCTTCCCCTGAGCCCGGAAGTCCATGGCTGACGGGACCCGGACCCTGCTCGTCGGCGACGGACCGCTCGCCGATGGGCTGCACGACGGCCTCGTGCACCGTGGCCACGTGGTGGCCCAGGTGGTGCCCGTAGGAGCGGACGGTGGGACGGACATCGGTGCGGGCATCGACGCGGGTATCGGTGCCGGCGTCAGCCTGATCGGCCCACCCGACCTCGTGGTCCACGTTCCGCAGGTTCCGGCCGGCCCGGTGGCGCTCGTCGACCAGACCACGCAGCAGTGGGTGGAGGCCTGCGAGGCGCCCATGGCCGAGGCCTTCGCCGTGGCCCGGGCCTGTCGACCACACCTCTCCGACGGTGCACGCCTGGTGTGGGTCCTGCCGACCGTCGCCATGGGTGGGGCCGCAGGCTACGTCGGGTCGGCAGCGGCATCCGAGGGGATCCGCGCCCTGGCCAAGAGCGCCGCCAGGCAGTGGGGGTCCGATGGCCTGACCACGGCGGTGCTGGCCGTGGCACCAGAGCTGGCCTTTCCACCCGACACGGGTGCCGGGGCGCGGACCTCGGCTGCGACCACGCTCACAGGTCCGGCCCTGGGTGGACCGGGTGACGCCTTCGGGGACATCGCCCCCCTACTCGACCTGCTGGCCGATCCGGCGGCCCGGTTCATGACCGGTGCGACGCTGGTGGCAGACGGCGGTGTCTGGATGGCGCCGTGAGCCCCGACCTGGCGCCGGGGGACCAACTGCTGGAAGGCCGCGTGGTCCTGGTGACCGGTGGTGCCTCAGGCCTGGGCCTCGGGATGGCCACGGCCATGGCGGCCCACGGGGCGGCGGTCGTGCTGGCCTGTCGACGACCCGAGACCGGCGAGCCCGCCGCCGTCCAGCTCCGGGAGGCCGGACACGACGTCCGGTGCGTCCGCTGTGACGTGGCCTCGGCCGACGACCTCCGAGCCGCCGTGGA
>Ga0066383_10001028_pt1 | contig 10106 bp, 10 predicted proteins | sample Knorr_S23_td_Bot_FD_70950 | JGI IMG/M metagenome (GOLD analysis project Ga0066383, IMG submission 70950) | Marine microbial communities from Southern Atlantic Ocean transect - Knorr_S23_td_Bottom_ad_3770_LV_A | ecosystem: Environmental > Aquatic > Marine > Oceanic | place: Southern Atlantic...
GTTCCAGAATGGGATTTAAAAGATATTTATATCGGCATGATGCAATTTATGGTTCTCCAAATAATCGGTTTGATTATTATAATAATTTTTCCTGAAATTGTTCTTTGGTTGCCCACCTATATTTTTGGTAAATAAAAAAGGTAATACCCGAATGAAATTTAAAAGATATCTACATTGGAATGATGCAATTTATGATTCTTTAATTGATTAGTCTAATATTAATAGTTATTTTTCCAAAACTAGCTTTATGGCTTCCAGCTTACCTATATGGACAGTAGCATTTATTAGTTTAATATAAAATAGTGATTCAAGAAAATACTAATATTAGTCTTAAAAACTGGGAATTAGTTTCAGTCAACCCCAAGAATAAAACATGGAATTGGAAGGATCTATTCTGTTTTTGGGGAAATACTATTCAAAGTATAATAGGATTTTCTTTAATAGCTTCACTTTATTTAGTTTATGAACTTAATATAGCAGTTGTTTTTTTTGGAACGCTTACAGCAGCTTTGCTAGTTGTTTTTTTATCAAATTTAATTGGTAAACCTTCGCAAAAACACGGGATACCATTTCCTGTTTTTTTAAGAACCTCAATGGGAATTGTTGGCGCGAAGTATGTAGCACTATTAAGAGGATTGGTTGCTATATTTATGTTTGGAGTCCAAACATTTTTTTTATCAAAATCTTTTGGATATTTGATAAGAATGTCTTTATTTTCTATAGATAATAGTTTTTTAGATAAAGAAATTTTTAGTTATTTTTATTATGGATTAAACACTATTGATTGGTTTTCATTTTTATTAGCAATTATTTTACAAATTTATTTATTCAGAAAAAGCCAAGAATTTACTAAATTATTTATAAATTTTTCAGCAATATTTGTTTACATAGGTCTAATATTATTTTGTGTGATTATTGCCTCTACTCATCTTGCAGAAGTAACCAGTTCATTTAAAGAATTACTTATATTTGACAATATTATTTCAAAATCAAATATTTCTTCTTTTCTAAAAGTTTTTGGAACAATGTTTGCTTATTTTTCTATTGTAATAGTTAATTTTGGAGATTTCTCAAGATTTGTTAAAAACGAAAGTGAATTAAAAAAAGGAAACTTGAGTTTAATTATTAATCTAATTTTATTTTCTATATTTGCTATTTTTATAGTTATTGGGGCTGATATTATTTTAAACCAAAATCTATCAAATATGGAAAGAATTCTTGTCAGCCCAACAGATATTATTGGAAAATTTGATAATATTTTCTTAAGCATTATTGTTTTGTTTTTTATTTTATTTGCAACAGCATCTACAAACTTAATTGCAAATTTTATACCTTCTCAATATTCTTTAATTAATTTTGCACCAAGCAAATTAACTCCTACTTCTTCAGGTATTATCATTGGTATTTTCGCTTTTTTTATTGGTGCTTCGTGGGTGCCAATATTAAGTCAAATAGGAGTTTTATCTATAGTAGATACTGTAGGTGCTTTTTTTGGTCCAATTTTTGGAATTATTGTTGCTGATTATTATTTAATTAAAAAAAAAGAAATAATTAACAAAGACATATTTTCAGCTAGTGAAACTGGAGCATATTATTTTTCAGGTGGCTGGCATATTAAAGCAATTTATTCTTTATTAATTGCTTTTGTTTTTTCTGCAGCAACTATATGGAATCCTGATTTTAGATTTTTACAATCATACTCATGGTTAATAGGTGCATTTGTAGGTTTTGTGATGCATTATCTTTTATCAGAAAAATAAATTTTATTATGAATAAATTTGATTTAAATAACAGAACTGCTGTAATTACTGGTGGAGCTCAAGGTTTTGGTTTAGACATTGCTAAAAAATTTCTAAATTTTGGTGCAAAGGTTATAATTTGGGATATTGATGAACAACAATTGCAAAAAGCATCAAAAGAAATAACTAGTTCCAAATTATCTTATAATCTAGTTGATGTGTCTAATTTTGAACAAGTTAATAATGCTGTACTTAAAATTACTAGCTCATCTAATATTGATATATTGATTAATAATGCTGGCATAACTGGTCCTACCTCAACAGTATGGGATTATAATATTAATGAATGGAATAAAATTGTGCAAATAAATTTAATGGGAACTTTTTATTGCTGCAAAAGCATTGTGCCTAATATGATTAAAAATAATTACGGTAGAATTGTCAATGTTGCTTCTGTGGCTGGTAAAGATGGAAATCCTAATGCAAGCGCATATAGTTCCGCAAAAGCTGGAATTATAGGTTTTACAAAATCTTTAGGTAAAGAACTTGCAGATAAAAATATTGCAGTTAATGCTGTTACGCCATCCACTGCTAACACAAAAATATTAAATCAAATGTCTGAAAAACATGTTAAATATATGCTTTCTAAAGTTCCAAGAGCTAGATTTCTTGAACTAAAAGAATTTTCTTCTCTCGTATGTTGGCTATCTTCGGAAGAAAATTCTTTTTCAACAGCTGCAGTTTTTGATATTAGTGGTGGCAGATCTACTTATTAGGTTTTATTTTAGGAGCTATAATCGATTCTTTTTCTATAAATTTAAGTTCTTTGGATAATACAGGAGCTAAAATTATAACAGACCAATATATCATGAGAACAAATAAAAAGATAAATTTCAAATCTTTTCTCCATTTATTTTACAGTTTTCCTTATTTATTTTGGATCCGAATGTTTCTATATTTTCTTTATCCACTATCCAAATAATTGATTTTTCATAAGAGTTATCACTAGCTAATTTAGTACATTTTTTTCCAAATTTTACTGAGTGGGTTGAGCAGTTTGACAATATTATAAAAGATAAAAGTGCAATTATTAATTTCATATCTTATTATTTAAAGCCTAATTTTGAATTTTAGATGTTCAAATCATGTCTAAACTTTGATTTATAATAATTTATTGAAAATGATTTAAGATAGTTTATATGGATCGCATGTTTAAAAAGTTATTTATAGTTTTCCTTATTATTTCCAGTTATTCAATATCAGCCTTGGCGGAAAAAGTAGTCGTTTTTGAGTTTACCGAACAAGAATTCGAAACTTTAGAAGTTAGAAAAGTTAGAGGTTCTAATGGAAAAACTAAATATTCGCTTGGAAGAAATGAGAATGGCGGTTTTCTTAGAGCAGAAGCGATGGGAACAGCTTCTGGACTAGGTAAAAAAGTTAAAATTGATCTAAACAAAACTCCATTTATAAATATTACCTGGAAGATAGAAAAAGATCTTAAAGGAATAGATGAAAAATCTAAAAAAGGGCATGATTATGCAGCTAGGGTATTTGTTGTTAAAAAAACAGGATTGACTCCTTTATCTAACAAAGCTGTAAACTATGTATTTTCTAGCAATAATTCTACAAATGAATTTTGGAGGAGCCCTTATACTAAAAGCTCAATAGATTATGTTCTTTCTACAACAAAAGACAATCTTAATGAATGGGTAACGGTTAAAGCAAATGTTAAAGAGCATTTTAAAAAATTGCACGATCTAAATGTTGAAGAATTAACTGGAGTTGCAATTATGACTGATACTGATCAAACAGATATTAAAGCAATATCCTATTATCAAAATATTTATTTTTCCTCTGAATAATTATATTTTTAAATATTTTTTTAATGCCATACTTAAAAAAGAAAGAGCTATAGCAACTAATACATCCTGTAGAGGTGTTGCTTGTGGAACGCTATAATTCCAACTAACCAAATCAAATAAATTTTCATATTTTTAATGTATCAAATAATAATTTTTTTTGCATTTTTAAACAATCTTACCATCTTGCTTAAATTAATTCTTTTGGTATTAACATTTCTTGGACTTGGATGATAGCATCCTATTAATATTTTTTTATCAGGTAGTTGATATTTTGCTGCATGAGCAAACACGTAATCTTTATTTTTTAAAAAATAAGTTTCTTTATAAAATTGAATACAGGCGTCGAAAGCTATTTTTCCTAAAGCAATAATAATTTTAACATTTCTGAGCAAATCTATTTCTTGTTTAAAATAGTTAAAACAGGTTTTAAGTTCTAAAAGAGTTGGTTTATCTCCTGGAGGTACACATTTTAATGCCGCTGTGACATAGGTATTATAAAGTTTTAAACCATCATTTTTATTTTCCGAAGTTCGTTGATTAGACATTTTTGCTTTATATAAGCATTTATATAAAAAATCCGCAGATCTATCGCCTGTAAAAACTCTACCAGTTCTGTTTCCTCCGTGCGCAGCAGGTGCCAGACCAACTAATAATATTTCCCCATTTATGTCACCAAAGCCAGTTATAGGTTTTCCCCAATATTTTTCATTTATGTATTGTTTTCTTTTTTCTTTAGCAATTTTTTTTCTAAAATTAACCAATCTTTTACATTTTGAGCATTTAATAATCTTATTGTTTAGATTTATAAATAGACTATTCGGGGTCTTTTTTTTTAACATTAAATAATGCAATTATAAATTTTTTAATTTTTTATTTTGTTTCTCCAGCAACGAGATACCGTTTTTTATTTTGTGTTTATAAGATTCCTTAAAACTTTCTAATTGCCATCCATTTAATCTTTTTTGTATTTTTATAAGATTTTCTTTTTTCCATTCATCACTAGTTTCTTCATTTTTCCACATTTTTTTATCCTCAATACTTCTTCCGCAACCATAACAAAATCCTGTTAGAGGATCAGTTTTACAAATACTTATACAAGGTGAAACGATCATAATTATTTAGCTTTTATATATTTATATTTTAATATTCAATATATTCATAATTATTGGCATTGGACAAATTCTTCCAATCATATATAAAACTGGATAATTTGTGGGCGAGTGGCGGAATTGGTAGACGCGTTGGTCTTAGGAACCAATAGTGCAAGCTGTGAAGGTTCGAGTCCTTTCTCGCCTACCATAAAAAGTTATGAAAGTTACTGTAGAAAATAAAAAAGGCTTAAATAAAGACTTAAAAGTTTTTGTAGATAAAAAAACTATAGAAACTTATATAAATGAAAAATATGAGGAAGTTAAAAAACAGGTTGTATTAAAAGGTTTTAGGCCTGGCAAAGTTCCAAAAGAAATTCTCAAAAAACAATTTGGAAAATCTATTTATGGTGAAGTTTTAGATAAAGTTTTAAAAGAAACTAGCGCTAAAGCTATTCAAGAAAACAAAATAAAGCCAGCAGGACAACCAAAAATAGATTTAAAATCATACGAAGAGGGTAAAGATTTGGAATATGTAATTTCAGTTACAGAATTTCCAAAGGTTGAGCTTAACTCAATAGAAAACATTAAAATTGACGAATACACAGTCAAAATAGATTCAAAAGATATAGATTCAAAAGTTAAAGAAATTGCAAAAAATCAAAAAAATTTTGTAGCAAAAAAAGATGCGGAAAGTTCAGTAATTGAAGATTTAGTCGCATTTGATTATAAGGCAACGATCAATGGAAAAGTTTTTACTGGAGGTGAAGGAAAAAATACTCAAATAGTTCTAGGAAAAGATCTTTTTATTAAAGGTTTTGATAAAGAACTAACTGGTGTTAAAAAAAATGAAACCAAAACTTTTGAAGTAATTTTACCTGATAACTATCCACAAAAAGAATTTGTAAACAAAAAAGCAAAATTTGAATGTAAGATTTTAGAAATAAAAAAATCTGTCGAAACAAAAATCGATGATGATTTTGCAAAAAATTTAGGATCAAAAGATTTAAATGATCTTAAAACTTTAATTTCTAAACAAATTAACGATGAATATAAAAATTCTTTAGGCATGCTTTCAAAAAATCAAATTTTAAAACAAATCGAAAATTTTAAAGTTGAGGATATACCTGAAAACTTGGTTGAGCAAGAAGTTGGAATTCTTACGCAAGACATGAAAGAAGATGAAATCAAAAAAAACAAAAAAGATTTTGAGAAAAAGGCAAAAGATAGAATTAAAGTTGGTTTAATTTTAAATGCATTTGGAGAACAAAATAAAATTCATGTTCATGAAAATGAGCTTCAGGCAGAAATACAGAAGCAATTAACAATGATGCCCGGTCAGGAAAAAATTGTAATGGATTATTATCAAAAAAATCCTTCTGCTTCTGACAGTTTAAGAGGCACAATTTACGAAGATAAGATTATCGAACTAATTAAAAGTAAAGCTAAAGTTAATAAAAAAGAAGTTTCGAAAGAAGAAGCTGAAAAAATTTTAAAGTCAGCACCTAATTATTCCCGTGAACATAAACATAACGATTCACACGAACAATCAAAAACCAAAAAAACGGTATCTGCAAAGAAAACCGACAAATCACAAAAAGCTAAGCCATTAAGCAAAAAACTAGGAAAAGCAAAAAAAGTTAGCAAAAAGTAATCACAAGTTGTATAAGATCAAGGGAATCAGCTTATGACATCAAAAACATCTGAACACATGAATAATTTAATCCCTATGGTTGTTGAACAAACAAACCGAGGTGAGAGAGCTTACGATATATATTCAAGACTATTAAAAGAAAGAATAGTTTTTATTGTAGGTCACATTACTGACAGTGTTGCTTCATTAGTTACTGCACAATTGCTTTATTTAGAATCTGAGAACCCAAAAAAAGAAATTCATTTATATATAAATAGTCCTGGTGGACTTGTTACAGCTGGGTTAGGTATTTATGATACTATGCAATATATCAAATCTGAGGTTTCAACTTTATGTATTGGTCAAGCTTGTTCTATGGCTTCTTTTCTTTTGGCATCAGGACAAAAAGAAAAAAGATTTTCTTTACCTAATTCTAGGATAATGGTTCATCAACCTTCAGCTGGTTTTCAGGGACAAGCAACAGATATAGAAATACATGCTAATGAGGTTTTATCTCTCAAAAAAAGATTAAATGAAATTTATTCAAAACACACAGGTCAATCAGTTAATGAAATTAAGGTTGCCCTTGAAAGAGATAATTTTATGACAAGCGAAAATGCAAAATCTTTTGGATTAATTGACAAAGTAGTTGATAAAAGAGTTTAAAACACAATATATAGTTTTTTTCATAACCTAGACTTGATTGAAATGACTCTTATGTATTAAAGTATCTGAATTGATTCGTTTAAAAATGATTTATGACAACAAGTAATAAAAATATTTTGTACTGCTCTTTTTGTGGAAAAAGCCAACACGAAGTAAGAAAGCTTATAGCGGGTCCCACAGTATTCATATGTGATGAGTGTGTAGAGCTATGTATGGATATAATAAAAGAAGAAATCAAAGACACATTTGTAAAACATCAAGATGGTTTACCATCTCCTAAGGATATATGTAGCGTACTCGACGATTATGTTATTGGACAAAATTATGCAAAAAAAGTTTTATCAGTTGCAGTACACAATCACTATAAAAGATTGAACTATGAAAGCAAAACTAGCAAAATAGTTGAACTTTCTAAATCAAATATTTTACTTGTAGGTCCAACAGGTTGCGGAAAAACATTGCTAGCTCAAACTCTTGCTAGAATTTTAGATGTACCATTTACTATGGCTGATGCTACAACTTTGACCGAAGCAGGTTATGTTGGCGAAGATGTGGAAAATATTATTTTGAAATTACTACAAGCAGCCGACTATAATGTTGAGAAAGCCCAAAGAGGAATAGTTTATATTGATGAAGTTGATAAGATCAGCCGAAAATCTGAAAATCCTTCAATTACTAGAGATGTTTCAGGAGAAGGTGTTCAACAAGCTTTGCTAAAAATTATGGAAGGGACAGTTGCCAGTGTACCCCCTCAAGGTGGTAGAAAGCATCCACAGCAAGAATTTTTACAAGTAGATACTACTAACATATTGTTTGTATGTGGAGGAGCATTTGGGGGGCTGGAAAAAATAATTGCACAAAGAGACAAAGGAACTTCAATTGGGTTTGGTGCCGAAGTTAGGTCAACAGAAGACAAAAAAACAGGCGAGTGGATGAAAAGTTTAGAACCAGAAGATTTATTAAAATACGGATTGATTCCCGAGTTTATTGGACGATTACCAATTGTAGCAACATTAGAAGACTTGGATGAAAAATCTTTAATAAAAATATTAAAAGAGCCAAAGAATTCATTAATAAAACAGTATCAAGAATTATTTAGGCTAGAAGGGTCAAAACTTACTTTCAAAGATAATGCTGTTAGAGAAATAGCAATTAAGGCCATTAGCAAAAAAACTGGAGCAAGAGGGCTAAGATCTATATTAGAAAATGTATTGCTCAAAACAATGTTTAATTTACCCAGCCAAGACAATGTTGAGGAAGTGATTATTGACATTAGCACAGTAAAAGGCCATTCTCAGCCAATATTAGTCCATTCAAAAGCTGAAAAATCTAAAACTGAAAAAACTACAGCAGCTTAAAAATAACCTTAATAAGGAACAAATACCTATTGCATTATTTATTTTTATATCCATATTTATAACATGCATACAAAAGCTAATCTACCGTTACTGCCATTGAGAGATATTGTTGTGTTTCCAAGTATGGTCATTCCATTGTTTGTTGGAAGAGACAAATCTATCACTGCATTAAACGAGGTAATGAAAAGTGAAAAAAAAATTATTTTAGTTACTCAAAAAAACGCTGAAGTTGACGATCCTAAAAAAAATGATGTTTTTAATTATGGTTGTGAAAGTAGTATTTTGCAATTACTAAAGTTGCCAGATGGAACTGTTAAGGTATTGGTAGAAGGAATTAAAAGAGTTAAGATTGTGGATTTTAAAGATGATGAGAAATTTATAACTTGCGTATTTGAACGTCAAAATGACGAATTAACTAAAAATGAAGAACTCCTTCCTCTAGCGTTAACGGCAATTAAAAGACTGGAGAAACTTTCATCAATAAATAGAAAATTATCAACAGAAACAATAAATAATATTAAACAAATTAAAGATGCTTCAAAAATTGCGGATAATGTTGTAACACATTTGAATACTACAATTACAGAAAAGCAGCAATTATTTGAAACTCTTGATGTTAAAAAAAGACTAAATGGCGTAATTAAAATTATGGAAAATGAAGCTAGCATCATTGGAGTGGAAAAAAGAATTAGAGGACGTGTTAAAAATCAAATGGAAAAAACACAAAGAGAGTATTATTTAAACGAACAATTAAAAGCTATTCAAAAAGAACTAGGTGAAATTGAAGACGGAAAAGATGAAACCTCAAGTTTAGATAAAGCTATTATAAAAGCTAAAATGCCAAAAGAAGTTCAAAAAAAATGTATGGCCGAACTTAAAAAATTAAAAAATATGAGTTCAATGTCTGCAGAAGCTACTGTAGTTAGAAATTATTTGGATTGGATGATAGATGTTCCTTGGTACAAAAAAAGTGATGTTAATATAGATCTCAACAAAGCTACAAAAATTCTCGATGAAGATCATTTTGGATTAGAAAAAGTCAAAGAACGTATTGTTGAGTTTTTAGCGGTACAAAAAAGAATGCAAAAGTTAAAAGGTCCAATTTTATGTTTAGTAGGTCCACCAGGTGTTGGCAAAACTTCTTTAGGCAAATCTATTGCAAGAGCAACAAATCGACAATTTGTTAGAATGTCACTTGGTGGTATGAGAGATGAAGCTGAAATAAGAGGACATAGAAGAACTTATATAGGTGCATTGCCTGGTAAAATTATTCAAATGATGAAAAAAGCAGGAACAAAAAATCCTCTTTTCTTGTTAGACGAGATAGATAAAGTTGGAAATGATTATCGAGGAGATCCATCATCAGCTTTATTAGAAGCGTTGGATCCAGAACAAAACATAACATTTAATGACCACTATCTTGAAGTTGATTATGATTTGTCTGATGTTTTGTTTGTTACTACGGCAAATACTTTAAATATACTTCCTCCTTTATTAGATAGAATGGAAGTAATAAGATTACCTGGATACACAGAAGATGAGAAAATAAATATAGCTGATAACTTCCTGTTACCTAAACAAATTAAAGATAATGGTGTCAAAAAAGGTGAGCTAATTTTATCTGACGGAACAATTAAAGAAACAATAAGAAGTTACACTAAAGAGTCTGGCGTTAGAAATTTAGAGAGAGAAATTTCAAAAATAGCAAGAAAAACTGTTAAAAAAATAGTTTCTAAAGAAGAAACTGCAGTAGTTGTTAA
>Ga0066383_10001032_pt1 | contig 10096 bp, 5 predicted proteins | sample Knorr_S23_td_Bot_FD_70950 | JGI IMG/M metagenome (GOLD analysis project Ga0066383, IMG submission 70950) | Marine microbial communities from Southern Atlantic Ocean transect - Knorr_S23_td_Bottom_ad_3770_LV_A | ecosystem: Environmental > Aquatic > Marine > Oceanic | place: Southern Atlantic...
GCCCTTACGGTCAAAACCCTTACATAGGGTATGACCGCGTAGACCAACCCCCCTTCCTATTCGATACCAGCGTTCGTGATTTGGACGGCAGACTACAACCCAAAGAACGAGTGTCCGCCTTCGTCATAGGCGATAGTTCCGCAGCATTTTCGTTCACCATCCTCAACCAAGAGAGGGTCGTGAATTACTCGGTGGGCGGAACGGATGTTGTGGTATTCTTCAAACTCGGAACCAAGTCTGCTCTGGACGGGCTCCTCATTGGCGAGTCAGACGAGATTGGGGCGTCGGGTGTATTTGAGGCTATTATCGACGGATAAAAGCTGGCATTCCGCTCCGAAGGCGATGCCTTTATCGACAACGAGACAGGCTCCACCTGGAACATATTGGGTAAGTCGGTTGCTGGCCCGATGGCTGGGTCCGCGCTGACGCCAATCCCCCACGGCGATCACTTCTGGTTTGCTTGGGGAGCATTCAATCCCGACACCGAAATCTATCGCGGCAATTGATAATCCTTGGGTTCTCGGTACCCTCGGTAAACCTTAATCCGATTAGAGTGGAACGATTGATACACATGCCGGTCATCGCGACCGGCATGTTTTTTGCTTATTCTAATGCGCCCTCGACCCAATAAGACTTGCCCGCGATACTGGCCGTAGGTATAATCCCTCCAATTCCCGTTACTATTAAAGATGCTCGTCAATAATGCCCGGATAAATCTGCGTGAATAATTCGATTTCGAGAGTGGAATGACTGAATACAGAGTCGGAGCGGACATCGGTGGGACTTTTACCGACGTGGTTTTCTTGGGAAGCGATGGCACCGTCCTCGCGAAGAAAGTCGCCAGCACGCCCGACGACTATAGCCGGGCGGTATTGGACGGCATCAAAGCCGGAATCGAGGAGTTGGGCATATCGCCAAGCTCGGTATCCGAAGTTAGCCATGGGTTCACTGTGGCAACCAACGCCATTATTGAGCAAAAAGGGGCAGCCACCGCTTTAATCACCACGGAGGGTTTCCGGGATATCCTCGAGTTGCGCCGCAACCGGGTCCCAACATTGTATGACCTCTACTATCAGAAACCCCCAACGCTGGTTAAACGGCAACTGAGGCTCGAGGTGAGGGAGCGGTTGAACTTCCGGGGCGAGGTATTGCGGCCTTTGGTAACCGGCGATGTTGACTTGGCCGTCGAGAAAATCGCCAATTCAGGCGTGGAATCGGTAGCCGTCTGCTTGCTGCATTCCTACGCAAACCCGGAGCACGAGCAATATATCGGAAAGATTATCAGGGAAAAGCTGCCCGAGATTATCTTGACCTTATCTTGCGAGCTTCTGCCGGAAATGAAAGAGTACGAGAGAACCAGCACCACCGTCATCAATTGCTACGTCCGTCCCGTGGTTGAGCGTTATCTAACACTTTTGACCAACGGGCTAAAGGAGATGGGAATCGGGGTTCCGTTGTCGGTGATGCAGTCCAACGGAGGCTTGGCGACCTCTGCCATAGCCATGGCAAAGCCCGTTTATTGCATTGAGTCCGGCCCTGCTGCCGGAGTCGTCGGCTCCTACCACCTGGGAAACCGGTTGGGCATGGGAAACCTGATGACACTGGACATGGGTGGCACCACAGCCAAAGCATCTATCATTGAAAACGGTGAGATTCTCCAAGCTCCCGAGTATGAAGTCGGCGGGGGAATCAGCGTGGGTCATCGTCTGCTCAGGGGCTCCGGTCACATCTTGCGAGTGCCTTCAATTGACTTGGCTGAAGTTGGCGCTGGTGGCGGCAGTATTGCCTCGGTGGACAGTAGCGGCTCCATCCGTGTCGGCCCACAGAGCGCAGGCGCTGTTCCTGGTCCAGCTTGTTATCAACTGGGAGGCCGTGAAGCCACCGTCACCGATTCCGATGTGATGCTGGGGTATCTGAACCCCAAGCACCTTTTGGGCGGCGATTTTCCCTTAGACAGCGAACTGGCCCAGGAAGCGGTGTCCCGTAACGTGGCCGCGCCGCTAGGCATCTCCGATATCGAAGCTGCCCATGGGATTCACATGCTGGTCAACTCCAACATGGCTAGGGCCCTACGGGCTGTGTCCAGCGAACGGGGCCGCGACCCCAGACGGTTCGTTTTATTTTCCTTCGGTGGCGGCGGCCCGGTTCACGCCTCCGGATTGGCTGAGATGCTGGATATTACTCGCATAGTCGTGCCGCCTTTCCCTGGAGTGTTCAGTTCCTTTGGATTATTGGTTGCCGATGCGGAGCACCACTTCGTGCAAACATACTTCAAGACCTTCGACGAGCTTGATGTTTCCGATTTGGCCGCCGTTTTGGAAGGTCTGTGGGAGCAAGGGCGGAACCAGCTAAGCCTGGAAGGGTTCGATGAATCCAACCAAGAAGTTGTTACTCAAGTTGACATGAAATACGAAGGTCAGGTATCCGAGTTGACCGTTTCGATGCCCGCAGGGAAGGTCACCCGGGAATCAATCGCAGCTTTGGGCGAAGCGTATGCGGAAGAGCACGAAAAGAGCTTTGGATACCGAACGGAAGCACCTTATCAGTTGGTAAATTTACGGGTAATCTCCAGGGGCCATTCTCTGGTATCCCGTGTGCCTGACCGTCTTGAAATCCCAACGCTGCCGAACCGGAATCAACAAGACCAACGCCCGGTTTATTTCGGAACCAGACACGGTTGGATCGACACAAAGGTTGTGGACCGCGCCGGTGTGGCCAACGGCGCAAGCAACGGAAACTCCAGAACCATCGGGCCGTTGATTATCGAAGAATACGATTCGACCACGGTGGTGCCTCCGGGATGGACGGCATCAGTGGACCAATGGCAGAATATAATCGTGGAACGCTGACCGGTTGGATTATCGCGCATCTAGCTAATAGACGAACCGGAAAATGCGAAAAGAGGGGAAGATATGGTTCAAACCACCGACCCGGTGACGCGTGAGATCGTTAAGAACGCCCTGATGAGCGCCGCCGACACCATGGCTTTAACCGTGGTGCGCACCGCCCGCTCGGCAGTCATCAAACACGGCATGGACTTTTCCACCGCCCTGTTTACCGCCGACGGTCAGCAGGTGGCACAAGGTCTCACCCTTCCACCTCACCTCGGTTCCATGGCTCCGGCCTTGGAAGGCGTGATGAACGCCTTTGGCGACGATGTGGAACCGGGGGATGTTTTCGCCAATAACGACCCTTACGAAGGTGCCAGCCACCTGCCGGATATTTTTCTCTTCAAGCCCATATTCGTCAACGACACGCTGATGGGTTGGAGTTGCTGCATCGGTCACCAGACCGACATTGGCGGCCGGGTCGCCGGTGGGAACGCTTGCGACAACACAGAGATATACCAAGAAGGACTGATAATACCCCCGCTGAAGCTGTATGCAAAGGGTGAGCTTAACCAGGCGGTGTGGCGGATTCTCGAAAAGAACGTCAGAGTGCCGGAGAAGGTTCTTGGTGATGTTCAAGCGCTGTTGGCGGCGGTGCGCTTTGGCGAGCGAGACCTGCTGCGCTTGGTGGACGATTACGGCCTGGAAGAGCTCAAAAGCTACATGGTGGACATTCTGGACACCACCGAGCGGCTGACCAGAGCTGAGATTTCCAAACTGCCCCAAGGGGAATGGGAGTTTGTCGATTACATCGACAACGACGGCATCGACCCGCAGCCCATAGAGATACATGCCAAGTTGAAGATTCAAGGTGATGAAGTTTACGTGGACTTTGAAGGCACCTCGCCCCAAGCCAAGGGGTCGATCAACCCCAACTTCGCTTACACAAAGTCCAACGTTTACGCAGCTCTCAAATGTGTGATGGACCCGGCGATTCAGTCCAACAGCGGCTTCTTCCGTCCATTTAACATAACCGCACCCGAGGGTTGCTTCGTTAACCCTCAGCACCCAGCCCCGGTGGCGGCAAGGGGACTGGCCGGCTTCCGGATTTGTCACACCATGTTTGGCGCTCTAGCCCAAGCCATGCCCGGAAAGATCCCGGCAGCCTGGGGTGGCGGGGAAATCGGCGTGAGCTTTGGCGGTTATGACAAGAATCGCAAGGCATGGGTTTACCTAGAATTCATGAACGACGGACCCCGAGGTGGTGGCCCCTATGCCGACGGCGGCGACGGTCTATCGTCTCCAGTGTTGAACATGGCCAACACGCCCATTGAGAGCATTGAAGCCGACCAGCCGTTGCTGATAGAGCGATTTGGACTTTACCCGGACACCGGAGGCGCAGGTAAGTTTCGCGGCGGATTGGGACTCATTCGCGACTACCGTATATTGGCCGAAGAGGCGGTATTCCAATTGCGCTCCGACCGTTCCGACTTTCGTCCGTGGGGAGTGAATGGTGGTAAGCCAGGCTCGGCCACCAAGAACTATCTGAACCCGGACACCGATTTGCAGGAATTGCCCGGCAAAAAGCTGATGACCTTGAAAAAGGGCGACCTCTACCGGGTGATTCAGGCTGGCGGCGGCGGTTATGGAGATCCACTGAAGCGGGACATCTATGCGATATTGGACGATGTCCAGCAAGAAAAACTGAGTGTCGCCCACGCCCGCGCTGAGTACGGAGTAGTTATCGACCCGGAGACACTGGCTTTGGACACTGCAGCCACCGACGCGCTGCGGGAAGAGATGCGCAGTTGAATTGGCTATTGTAAAAAGGGGTCTCTTGGTAAAAAAGAAGCTTGCTTGTAGTAGCAAAATCTACCCACTTGGTCTATTATGTCCCCACTCCGTAGTTGCGTCTCCAAATTAGATTCAGGGAGGGAGAATCATGGCACAGGACTATAGCATTATCATCGGGACCGTGGGCCAAGGGCTCGGTGTCAGCTCCGATGCCGGAGAAACTTGGACGAAGATTAGGCAACCGATACCTTCTGAGGCTACGGTGCGGGCCTTGGGCGTTTATCCGGACAATCCCCACAGGATTCTGGCTGGGTCGGACGTTGGCATCTTCCGCAGTGATGACAACGGCACAACCTGGGAAAAGCTGGATTCACCCTTTGACGACCTGCAGATATGGTCGGTGGCTTTGGACCCAACCAACACCGAGACCATATTCGCTGGAACCAGGCCGGAGAGCTACCGCTCTAGAGACGGCGGTAAATCCTGGGACAAGCTGAACATGGGTGTCAACATGGAGTGCCCCATAGGAGCCCCTAGGACCACCAACATGATTGTGGACCCCAGGGATAACCGAACCATCTGGGCGGGTATCGAAGTGGACGGCGTCTACAAGAGCCTGGACGGCGGAGACAACTGGCTACATATGCCCGATTTGGGAGAGGACCCGTTCCACGGCGACATCCACGGAATGGCCATCAAACCTGGCTCCACCACCTCAGTCTATTGCACCAGCCCATTCGGAATAGCTACCAGCGAAGACGAGGGAGAGAGTTGGGACTATCACTACTTCCCCAAGTTCAGTGAGAACGACGTGCGCTCTTACTGCCGTGGCATCCTGCTGAAGGCCGACAACCCGGACGTGATGTTCGTGGGCAACGGTGACTTCATCCCAGGCGTTACCGGCGCCATCCAGCGCACCAACGACGGCGGCAAGACCTGGGACCCGGTGTCATTGCCGGTGGAACCCAACTCGGTGGTTTACTGGTTGGGTACCCACGTTGATAGACCCAACGTTATCGTGGCGGCCAGTCTATTTGGCTATCTGTACGTCAGCGAGGACGGCGGAGACTCTTGGAAGAAGCTCAAGAAAGAGTTTGGCGAGATTCGTTCGGTGGCAATCCTTCCGAACTAGTCCTTGAGCTCGAGTGGTCTTGCTCGTATAAAACCCCAGAGGGCGTCCCGGCTAGCCGGGACGCCCTCTGCGTTCGTCATGGTTTGGTGGAGTTGAGAGTCTAAAGGGCTGCCAAACCCACCCGTGCGCAATCTTCGTCCTGCTGGGCCGTGCCACCGCTGCCGCCGATAGCGCCGACGATTTGGCCGTTCTGGATGATTGGTAGGGCACCCTGGGCTGGAATCATGCGGCCGCTTTGTGTGGCCATAATCGCCTGAATGACTGGAGAATCGGCGGGCACATCCCCGCTGGGACGTCCGAAGCCGGTGGCCGCAACGGCTTTACCTTGGGCTACCTGAGCGCTGACCCAGATGCAGCCCTCGTGCCGCAATTAACTACAGCAACAGAGCTGCCATTTTAGTCACGCATAGCATGGGGACACCAGGGAGTTTAATCAGCCGGACTCAACGTATGAGCTATAGGGCGTCTAATCCTGCTTGAGCACAATCCTCGTCCTGCTGGGCTGTGGCTCCGCTGCCACCAATAGCCCCAACAAGTTCCCCGTCCTTGAGTACCGGCACAGCGCCTTGAGCAGGAAGCATCCTTCCTCCCATGGCAGATATGACTGCCTGAATGACGGGAGAATCTGCTTGCAAAGAACCACTTGCTCTTCCAAAACCCGCAGACGCAGCAGCTTTCCCCTGGGCTACCGTGGCACTAATCGCACTCGCCCCCGCCATACGGTTAAATGCCAGCAGATTTCCGCCAGCGTCAGATACTGCAATACTTACGCTAACGCCCAGTTCGTCTGCTTTAGAAAGAGCTGCCTGTACCATGCGATTAGCTTCCGACAACGTAAGAGACATTTGAGACCTCCAATGAGATTGAATATCCAGCAATCTGAGGAATAGTAATACCGGATGGGTGCTTATGTCCATGATGCGCTATTGGTAACGAGCGACGATGGACTAGAAGCAGGTGCACTCTGTGCGGGCATGGGTGTGAAATCCGCAGGGGCACCCGTGCAAACAATGGCGCAACAATTACTATGCCAGTTACGATTGGCTAAGGCCCATGTGACACCTAGCTGTTGCCGGGCCGTGATGCGCAATCTTAGAGTTTAATAACCAAGTGGAACCAACCCCGTGGTATCGAGCCGCTGGTAGAATGTCCGTGCTGTAGATTGCTACAATATATCTATGAAGGATGGGTGGTGGCGCAACCTGGAATTTCCTGATGCAGAGGCAATCAGAGTAATCAATAAGCTCTGGAGCCATTATGGTGATGACGCGGGTTGTCGGGCAGACTTGGACCAACTGTACCCCCAGGTTATTGAGGTTTTAGACACCGTTACTCCCTACTGGTTCCCCACGCCGAGCCTGAACGATATTGACCGGATTACAAGACTCATGGCGGGTAGCGGAGGAGACCCAAGGGGCGCATTGGGCACCGAGGTCACGAGTACGAAGGTTACTGTTCTTGGTGTGGGAAATGCGACAAGTTTAAACATCCACCGGCCGCCATCTCAGCAGCGGAGGATGCGGAGGATTATGAGCGCCAGTTGGATGCAGATGATAATGACCGTTGGCGCCGTGAGAAGGCTCTCAAGCGGGTGTTCAAACAAACCGGTTTGGTGGAGACGGTGGGTAGGCCAAAGAGGCACGAGGCTATCTACTGGCTGTATCTCCACTTACGCCATGACTATTCCTGGCATGAGCTTACAGACCACATCAACCTGGTAACCAAGAGAAGGCAAGATACCCAACTCCAAGAATGGAGTAATGTTTCGAAGCGGGTCAGAGAACTGCGTAAATTACTTGTAATTGCTCCCAGCCCCAGAGCCGAAGAGACGACTCCAAAATATGATTTTTAATATCTAATCTTCTGGGGTTGGAACTGGCGAGTTTGCCCGATTCCAACAACTTCCGGCGTCTCAACCCTGTCGTTATCGTAGATAGCAACAGGGTTTTTCTTTTGGAGGGATCATGGCGACTGCCGGAGTAATCGACCTGAGCAAATCTGTATCGGTAGCGCAAGCTGCCGAGATTGCTGATGTTCACGAGGAAACCATTCGGCGATGGTGTCGTTCGAGACGCCTATCGGCACAACGAATTGGCCTTTGCTTGTTCATCAACTTGGCTGAACTTCATGCTCTGCTAGCCGGTGATGGCAACTAGTAACGGTCTAAGCATTACCCGGCGACACGAGCCGGACGTTCACGGGCAGCTTGATGCGCTGCTGGTTTTGCTGCGTTCGGTGAAGAATGAAGGGGACAAGGGAAGGCCCGCTGCTATAACAGCGGGCCGAAGGAGCCGGGAAACTAATGCTCAATCAGATTGTAACTAACGAAACGCCAGACAGCACCCCCACAGTTTCGCTAGGTGGGCTGCTTGATTTGCTTACCGCCCTGGCTCACGAAACCGCCGAGCTACCGGCACCCCTCGACCTGTTTGCCAAAGACCTGGAAACGGGACTGGCCGAGGCTTTGGGGGTGCCGAAGTGACGACAGTAACCCAGAGCGCCCTAATCCAGCAAGCATTGTCGCTCCTGTGTAAACCGGGCCAGGTGGTAGAGCTGCGCGTACCCAGAACCGGCCAAGGTACGCGGAGCGGATATTTCGATGATATGCAAATGTTGGCGGAAGCTGCCTTAAAACTGGACGGTAAGGCACGGGGCATATACGTCACTCTCAACCCTTTGCACTCGGACCTGCTGGCACGTGGTGTCAACCGAATGCAGACCTACGCCAAACAAGGGGAGAGCACCGGCGACAAAGACATTCTCTCTCGCAGAAGCTTCCCCATCGACTTCGATGCCATACGGGTAACCGGGATCAGTTCCACAGACGAAGAACACACCGCTGCCATCAACAGAGCAGTTGAGTGCCAAGAGTGGCTTCGCAGTCAAGGATGGCCCGAACCAATACTGGCTGACAGCGGGAATGGGGCGCACCTGCTATACCGGATAGACCTTCCCAACGATGGACCCAGCAAGGAATTATTGAAGCATTGCCTCAAAGGTCTGGGCACCGAGTTTGATGATAATCATGTCAAGGTAGATCAGACCACCGCCAATGCCAGTCGGGTTTGGAAGCTCTACGGCACCAAAGTTTGCAAGGGTGAGCACTTGCCAGACCGTCCTCACAGGATGGCCCACATCTTGGAAGCGCCAGAGTCCTTGGAGCCAGTGCCAACAGAACTGCTGCGGCTACTAGCCTGTCCGGCCCCTGTCGATAAGTCATCACCGCCTGTCGCCAACGAAAACAACTGGGATGTGTCCCGTGTACGAGGTGATTACGCAACACTGGATGCAGTGACTTGGTTTCAGTCCCACGGCCACTACGGGCAACACCTAATAGATAACAAACATGCCGTTCTCTACCCATTCTCTGATTTACATTCAGATATCCGGACAGCAACGGACTCGGACTCGATAATTTGGGAGGCCCAAGACGGGCGGTGGCCGGTATTTCACTGTAGCCACGACCATTGCATAGGCCAGAATTTGAAGGCCGTGATGGGCCTTTGGGGTGACGCCGACAACTTTTGTGCCAGGGATTTTCAACCTTCTGGGCTTGCGGAGGTTTTACTGGATTTCACGCCTGAAACCTCACCTCCGCTCTATAGAGACCCCCTAGCGGGGGTGAGGTTGGAAAGGACCAACGCTGGAATACTCCAACAGCGGGCGAAATCCGGGGAGATTCCCGAATTAACACGGCTGCCGCTTTTAGGGGAAGAGGACAATTCGCCGTTTATCAAGGGGTGGTCCCACATGCTGGCAGGCTATCCCAAGACGGGGAAGACCGAACTGTTGGCCCGTATGACCGCCGAATGGAGTAATACAGGGCTCAAAGTGGTCTACTTGACAGAAGAGCCGGAGAGCGTATGGGCCGCACGGCTCTCAAGGCTCCCGGCAGGATTCGAGAACGTAGACTTAGTCCACGCCATGGGAGCAAAAGCGGATGACCTCTTGTGCGTTATCAACGGCGGTGCTGATGATGTGGTAATCCTTGACACCATCCGGCTTCTCCAGCTTCATGACGAAAGCGACAACGCCCAAATCAACATTGCCTTGACCCCGTTCATTACCCTCTGCCGGCAGAAGGGGTCGACCCTCTGTCTGTCCCACCACACCCGCAAAGGCGGCGGTGAGCACGGTGAGGGAGCCGCTGGAGGGCACGCCTTCTTGGGCATCGTTGATGTGGCCCTGGAACTCCACAGGGACAAGCAAGTAGTCCGGCGGCGCATGGTCAAAGGTTGGGCACGGGTGATTGAAGTCTCTGACCTGGTTTACGAAATGGAAGACACCGGCACCATGAAACTGCTTGGGGACCGCAGTTCACTTGATTTCAATGAATTGAAGA
>Ga0066383_10001035_pt1 | contig 10085 bp, 8 predicted proteins | sample Knorr_S23_td_Bot_FD_70950 | JGI IMG/M metagenome (GOLD analysis project Ga0066383, IMG submission 70950) | Marine microbial communities from Southern Atlantic Ocean transect - Knorr_S23_td_Bottom_ad_3770_LV_A | ecosystem: Environmental > Aquatic > Marine > Oceanic | place: Southern Atlantic...
CAGTAGCAATGATATCTAACGTTCGAGATGAATATTTGGTCAACCTGCAAAAATTAAGGAAAAAATTTGAGAAAAAGATAAGATAACCCAAGTGAAAATTTTTTTTAAGGATCTTCCATCATTAAAATGAAAGAACTTCCTCAGAATGGATTTTGATCAAATAATTCCTATAATCTACTTGATTGGCGTGTTGATATTAGTACTGCCTAGTTTTTTACACTCAAATTCTAAACTAAAACAATTTCTTGCTAATCTTTCAATTTGGGCAATTATTGTTTTGATAGTGACTACAGTTTTGTATTTTTTATTTAAATAGCTTTTATCGTTGGTAAAAAATTAAAATCAGCGGTATCAATTTTAGAACAATGTTGTCTTTTTATATTCCATTTTTTATTTATTCCAGCACTAGCCAAACTTAATGTGGATCGACCAAATCTATAGTTGGTATTATCTATAGATTGCATTAGGTTTTTAATCTTTTCATCTTTCACTGAAGAAAATAAATTTTTACTTCCTTGAGAGTCAGTTAGGACTGATAACATAATCCCAGCCTTTTGATATCTATATCCATTTTTAAAAATAGATTTTAATCCAGTTAGAGCAGTTTTAACTATTTCAATACTGTTATCTGTTGCTATTGGCAAGTCTATAGTTTTTGAATTTGAATAATAAGCAAACTGATTTTGAAAAGGACTTGTTCTAATAAATACGGTTATTGATTTTGTAATTAAAGATTCTGATCTAATTTTTTCTGCAGCATTTAAACAATAGCTTGTAATCGATTCTTGTAGCTCTTGAAGTTTTTCTACTTTTTTTGCAAACGATCTTGAGACTACACAACTTTTTCTTTTTGAACTTTGAGTTTCTAAAGATATACATGAAATACCTCTAAGCTCCATTGCAGTTCTAGAACTTAAAACATTAGAACTTTTTTTTATCCAAGTATTAGATGTATTTTTTAATTGTTTAGCATTATGAATTCCACTTTGAACAAAAAACTTTGTAAGTTGTTTACCAATTCCCCAAACATCATTAATTTCTACTTTTTCTAATATAGGATCAATATCTTTAATACCTATTAGACTTACAACACCAGATTTTATTTTTTTTGCAATATGATTAGCAATTTTACTTAGAGTTTTAGTTTTTGCAATTCCAATACTAGTGGGTATTCCTGTCCATTGTAATACGATACTTCTAATTTCTTTTCCTACATCTTCTACTTCATCATCAGGGAAATTACTTAAATCTAAAAAAGCTTCATCTATAGAATAAATTTCTATTTCAGAGTTAAAACGTTTTAAAGTTCTCATGACTCTTCTAGAAAGATCTCCATACAAAGAATAATTTGAAGAAAAAATATGAACATTATTTTTAAGTATTATATCCTTAGCTTTAAAGTAGGGATCACCCATTTTAATACCAAGAGCTTTTGCTTCATTAGATCTTGAAATTATACAGCCGTCGTTACTCGATAAGACAACAACGGGTTTATTTCTGATTTTGGGATTAAATAATCTTTCGCAAGAGACATAAAAAGAATTACAATCAATTAATGCTATTTTTTTAGTACACTGAGTGGATGACATAAGTGACTACTCCCCAGACAAAAATGTCTGACTCGCTATTTATAATAATTTTATCTTCAATTTTTTTTGAACCAGAGGTAAGAAACTGTTCGTCTTTTTCTTTAACAAAGTTTTTTACCACAAGTTCATCGTGAACATTTACAATGACAGTGGAAAAATTTTTTGGTTTAAGGCTTTTATCAACAACCAATAAATCCCCATCGTAGATCCCAACATCCATCATTGATTTTCCTTGAACTCTAATAATAAAAGTTGCTGGAACATTTTTGATTAGATGAATATTTAGATCAACGTCTTCTTCTATATAATCTGTAGCAGGAGAGGGAAAACCTGCGCCTGCTTTATGTAGGTAAAATGGGACTGTTAGCTTCATGTTCTTGTTTTGTTCTACTACATATTTACTATATAGTCAATCAGGTTGTATTTTGAGTCCAAACTGGAATCGAAAATGAATCAAAACGTGAACATTTAAAACAGTTCTAGTGCGGTGTGGATAACTATTACTAAGACAGAAAAATAGTGGTAAATAAAACGTATCAATGAAAAAATTATCTTGTCACTGTGGTGGAGTAGAGATCGAGGTTAATGTACCTGATCAATTTAAAAAATTAATGAGATGCAACTGCTCACTTTGTAAAAGAAAAGGGATTATTATGACAATGGTTGAGAATAATGATTTAAGAATTCTTAAAGGTAAAGATCTTTTAAAGCTTTATCAGTATCATACAAAAGTTGCCGAACATTATTTTTGTTCAAATTGTGGAATTTACACCCATCACAAAATGCGTAGCAATCCAAATATGTATGGAATTAATGTAGCATGTTTAGAAGGTGTTAAACCTTTTGAGCTGGAAAATGTTTTAGTTAATGATGGCGAAAATCATCCAATGGATAAAAAATAATACATCATAGAATTAATTTTGATGAATAAAATATTTATCCATATTTTAATTATCCTTTTTTTTAACACAAACTTATTTGCCGATAATTTGACTGAAGCTTTGTTAAAAGCTTATAATAAAAATCCTAAACTTAATGCAGAAAGAGAAAATTTAAATATTTCACAAGAAGATATTAACATTTCAAAAAGTAATTTTTTACCTTCGGTGACTTTGTCAGGTTCTAAGAGCAAGGAAGATACCAGCAAACTTACCAATCAAGGTGGAGGAGATGCATCTATTACTGACGTTGACCCATTAACAATATCTTTATTGATTGAGCAAACTTTATATGATGGAAGAGCAAGAAATGCAGATTTAGAAAAAAATAAACTTGGATTAGATATTGCTAAAATTAAACTTTTAAAAGTTGAACAAGAAATTTTATATAAAGCAGTTGAAGCATATACAGGATTGATATTGGCAAACAAAAAATATAAAATTAATCAATCAAATGTTAATTTGTTAGAAAGACAAGTTGAAACTGATCAAGCAAGATTAGAAAAAGGACAAATTAGTTTAGTAGATTTAGCTCAATCCGAGTCATCTCTTGCTGGCGCTAACGCGAAATTTATAGAAGCAAAAAATGAAGTGGTGACTGGCAAATTAGTTTATGAAAGTGTAATTGGTTCCATTGATAATTCAAATGATTTAAGTGAAAAATTAAATTTTAGTCTTAAACTTCCAGACAGTTTAACAAAAGCAAATGAAATATCTAACAAAAATAATCCTGAATTAATCATTGCAAAGTTTGAACTACAGCAGTCAGAAAAAGATATTAAAATCGCAAAAGCTAACCTAGGTCCTTCAGCAACTTTATCTTTCGAAGCTTCACATGTAGAAGATTTAAGTGCAACTTATGATGAAAGAGACAAAAGCATACTTAAAGCCACAGTAAAATGGCCTTTTTACACAGGTGGAAAAAATAGAGCAACGCTTAATAAAAATAAAAATTTAAGTAATCAAAAAAGATTATTACTTGAAGATGCAATTACTTCAAACACAACAAGTGTTGCAAGTGCTTGGTCAAGTTACCAGTCTACGAAGAGTTTATTAAATTCTGTTAGATCTCAAGTTAGAGCAGCTGAAATTGCTAATGAAGGAATTACTGTTGAATATGAATCTGGCTTAGGAAGAACTACTTTAGATGTTATTCAATCAAACACCTTGCTTTTAGATTCAAAAATAAGTCTTGCAAACTCCGAAAGAAATTATCTTCTGTCCCAATTCCAATTATTGCAATCTATTGGATTATTGACGACAGAATATCTTCAAATTAACTAGGAAAATTAGGTATTTTTAAGCTTTGTTAATTATTATGTTGATAAAGAGAACAAAATGTGTACATTTAAATATATGATTCTAACACTAATTATTATGAAAAAAGAGGTAAAAAATGATCAAAAATAGCCTAAAAGTAGTTAAATCTGCAAAAGATCAAGATTTAGAGAAAAAAGAAAAGAATAAAGCTTTAGACGCAGCAATCAGTCAAATCACAGATACCTTTGGCAAAGGTTCAGTAATGAAGCTTGGCCAACAAACAACAATGGATATCGAATCCATTTCTACAGGATCTTTAAGTTTGGATTTGGCTTTAGGAATAGGTGGATTGCCTAAGGGAAGAGTTATTGAAATTTATGGACCTGAGGCATCAGGAAAAACTACTCTTGCTTTACAAGTTGTAGCCGAAGCTCAAAAAACTGGAGGTATTTGTGGTTTTGTAGATGCAGAGCACGCATTAGATCCAGTGTATGCTAAAAAATTAGGAGTAGATACTGAAGAATTATTAATTTCTCAACCTGATACAGGGGAACAAGCTTTAGAAATAACCGACACATTAATAAAATCAGGATCAGTTTCAGTTTTAGTAATAGACTCTGTAGCTGCACTCACTCCAAGGGCAGAAATTGAAGGTGAGATGGGAGATCATCACGTAGGTCTTCAAGCAAGATTAATGAGCCAAGCATTAAGAAAACTTACAACTTCAATTTCGCGAACAAATACAATGGTTATTTTCATAAACCAAATAAGAATGAAAATCGGAGTAATGTTTGGAAGTCCTGAAACAACATCAGGAGGAAATGCATTAAAGTTCTATGCTTCTGTAAGAATGGACATTAGAAGAATTGGAGCAATAAAAGATAAAGAAGCTATTATTGGAAATTCTACAAGAGTTAAAGTGGTTAAGAACAAAGTATCTCCACCATTTAAAGTTGTAGAGTTCGATTTAATGTATGGTAAAGGAATTAGTAAAGTTGGAGAGCTTGTTGATCTTGGCGCCAAAGCAGACATAGTTGAAAAAGCAGGCGCATGGTATGCATACAAAGGTGAAAAGATAGGTCAAGGTAGAGAAAATGCTAAACTTTATTTAGAACAAAACCCAAAAGTTGCTGCAGAAATTGAAATGGCAATTAGAGAAAAAGCTGGAGTAATTTCTAAAAAAATAGAAGGCAATCCTTTAGATCAAGAGAAAAGTAAAGAAGATTCAAAAGAAGAGGTTCCAACCCAAAAGAATTAGTTAAAAGTCATTTTTAGTTAATAAAAGGCGCTTATTATAAGCGCCTTTTTTCTCTTACAGTTATCTAGACATCAAATAAAAAAACTGTATTTTAAAAATATGGCTGGCAAATCGTTAAATGAAATAAGAAATACGTTTTTAAAATATTTCGAAAAAAACGATCATAAGATTGTTGAATCTAGCAATTTAGTTCCAAATAACGATCCTACTTTAATGTTTGCTAATTCCGGAATGGTGCAGTTTAAAAATGTTTTTACAGGCTTAGAAAAAAGAGATTATAAAAGGGCTACTACTTCACAAAAATGTGTAAGGGCAGGCGGTAAACATAATGATTTAGAAAATGTGGGATATACCCCGAGACATCACACATTTTTTGAAATGCTAGGCAATTTTTCTTTTGGAGATTACTTTAAGGAAAAAGCTATTAGTTTGGCTTGGGATTTAATTACAAAAGAATTTGGTATTAACAAAGACAGACTTTATGTAACAGTTTTTAGAGATGATGATGATGCATTTAATTTATGGAAAAAAATAGCCGGTTTAAGCGATAATAAAGTAATTAGAATAGCAACTTCAGACAATTTTTGGTCTATGGGAGAAACTGGTCCATGTGGTCCTTGTTCAGAAATCTTCTTTGATCATGGCGATAATTTAAAAGGCGGCCCTCCAGGAACTAAAGATCAAGATGGGGATAGATTTATAGAAATTTGGAACTTAGTTTTCATGCAATTTGAGCAAATAACTAAAGATAAAAGAATTGATTTACCAAAACCATCTGTAGACACAGGGATGGGTTTGGAGAGAGTAGCTGCTTTACTACAAGGAAGTCATGATAATTATGAAACTGATCATTTCAAAAAATTAATTCAATCAACATCTAATGCAGTTAATAAAAAACCTGATACCTCAAATATTTCAAGCTTCAGAGTAATAGCAGATCATCTAAGAGCTAGTTCATTCTTAATCGCTGAAGGAGTTTTACCTTCTAACGAAGGTAGAGGGTATGTGCTTAGAAGAATTATGAGAAGAGGAATGAGACATTCTCATTTACTAGGAGCCAAAGAGCCGATCTTTTTTAATATATTTAAAACTCTTCAAGAAGAAATGTCAGATAATTATCCTGAACTTGATAGGGCACAATCCTTAATAAAAGAAACTTTAAGAATGGAAGAAGAAAAGTTTTTAGTTCTTCTAGATCGTGGAATAAAAATTTTAAAGGATGAGATTTCAAAAATAAATAAAGTTTTGCCAGGTGAGGTTGCTTTTAAATTGTATGATACATATGGATTTCCATTAGATTTAACAGAAGACATACTTAAAAATAAATCAATGAAGATTGATCGTAAGAAATTTCAATCCTTAATGAAAGAAAGTAAAGAGCTTGCTAAAAAAAATTGGAAAGGTTCAGGCGATAGTTCCGTTGATGAAATTTGGTTTGAGATTAAAGATCGCTTAGGAGCTACAGATTTTTTAGGATATGAAACAAATAAAACTGAAGGTGTGGTTATTTCATTATTAAAAAATAATAAAGAAGTTAAAACTTTAAACGAAAAAGATGAAGGAATGATAATTACAAACCAAACACCTTTTTATGGTGAGTCAGGAGGTCAAGTTGGAGACATTGGTGAAATAATATCAGGAAATTGTAAGTTTGAAGTGACAGATGTTCAAAAAAAACTAGGAGATTTATTTATTCATTACGGAAAAGTTAAATCTGGTTCGTTGAAAATTAATGATACTGTCAAGTTAAAAATAGACATTGAAAGAAGAAACAATATAAGAGCATATCATTCGGCAACCCATTTGTTGCACGAGTCTCTTAGAAGAGTATTAGGAACACACGTTACTCAAAAAGGTTCTTTAGTTGAAGCTGATCGATTAAGATTTGATTTTAGTCACATGAAACCTATTTCACCCGAAGAAATTGAAAAAATAGAAAAATATGTAAATTCAATGGTTGAAAAAAAAACAGTTGTAAAAACAAGGATTATGACGCCAAAAGAGGCAGTAGATAATGGTGCTTTAGCATTATTTGGTGAAAAATATGGAGAAGAAGTAAGAGTTTTATCTATGGGCAATGAACAAGATAAATATTTTTCAACAGAATTGTGTGGCGGAACACATGTTAGAAATACTAGAGATATTGGAAAATTTAAAATAATAAATCAATCATCAATAGCTGCTGGCGTTAGAAGAGTAGAGGCTTTAAGAGATAAACAGTTGCAAAATTATTTAAAAAATAGAGATAAACAATCTGGCGAAGTTAAAGAAAAAAATGAACAAATTAAAAATGACTTAATAAAAAAAATTAAAGCACTTAAAGGAAAACCTCATTTAAATAAGGAAAAAAATCAAAGCGATATAATTAGAGAACTAAACAAACAATACGAACAACTTCTGGTTGCTTCGATCTTAGAAGATAAAACAAAAAATATAATTAAAGATATATCAGTCAATAACACCAAGGTAAGGTTTCAAAAGGTTCAAGAACTTCCATTTAAAGATTTAAGATCATTGATTGATAAAGGGAAAAAAGAATTAAACAGTGGAGTAATAGTTGTTTATGCAATCAAAGACAATAAAATTGGTTTAGCTGTTGGAGTAACTCAAGAACTTTCAAAAAAAATAGATGCAGTTAACCTAGTTAAGATTGGATCTGAAATTATTGGTGGAAAGGGCGGCGGAGGTAGAGCTGATTTTGCTCAAGCAGGAGGTTCTATAGTTGAAAAAATAGAAGAGTCTTTTGAAAGGATTAAAAGTCTAATTAATTAAGCTCTTTTTAAGTCTGCCATCTAACTCATCTAAGAATTGATTGGTTGTCATATATTTATTCGAAGGTCCAATCAAAATTGCAAGATCTTTTGTCATTGATCCACTTTCGACTGCATCAATACAAACTTTTTCCAAAGTTGATGAAAAATTTATTAGTGTTTCATTATTATCTAAATCGCCTCTATGTTTTAATCCTCTTGCCCAAGCAAAAATGGAGGCAATAGGATTGGTGGACGTCTCTTTTCCTTGTTGATGCAATCTATAATGTCTAGTGACAGTTCCATGGGCAGCTTCTGATTCCATAGTTTTTCCATCTGGTGCAAGAAGAACACTGGTCATTAAACCTAGAGAACCATAGCCTTGAGCGACAGTATCTGATTGAACATCTCCATCATAATTTTTACAAGCCCAAATATATTTTCCACTCCATTTCATTGCGCAAGCAACCATATCATCAATCAATTTATGTTCGTATGTGATCTTATTTTTTTCAAATTTTGATTTAAATTCTTTTTCAAAAACAGAATCAAAAATATCTTTAAACCTCCCGTCATAAATTTTTAATATTGTATTTTTAGTCGAAAAATAAACGGGCCATTTTTTTACTAATCCATAGTTAAAGCAGGATCTTGCAAAATCTTCGATGGATTTATCCAGGTTGTACATTGATAAAGCAATTCCTGGCCCAGGAAAATTAAACACTTCATATTTTTTTTCATCACTACCATCTTCGGCTGTCCATTTAATTTCTAATTTACCTTTACCTGGCACTTTGAAATCAGTTGCTCTGTATTGATCACCAAATGCATGACGACCAATTATAACCGGTTCTGTCCATGAGGGCACAAGTTTTGGAATATTTTTGCAAATTATTGGTTCTCTAAAAACAGTTCCTCCAATAATATTTCTAATTGTTCCATTAGGCGAACGCCACATTTTTTTTAAGTTGAACTCTTTAACTCTTGCTTCATCAGGAGTTATTGTTGCACATTTAATTCCAACGCCATTTTTCTTTATTGCATTAGCACATTCTATGGTAATTTGATCAGAAGTATTGTCTCTACTCTTAATTCCCAAATCAAAGTATTCTATTTTTAAGTCTAAATAAGGCAGTATCAGTTTATTCTTAATAAAATCCCATATAACTCTAGTCATTTCATCGCCATCTAACTCAACAATAGAGTTTTTAACCTTAATTTTGCTCATATTTATTATATATCTTAATAATTGAATTTTGGAATTTTATATACATATTAATGAACAATTATCAAATTAAAGATTATGCTAGACAAGATTTTTCCAAAGATTCATCCCGAAGGATATAAATTTTTAGTTATAGTTATTGCACTAACAATCTTTTTATATTTTTTTAGCAGCTTTCTAGGTTTGTTAGGTTTGTTTTTAAGTGTGTGGGTATATTATTTTTTTAGAGATCCAGAAAGAATATCTATTAATGATGATAATTATTTAGTTAGCCCGGCAGATGGCATGGTACTTCAAGTTTATGAAACTTTAGGACCAAAAGAATTGGGCTTGGAAAATAAAAAATTTAGCAAAGTAAGTATTTTTATGAATGTTTTTGATTGTCATGTAAACAGAACACCATGTGATGGAAAAGTTTCTGAAATAGTTTATAAACCTGGAAAATTTTTTAATGCTTCACTTGATAAAGCAAGCGAAGATAATGAGCGTAATTACTATAAAATTATCAATAATCAAGGAGAAGATGTTATTGTAGTGCAGATAGCGGGGTTAATGGCTAGAAGAATAGTTTGTGAAATATCAAAAGATCAAAATTTAAAACAAGGTGATAGAATTGGAATAATTAGATTTGGAAGTAGAGCAGATATTTATTTTGAAAATTATATTCCTCTAGTCAAAGTCAATCAAAAAACAATAGCTGGAGAAACATTATTAGCGAAAAGGTAGTATATGGAAAAACCAAAAAATAGTTTTAAGATTGTATCTGATAGAAAAGCAAGAATGTTATTGCCAAACATGCTTACTTTAATTGGAGTTTGTATTGGTCTTAGCTCAATTAAATTTGCTTTAGACGAAAAATTTGAACTTGCGATAATTGCAATTATTTTTGCTGCCTTAATTGATGGCCTAGATGGTAGAATAGCCAGACTAATAAAAGCTACATCGAAAGTGGGAAAGGAACTAGATTCATTAACCGATGTTATAAGTTTTGGTGTAGCACCATCTTCTGTAATGTATTTTTGGTCATTAAATAATTTAGGAAAATTTGGATGGTTACTTTGTTTA
>Ga0066383_10001038_pt1 | contig 10082 bp, 9 predicted proteins | sample Knorr_S23_td_Bot_FD_70950 | JGI IMG/M metagenome (GOLD analysis project Ga0066383, IMG submission 70950) | Marine microbial communities from Southern Atlantic Ocean transect - Knorr_S23_td_Bottom_ad_3770_LV_A | ecosystem: Environmental > Aquatic > Marine > Oceanic | place: Southern Atlantic...
ATCTGCTGAACAAGATTCTCTACCTGTTGGATAACGACGCCGACTTCCGCAAGCGCATCAAAGAGGACCCTGAGGGCACGGTCAAGAGCTTTCCATTGACCGGCGACGAGATAGAGGCTTTGATCCTGGGAGACGTGGGTACCCTTTACCAGATGGGCGTCCACACCTTCTTTCTGAACCACCTTGGGCGCTACGAAATGTTCGGGGTCAACCGGGACAACTATCTGGAACGTATCCGCTCCCACATGGAATATGATCCCAGGTTCGAGCTGGGCGCCATGCCTCTGCAATACGTTCCCAAAGAGTCCTAACCGCCACTGGTCCGCCCTTAAGGCCAGCTAATAATCGGGGGCAAATAGCCCCCGATGTTGGAATGGTAGATCGGGCTCTGAGCAAACGCGATGTAGATTTTGTGGTGAATTCCCGGGAGCAGATTCTTGGAGGGGTTGCCACGCGATAGCCACCGCAAACATAGATCCACTTTGCGGGGCTCGTTACTTCATTTGACTTGTCCGGAGGAACGGCTGGCGGAGGATAACCCATTCGTGGGGCTTCCCGGGGCCAGCCCGGAAATTTGGCCTTATGGGTTTCGCAATCCCTGGAGATTCTCGTTCGATCGTGAGACCGGACTATGGTTAGGCGGCTTAGGCAGCAGCCAGCAGGAAGAGATCAATCTGATCCAAATAGGCCGCAACTATGGTTGGAACATCATGGAAGGCACAATTTGTTACGAGCCGAACGGCTGCGACGTAGACAGCTTGGAAACGCCCTTGGTTGAGCTCGACGAGGAGGGCCCTCAATATTGCGCAATCATTGGAGAGTATGCCTTCCAAGGACGTGGCATCCCACCTCTGGTAGGCCCATACGTGTATGCTGATTTTTGCACCGGGGCGATATATGCCGTTTGGTACGATGGCTATTCTGACCCGTACCACCAGTTCCTAATTGACACGGAACTCAATATCTCGTCCTTCGGGCAAGACCTTGCAGGCAACCTTTACATTCTTTCAGGGAGACCACGTGGTGATCAGATGGATAGTCTCCACCCCATGTACCATTTAACCTTGAGGGCGAGAGAGTAGGGAGAGCAATCCTTATTGAAAAACATCAGGTTGGTTAAAACTCAAGCTGGCCGCACAAGACAACCCGGACAACTTGGTCCGTATGAGTGGTAGACCTTCATGGGCATATCTTGGACATGTTTATGGAGGTCCAGCTTCTCTTCTAGGGCCAGCTAATTATCGGGGGCAAATAGCCCCCGATGTAGGAATTGTATATCCCGGTCTGAGAGAACGCATTGTAGATTTCGTAGCGGATCCCTGCTATCGGGTCTTTCGAGGGGGTTGTCACTCGATAGCCACTTCGAGATTGGGCCCCAGTTATGCTTGATGCCGTGCCGCTGCCCGGTTTGTCTTCCAGCCTAGCTTTTAACCAGTCCTGGTCCACATACCCCCTTTCGTCGACCTTCTTTTCCTCTATAGCCGCCTGGGTCGGTATCAGCACGTGACCGGTTGCCGCTAAAACCGGACTGACGTATTTGCCACGGGCAACGCCGGGGAATTCGAACAGTTTCTTCCCGGTAAGCGCGTCGGCTGCTTCCCATGTCCGTTCCTTCACGCTGTAGACAACGTCTATCCCATTTAAGCCCCACACCGCGTTTTCGTCGTCAACGTCGTCGTCGGTAATCTTGGTCAAATTGGCCCCATCCCGGTCCATGATCCACAACTCGGAATCGGGACCTCCCCGGCGTCCGGCAGCCGGCTCATCATCGTTGGCGTAGAACAGGATTCGCCGTCCATCGGGAGAGAACTTGGGACCGCTGGGAAATTTGACCTGGCCCTTGGTTAGATTTTGCGTTCCCGAACCGTCGGCGTTCATCAGCCAGATATCCCAGGAAAATGACTCCCGGTCCGAGAAATATACGATCTGGGAATTGTCCGGAGACCAACTGGCCGCCCTGGCGCCGTTTTGGCCCTCAGATTCCGCCGTAAGCTGCCGTACACTTCCGCCGTCGCGGTCCATAACATATATCTGAGTCCGCCCTTGTCTGCCTTCGGGAAAAGCGTCGAAGGCGATATTCTTTTCGTCCCAGGACCACTGGGGACGGTTCGCTCCGTGGAAGTCTCCCACCTCAGTCACCACCGTAGGAGATACGCCGGGAGGGGCGTCCAGTGGATATGTGACCAAGACCTGACGGAACACCCGGCATTCCCGCTCTGTGTCTTGAACTTTCCAATCAAAACATTTGTCTTCACCGTAGACCAACGTCTTTCCTCCATGGATCACGTGCAGTCCGCCCAGGCCCTGGTACACCCTGGGAGGAATATCCTCCGCTACGACGATGGCGGCCCAACGATCGGCCTTCATCTCCGACATTAATATGCGGTCCAGGAAAGGGTCGCCGGCGGCGGTGTTTAGCATATAGACATGGGGCACATAATCCGGTTGGGGGTCATCCAGCACCGAAACCAGGGACCTCACCGGAGACAACCCTCCGCCAAATGCCCGGAGGGTCACCTCATTCATTTCGGTGAAGATCAAGTAGTCCACCCGCCATAGCAGCCCGTTATTGACCACCCTTTTTACCGTGTTCACCAGCCGGTCTGCGCCCACGTCCAGAGCCCCTTTTGCCTTCCCTTTGAGATCCGAAACAGATCGCCCGGAGATTGTGCCTTTGCCTTCAGCCGCGTAAATCAGACCCGTCTGGTAGGTGGTTTCAAGGCTGATGTCCATGGTGGTGTCGCCGCTTAAGACCGGTGTCAGCGCCCACAGGACGGCGCCATCCACGGTTTTTGCTTTCAACAGATAAGCGGCGCCCGCTGGAAGGTTGAAGGAAAAGGAATCGCCATGACCCCCATCTGCCATGGGGGACCCATCCAGTCCAAAAACCGACACCTTTGCCAACTCCGATTCCAATACCAACCCGCGCTGGGAAAACAATTCTTGCGCTTCAGCTAGAACCACTTTCCCCGACAACCTCGGCCCGGTGGGTGCTGGCTCCTGGCTCGAAGGCCCTAGTGTTGGAACGGTAGTGGAATCAGACACCGGCGGTGCCGGGGTATCTTGAAGCGGTACTTTATCTACCGATGGCGTAACAGCCGGCGATTCCCGAATGGGGGTTGCTCCTGGAGAGATCGCTGGGGACGCTGGGGCTGCCACGGATGGTTCCACAGGTACTGGTGTTGGTTCAGATGTAGCAACGGCGTCAGGGGTCGGGGTTGGTTCGGATTGGGAGCACGAAACGATGCCCGTAACCAGTATGGCGAGGATCGCGATGGCCAGGTTGTATCTCATGGCGGCTCCCTATGCCAATCTGCCGAGGTGCAATAAATACGAGCCAGTCGTCATCGGCGCCACGGACGCGCTTGAAACCAGAATAGACAACGGCAACGTCTATGCCAAGCCGGCCACTAACCCAGCAGGTCTCTCCGAACCGCCTTTAGACGTTCTCGTTCCGCCTCGTCTAGCTCCGGGAATACTTCGCCCTTGTCCCGGATCCCTCCCGTAAAGTTGGGCGGGCGCTTTTCATTGAACGCGTTCCTGCCCTCTGTACCATCGGTGGTGATCTGGGTCAAAAGTGAATTCATCAGCGTCTGCACCCGCCACGCCTCGCCCACCGGAACGTCGCGGAACCGAATTATGAATTCCTTCATCATCCGCACCGCCACCGGCGGCATCGACGCTATCTGAGCGGCCAGCTCCTCCGCCCGTTCCATCAAACTATCGTGGGCGACTACTTCGTTGATCAGATTCATCCGGAGCGCCTCTTTGGCGTCGAAAGGTTCGTCGGTAAGCAGTATCTTCATCGCGTCGGCGTAAGCCACTTGCCGGGTGAGGTAAGTGGCCCCGGGTCCGTGACCCACCCACCCCTGGCTCAACAAAGCGAACTTGAACCGGGCGTGATCTTCGCAAGCTATCCTGATATCCGTCGAAGTTAGCATCAAGTAAAATCCGGCGCCCGCCGCCCACCCGTTTATCGCGCCGATAACCGGCTTCCAGATCTGGGCGTAGTGGTCGCCCAGGCTGCCGTCGGTGCCGAACTTGGACCCATTTACCGTCCCAGAAGACGGCCAGAAGATATTCTCGGTCCTTAACCTCTCCCGCTCTTCAACGGTGATTCCTTCCGGGAGCTCCAGATTGTGCCCGGCGCAAAAATGCCGCTCCCCCGCGCCGGTCAAGATGGCTACCCGAACGTCAAGATCGTCCCAGATGTTTTTCCAAGCCTCGGCCAATTCGTCCGACGTCGTCCGATCTAAGATGTTTGCTTTGTCGGGGTTATTGATGGTGACGTAAGCGACGTGTCCTCTTTTCTCGTAAAGAACTCCCATGGCGTTACCTCAAATAATTTCTGTTTAGGCCGGCTCGAACATGGGAAGCGATACCTCGCCGTCGCCCTGGTCTTCCCAGCGCAACTTTACTCTCATACCGCATTGGATGTCGGTGGTGGGGTCCTGAATCCCGACGATATTGGTCATGATGCGGAAGCCCTCGTCCAGATCAACGTAGGCCACGGCATAGGCCCCCAGGTCTTTGAAAGCCGGATGGCGGCTCTGCATGATGACGCTGAAGGTGTAGACGGAGCCCAATCCTTGGGAAACATGCCAAGTATTTTGGTCCGAGCCGCAGCTAGTGCAATGGCGGCGCGGATAAAAGATCACCTCATTGCACCGATCGCAGGTCTGGTACGTAAGCTCGTGTTTCTTGGTAGCGTCCCAGAAGGGCTGGGTGTCGTTTTCCGGGAAGGCGGGTTGCGGTCGTAGCGGTGCCATCTATTTATTCTCCTAAATGTGGTTGATTCGGGATTAATCGGCGGCCAGTATGGTTGCCCCGGTGGCATGGCGCGAGCCGAGCTGTCCGCCGTTGCCCACGGCCACCGCCAGTTTGGCGTTGGCTACTTGGGACGTAGACTCACCCCGCAATTGACGGGTTGCTTCCATCAACAGAAAGATGCCCCTGGCGCCGGGGTGGTTGGACGACAGGCCCCCGCCATCGGTATTGATCGCCGGTTTCCCCGGGTTGTCATAATCCAATCGGCCATCGCTGACAAAGGCGCCCCCTTCTCCCTTTTGGCAGAACCCCAGGTCCTCGATCATGCACATGACGGTGATGGTGAACGAGTCGTATGCCATCAAGATGTCAATCTCAGATGGAGAGACTCCGGCATCTTGGAAGGCAACTGGGCCCGACTGGGCACCGGCGCTGACGGTGATATCGCCGCCGTTCTCCCGGTACTTGGTGGCTTCACCGCCGCCGATTATCCACACCGGCTTCTTCCTGGCGTTGCGGGCCATCTCGGCGGAGGCCACCAGGACTGCCCCGCCGCCATCCGACACCATGCAACATTCCAGCAGGTGCAGCGGGTAAGCGACGGTCCGGGAGTCCAGAACGTCTGCGACGCTGATCTCATTGACGCCGACAAATTCCAGGTCGGTCATGGCCTTGACCGCCTCGGGGTTGCGCATGGCATGGCGTCGGGTCGCCACGGAGATGGCGGCGAACTGCTCGTCGGTCGTGCCATATTGAAACTTATGGCGCATCTTCACCATGGCGTAGTTGCCGATGAGGGTGAGTCCCCAAGGGTCTTCCATATTTCGGAACAGGTTAGATGGTCCGCCGCCGGTGGCGCCCGCGGTGCCGATGGCCCTCCGGTCGGAGTGGGATGTGGAGCCGTAAGTGATCAGCGCCAGATTGCACTTGCCCGCCTCGATCATCCGGCGCGCATGATTGGCGTGGAACTCGAAGGACGATCCACCTACCGAGGTGTTGTCTATGATGCTGGGTTTGAATCCGAAATACTCGGATATTCCCAGACCCCCGATTCCCTGGTCGCTGCCGGTGTCGTACACGGCATCCACGTCTTTCCAAGCAAAGCCGGCATCTTCCAAGGCCTTGGCGGCTGAGGCGGCTTTGATCTGAAGTGCGCTGATATCCGAGCCGACCACCCGCAACGGGTATTCGTGGATCCCAACGATGGCTGCGGTTCTATCCTGAGGCATATTTTATCTCTGCTCCTTTGGTTAGGAATCATATTTGTGGGGGAAATTCCCCTAAATCCCCCTTTACGAAAGGGGGACGTTGTCCGGCTTGGCCGCGGGGTTGTTTGACTTTACCATCTGGGCTCGTTAAATTTGTTGAATGCGCATCGGTCTGCTATCCGACACCCATCTGCCGGGCATGATTCAAAGCTTGGACGAATTGGGACCCGAACCGGCCAATTTCTTCTCTACAGTCGATCTGATTTTTCACGGGGGAGACCTGACTTCTCCCAAGGTCCTGGACTGGCTGGAGCAGTTCGCTCCAGTCATTTGCGCTACCGGAAACAATGACTCCATCGCCGACCCCCGCTCCAAGGAAGTTCAGACCCTGGAAGTAGAAGGTTGGCGCATCGGGATGGTTCACAGCCTGGACCGCCAATTCAGGCCTGTATCCGAACTGCAAGAACTTTTCCCGGAGCCGGTAGACATAATGGTTGCCGGCCATACCCACCTTGAGCAATTGGAACTTCGAGATGGCGTGGTCATCATGAACTGCGGCAGCATCACCTTCCCCCACCACAAAGAACTGCGCTTGGGGCCGGTAGGGCTTTTGGAATTAGCGCCCAACAAGCTCCACGCGGAAATAATAGCATTGGGACACACGCCCGGGCGCCCCAATCCCACAACATCCATGACCCTGGACCTCTAACAGATTCTACTGCGTCCCCCAGCATATTGGACGAGCCCAATGGGCTAGCGCGCCACGCGGTCAACGAACTCGCTGACCACCGCTTCGTATCTCTCCGAGTCGACGTTCCAAGCCCCGCCGTGAGGAGCGCCAGCAAAAAACTCATAAGTCACCAAGTCTGGACGGCTCTCCGCGAACCTCTCGCTTATTGACACCGGTACCCTTTTGTCTGCGTCGCCGTGGAATAGCAACACGGGGACCGAGATTTCGTCCGCCCGATCCAGATAGTCCAAAGCGTCCCAGTCGATGCCGAATCTGGAGCCAGAGATTACTTTCGCGATGGTAGTCAGAAATGCGGGGACGTTTCGGATTTCAGCAGCCATATCCACCGTCGCATCCAGATCTAACATAGGTGAGTCGAGAATCACTCCCACTACCCGGTCCGCCAGTGGAGACTGGTACAGAAAGTTGGCGATTATACCGCCGCCCATACTGTAACCAACCACGACCAGGCCGGTAGCTCCGTGGTCTAGGGCATACGCAGCCGCCGCCTCCAGATCCTCCCACTCGGTGAGACCGTACCAATAGTAGTCACTTGGATCTTCCGGCGCCCCGGAATCATTCCGGTACGTTATAACCAGTGACGGAAGATTTTTACCCTCGACCACTGGTAGCATGCGCAGCGCCTGTCTCCGGCTTGCCCCTTTCCCGTGGACAAAGATTACCCAGGTGTTTCCGGAGCCATCTATTTGCCAGGCGGCGAGGACTCCCAGCGGCGACGCAAACTGTATCTCCTTAAACGTAATACCGTGGGCCCTATCTGGGTCGCCCGGGAACGCGTTCTGGCCGAAACGCACTTGTTGTCCCACAACCAAAACGCCTTCCAGCAATGTGTACTTGCGTAGGGCCTCGGCGCCGTCGACATTGAGGGTTTCGCCGACTCTAGCGTAACCATCGGGCCATTCGATCCCCGTATTTTCCGGTTGCTTTCGGAGATCCTCTTCCGTTGGGAACTTGAGTTTGACCCGATCTTCCTCCAACTCCACAACTTCGACTTCGTACTTCAGAGGGTCGTGCTTGACGCGCAGCGCGCCGTCCTCGATCTGCAGGGAGTAGTACCACCCAACTCCAAACAATACCACACCCAACGATACGGCAAGCCCGCCGATTATCAGAGCCAGCCGTTTCCGGGTCATCTTGAACAGCTCCAACGTGGTCTACCGGAGTCCATCTCGTCAGTGGACCACGAGTTACGATAGTTTAGCAGATATCATTAGCCGTACAACCGCCACGATTCCCATCGGCAGGCCTGCGTCAATCGTTACGCGGGCAGTTGGATCCGGCAAGATGTGAATCGTGCGGCGCAAGGCGCAACCCCTCAACGGTCCCGGAGTCGACCGCCTGGAACAAACTCGATTGAGAGAATCCGAGCATGGATAACGAAGCGGCCGGACGCCACGTCGCGCCTCGGCTACCCGCCCTTGACAGGGCTTGGCCTACGGAATAGCCTCTCCCTATAAGTGTTCCAGCTATAAATGGTTCCGGCCCACCGGAACGATTGGAGCGACATAATGACCACCACGGCAACCGGCTCCATCTTTGTTTTGGACCCCACCGCTCCGCCTCGAGAATTGCGGCACACCATGGCGCCACGGCCACCCGATCTTCGGGGCAGATCCGTAGGCTTTCTTTGGAACAGTAAACCCAACGGCGACATTCTCTTCGCCCGGTTGGAGGAGTTGCTCCGCCAGAAATATGAGATCAGCAACGCCGTCCACCAGCGCAAACCCTCGGCGTCGATCGCGGCCAAGCAGGAGGTCATGGACGAGTTGACCACCTCAGCCCATGTAGCGATCGTCGGTCTAGGTGATTGAGGGTCCTGCACGTCGTGGAGTATCCACGACTCAGTAGAACTGGAGCGTCGCGGTGTTCCCACTGTTACAGTTTGCACCCACCGATTCAAGGTCCTGGGCGAAGTCGAGCGCCGCGCCCTGGGAATGCCCGAATTGCCCATGGCCATCGCTCTCCATCCACTTGGAGGCCTAAAACCCGATGCGGTTGAGGCCAAGGCGGAGGCCCTTTTGGAGCAGGTGATCGCTGGTTTAACTGCTCAGGAGTAACTCAACTCAAGACGGCACGGCCCCGCCAACTTCGCTTGAAGGGTCCGGGAGTCGATCGCAACGGGTAGTTCGACAGGCTCACCACGAGCGGCAGAAAACCTCAACACCCGTTCGTCCCGATACTGTCTAAGGACCATACGCTGCGCCTATCTAAGCTTTATATTGTCCCAAACCGCCGGGGGAGTCCGGCTCATTTTTCCCCGCAGATGGAGGGCGTCGATTGCCATCGTTAGTTTCGCCGCAGATAGAGATCGCCGACGATTTCGAGGCGGTACAGCGCCTTTACTTGGACCGTGGCTGGTCCGACGGACTGCCGATAGTGCCGCCGACGCTGCAACGAGTCGAGGCAATGTTGGCCGCCACCAGCCTGGCCTCAGACCACGTGGTAGCCGAGATTCCTCCCATTTGGGGCGCGGCCACGGTGGAAAAGCTGGCCATCAATGCCGTGATGGCCGGATGCCTCCCCGAATACCTGCCGGTGTTGATCGCCGCCGTGGAAGCGATCGCGGACCCGGTCTTCAATCTTTACGCCATTCAGGCCACTACCCATCCCTGCGCCCCCCTTATGATAATCAATGGCCCCATCAGGGAGGCCCTGGGTATGAACTACTCATCTGGGTCGTTCGGGCCGGGTTGGCGAGCCAACGCGACCATTGGCCGGGCCATGCGCTTGGTCCTGTTAAATGTTGGTGGGGCTTACCCCGGGGTGGGCGACATGTCCACCCAAGGCGCTCCTTCCAAATTCAGCTACTGCGTGGCGGAGAACGAGGAAGAGAATCCGTGGGAACCTCTACATGTTGAGCGAGGTTTCCGTCCGGACCAAAGCGCTGTAACGGTGATGGCCGGGGAACCACCTCACAACATCAACGACCATTCGGGCCGTTCGGCCGATGATATCCTCACCATCGTGGCGGGAGCGATATCCGTAACCGGCGCCAACAACGCCTACACGGGCGGTGAAACCCTATTGGCCCTTGGTCCGGAACACGCCGCCACCATCAGCGGCGACGGGTTAAGCAAGAAAGATGTCGTCGAATGGCTGCACCAACGGGCCAAGATCCCCCTGGAACGTTACACCCACGATACCCTGATGGAACGGATGCAGCGCATCCCGGACGGTCCGATTCCCATGATCCGCACCCTAGATGATCTGGTCGTCATCGTACTTGGGGGACCGGGCAAACACTCGTCATGGATACCGACCTTCGGCGGCAACACCAAGTCGGTCACCAAAGAAATCATCTGGAGCGGCGGATAGTACTTATGCGACTAGTATCGCCAGCGATGTCATTCCGAGCG
>Ga0066383_10001039_pt1 | contig 10080 bp, 7 predicted proteins | sample Knorr_S23_td_Bot_FD_70950 | JGI IMG/M metagenome (GOLD analysis project Ga0066383, IMG submission 70950) | Marine microbial communities from Southern Atlantic Ocean transect - Knorr_S23_td_Bottom_ad_3770_LV_A | ecosystem: Environmental > Aquatic > Marine > Oceanic | place: Southern Atlantic...
TCCACCTCATCACGGGACTGCTCGATGGTGCCGCCATTGTGCCAAAATCCGGTATCGGTCCCATACGCAACAGGGGTGGTGGCGGTGAAAAGCCCTGGATCGGTAGGCGGCAGATAGCCGCCGATCATGCCCGGAACCGGTCTTTTGGAAGTGGATAGCACGGTCATCCAATTGCTTACTGAGGCCCCAGGGAAAATCTCCCGCACCGGCCCAGCAACATAGGCGGACATAAGCGCGGCCCACAATTGTCTTCGCCAGCGGGCGAAGGCCGCTGGTGAGGCAAGAACGTTGTTGGGTATATGGCGTCGCGCCGCTGGGTCATCGCGAACCGCCAAATAATTCAGATTGAGTGGATCGACTTCGTAATCCAGCCACACGGCGTCTACTTTCACCCCAGCATCTCGAAACCCGAGAAGGGTGTCCCGCATTTTACTTCCAGCAGTTTTCCATGCCGAAATATCCGCGGGCGCCACCACCTTCGGATTGCCATACCCCCAAGCTCCGCTCTTCCCGGCCATGAGAATAACCGGCCCCCCCGCCGCCTGGATGGCGCGGGCGGACGGGATCATTGACGTATCGGGACGCAGATGAGGAACAATACCGCGGGCCACCAAAGCCTTCACTGAATCTTCGGGTAATGGTAAAAAGCCAGGTCCTTGCCATAAGATCAATGGCCATCGGTTCCCCCGGTCATGCGCCAGGGGTGAAAGACGTTCGAGGAGAACGGTAAGCCAATCAACTTGTACTGGCTGTTCCGCCATTGGTGGCGCTTGCACGGGAGGGCTTGCCGCACAGACAAAAAGCATGAGGAATAGAGTCAGTGGTAGCGATTTCATCATTTTCAAAATCTACGAGACTTTAAGTCGGCGAATATAGGACGATAGTGTCTAGGGTGAGGTTAGGGCAATACTGCGGTATTACACCGGACTAGAGGGCCCCGTAAGCTTGACGGGCCACCGTCGTTTCTTAAGAGAAAAAACCTCACTTCAAATCGTCGCAATGTCCGCTAAGGGTCAAAAGCAGACTCTTTGCACTTCCCCTTAAAATGTCCGCTTTCGGGGATAAAGCGGACGTCTAGGTAAGGCTCCCAAAGACCTGCCATATGTTCTGCTTCCTCTCTCCCCCCCCTTGACATGCTTTCCTCACCTACTAATGCGCTATTCCTGTTCTTTTAAATTGTGAATAGGAATATGACGCACGCGCGCGGGTTTTGGCCTAGGAAAAGACGGGTCAAATAGGGTTACGCGGCCCTTCGCCGTGCCCGGAAAATAGCGGTGGAGGCGGTGCAGACGCACATTGTAGAGACTTGTAGAGGAATGCAGATAATTGCAGATATTTGTATGGGATTTGCCATAATACCGGCGGGCCTAGGACTCCGGCGCCAAAGGCAGGTTGACCAACAGGTTCTGCGGCTTTAGGCGGACCTTTTTGCCTTCTGTCATCGACAGCCCCAGATAGACCGGCCGGCCGGCAATATCGGACCGCATCAGGCTGGCGTCTTCGAATTCGAGCCGGAACAGGCTGAGCACGCGCAGCATTCTGTCCTCGTCGACCTCGTTGTCTTCATACAGGTCATTTAGCAGCGATGACGCCTCGCTATCGAGGCCGACATGCCAAACCCAATGTTCGTCGTCGATTTTCTGCACCGGCTGAATATTTACCTTGGCCTCGATAAAATGCGCGATCCAGGCTTCCAGCACGCGGGACAGCGCATCCAAACCCGGCCGCGCAAAGGTCAGGTCCAACACGGTGTCGAAGCGTTCATTTCGGTCCCAATAGGTATCGGCGGTTTCCGGCTGCAACACATCCAGGTCGACCTGCTTTGGTTTGATGCCGCTTTCGCTGACCAATTGGCCGAGACTGCCCATGCCCGCCGTCGTCGCCAGCATTTCGATGATTTCCGTATCCCCCAACAGGATGCCGCCCTCGGCGACGGTGGCGGTCTGTTCCCGGAAAAAAAGCTCGCCGGCGCGCGCCTGAAACGGGTCGGTGACGTCATCTAAGATATTGCGGACAATAACGTGGGCCATCTGGTCGATGAATAACCCCGGCAGGGTCACGTCACCGCCCTGGAACAGGCCCAGGTAACAGCCTTCTACGGTGCCGGCGGTTAATAGCCGGTCGCGGAAGCCGAGCAGGACACCGTAGTTTTCCCGCGCGTCGGCATCGGCGAGCGCCGCCAATTCGTCAGCGCCGACGGCGCGGGTGGGGTCGTCCAACAGGCTGGCGTGGAGTGCGCGTTCGGCGTCACAGGATTCTGCCACCGGCGCCAATTCGGGACGGCCCAGATAAGCGGCGAGAAACCCGTTTGTGACAACAAGCCGGCCTGCGTCATCCCTCTCCAGAAGCTGGAAACCGGAATTGGGCCACAATTCGGGCCGGATCATCCCGTCGTTGGTCAGGTTAGCCATGATGGGAATGCCGTCGGGTTATTTATTGTGGCCGCTGATGTTGGCATGCAGGGGCCTGGTCTCCTCGAACTGGCGTTTTTGATCGTCCGACGCCGGCGCCTGGTGCTGGTCCTTCCAATCGTCATAGGGCATGCCGTAGACGATCTCGCGCGCCTCGTCATAGGTCATCTCTAGACCCTTTTCCTCGGCCGCCCCCCGATACCATTTCGACAGGCAATTCCGGCAAAACCCGGCCAGGTTCATGATGTCGATGTTTTGTACGTCGGTGCGTTTTTGCAAATGCCCAACCAAACCGCGAAAGGCGGCGGCCTCCAACTCGGTGCGCGTTTGATCATCCATGGTGAAACCTCTCCTGTGGGTTTTTTGTACCTTGAGAAATATATAGGCGGCGGAGAGAAAAAAACCAAGGCGCCTGACGCCGCCAAAGAAACGCTGGGGCTAGACCGCCCGCCAGCCGATGTCGGTGCGGCAGAACCCTTGTGGCCAATCGATCAAGTCGACCGCCTGATAGGCGCGCTTTTGCGCCGCCTTGACCGTCTTGCCGAGCGCCGTGACGTTCAACACCCGACCGCCGTTGGCAAGAATACTACCATCTTTTTCGGTGGTGCCGGCGTGAAAGACGACCACATCCTTAAGCTTTCCCGCCGCCTCAAGGCCCTTGATCTCGGAGCCCTTCCCATAGGCGCCGGGGTAGCCCTCGGTCGCCATAACCACGGTCAAGGCGGCGTTTTCGTGCCATTCCAGCTTGATCTTATCCAAGCGGCCTTCGGCACAGGCGAGAAGCATCTCCAGCGCGTCGGACTTGAGGCGCATCATCATCGGTTGGCATTCCGGGTCGCCAAAACGAACATTGTATTCGATGAGTTGCGGGCCTTTTTTGGTAAACATCAGGCCGGCGTACAGCACCCCCTTGTAGGGGCGACCGTCGGCGGCGGCGCCACGAATGGTCGGGTTGATGATTTCATCCATAATCCGGGCCGACATTTCCTCGGTGATGATGGCGGCCGGCGAATAGGCCCCCATGCCACCGGTGTTGGGGCCTTTATCGCTATCAAAGACGGCCTTGTGGTCCTGGGCGGCGACCAACGGCAACGCCGTCTTGCCGTCGACCAGAGCGAAGAAGCTGGCCTCCTCGCCGACCATCATTTCTTCGATCACGACTTCGGCGCCGGCGTCACCGAAGGCGGCTTCGGTCATGATGTGGTCGATGGCGGCATAGGCCTCGTTCTCGTTGCGGCACAAGATCACGCCCTTGCCCGCCGCCAGGCCGTCGGCTTTGATGACGATGGGGGCGCCTTTGACGCGGATGTATTCTTTGGCCGCATCGGGTTCGTCAAATCGGGCGTATTCGGCGGTGGGAATGAGATATTTGGCGCACAGATCCTTGGTTAGGCCTTTGGACCCTTCATATTCCGCCGCCCTGGCCGATGGCCCGAAGGCCTTAACGCCAACCGCATCCAGCCGGTCGACAAGGCCCGCCACCAGCGGCCCTTCCGGCCCGACGACGACAAAATCAATGGCATTGGCGGCTACGAAATCCAGGATTCCGTCCAAATCGTCGACGGGGATAGGAACGGAGATGGCGACTTGATCGATGCCGGCATTGCCCGGGGCGCAAAACAACTCATCGCATTTGGGCGATTTGGCTATCGCCCAACACAGCGAATGCTCGCGGCCTCCCGAACCGATCACCAAAACCTTCATAAAGCCTATTTCCCGAGTTTTGTGATGGCTGACTGGTTTCAGAACTCACTTCTATCATACATACTGTAATCATGATTAAGCGTCCATCCAGCATTAAGGAAGAAACCGCATTCGACCTTGACGGGGATCATGGACCGGCGGTCCTGACGGTGACCGAAATTTCGGCACTGATGAAACGCATCGTCGAGGAAGAATTCGGCCGGGTGCGGGTTCAGGGTGAGATATCCGGCTTCAAGCGGGCCGCCTCCGGGCACCTGTATTTCAAACTCAAGGATGACAAGGCGGTTCTGGACGGGATCTGTTGGCGCGGCACCGCAGAACGCCTAGGTGTCAGCCCCGAAGACGGCATGGAGGTGGTGGTGGCGGGACGGCTGACGACCTATCCGGCCCGATCCAACTACCAGATCGTCGTCGATTCCTTGGCTATCGCGGGCGAAGGCGCGCTGTTGAAACTGCTGGAGGACCGGCGCAAGAAATTGGCGGCGGAAGGCCTGTTCGACCTTGAGGCCAAGAAAGACCTGCCGTTCCTTCCCGACGTTATCGGCGTGGTGACGTCGGAATCCGGGGCGGTATTTCGCGATATTCTGCATCGCCTAGACGACCGCTTTCCCAGGCACGTTTTATTATGGCCGGTGACGGTGCAGGGCAAGAACGCGGCCACGGAAATTACCGCCGCCATCAACGGTTTCAACGCCTTGGGGAAGAAATCCAAGGTCCCCCGGCCCGATGTGCTGATCGTGGCACGCGGCGGCGGCAACCTCGAGGACCTGATGGCGTTTAATGAAGAATCCGTGGTCCGCGCCGCGTACGCCAGCACCATCCCGCTGATCTCGGCGGTCGGCCACGAAGCCGATACTACCTTAATTGATTTTGCCGCCGACCAACGGGCGCCGACGCCGAGCGCGGCGGCTGAAATGGCGGTGCCGGTCAGGGCCGACCTTATCACCCAGGTGGAAGACGATGGCGCGCGCCTGACCGGCGCCGTCAACCGGGTGGTGGTGGACGGACGCGGGCGGCTCGACGGCCTCGCCCGGGGGCTACCCGACCTCGGCCGTCTGGTCGAAGACTTCATCCAGCGGCTGGATGACTGGACCGAACGGTTGGGCAACGCCGTTAGGGGCGGCATGCATAGCCGCCACGTAGTACTGGCGGGCTTGGCTGCGACCATCCCCAAGCCCCAGCAACGATTGAAGCACGCCCAAAGCCAACTAAAACGGGAAGCCCGGGCTCTGAAGGCAGCGGGGAAAAGCATCCTCGGCGAAAATCGCCAAGCCTTGAAGCAAACCTCGGCGCTGATGGAAAGCTACTCCTACCAACGTGTGTTGGAACGCGGCTTCGTGCTGGTCGCCGATGGTAAGGATAAACCGGTGGTCTCGGTGGTAAATCTTTCGCCCGGCCTGGACGTCACCATGCGCTTCCACGATGGCAAGGCCGGGGCTACCGTCAATACGATCAACGGCGGAATCCGGCGGCGAAAAAAGAAACCGCCCGCCAAACGGAAGCCAGACCCAGGCGATGATCCGCAAGGATCGCTGCTTTGAAGGCCCAGCAGTCGGCCAGGGCGGTAATTTTTCTCGGCTTTTTCCTATTGGTGGGGCAGGCCGCCGCCGGCAGCCTTTCCTTGGATGGACCGCTGATCCAAGGCGGGCTGGTGATCGGCAAGACCGACCCTGGTGCCAAGGTCAGCATCGATGGCCGGTCGGTGCGGGTTTCCAGCGAAGGCGCTTTCCTAATGGGATTCGGTCGAAACGCCAAAAAGGCGGTTCGCCTTCGTCTTGATCATCCCGACGGCACCCGGACCGAGAAAACCCTGAACGTCAAAGACCGGGAATATCAAGTGCAACGAATCGACGGTTTGCCGGCACGACAAGTCACGCCTCGAAAACCCGAAGACCTGGCCCGCATTCGTGACGACAACACCAAGATCGCCGCCATGCGCAAGAAAGATACTGCCCGGACTGGGTTTGCATCCGGCTTTCAATGGCCGGCGACAGGCACCATATCGGGTGTGTTCGGAAGCCAACGTATCCTTAACGGCAAACCGAAACGCCCCCATAACGGCATCGATGTTGCCGCCCCCCGGGGGTCAACCGTTTCTGCGGCGGCCGATGGCGTCGTCACCCTGGTGCATCAGGACATGTTCTACACCGGCAAAACCGTAATGATCGACCACGGCCATGGGCTTTCATCGGTCTATGTTCACATGGACGATATCCTGGTCGCAGACGGCCAACGGGTCATCCAGGGAATACCCATCGGCATCGTCGGCAAGACCGGGCGCGTCACCGGGCCGCATTTACACTGGGGAGTCAGCCTATTCGGCACCCATCTCGATCCGGCGCTTCTGGCGGGGCCGATGAACGATCCCAGTTCCCAAAATAAGGGAAAATGAAGGGATTTGTTGAATTTTGCGGTGAAATACCATGGTTTCTTTAGACGGCATTTCTTTCTCAAGCGGGAGACAGTTTGATGCGTACATTATCTGTAATTTCCTTCGTTGCCGCCTTGGTTGCGGTCAGCTTCGCCGGTCCGGTCAGCGCAGAACCGCAAGGGGGCTGTGGCGGGGGATGTGGTGGATACGAGACCCTTTCCGTTGAAAACTAAACTTTGGACCAAAGCGTCGCCGAGACCGACGGGCCACAAAGCACGAAACCCGCCGACTGAGGCACAGCGATCCGCGTTTTTTCGGAACGAATATTTTTAAATTGACCGAGACGGCTGGGCTTCCCGGCCGTTTCTTTTTGTCCGCCTTTTTGTCAATCAGACCAACGGTTGTGCAGCCACAACCATTGTTTGGGGGTATCGCGGATCCATTGTTCTATAACCGCATTGACTTGAGCCATATTGGCGGCAACATCAGCCTGACGGTCGCCGGTACGGACCAGTTCCAACGGCGGATAGATCGTCAGCCGGAAGTGCGCCCCTTTTAGTCGTGTTACCCTGGCGGGAACCACCGGGTAATCGTAACGAAGGGCCAAATCCGCCAGGGCTGGCGCCGTCATCACATCACGGCCGAAAAATGCCACCGGGATCCCGTCATTCATCTTTTGGTCCACCAACATGCCAAGATGATTGCCACCTTTGAGCGATTTCAACAGCAAACGGGCGCCGGCGGGGCCTTTTGGAATCAACGCCCCTTCGACGGCGGCGCGGCCATGTTGGTATAGCCATTCCACCAGTCGGTTGTTGGCTTCCCGGTAAACCCTATCCAGGGGCAGGCCGCGTTGAGTCGCACCCAGGGAGACAATCTCCCAATTGCCGATATGGCCGGAAAAGAAAACCCCGGCTTTGTCATCTTCTCTGAGCAAATCAACGTTTTCACCGCCAATGGTTTCGACCCTCCCATCCGGGTCATAAACGTTTATTTCGCTCAAATGGGGGTATTCCGCAGCCACCCGGCCCAGGTTGTCCCACATGCCGCGAACGATCCCAGCGATCTCGGCTGGGGTTTTTTCCGGAAAGGCGGCGCTTAGGTTCATGGTTGCCTGGGTCGTAACGCCCAAATTCGGGCCAATGATGCGGCCAAACCATCCACCTAGGGCCGAAGCCATATCGATAGGCAAAATACGGAACAGACTATAGATGACTACCGCCGCCACCGCCTGTAGGGGGTGAAAGACGTACCGGTTCAAGGGTCCTGGTAATTTAGGCATTGCTGGGTTCAGCCCCCCAAGAACGGCTGCAAAAGATCATCCAAGGACTTTTCGTCCCCCCATTCCAGGGATATGGTCAAAACCAATACCCCCGCCAGAGCTTCATCCGATAGGCGCATGGCATCCTTTTCCGTCGTTACCAATTGGGCGCCTCCTTTTTCGGCTTCCTCCTTGAGGCGTTCTATCTCATTTTCGGTATAAGGGTGGTGATCGGCATAAGCATGGGTGGCCTTAACCTTGCAGCCGATCTCTTGCAGCGTCTGAAAAAACTTGTCCGGATTGCCGATGCCGGCGAAAGCGACGACCGGCTTGTCAGCCAGCCCATCGGCCTCCGGACCGGGTTTGACCGACGCTTTGAGGACAGGAAGCGGCGTCTTCCATAGGGCGGGATGGCTCATGGCATGGGCCTTGTCCGGGCCAATCACGATAAGGGCGTTGGCGCGGTCAACCGCCGAAGCAATGGTCTCACGCAAAGGCCCCGCCGGGATCACCCGTCCATTGCCAAAGCCGTAGCGTCCATCGACCACCAGCAAGGAAATGTCTTTCTCCACGGAAGGATTTTGAAAGCCGTCATCCATGATAATGACGTCGGCGCCATCGGCGGCGGCGCCAACCCCGGCGGCACGGTCGCGGGATATCCAGGTCGGCGCGACAGCGGCCAACAATAATGACTCATCACCGACCTCAGCCGCATTATGGGCATCGAGATCGACCCTGAACGGCCCCGCCACCCGGCCGCCATACCCCTTGCTCAGAAAATGAACCTTGCGCCCACGCCCGATCAGCCGCTTGCCCAGACTCAAGGCCACGGGAGTTTTTCCAGCGCCGCCGGCAACAAAATTTCCAACGCAAAGCACGGGAACGGCGGCCTTCACCGTCCGGGCAAGAGACCGGCGCAAGCGACTTCCAAGACCATAGCACCACGCCAACGGCATTAGCCCCCGGCTCAGCATTCTATCATCTTTTTTCCAGAAATCAGGCGCGCGCACGGGGGGCGTTCTCCTTGGATAAAGTAGCGAGAAACGGCGCCAACTCGGCGACAACGGCGTCCAGCACTCCGGCTTCGGCAACGGCCCATTCTCCCGCGGCAGCAATCATACGACCGCGTTCGACACCGTCATCAAGCAAACGTCCGATCACGGTTTCCAAGGCTCCTTCGTCAGCCACCTCGAGCGCAGCAGCAGCATTTTTCATTTTTTTGGTCATTTCATCGAAATTCATCATGTGCGGACCATGGACGATGGCACAGTCGAGCCTTGCCGCCTCCAACGGGTTTTGTCCGCCAAGTGGCACCAGGGATTTTCCCATGAACACAACCCCCGCTAAACGGAAAAACAACCCCATTTCACCCACTGTATCAGCCAGGTAAATGTCCGTCTGGGGGCCGATGGCATCTCCATCCGAACGCCTAGACACGGCCAATTTTTGCCCCCGAAGCATGGCCGCGATTTCAGTGCCCCGATCCGGGTGGCGTGGTACGATCACCGTCAGTAATTCAGGACGTGTCCCCGCCAACCGTTGATGCACTCCGGCGACGATGATTTCTTCGCCGGGATGGGTGCTTGCCGCCAACCATCGGGGCCGGTCGCCGACAGCATCTTGCAGATTGGAAAGTTCATCGGCGTCTGCAGGAAGCGGCGGGGCCGAAAATTTCAGGTTGCCAACGTATTTCGCCGAAACCGCACCTAACCGAAGAAGGCGCTCGGCATCGGCATCGGCCTGGGCTAAACAAAGGGCGAAACAAGACAACAGTTTTTTGATGAGCCCGCCGAAGCGTTGCCAGCCCAAAAATGACCGTGGCGATATCCGGCCATTGATCAGGATCATGGGAATATTTCGGCCCGCTGTTTCAATAATCAGGTTCGGCCAGAATTCCGATTCCACCCACAATGCCAAGTCCGGGTGCCAGTGATCGAGGAAACGCCTGACGTAAGAAACCCGGTCCACCGGAACAAATTGATGAACAGCGCCGTCGGGCAACCGTTCCGCCATCAGACGGGATGAAGTGAGGGTGCCGGTGGTCACCAAAACAATAAGACCGGGCCGATCCTTAACCAACCGTTCCACCAACGGCAGAAGGGAGAGCGATTCGCCGACACTGGCGGCATGAGCCCAAACCAATGGACCTTCCGGCCGCGCCTTACCAGGGTGGCCCAGACGCTCATTAAAGCGGGCCGGGTCTTCCTTACCCCGGGCCTTCCGAAGCCCAAGGTAGAGCCGAATTAACGGCACGCCAGCGGCGGAAACAAAACGGTAAAGGGAAAGCATCATGGTGTCCCGCCTTCCCGCCTGGACCCAGGGTCCGGTTCGAC
>Ga0066383_10001044_pt1 | contig 10061 bp, 5 predicted proteins | sample Knorr_S23_td_Bot_FD_70950 | JGI IMG/M metagenome (GOLD analysis project Ga0066383, IMG submission 70950) | Marine microbial communities from Southern Atlantic Ocean transect - Knorr_S23_td_Bottom_ad_3770_LV_A | ecosystem: Environmental > Aquatic > Marine > Oceanic | place: Southern Atlantic...
CACTCTGAGCGACCGCGCAAAGGACATGATTATCAGCGGCGGCAGCAACATCTATCCACGCGAGGTGGAAGAAGTGCTGCTCAACCATCCGGGCATCGCCGAAGTCTCCGTCGTCGGCGCACATGATCCTGAGTGGGGCGAACGCGTAACGGCATTCGTTGTCGGCACGGGCAACCCACCATCCATAGAAGAGTTGGATGCGCTGTGCCTGAATCACATCGCACGCTTCAAACGTCCACGCGAATATCGCTTCGTAGATGCACTACCCAAGAATAATTATGGCAAAGTACTTAAAACCGTTCTACGCGAACAACTTGAGCAAGCGCCCACCACCGGTGTGTGAGTGCATAACCCATGCATTTTGAGAAACGACTCTGGGCCTATACCAAGGGCGCTCGGCAGCGCATTGTTGGAGCTGTCTTAGTCGGACTGCTATCCACCACCGCGGGCGTCGCTCGCCTGGCTCTGCTTGGCTGGCTGATCGGTAAAATTTTCTCTGGGGCATCGTTCACCGAACTCGCCTGGCCAATAACGGGCGTCGCCGGTGTCATGCTGCTGCGCGGCCTGTTCGAATATGTGCGCGAAATCATGGCCCACCGCACGGCGGCAGTGGTGCAGAAAACGCTGCGCCGCCATCTCTACAACCAGATTGCCGCACTCGGGCCAGGCTACGCCACCCATCAACGTTCCGGTGAGCTGGTGCTGTCCCTGGTCGATGGTGTCGAACAGCTGGAAACCTATTTCGGCAAGTACCTGCCCCAATTGATGGTCTCTGCGCTGACACCGATCATCATCTTCAGTTTTGTCGTCTTCATTGACCGACCCGTTGCCACGGCACTACTGGTTGCTGCACTGATCGCGTTACTGGCACCAGCAATGTGGCACAAGTTCGACACGGCCAAGTCGCAAGCCCGTCAGAAAGCCTACGCGGCTTTCGCCTCAGAGTTCCTCGATGCCATCCAGGGTCTGGCAACGCTTAAAGCCTTTGGGCAGAGCGGCGCGCGCGCGAAGCTACTCACCCACCGGGCCCATGAACTCTTTCGCAGCACAATGTGGGTATTGGCCACCAACTCTCTGGCCCGCGGCATCACCGATTGCTCTATCGCAATTGGCGCAGCGACTGCCCTCGGCATCGGCGCCTACCGCGTCAACGCCGGTGCGATGGAACTGACCAGCCTGCTCATTGTTCTCATGCTCGGGGTAGAAATTTTTCGGCCCATGCGCGACCTGCGAACGGTACTCCATCAGGGGATGGTCGGCATGTCGGCAGCCCACGGCCTCTATCAGATTCTCGATGCCACACCGCCAGTCGTCGAGCACACACCCGTGATGCGTGATGAGCCGCTGGCACCCAGTATCACCTTCGACGGTGTCAGTTTTCGATACCCGGGACAACGCCGCAGCGTCCATGACGGCCTGTCACTAGCAGTGGCTGTCGGTGAGCGGGTCGGCATCGTCGGACCCAGCGGCTGTGGTAAATCGTCGATCGTACGACTATTGCTCCGTTTTTACGATGCGGAGCGTGGCTCAATTAAGATCGGCGGACAAGATCTGCGATCTCTATCACTGGCTGATGTTCGCCGCCATATCTCGGTAGTAAACCAGGACACCTACCTCTTTCACGGCTCGGTCGAAGACAACATTCGTATGGGCAAGCCCGAGGCCTGCGAAGACGAAATTGTTGCCGCCGCCCGTGCCGCCAATATCCACGACTTTGTCATTACTCTGCCCCGCGGTTACCAAACCATCGTTGGCGAAAAAGGCATTAAGCTGTCAGGCGGACAACGGCAACGCGTAGCTATCGCCCGCGCACTGCTACGCGATGCCCCGATCCTGATACTCGATGAAGCCCTATCCGCTGTGGATGCAGAGAATGAAGCGATCATTCTCCAGGCGCTTGATCGACTGATGCGGGGCCGCACAACTCTGGTCCTGGCCCATCGGCTGTCGAGCATTATCGATTGTGATCGCATCCTGGTTCTCAACGATGGACACGTGGTCGAGAACGGGAACCATAGCCAACTCATGGCCGCCAATGGCGTTTATCGTCACCTGATGTCAGAACAGGCCCGTGCAGACCCTGTTGAGGTGCCGCTCAAGCTCAAGCCCAAACCAACCGAAACCGCACCTCTCGAACTAGGTGATGAACTATCCGGTGACACCATAGTCCAACCCACCGAAGGCGTCGTTCGGGCGGAAGGACTTAACTGGAGTCAGGTGATACGCATCCTGATGGGCCACATCATGCCGTGGAAAGGCCGCCTGATACTGACCTTCGGCTTCGGCGTCCTACGTGTCCTCGCCTTTATCGGCGTGGGTGTGTACAGCGCGCTGATCGTGCTCGCGCTTAAGAACGGCGTGCCCTTCGAATCTCATCTGTGGGCGCTCGCGATCGTGGCCCCGCTTTCTGGCATCCTGCACTGGTGCGAGTCGTGGACCGCCCACGACATGGCATTTCGATTGCTAGCCGAGATGCGCATCGCCACTTTTCGTAAGCTTGACCAACTGGCCCCTGCCTACCTGGTGCGCCGCCGGACCGGTGACCTGCTGGGCATCGTTACCCAGGACATCGAACTCGTCGAATATTTCTTTGCCCACACGGTAGCCCCGGCGTTCGTCTCTATCCTGATTCCAGGATTGGTGATTGTCGTGCTTGGGCTGCAAAGCCTGTGGCTCGCCCTGGCGCTATTGCCGTTCCTGCTGGCCGTGGCACTTAGCCCACTCTTCCTGCGCCACCGAGTGGACCAGCTGGGATCACGCTCGCGTGAGGCGGCGGGCGAACTGTCGGCACATGCAATCGACACCGTTCAGGGACTGACCGAAATACTCGCATTTCAACTGGAAAAGCACCGCGGTGATGAATTTGACGACCTTGCAGATCAACACATTCGATTGCGTCTTCCATTTTTTGAACAATTGACACAACAGCACAGCCTGCTTGAGATCCTAACGGGTCTTGGGGGTCTTGCCGTCGTAGCCACAGGTGCACATCTGACGAGCCACAACCTGATCGACGCCGGTTTGCTGCCCCTGCTGACTATTCTTGCCATGGCTGCATTTCTTCCCATTTCAGAAATCGCCCAGGTTGGCCGCCAATTGGCCGATACGCTGGGGGCCACCCGCCGTGTCTACGCTCTGGAAAACGAACCAGTCCCGGTAACCGATGGACCGAGCGTGGTGCGGGCGAATCCGCTCGATGCGACCATCACTCTAGACGCTGTGCGCTTTACCTACCCGGGACAACGACACGCTGCACTAGGACAGGTGAGTCTTAAGATTCCCCCTGGCCATACCGTCGCGCTGGTCGGGCCTTCCGGTGCCGGTAAAACCACCATTGCGCATCTGCTGATGCGATTCTGGGATCCGACCCAAGGTGAAATTCGTTTCGCCGGCCAACCCCTTGGCAACTATCAGTTAAGCGCCCTGCGCGCAAGCATCGCACTGGTTGCGCAGGACACCTACCTCTTTAACGACACACTGGAAGCGAATATCCGCATTGCACGACCCGACGCCCCTGAAGAAAAAGTCCATCAAGCCATCGAGCTTGCTGCCCTGTCGGACCTGGTCGCCACCCTTCCGGAGGGTTTGCAAACGTCGGTGGGTGAACGGGGAACCAGCTTGTCCGGAGGCCAGCGGCAACGCGTCGCAATTGCCCGCGCTTTTCTTAAGGATGCCCCCGTATTGATTCTGGACGAGGCGACCTCACATCTAGATGCGGTCAGTGAACAAACGGTCCGCCATGCGCTCGACCAGTTGCAGGCCACACGAACGACGATTGTCATTGCGCATCGGTTATCGACGATTCAGAACGCGGACCTGATCGTTGCGCTGGACAAGGGTCACCTGGTCGAGCAAGGTCGGCACGCCGAGCTGCTAGCGGCGGGCGGCCTATACGCACAACTGGTTTACCACCAAGTTACCCTCAGCCAACACTCCAATGACACCGGGCCACCGCCCCTTGCCAACGCCCACTGATCACGATATTGACTTTGGTACGACGACTCGTACCGACTCAGCCATGGCGACCTCGCTGCCGCGCCGCCTGGCGGGCATCCTTCACGCAGACATTGTGGCTTTCAGCCGGCTTACCCACGACGACGAGGACACGGCTTATCGTATTGTGCAAGAACGTATGGCCCTCGTTTCCACCATCATCAAAAATCACTCGGGCCATGTCTGCGACCAGACCGGTGACAATCTTCTCGCCTTGTTCCACTCGGCTGCCGATGCTGTGGCCGCTGCTTTAACCATTCAGCAACAGTCCGAAGCAGCGCTTGAGTCCACTAAGCCTGTGACTTTTCGCATTGGCGTCAACCTCGGTGATGTCATCGAAAACGAAGGACGAGTCTTCGGTCACAGCGTCAACGTCGCTGCGCGGCTGCAGGCTCTGGCGCCGACGGGAGGGATTTGTGTCAGCGAAGCGGTGCGCACAGCGATTGGAAAAACGTTGCCAGTACGTTTTGATTCACTCGGAGATCGTAAGTTACACAACATGGATGAGCCCGTAAGAGCCTACGTTATTGGCGCGGACCCTCTAATGGTCCTGACCCCTCCTCAACGCACTAGCGACCTGCGACGAGGCCCGACTGTAGCTGTGCTGCCATTCACGACGCTTGAACGAGACCCCGCTGATAGCGACTTTCTAGGACACGGCCTGACCATCGATATTGTGACCGCATTGTCACGCTATCGACAGTTGTTCGTCCTCGCACCACATACCTCCATGGCATTGTCGCCAGACCCCTCCAGCGCAACGGTGACCGGTCAAAAAGTAGGCGCCGACTACCTGGTGGCCGGCAGCATTCAACCACTCGGTGCGGGCCTAAGGTTTTCCGTCCAACTCATTGAGACGCAAAATGGAGCGTACACCTGGGCAGATCAATTTGATCTCGACCTGTCACAACTACCAAAGGCCCGTGACCGCGTGACTACGCGGACCGTTGCAACACTGATTGGCGCGATCGAGGAGAGCCGACTTGATCGCATCGAACACCATTCCACACCCGCTGCCTACCAAACATTGCTCCAGGCGAAGCGACTGGTGTACCGAATGCGTGAAGTTGGTGACAACCAACTCGCCCAGACCCTCCTCTCATCCATTCTACGTGTTGATCCCCACTACGCTCCGGCACTCGCCATCGTGGCCCTGACCCACCTAACTAGTGTGCTGATGTCGTGGTCCACGATGCCCGACCACGACCTATCACAGGCGCAGGCTGCCTCCGCGCGGGCCCTCGAAATCGACAACCAGGACCATTTAGCCCACGGCATCTTCGGCATCACCAGTCTGTGGCAACGTCGCTTTGCGACCGCGGGTATTCACTTGGGGGAAGCATTGGCGCTCAATCCTAACGATGCCGATACCTTGGCCGGCCAGGGGCTTTATCTAACTTTTTCAGGCGATCCCGAATCCGGCGCCGCCTGCCTGACAGCGGCGGTAGAGCGAAACCCATTCCACCCAGACTGGTATGCCTGGGCGCGTGGGCTTGCCGAATACAACGCGCGACGCTTCGACAGGGCGCTTAGCAGTTTACTCTCAATCGCCAGACCAACCCGGTTTCACCGGCGACTGCTCGCGGCAACCTACGCGCAACTCGGCAACCTTGCACAAGCAAGACTGGAATGCCAGCAGGTGATGGCAGAAGTACCCGGCTATCGCATCAAAGACACGCTGCGAATCCAACCGTATCAAAGGCAAGAAGATGCTGCGGATCTGATTGAGGGACTACGCGCAGCGGGATTCCCGGAGTGATCCCCGCTGAGTCAGGCCATGACCGCGTCAAACAAGGGCTTGGGTCCGTAGCGAATCGGGTCAGTCACCAGCAGACCCGTCTGCGCCTTGGTTTGCTCGACTGCGCTCGCTGCCGCTTCCTCACTCATGTGCGCGGTATTCAAACTAATGCCGACCGTTTTGGCCGCTGGCAGACTCCCGCAGGCAGCGGCAAGATCTTCGTACAGGCGAATGAGGTCTAACAGCGGCGGCACACGAATGCTATTGGTACGTACGGTGTCCAACGTGGTCATACCCGCACGGTGACATAAGATTAAGTGTGTCGGACATGCACCGCGCATCAAGGGCAACGTCGAGGTGCTGCCGGGATGTGCAAGGGACCCCTGTCCCTCGACGATCACAAGATCCGACGCTTTCACTGCCATGACCTCTTGTTCCACCGCCCCACATGCATAGTCCACTCGAATGGCATCAAGGGGTATACCGCGCCCAGTCACCACCATGCCGATCTGGCCGGTGGCTACAAAACTTACTCTGCAACCGGCTTCTTTCGCTGCCCGCCAGATTTCGAGCCCCGCTGTCATCTTACCTATCGCCATGTCGGTGCCAACCAGCAGCAGGCGACGATTGGGGAGATCGGCCGCCGCTGCCGTTGCAATGCCAAGCCCCTTGGGCTCCTGCCGTATGTCCCACACCCACTGCCCGGGCGCAAGCGTTGGGTAACGCGGACCCAAATGCTGGTGCAAGCCATTCACAATGCTAAGGCCACCGGCGATTGCTTGATCCATCTCATCGAACATATGCTCGGGCAACAGACCACCGCCAGGCGCCATACCAAGAAGCAATGCTTCAGGCGCATAGGGCAGCGCCTCAGCCACACTGCTCACAATCGGCACATCAGGACCAAAATTCAAGAGTTCACGCGTCCTATGACCGCCATGGTTGCGATCGATAACGCAGGCCACAGGATTTTCCGAGTAACGCAAAACCGAATGGCCCATCTTGCCATTTGTCTGATCGATCTGCGCATCAAAATGGACCACCAGGGATTGGTTTTTGTTCAGCATGTGATGGTGGCCCCATGACCAGGACTGTCGGGTACGGTGACTACACCGTCCACCAGCGTGATTCCACTGGCGGGATCTGGCGCCAGGTTTAAGTGAGAATCGAGATCAATGTGATCAAAAAGTGCTCCAAGGGAGGCACCGGCCGCAATCGCGACTGACGATTCACCCATGCAGCCTATCATCGTGCCAAGTCCATGCGCCCTCGCGGTTGCAACGATTCGAAGTGCCTCGGTAACACCCCCACATTTCATTAGCTTAAGGTTCACTCCATCCACACAATCGGCCAATGCCGGCACATCACTTGCAACACGGATCGATTCGTCGACAAAAATCGGCAGTGCTCTCCCAGAAAACAGGGCTGGCAACGCATCGTTTGCATCCACAGGCAACGGCTGCTCAACATAATCACAACCGCGCTCCTTCAGCCAATTCATCATCTGCTTCGCATCAGTCAGGTCCCAACCACCGTTTGCATCGACTCGAAGACCCACGCCAAACGTTGAGGCACTCTCGCGCACCGCTTCGAACAGGGCTTTATCCGCATCAATACCTGCCGGGTTGCCGAGTTTGATCTTCAAGTAACGCGCACCCGTGCGTGCCAGAATTTCGGGCACGCGCTCACGCGCGACCTCGATCGGTACAATACCAATCGTGACCGATGTAGGCACCGCCCTCAAGGGTAATCCGAGCAAACGGAACAGCGGCAACCCTGCCTGGCGAGCAAGCAAATCCCAAAGCGCTATGTCCACAGCCGCCCAGGAATACGACGAAAGACCGGCATCACGGGCAACCTGCCAGGCGTCATGCGGGTTTAATGTCACGGGTCCGGTAGCCTCTAGGAACGCCTCGATCTCACGCTGACAGGAAGCGGCCGTGCCAATGTCGGCGGTAGCATCCGGCGCCGCCTCACCCAACCCCACCACACCAGCGGATTCGACGCTGACAAAAAGGTTGACCGAACCGGTGGTCTCTCCTCGGCTGATGCGAAGCGGATAACGTTTCTTGAGTGCTAACTGCTCAAAACTGAAATTCATTCTAGTCCACCTGAAGATTGGGCTTACCGACACCTTCGATGGCGCGGCACAGTCTGTCGCCACGCTCACCCGGCCCAACACCGACCGGGGTGCTTGAAGAAATCAGCTCTCTTAGCGCCAACGAAAAGGATGCCGAGAGATGGGTAATGATCTCCGCCACCGTCCAGATCATCTGACGCACATCACCTTCCTGAAAGTAAAATGGCGACTCACGGTCCAGGCCATGGCCATCTCACGTGCGTGTGCCGTGTGGTTTCACCCAACACAGCAAATACGACGCACCGAGAAGAGGTCCGTTCACCCAGACATCGGCAGGGCCGGCACAGGGTGCGTTTCAACCATATCGCCCAAATTCGCCTGCTCCATCTCGTTTCACTACTGGGGCGCGATTATGCAGACAAGCACGCCATCGTATCCAGTCTGTGTACCAATGGTTGACGAACCTCAGCCCAATACCCACACTTGGCCGGCCACGTCGCACATATCGCCGACCCCGCTTGGTATCGTCTGCATGGGCCATTCAACACCCGCTCTCTGGATCAGCGCGAACACCACCTGGTATGTGTTCAATTTCCGCGCGCGCCTGATTCGAACGCTATTGGAACAAGGCTTTACCGTGACCGTCGTTGCACCAGCAGACGATTACGTACAACGCGTCGAAGCCCTGGGTGCCAAACACATCGACCTGCCGATGGCTGGCGGCGCCAACCCGATTCGGGACGCCTGGCTTATCATGCGATTTTGGCAGTTACTGGGTCGTCACCGTCCAGCTATCCTGTTGAGCTTCACTCCCAAACCAAATATCTACGGTGCACTGAGCGCTCGCCTTCGCGGCATACCGGTTGTCGCCAATATAGCCGGCCTCGGCCAAGCGTTCGCCAATGAAAACTGGCTGCGTCACATGATCAAGTGGCTTTACCGTTTGGCCCTTCGCCGCGCACACGTGTTTTTCCAAAACCTAGAAGACCAGGCTCAGTTTGTTGCCGAACACCTGGTGGAGCAGGACAGAACGGAGCGTCTTCCAGGCTCGGGCGTCGATACCGAACACTTCAGTCCTCGAGCCGGTCGATCGATACCCGGGCGAGAAAAAGGTCTGCCGACTGAAGAACCCTTCACTTTTCTAATGGTAGGCCGCCTGCTGCGGGACAAGGGGGTGGGCGAATATGTGGAGGCCGCCCGGCAACTGCGAGCAGACACCGACAACGTACTTTTTCACCTGTTGGGTTTTATCGACACGCGGCACCGAGGTGGCGTCACACACGATGACATTCGGTCGTGGGAACGCGACGGCATCATCGACTACCTCGGCCACAGCGATGATGTCAGGTCACACTACGCGCAAGCCAACTGTGTTGTTTTACCGTCCTACTACCGCGAAGGCGTACCGCGAACCTTGCTCGAGGCCGCAAGTATGGGCCTCCCAGTCATCACAACCGATATGGCAGGCTGCCGGGATGCTGTCGAGGACGGCGTCACCGGGCTTCTCGTTCGCCCCCGCGATGTCGATGATCTTGTCAGCAAGATGCGCCAGATGGTGCACATGACGGACGATGCCCGCCAGCGCATGGGATCACAGGGCCGCGGCAGAATGTGCCGGGATTTCTCGGAGAAGTTGGTCATTCAACGTTACGTTGACGCGGTAAGACGATTGGGCGTGATCAGCAATGTGGCGTAAAGCCACATAACTCGAGAACCCCGATGCTTTCGATGCGCGGTTGGCCCGAATCGCACGACCACCCATAATGCAGCCCGTCGGCACGGCAAGCCGCCCTTTCTGATTTCGATTGAACTAAAGCAACACCTGATGGACCCACAAGACTTCTATGCTTACGCGGCCGGTGGCGGCCTATGCATGTTCCTTCTCTACTTTCTGGGACCCATTGCCCAACGTGTGGGTCTGGTTGATCGACCGAGCGGACGCAAACAGCAGTTACGGCCAGTGGCACTCGTCGGCGGGATCGCGGTCGTGGTGAGTTTCTGTCTTGCGACCTTGTTAATGCCCATTTCACTGACAGAGTACCGTGTGCTCTTTTTTTGCATCGTGCTGCTGTTTGTCACCGGTGTCGTCGATGATCTTCGTGAATTACCGCCGGCAGCCAAATTTGTCATGCAACTCACTGTTGCACTGGCATTGATTTTCCTGGACGACCAACTGGTACGCTTTGTCGGCGACATTCTTGATGGAAGCGGCCCCAATGAGTACGAGCCGCTCGGGCTGGATATTCTGAC
>Ga0066383_10001046_pt1 | contig 10047 bp, 9 predicted proteins | sample Knorr_S23_td_Bot_FD_70950 | JGI IMG/M metagenome (GOLD analysis project Ga0066383, IMG submission 70950) | Marine microbial communities from Southern Atlantic Ocean transect - Knorr_S23_td_Bottom_ad_3770_LV_A | ecosystem: Environmental > Aquatic > Marine > Oceanic | place: Southern Atlantic...
GATCATCCTGAAATCGTCCCGGTGGTAAAGCTGCCAGACGAGACTTACAATTTTGGCGGCATCTGGCATTCGGATACCACGTATTTGGCCGAGCCGCCCATGGGCGCCATCTTGGTGGCGCGGGAACTGCCGCCCGAGGGCGGCGATACCTTATTCGCCAATATGATGATGGCGTTCGAGGCGTTGTCGGGAGGCATGAAAGAGATGCTGTCCGGCCTGATTGCCATTAACAGTTCCGCCAAGGATGCCGTCGCCAAATCCCGCCAAGACCGCCAAAAAGACATGGGCGACGTCCCCGAACCCCTGGTTTCCGAACATCCTGTAGTACGTACCCACCCGGAATCCGGCAATAAGGCGCTCTACGTCAACGTTGGCCACACCATCGGTATCAAGGGCATGGCGATGGAGGAAAGCGCGCCAATCCTCGAATACCTGTTCCAGCATCAACGCCGCGAAGATTTCGCTATGCGCTTTCAATGGCGGCCGGGATCCATCGCCTTTTGGGACAACCGCACAACCCAGCATTATCCCTTGAACGATTACCACGGCCACAAGCGGGTGCATCACCGCGTCACCCTGGCCGGTGATGTGCCGGTTTGAGGGGGAAATGGTGGTGGACGCAGTCTGCCGCGAACTCGTCTCCACAGATTTCCCTGTTAAACAGGGAAAATTCAGGGAAATTATTTAGAATATCACCTGTGTTTTCTGCATAAAATTACTTAAAGGATAGTGTAACCGTGGCCTTCAAGGCCGTGGTCAATCGTGTCGTGACTGATCGGAACAGAGAATAACAGGGAATTATCAGGGAAATTGGGGGATGGCGGATTGCTAAGAAAAAGCGAAGGAAAGCAACTCGTCCAATGCCAGAGTTTGAATCCTATTTGTTAGAACTCAGTGATTGGCATGTCTCTTACAGCTTAAGTCTTGGACACGATAAGGGGGGAAAGCGGACATTGTGAGGTGTGCGGAAACTAAAAAAAATGCTGTAGACCATTATCGCGGCACTAGGATCCGATAATGTTGGAATACCCTAACTCAACCACTATTTATTTACAGAATCCTGCTGACCGAGGGCAATCGGTTTACTCGCGGAAACCTCTTCGGGGGTAAGGCCTTCGAGTTCGTGCGGAAAGACCAGCCAATCGTCGGTTTCATGGATGTAGTAGTCGGGGACGATGTCGACCTTTCGCTTTTTTGGTTTGTAGTAAACCGTTGCAATGCGAATGATCTCGGGCGCGTTGCGCCGTGAAAGCACACTAATGCGTTCCAGGACCGCAACTATGGAGCGTCCGGAATCGAATACATCATCAACAATCAGAATGGAATTCTCGGCGTTTACGTTCTCGATGATGTAGTGAAGACCGTGGACTCTGATTTCTTCGTTCTGCTGTTCGATGCCAACGTACGACGAGGTGCGGATGGCTATATGGTCCGAGGGATATTCGTGGTAATTCAGCAGTTCCTGCACGGCGATACCAACCGGCGTACCACCCCGCCATATACCGATGATGTAGTCGGGATGAAAGCCGTCCTCTATGATTTTCAGACCAAGGCGGAAGGAATCGTCCAATAGGCTCTGCGGCGTCAGGAAAATCTTGTTGACCATTCAACTCCTCCTGGGATTTTAAATTGTGAGTATCGTTGTTGTGTCGTCGTCTAGCCAAACTTCATCCAAGTTGTGACCCTCGCCGCCGCGGTCGATGACCAGAAAGTCGCTTTCGTCTTCCAGCACCAGAAGCGGATGATGCCAGACACCCCGGTGGTAATTGATACCCTGGCTGCCCGTCGCCAGAAAGGCCTTAAGGTCGGCCGCCAACGGCGCTGTATCGGGGGCCGCGACTACAACCAGATAGGGCCTGCGGTCCAACGGAATAAAAGCTTGGCTGGCGATGGGATGACGCTCCATCATCCGGATTTTAAAGGGATAGTCCCTCGGGCGGCTTCGAAAGATACTAATTAATGCCTGACCACCGGTATCATTGACATCAACCTCGGCAAGATTGTGATAACGGTCAGCGGTTCCTTCGTTGATAGGATAGCTCTCAGCACCTTTGGTATCGATGACGTCACCAAATGGGGCGAAGGCCTCACGGGTCAGCGGCTCAGGACGTAGTTCCAGTCTGCTCATAAGGAAGGTTTCCCGAACACTCGGAAGCGGCTGACGCCACCGTCAGGATGGATGTTCAACCGCACATGGCTGACCGCGCCTAGCCCAGCGATGGCATCGCCCTCGAAACGATGAATGCTGTCGGCGGAAAGCGGCTGTTCTTCCATCAGGGTGTCCCAGTTTATTGATTGCTCAATGAGGGCGGCATCCGTGGCATTGACAACGCGGGCCGCCTGAACCGAACAACGGTCCGGATAATTACCTTTGAAGTGCGCGGTGTCCACTTCGATGGCTTCGACGGCGCCAGGCGCGCCCAAGGCGATAATCATCCAGTCGTTGCCGGGCTCACGCCGGCGCCGTGTCTCCCAGCCGTCGCCCATGTTGACGCCGCGCCCATCTGACAGCACCGCCCAGACATCGCCATAGTGCGCGTCGTTGTAGGCGACGACGCGGCCGCCGTTCTTTAACGCCGATAGCTCGTGAACGGCCCCGGCATCCATCTTCGACCAGTCCAGGTGTGGCCGGCCATAAACACGCAAGCGGGCGACGCCGCCGTCCGGCATAATGTCGAGGCGCAGCCAGTTCCACGGGCCCTGATTCGAGATTTCGGCGAAGTTGCGGGCATTTGGGTCAAGGCCGAAGGCGGGTAGTATTTCTGACCACTCGGTCGCCTCGTCGGGTTGTGAATCCGAACGGCAGGCTTTCAACGATGCCGCCGGCGGGTGGTTGCCGGTGAAATGCCGGGTGTCGATATCAACGCCGTGAATAAACCCGGCGACGCCCAGCCTGACCAGGCACCAGTCGTTGCCGCCGTCGCGCCGCCGGCGGCTCTCCCATCCATCCATCCACTTGCCGTTGTCATCGTACTTGTCGGCGATAAAGACCGGTTCCGTATCCTGGAGCATTCGTTCCTTGGCGGCGAAGAATTCGTCGGACGCCAGAACCGCCCGGCTGCCCAATCGGGGAGAGGCGAGGTTGACGCCGATTCGGGCGTATTCGGGGATGGTAATAACAGGGTCGGTCACGGATTTGATCTCTCTTGAGTAAGGGCGTGAAGCCGCAGAAGGGCGATGCGGTGAACCTGATCCAGGGCCTCGCGGAATTCGGTTTCGGGATCATTATCGACGCGGCGTTCAAAATTCACCAGAATTTCCGTCCGCCGGCGGCCGCCGACGGCGACGATGAAAGGAAAGTCGAAACGCTCGACATAGGCCTTGTTCAAGGCTTGGAAGCGTTCGAACTCTTCCCCGGTGCAGGCGTCAAGTCCGGCTCCGGCCTGTTCCTTAGCCGACTCGGAGGTCAGCTTGCCGGCGGTCGCCAGTTTGCCGGCCAGGTCCGGGTGGGCGCGCAGAAGCGCTAATTGCGCCGCTTCGCCGGCGGCCTCTACCTGGGCGCGGAGCAGATCGGACAGCCCGTCATGGGTGTCCGCCGCCTTTGTCAAGCCGGCATCGAAGGCGCGCTCGGCGATCCAGAAGGAATGCTCGTAAACGCCGCCGTAAGTCGTAACGAAGGCCTCCCTTGAAAGGGTGGCAGGAGAGATCGCGAAAGCGCTCATGTCGCGGATTGTTCATACGGGTGATGGGTCCGCCAATGCCGGGCGATATCAGCCCGCCGGCAGACCCAGACGCCATCGTGGGACAGCACATAATCCAGGAACTTCCTCAACGCCTGGAAGCGTCCGGGACGCCCGGCCAGCCGGCAATGCAGGCCGACAGACATCATCTTCGGCGTTGTCGCGCCTTCTTCATACAGCGTGTCGAAGGTGTCAGTCAGGTAGGCCAAGAACTGATCGCCGGTGTTAAATCCCTGCGCCGTCGCGAAGCGCATGTCATTGGCGTCTAGGGTATATGGGACAATCAAATGCGGCCTTTCGACAAGGGTGCTCCAGAACGGCAAGTCGTCGGAGTAGTCGTCGGCGTCGTAGAGGAACCCGCCGTGCCCGGCGACCAGCCGGCGGGTATTTTCACTGGTCCGCCCAGTATACCAGCCGACCGGCGCCTCGCCGCAAAGCCGCGTCAGAATCTCCATGGCCTCCTGCATATGTGCCCGCTCCGTTTCCTCGGCGACGCCGTGATAATTGATCCAGCGCAGCCCGTGGCTGGCAATTTCGTGTTCGTCCGTGAGCATACGTTCGATCACGCCCGGATTTCGCTCGGCGGCCATGGCAACGGCAAAGACGGTAAGCGGGACCTGGCGGTCGCGGAACAGGTCAAGGATGCGCCAGACTCCGGCGCGCGCACCGTATTCGTAAATGGATTCCATGGACAAATGCCGGGCGCCCTCATAGGGCGTTGCGCCAATGATTTCCGAAAGGAAGGTTTCCGACGCGCCATCACCGTGGAGGACGCAGCTTTCGCCCCCTTCCTCGTAATTGAGGACGAATTGCACCGCGACGCGGGCGCCGCCAGGCCAGTTGGCGAGAGGTGGATTGCCTGCGTAGCCGGTCATGTCGCGCGTATAAGACAATTTACGATCACCCGTTAATGGAGGTTGAAAATTGATTGTACAATAGCTGGCCGCAACCCCGATGATTATCAAAAAGTTTTTGATGGCGAAAGGCCTAAACCCTTAAACTCTCCATCCCTCCCTACGGGTAGGATCAACGAGCATTTACAAGAAGCGCCGATGATCGCGCCGGAGGCCCGAATGGAAATACTTTTACATGACTGGTTGGAACTTCTGTTCCGTTGGTTACACGTCGTCACGGCCATTGCCTGGATCGGTTCGTCCTTTTATTTCATGTGGCTGGACAACAGCCTGCGCGACTACGGTACGCTGGAACCCAAGGCCAGCGGCGAGAACTGGTCCGTCCACGGCGGCGGATTTTACCACATTCAGAAATTCATGGTGACGCCCGAGCGAATGCCGGCGGAACTTCACTGGTTCAAATGGGAATCCTACATGACCTGGATTTCCGGCTTCGGCCTGATGGTGATCGTTTACTATTGGGGGGCGGAAAGCTACCTCATCGATCGCGCCGTATTGGACCTTTCGCCGGCTATCGCCATTGCCATCTCGGTGGGTTCGATGGCCTTGGGTTGGATCATGTATGATTTGCTGTGCCGCTCGCCCCTGAAGGATCGGGCCGCGTTGCTGTTCACCATTCTTTTTGCCTTTATTGTCCTTGCCGCCTACGGCTTCGGACTGGTTTTTTCGAACCGAGCCGCATTCCTCCATGTCGGTGTGGTAATCGCCACCATGATGTCGGCGAACGTTTTCATGATCATCATTCCCAATCAGAAAAAGGTGGTCGCTGCCCTAATCGCCGGAGAGACCCCAGACCCGGCGCTTGGCAAGGCCGCCAAGTTACGTTCCGCCCATAATAATTACCTGACGCTCCCGGTCCTCTTCATGATGATCGCCAATCATTATCCGATGGTCTTCGGTCATGACTGGAATTGGCTTATCGTCGCCTTGGTTTTAGTCCTGGGAGCGGTCGTCCGGGACTTCTTCAATGCCCGCAACGCCGGGCGAACCGGCGCCGCCATCTTCTGGCAGTGGCCGGCGGCGGCGACCTTGACGGTTGCCCTCGTCACGCTAACGGCCTGGAAACCCGGTGGCGTCACCGTGGTCGAGGGCGATGTATTCACCGTGGATGCCCTGGCCATCGTCCAAACCCGTTGCGTCTCATGTCATTCCGCCGAACCCACCGACGAGGATTTCGAGGAAGCCCCCGGCGGCGTCATGTTTGACGGCGCCGTCCAATTGAAGACCCTCGCCGCCAAGGTGCTCGCCCAGACAGTTTTGACCAAGGCGATGCCGCTCGCCAACAAGACCGGCATGACCGAAGACGAGCGCGCCCGCCTCGGCGCCTGGATCAAGGCCGGGATGCCGGATCGGTAATGCCGACGCTGCTGGTCAGGAACGCGGACGTCCTGGTGACCATGGACGAGGATCGCCGGGAAATTTCCGGCGGCGGCCTGTTCGTCCGTAACGGTGTCATCGAAGCCGTCGGCACGGCAACGGAACTGCCGACGCAAGCCGATGAAATACTGGACATGAAGGGCCATGTGGTCACCCCTGGTTTGATCAACACCCACCACCATTTCTACCAGAACCTGACCCGCTGCGTGCCCATGGCCCAAAATGCCACGCTGTTTGACTGGTTGCGAACGCTTTATCCCATCTGGTCCCGCATTGTACCCGGCGATATCCGCGTCTCCGCCCTGGTGGCCCTGGCCGAGTTGGCGCTGTCCGGGTGCACGTGCTCGGCAGACCACCTCTACATCTTCCCCAACGGCGCCCGCCTCGACGACGAAATTGAGGCGGCACAAGAAATTGGCGTGCGCCTGCATGCCACACGCGGCGCCATGAGCATCGGCGAAAGCGCCGGCGGATTGCCGCCCGACAGTCTCGTCGAACAAGAAGATAATATTCTGGCCGATTGTCTGCGTGTTATTCAGGCCCATCACGACCCCAACCCCGGGGCCATGATCCGCATCGCCGTCGCCCCCTGTTCGCCTTTTTCGGTGAGCCGCGAATTGATGCGCGACACAGCGCTGCTTGCCCGTGACCAAGGCGTCATGTTGCACACCCACTTGGCCGAAAACGAAGACGATATCGCCTATTGCCTCGATCATTTTGGCTGCCGGCCGGGCCGGTACGCGGATGATCTGGGCTGGATCGGGGATGATGTCTGGCATGCCCATTGCGTTAAATTGGATACCGCTGAGATAGAACTCTTTGCCCGCTCGATGACCGGGGTGGCGCATTGTCCATGCTCAAACATGCGGCTTGGTAGCGGCATCGCCCCGATCCGCGCCATGCTGGATATTGGCGTTAAGGTCGGCTTGGGCGTCGATGGATCGGCGTCTAACGATTCCGGTCACATATTAAATGAAGCACGCCAGGCCATGCTGCTGCAACGAGTTGCCCACGGTGGTGATGCCATGTGTGCACGCGAAGCCTTGGAGATCGCCACCGTAGGCGGCGCCCAAGTACTTGGCCGCGATGACCTTGGCGTCCTGGCGCCTGGAAAGCGGGCCGACTTCGCGGCCTTCGACACCACGGCCATCGACATGGCCGGGGTTTGGGACAAAGTTGCCGGGTTGGTTCTGTGTGGCCCCATGCGAGCCAAGCATACGGTCGTCGAGGGTCGAAAAGTGGTTTACGAAGGCAAGCTCATGACCATTGATCTTCCCGGTGTCCTTAAAAACCATGCGGACTCGGCTGCGCGGCTGATGGCGGGAGCATAGCGGTTCCGGCCTGGTGGCATCCCCAATTCCCCTCCATAAGAAAAAACATGACAATCGATACGATTATCTTGGAAAATAGAAAATTGATGTTTTCCGGGGTAAGCCCATGCACGCCGTCGATGACATGACCATTTTCACACGCGTGGTTGACCGCCAGGGTTTTTCAGCCGCCGGGCGGGAACTTCGCATGAGCACGGCCGTGGTCTCCAGCCGCATTGCCAAATTGGAGCAAGTGTTGGGTGTTCGACTTCTCAACAGGACGACCCGCAATGTACGGCCAACGGAAGAAGGGCTTGTTTATTACGAGCACTGTATGAAGGTGCTTTCCGATGTTCAGGAAGTCGAGCACCGCCTCGCCGAAATGAAACGCCGTCCTGCCGGGGCGCTGCGTGTCTCGATGCCGATATCGCTCGGCCGCCGCCATATTGCGCCATTGATGCCGGACTTTGTCGCCGAGAACCCGGATATTCAGGTTCGTTTGCAAGCAACTGATCGCGTCGTCAATATCCTTGACGAGGATGTCAACGTCGCCATCCGCAAGGGCGTTTTGCCAGCCTCTGGCGACATCATGCGCCGCCTGGCGCCGGATCTCCGCGTCGTTTGCGCCGCACCGAATTACTGGAAAGCGCATGGGATTCCGAAAACCCCCGATGAATTGAAATCCCACAATTGTCTCCTCCTGCGCTATCCCGGTTCACGGCGCTATACATGGCAGTTCGCCGACGACGGCGGCGCAATCACCAACTTGACCGTCTCGGGCAATATGGACAGTAGTTCGTCGGACGTCCTCATCGACTGGGCATTGGAAGGTCATGGGATCATTATGAAATCGGTTTGGGATATTTCCAAGGAACTGGAAAACGGCGCCTTGGTTCCGGCGTTGGCCGATTTTTGGCCGCGTGACCTATCGCTTCATACGCTGATGCAGTCGCGCCGCGAGCAGCCGGCCAAGACCAGGGCCTTCATTGATTTTCTGGCCCTTCGTTTTCACGACCATCCCGTTGCCCGGATGATCGAGGGGCTCGGCGTTACGTAAAGCGCGCGACGCATCGGAGCCGGCTAAATTTGGTGGACCAATCGTCCCTGCGCGTAGGTCGCGCGAATGGCGCGGTCGTCGGCAAGAATCATCTGCGCGAACAACGCGTCCCATAGGGTATCGGCGCCCGCCATTCGCTGTTCGATCAGCGGCGTCGAGACCAAATCAATGACGGTAACGTCCGCCTCAAAGCCGGGGGCCAGATTGCCGATCCGATCATCGAGCTGCATGGCCTTGGCCGAACCGACGCTGGCCAAGTACCAGGCCTTGGCCGGATGCAGGCTATAGCCGCGCAACTGGCTGATTTCGTAGGCTGTTCGCATGACATCAAACATCGACATTGACGAGCCTCCGGCGACGTCGGTGGCAAGACCGACAATGACCGGCTGAGCGCCTTCACGCAGCCCCGCCATATCAAAAAGACCGGAGCCAATGAAGGTATTCGACGTCGGGCAATGGGCAATGGCCGAGCCGGACTGCCGAAGTGCGGCCTGTTCGCGCTCCGTCAGGTGTATGGCGTGCCCAAAGATGGCCCCGGGGCCGGTCAGGCCAAAATGCTCATAAACGCCGAAGTAGTCAGGCGCCTCGGGGAAAAGTTCCGCGACCCAGGTAATTTCCTTGGCGTTTTCCGACAGGTGTGTCTGCACAAGGGCATCGGGATGCTCCTTCCACAATTCCCCGGCGGCCTCCAATTGAGCCGGCGTCGAGGTCGGGGCGAAACGCGGCGTGATGGCGTAGACGCAGCGATCGACCTGGTGCCACTTCCCGATCAAGGCCTTCGACTGCTCATACCCGCTTTCGGCCGTATCGCAGAGTTCCTCCGGGGCGTTTCGATCCATCAGCACCTTTCCGCAGGCCATCCGCAGGTTACGTTCCGTCGCCGCTTCGAAAAACGCATCAACGGAACTGGAATGCACGGTGGCATAAACGCTGGACGTGGTAATGCCGTTCCTTAGGCATTCATCGAGAAACAGGTCGGCGGCGGCGCGGGCGTGGCCTGGATCGTTGAAGCGGCGTTCAATGGGAAAAGTGTATTTTTCCAGCCACGCCAACAGGTGCTCACCGTACGATGCGATAATCGGCAGTTGCGGGTAATGGGCGTGGCAATCGACGAAACCGGCGGTGATCAGATAGTCGCCATAATCGACTACTGTCGCGCCGGTGGCTGTATCAAGAATTTCCATGGCCGGTCCAACCCCGCGGATCAAGCCATCCTGCATCCAGACGGCCCCGTCCGAATAATGTTCGACCGCGGCCTCTGGACCAACCAAAAAGGGGTCATCGGCGAAAGAGAGGGTCTGTCCTTTCAGAACAAGGTTTTCAGCCATGCCAAATTCCGCCGTCTTTCTGATTATTCTGGAACAAAAAAAGGGCGGCCTGACCCATGGCCAGACCGCCTATAGGATAGCCTACTTGGGCAGTGACCCCTCAACCCCCTCGACATAGAAATTCATCCCGGCGAGATCGCCGTCAGGGGCGGTTTGTCCGGCCTTCAGCCAAACCGAACCATCCTGTTTGTTGATGGGCCCGGTGAAGGGATGCAGCTTGCCGGCGGCGATATCGTCGCGGGCCTTGGCCGCCATTTTCCGTACGTCCTCGGGAATTCTCTTCGAGAACTCGGCGAATTGGACCATCCCCGGGCCGATGCCGTCCCAAATGTCCTGGCTTTTCCACGACCCGTCCATTGCCGCCTTGATGCGGGCAATGTA